>Ga0172363_10003144_pt1 | contig 13423 bp, 16 predicted proteins | sample LakKivs2_kivu2a2_FD_114541 | JGI IMG/M metagenome (GOLD analysis project Ga0172363, IMG submission 114541) | Sediment microbial communities from Lake Kivu, Rwanda - Sediment s2_kivu2a2 | ecosystem: Environmental > Aquatic > Freshwater > Lake > Sediment | place: Rwanda: Western Province, Lake... | reverse complement strand
TTGTTCGCCATGGCGTCTTAGTTATAGCTATGCGTGACCCAGGCCCCACCCCATCATACTCCTCTGCTGCCTGTGTATTATAGCAGGATCATGCCGCGATGTAAAAATTTCTGGCAGTGTGCAGATGGTTACTTGTCGTCCCTGAATGTCTTGAAACGGGGGAATCGTAGGCTGTAAGCACCATCTTGGTTTTGTGTGATAGCGTCACACAAGATCACGGCAGTTTGTCCGATCACTCGTGCCCGATTGTCCCAATAATCACGGCGTTGTTCGTCGCTGAATCCCGAACCCACATTGACTTGGATGAATTTGTCTTGATCTCGGCCCTCGCACACCAACGCGCCCATCTTGCCCTTGTTTTTACCGGTGCCTTCTTCCACAGCCACCACCGTGAGATCATAGTCATGCACGGGTTTGTATTTCAACCAGGCCGTGGTGCGTTTGCACTCGTAAGGGGCATTGATATCTTTTATGAGGATGCCTTCGAACCCCTGCCCTACCGAATCCTGCGCGAACTGCTGCATGGCATCGCGTCCAGATTCAGTATCAAGATCCACGGTCATGCCTGGCATGATGCGGAGATTCTGGGTGCGCTCTTGGAGATGGGTGGAGAGCCGGCTGAGGGCCTCCAGCCGGAGATGTTGTTTACGATCCCAGGAACCCTGCTCAAAGTCCTCGAGGGGTATCCAGTCAAACACATGATAACGCATGCCCCCAGTCTGCACATCGCTCTTGCGATGGGCCTGTTTCATGAGCTGCTGGAAGCTCTCGCCCACGATCTCACCGTCCAGGACCAAGTTCCGCTGGCCCAGCGTGTCACAGATCCAGCGCTGATTCTCGAAAATCTCTCGCTCGATGTCCGGGAAGTTTTCGAACACGCGCCCGCTGCGACTGTACAGGTATACCCCGGCACCGCTCAGGATGGCTATCACGCGCACCCCATCCAGCTTGGCCTCCAGCCGCTTGGCACCGCGCATGTCTTGTGCCCGATCCGAGCTGTCTTTGGCCAGCTGGCACGAGAACGTGGGTATGGCCCAGTCAGTGTGGCCGCATACCTTGTTGATGGTCTTTTCCGACACCCCGCAACGCAGGTCCTTGATCATGACCCTGCGGGCCAGACCGTTCCATTCCTCAGAATCGAACCGCTGCATCATGGCCTCGATGGCTTCGCGCGCGCGGCCGCCGGTGACGCTGCGGGTGCGCAGGCTTTCCAGCAAAGCCCAAAACTGGGTCCAGGGATTCTCCGCGCCGGTGATGCCCTGGCTCTCGGGCACCTTTTTCACGTTATACACGTAGAACGGGTTCAGGGCCAGGTAGCAGTTGAACAAGAAGCACTGGGCGCTGGCGCTGCCCAGTTGCGACGCCATCACGGCTTTCTCGATCACGCGCTCTTTGTGCAAGCGGCTGTCCGAACTTTCGAGATCGCGGATCCAGTCAGCGGCCACGGCCGTCCCGTCGAAATCCAGGCAATGTCTGATGTCTTCTAGAATCAAGGTGTGCTCCTGATTGGGGTGGGATCAAACTTCTACTTGGGGTTGCAGCTCGAGGTATCTGGCGCTGAGCTGTGCCAGCCGCGCATGATCCGCGGCAGTGGCGCGCTGCTCGTATACCAGATCGCCCAGGCGCAACATCTCGGCGATGACATCGTTCAGTTCTATGATGCTGTCTATGCTTTTCAATGCCGGTCTCCAGTCGTTTACTATGCATAGATTATAGCACCCGTGGAATTTTTGGTCAACCGCGCGGGTCAGTGCGCACTAACGATCCGGGATCTGGGTATCCAGCTGTATACCAGCTTGTTGCAATGCCACAATATTGCGCCCTTCCCTGAGGCTGGCCACCGTGCTCTGGCCGCTCAAGGTGCCGGGATCGGCCACCCGGGTCAGGAAAAGTTCAGTGTGGGGATCAAGAGAGAAAGCATGCAGTGATGAAGCGAAACTCATGGCCGCCGGTAAGTCATCGCCCAGCAGCTGGCTGAACTCCACGCCGGCTTTGCTGAGATTGATGGTCTGGCGCTGCAGGGATCCAGCTATGTCCAGCCACACCGCCGTGGTGGCGGCCACTGTTTCGGGATCAGCGGCGGCCAGGGCCAATATCTCCAACTCCGCCACAGCGATCAGCGCCTGCAGTGCCACATCCACGTTGGCGTAAGATCCCGCGCCCGGCCCGGCCGGGATGGTTATGGGTCCATAGGGACTGCCGTACACTCCCGTCAGCAGGTCTTGCATGCGGTCGAAGATGCCCGACAGCACCGTGGTGTCGATGGTGCTGATCTGCGCGGCCACCTGCGTGAGACCGGTGATGATGCTGGTGTCAGTGACCACGCCCACCACATCTCTCAGCTGGATGGTACCGTCGGGGCTGGATGCTGACACTAGGTCTTGTTTGTAAGTTTGCGTGACCACGGCGGGCACGGTCTTGGTCTGCGATTCCACCAGGCCCAGGCCTTGATTGGTCTGTACCAGGGCAGCGGCTGCCGCCAGGGCGTCGAGTTCCGCTGATGCTATGTTCTTGATCTGCGACAGTGATCTCGCCAGAGCCTTGTTGGCCAGGGCCTGATCCGCGGGGATGATCAGTTCCAGGGTCTGCAGCCCCGTGGTGTTGTTGGGGCCGCTGTAGGCCGACACTTCTGCGTTGCTCAGGGTCTGCCGCAGATTGGTGTTGACTGATCCGTTGGGGAGATACACCGGTTCCAGGCCCGAAACGTTGGGACACAGCAGGCTTCCGCGGCTGGTGGGGAACAGCAATCGAGGATCCAGCAACCGGGCCATGTCAGTGATCCCGGCCGTGCGTACTTTCAGCAGCAGCAACACCTGCTGCAGCACATCTCCGGTGACCGCCAGCATGGCGGTGTAGGCGATTTTTTCTTGGGTGGCCGAGAGAGTGTTGTCACCGCGCGCGAGATCCGCGACGCGATCAGAATCGAGCCCGGCGGCCAAGAGATTGTCTGCCACGCCTGGTACCAATCCACCGCTGACCCTGCCCAGTTGCGCCAGCAGCTCTCCGGGCAAGCCCAGATCATCGAGGTTGGCCAGGGATATCAGTGTGCCCAAAGCACTGAGGTCCCGGGAGAAAGCCGCGAGATCGCTGGAGACTTGGTTCAAGGCACCGGTGGTCAGAGTTGTCATACCACCCAGATTTGGATCAAAAGTCTGGTCCAATATCTCGCTGTTGTTGCAGCCGCGTATCACGGAGTTAGTCTGCGAGATGTATGCCGTGGCCGTGGTAAACACCTGGCAGAAGCGCGTGAGATCTCCCTGGCCCATGACAGTGTCTGCGTCCAGGGCCACCACGGAGGAGAGTCCGAAAGGTGCGCTGGTGGGCTGCCAGGCCGCGCTGCTGGGCGGTGGCTGGGCCTGGTTCTTCATCATCGCCACGTAATACAGGGGTGGTACCGAGATGGGCTGCCAGAAATCGGTGTCTGTGGGCGGTTGTGCCTGCGTGTTGGTGGTGGCTTGGTAGGCCCCGCCCGAGAATTTCACGCGGTCGCCCGCGATGTAAGCCACGGTGTCGCGGTATTCCGGCAACACCACGAAAGCCACGATGTCACCGGTGTCATAGATCTGGCTGGATCGCCAGGTCTCTCGCGCACCATCAAAATATGTGTCCAGGGTGGTCAAGGGCGCTGGTATACGATCAGTCAGCGCTGGGAACACGCTGCTGCCCAGCGACACCAGGCTCTGGAACGTTTCCGATGACAGCGGTCCTGGCTGTTCCTTGATCTTGGCCGATGCCGAAGCACCCGTACCCACGCCGTCCAGGAAAAACACGCTGGGAGGTTCAGCCACCCGGTATCCGCGACCCACCGACACCATGTTCACCGCCGTGACTTCTGAACCGGAGATGGTGACGGTGGCCGTGGCCGGCGATGGATAAGGTCCCGGGGGCAGGGGTAGGAACACAGGCGTAGGAGCAAAGGAACTGTCATAGCTCTGACCGCCATAGATGACCTGCGTGCTGGATATCGTGCCCGTGGTCAACATGAGGTTGGCCGCGGAGGTGATCACACCGGAGAACTGGCTGACGATGGGCGTGGTGGCGTAGTTGTCAGTGGCTGCGGTCAGGTCAGGGGGTATCTGCAGGGCCACTCCCACCGCGGGATCGGGATCGGGCAACAGACCAGCGCCGGCACTCAGCATCACGGACGACAGCGATGCCATGTCAGTCTCCTATGTAGACATCATCGCTGCCAGCGGCCACTCTGGTGCAGCTCTCGAAAGGATCACCCACGCGGGCGGCGCCACGATCATTGATGTAAACGCTGTTGCTGGCCTGGGAGATGCCCACGCTGTGGCTGGGGCAGGGAGCTCCGGGCAGGAGATGCACGGTGTTGAGGTCGTTGAGTCTCGCCGCGCCACGATCGTTTATGTACACGTCCGTGGAAGCGGTGCGTATCACGTAGCCGCTGCAGTGCGGTACACCGGGATCATCCAATCTCGCTGCTGCTGGCACGTTCTCTCCTCATGAGCTCGTCGAACCGATCGGTCCAGGCATCGATCTCCTGATGCTGCTGGTCAGTGTGTGGTGGGGGTGGTATCTCTGGCAAGAATCCAATGACATGATCTATGTCATGGGGTATGTGATCAAATTCATGATACACACGTATCTGTCCCTGGACCATGACCACGAACCTGTGCATCCCAGCTCAGCCAGTGAGTATCTTTTTGGTGACTGGTTTTATGCCAGTGGTGGCTTCGATCCATGAATCTCGCACATCCCCTCGGGCCTGGGCCACCATCACCCAGTTGTTGTTATTTAGCCGCACGTCCTGGGTGAGATCCGCCGAAAACAATCCCGGTACCATCTGCAGGCCCTGGGGACCGGGCACGATCATTATGGGGTGCGTGATGATCGCGTAGTTTTCGCTGGGATTCTGTGCCACCAGCCGTGCTACTATTTCTTCTCCGGTAGTGAGTTTGAAGGTGTATATGGTATCGTTTTCCAGTATCTTCATGGGGTTCCTGTGTGTCTAGGGGATGCCGATCGCACCAGTCGTGCTATCTCTCCGGCAGTGAGTTTACTTAATCCGGTCCAACCACCTTCCACCAACAACCGATCACCCTGATACATCTGCGGCAGGGATCGGTGTCCCTGATCCAGCAGAAACGCCCGGGCCGCGGTGTCCTGGCTCACGTCTACTACCACGAACTCCAGCGCCAGGCTCTGCAATCGCTGCTTGGCCTGATCGCACTGCGGGCAATTGGGTCTAGAATATAGGGTTATCATAGTGATCTTCCTAGAGCTCGGGCAGGGCATCATGATCCACATGATCGCTCATGACGCCGATCACGTAACTGGTGCTTTCGCTCTCCTGCAGCGCGGTCTGCTTTTTGTGCGTGTCCACGTGTTTGCGGAACCATGGTATGGGTGTGACCCTGGGCGCGGCTTCTTGATATCGTATGCCTATGTCGCGCAGGGCTCCGGCAGCGGTGTAGTCCACGAAATCCTGTAGTATGGCGGCGTTGAGCCCGATCACGGGACCACGGCTGAACAGATAATCCGCCCAGCGTTTTTCTTCCTGGATCACATCGCGATACATGGCGTAGACTTCGGCTTCCTGATCCTGGCGGGCCTGCGCGAAACGTGGGTCATCTTTCACCACCTGATTGATGATCCACCCGGTCCAGTCACGGTGCAAGATCTCGTCTTGCAAGATCAGGGCGATGATGTTGCCGTTGCCCATGAACATGCGATTCTCCACCATGGCCAGGCTGGTGGCGAACGAGACCATGAACCTCAGTGCCTCCAGGGCATAAGACGCGTTCAGGGCCATCCATATGGCCCTGACATGCTCAGTCTCGTCCACGTCCTGTCCCAGATCTCGCGCGCAGTTGATTTGATGCAATCGATCATAGTATGAGCCGATGTCAGCAGCCATGTTCACGATCTCTGCGGTATCGTGTATGGTATTGAACACGTCGCGGGGCACGTTGTAGATGTTGCGTATGATGTGGCTGTAGCTACGGCTGTGTATGTTGGTCTCGAAAAAAGTCCAGTTGTACACCAATGATTCCAGTTCTGGCAAGCTGATCACTGGTGTGAATATCTGGCTGGGCCCACGCCCTTGCAGGCTGTCCAGGGCGGTCTGGCGCAGCAGGTTTGATGTGAAGATATGGCGCACCGTTTCTGACGCTTCTTTGAAATCCTGCGCGTCTTTGGTGAGATTCACTTCTTCGGGCTGCCAAAAGAATCCGCGTGCCATGGCCTCGAAATCCTGTATCTTGCGATACCGCACTTCCTCGAAACGCTGTATGGTGACAGGACCCGCGGGATCCAGGAACATGCGCCGGGAGAGATAGTCTGTTTTTGTGGATAGGTCGTATTGTTGTCGTGACATCTTGGTTCCTTAGAGCTTGCAGGCTGCGCAATCTTCTTCATCCAGCTCCACTGCCTGGATCTGATCATTGACTTCGGGCAGCTGGACGGATGGATCTTGATGTTTGACGCCCGATTTGTCTATGAGGCTATAGTAGAAAGTCTTGAGACCCCATCGATGTGCCAGCATGAGATTCTTGGCGATCAGGGTAGTGGGTACTTTGCGATCCGCAAAATGCCGTGGCGAATAAAAAGTATTGGTAGAGATGCTCTGATCCACGTAAGCGGCCAACACTGCCGCGGTCTTGAGATATCCCACGCAATCTTCTTGATCCCACATCAGCTGATATCGATTTTTCAGCCTATGATACTCTGGTACCACCTGCGTGAGCGAACCCGCCTTGGATTCCTTGGTGCTGATCAGGCTCATAGGCATCTCTATACCGTTGGTGGAATTTATCACCACTGATGAGGATTCCACTGGAGCTATGGCCATCAAAGTGGCATTGCGCACTCCGTGTTGCTTCATCTCTGCGCGCAGGCTCTCCCAGTCCAGTTCAGGAGCGAAGTCTATGAGTTCATTGACTCCTGCTGCTCGGAGTTCCCAGGGAAAGCGGCCTTGGCCATAGCGTGTCAATGCGCTGTGTTTGCAGGCACCTCTTTCCTTGGCCATCTCAACGGTGGCCTCGGTGAGATAATAGGCCTGATGTTCCATCCAACTCTTGACTTCCGCCAGGCTGTCTTTTTCCCCATATCGCAGGCCCCGCTTGGCATGCCAATAAGCGAGATTGGTGACACCGATGCCCAGGGGCTGGATCTCATCGTTTGAGAGTTGGCTCTGTACGCTCAGGAAGTCCTGATAGTCCAGTATGTTGCACAGGCTGCGCTGCAATATGCGGCAAGCCCGGCGCATGTCTTCGGGATTACGGAAAGCTCCCCAGTTGATGCTGCCCAATGTGCAGAGGGCTATCCTGCCTTCTTCATCGTCCAACCGCCGGAATGGTCGCGTGGGGAGAAGGATTTCTAGACAGAGGTTGCTCTGATAGATGGGGTGATGCTCGGGATCAAATGGTCCTTGGTTTATGACGTTGTCGATGAACACCAGATAGATACGACCAGTGTCAGTGCGTTCCTTGAGTATGCCCGATCGGAAAACCTCTTCGGCGCTCATGGTCTTTTTGCGCAGATCTCGCCTTTTTTCGTATCGTATATAGAGTTCTTCGAATCTCGCGGTATCCCGATAAAAAGCTTCATAGAGATCGGGCACTTCATTGGGATCAAAAAACGTGATATTCTCTCGGTTCCGGAATCTACGCCAGAAAAACGCGGAAAGCACCACGCCGTAATCCATGTGCCTGACGCGCGTCTCTTCGGTGCCCTGGTTGTTCTTGAGCACGATGAGGTCGTCAAACTGATAGTGCCATATGGGGTAAAAAATCGTGGCCGAAGCATTGCGTATGCCACCCTGGCTGCATGAGCGGAGATCACCAAACCATTTTTTCAGGAATGGGATCATGCCGGTGTGCATGATCTCGCCGCCACGGATGGGGCTGCCCAAGGGGCGCAGGCGTCCCACTTCTAGACCTATGCCAGCACGCTTGCTGGCATATTTGGCCATCATTTCTCCTGAAGCAAAAATGCTATCGAGATCATCATCGCTACGAATGAGCACACAAGAACTAAATTGCTTTGTAGGAGTTCCCAGGCCAGCCAAGACAGGAGTAGCGAGAGTGAAAAGACCGTCAGAGGCTGCCGAGTAATACTCTCGGATGTAGCGAACGCGAGCCGAGTTAGGCTCCTCGCCATGGAACACAGTGGCCGCCGCCACCATGTAACGAACTTGGGGGGTCTCATATATCTCCCGGGTAGCGCGGTTGCGCACTAGATATTTTTCTATCAGCTGCTCGATGGCGGCGTAACTGTATTGTTCGTCCTTTTCGTGATCGATGATGTCATCCATGCGATCCCAGTCGTCTTCGGTGTACCATTCCAGCAGCTCTGGGGTATATAATCCCACTTCAACGTTGCGCCGCACGATGTCATAGAGGCGGGGAGGGTCGTATGAACCATATACGTCCTTGCGAAGCATACTAAGTCTCTGCTTGCCCGCCACGAATTGATAGTTGGTGTGGCCCACGTCAGGATTGGATTCGATGTCTATGAGATCCACGATGGCCCTGAGAGTGATGCCATCTATCTCTCTCGTGTCGATACCATCATAAAAATGTGGTTGGGCTTTGATCTCGATCATGCTCTGGCTGACGTCTGCCGTGCCCCGGCAGATCTTGGCCACCTGCGCTTGCCATTTCGCCAGATCCAGTGATTCTCGGGATCCATCTCTCTTGGTTACTGTGATAGATTTCATGTATTAATTTAGTCGTGATTTTAGTTGGTGTAATGATACGCGCCGGCCGGGATCACCCGATATCACGGGCATGTCAATGACGATGTCGGTGCTCCAGTTCAATATATATCTCTCTCCCGATACGGACACTATATCACGGCCCGCCAGTTCTCGCAGCTCGCTGTGTGTGAGATCCAGGCCCGGCAGCATGATCACAGTATACGACATGCCCAGGGCGCGAGCAAGATCGCAGAATCCATCCTTGGACAGCAGGATCCAGGGATCAGGCCAGGAGTCTTGATCCTGCCAGCACAGGCTCATGGCGCACCAAGGAGCTCGCCACCACCACTGATTGATCAGGCGCAGGGCCGAAATCTGATCCAGTTCCCGGACTCGGTCTCGCAGCGCATTCCAGTCTCGTAGCCGGTGCTCGAACTCCCGGGGCCAGGTCACGCCAGATTGCACACGCTCGCAAACATCTCGGCACCAGTTCCGAGATCGGTAGAGGAATAGATCAAGGACACCGTGCTGCTAGACTGCGACACTGACAGCGTGATACCAGTGTCATCGGTCTCCACATAGTCGTCCGAAAAAGTGTCAGTGGTGGTGCTGTCATCGTTGGGCGAGGCGGTGACCCTGACAGTGCCCGTGCGGCGATCAGCACCGCGCGTGATGGTGTAGTACACATCAAACGCCGGGACCTGAGAAATGTCCACGCTGAGTATGAGCTGATCCGTGGCATCATTTGCCAACGTGTAAGTGCGCCCGATCTCGCGCGCATATCGTCCCAGCTGGTTGCGGCTGCTGCCCTGGGCAGGCACGGTGGCCGTGATCAACACCGGTGCCTGGATCAGACCGGCCGCCTCGGATCGTTCGAACTGATCTCCCACGCTGACATTGTTGTCGCTGCCGAATCGTATGACTGGGTGGGTGGGCGTGGGATTGAGGATAGAATTGCCCACGTTGAAGAAAGCGTTATATCCCGATACGTTGAGTGGTGCGTCATACACTATGGCTTCGGCCGCCACGAGGTCAAACTGGTTGTGCACCGCGCGGAATCCACGGGCAGCACCCGAAGTCACGATGCCCTGATTCAGGATACCAAACCCGCTGTTGCTGATGGTGATGCCACGGGTGGCCTGGTCGGCGCGCACTCCTTGCGCGCAGCGATAGAACCCGCAGCGCTCCAGCACCACGTCCTGGCACACATTGCTCACGGTGCTGGCAAACCGCACTGCCGCGATGTCTGGCATGGGCATGGAATCTTCCACCTCTGTGGTGGTAAGGGCACCCACGAAATTCACGCTCTCGAACCAGCATTGCCGGGCTTCTTCTACCAGGAAAACATCGCTGCCTTGGGGACTCTGGAAAGTCATGGCAGATATCTCGATATTGCGTGGCGCGGTGGCACCACCAACGCCGATGTTGGCGCCGGTCTGCTGCAGGCTGTCACCATATCTGGCCACGAAAGCGGGCAGGCTGCTGTCCGCGGGCTCCAGGCTGATGATGCTGCAGTCAGCGCCTTCACCCACGAGCTTGGCGTAGGTGGGTATGATGATGGTGTCCGTGACAAGGTAAGTGCCCGCGGGAAAATACAGCGCGCGGCGCGTCTGGGTATTGTTCTCTCGGCAGTACAGCTGGAACATGGCCCGATTGATGGCTGCTGTATCGTCCGTGACGCCATCGCCAGTGGCGCCAAAATCGCGCACCGAAGCGAAGTCATCCAGCTTGGCCTGCACCGAGCGCACCACGGGATCCGAGGGCGTGGGACCGGTCTGCGCGGCATAGCCCACCACGATGTCCGAATAAGTGTAGTTGGCCAGGACGGTGATGTCTGAGAATTCGGTGAGTATCTCAGTGTTGCCAATCACGGGCGCGCCGGCCTGCAAGGTGCCATTGCCTATGAACAGCCTGCGGCTGTCTGTGCACCAACCGAACTCGGCACCAGCCAGTTGCGGCAGGTTCTCGGTGAGTCCTTTGCGATTCGTTATGCGGCTGATCTGGATTATGGCCATGTGTTTTTACCTATGTGACAGCATATTTATGCAGACAGGTAGTAGAGTTCCAGGCGCTGCCACCACTGTTGTTCCCAGTGATCAAATTCCTCGGGTTTCAGCACGAATTCCTGATACTGTGGTGGCGTCACGATATTGCCCTGTTGGTCAGTTTCTGGCCTTACGCACATCAGGATCACGCCCTTGCGGATCTGGGTGCCATATGCTTCGTTGTGTGCCAGCGCATAGGCCACCAGCTGCAGCTTGTAGTCCGCGATCCACTCTTCGCGCTTGGCGCGATTTGTCTGTTTGTAGTCCAGGATGGCCGCTTCGCCCCGATGTATGCCCGCACCGTCAGTGGTGCCGGCATAGAGCCGGGGAAAAAACAACGGGATTTCCACTCCCCAGAATTCATCCACATTACAGAGCCCTTGCTCGATCACGGTGTGTGCCATGTCATGGCTGGCCCAGGAGAAAGGATTGGTACCGCGATCTTTCATCTCACCGGTGCGCACATAGTGCTCGAGGTAAGTGTGCATGCGCGTGCCACGGTTGGCGGCTTCGGTGGTGATCTGCTGCGCCCGTTCCGCGCCCATGCGCTGCTTCCACTGGGCCAAGGCCCGGCGGCTTTCCTCGGGTTTGGTCCGGTCAAGCACGGTGGTCACAGATGGTAGGCGGTCACCATCCGGGGTAGCGTACAATCTTTTCCCGTCGACGCTTTCCCGGGCGAGAGGATGATACTGGTAGCGTGGGACTATCAAACTCGGAAACTCTCTCCGCAGCCACAACGGTCTCGTTCTCGCTCGTTGATGAACTCAAACCCTTCGTTGAGGCCATGACGTTGATAGTCGATGGTGACGCCATCCAGGTACACCAAGTGCTCGGGGTTGACATAGACCCTCACACCATTGTTGTCATAGTGTGCCACGCATCTCTGCTGGCCCTGCTCTTGGTCCACGAATTCCAAAGTATAAGCCAGGCCCGAGCATCCAGTGGTTTTGACGCCCACCCGCACACCAAGCCCGCGTCCGCGACGCTGGATCTGGGCTCTTATCTTTTCGGCAGCGATGTCAGTGAGATTTATCATGTAATAAAGTGGCAAGAGATCGTAACTGATGCGTGGCGGACAGCACATCGGGCTGCGTGGTGGGGTAGCAGGCAGCTTCTATACCCGATTTTTTCAACTCCTGCACCTGGCGATCACAGGGTTCCAGTGTCCGGTGCACGGAACCCACGAAACCAGGATCATTGGCCACCACCAGCGCCCAATACACCATGATAGCGGTCATTGGTCTCTCGATGCTTTTTTCTTGCGGTAATCTTCTATGGCCGCTTTGATCGCGCTTTCAGCCAGAATGGAGCAATGGATTTTCACAAGCTAAGGGGGGAGAGAAAGTTCCTGCGCGATAGCAGTATTCTTTATCTCCCCGGCCTCCTCTAATGTTAGTCCTTTGACCCACTCTGTTACCAAGCTACTGCTTGCCAGAGCTGATCCACACCCATAGGTTTTGAACCGGGCGTCTTCGATAATACCTTGGTCGTTGACCTTGATTTGGAGTTTAAGAACGTCACCAAATTCAGCCGCACGCTGGGGCGCCGACTAAGCCGGTCCCAACGTGCGTATCCTCCTTATCAAATGATCCAACGTTCCTGGGATTTTCGAAATGGTCAATAACTTTTTCGCTATAAGCCATTCTACGTCTCCTTTAATTTTCTGACGTGTTCACCTCTTAATTTTACAATATCTTCTAAGATATTGTCAACACCTAATTGCTTAACTGTTGACTCCCAATACCGGAATATCTTAAATCCTTTTTTGAGAGCCTTTGCTGTATCTCTTGAATCCTTATTTAGGTATTTTTCCTCTCGATGCCAATAATCGCCATCATATTCAACAATAAGATTCAACAAAGGAATATAAAAATCATACACTCTATGATAATTCGGTACTGTAAACTGATGAACCACTTCGCCTAATTGTTTTCGGAGCTTTTCAAGTAATTCAAGTTCACCTTTTGACACTGATGAAGCATATATACCATCCTTGAAGTTCTTAATTTTTGCTTGGCGACAAATTTCTTTAACAGCATCGGAATGCTTTTTACCCCACATTCCATTCTTTTCTCCAGGGTTTGATAAAGAACCAGTTCGTTTACGTTGGTTGCTTACTCCGCCACCAAAATTTGGATTTCCAGAACCGGTCCATTTTTGTTTTTGTTCTGGATTTGGTATACCTTTGTTCCATCCATGTCCTTTTTTGAGGCCCTCAATATTCATCTTGGTAGATTTGTATTCTTCGGTCATTTCCAAACCGGTATTCCAAGGAATATGTCCAGGTCTGTTGATGGGATTTTTACAAGGCGTCGAACAGTAATCGACGAATCTAGCCCGGGTGGTAAATGTGTTGCTGCAATGTTTGCATGTGGCCTGGATACCATACTTGTTTTTCATACAAGTATTTATGATTGGTGCTCCAGCCTGTGCGGTTTACTTGGATTTCTGGAAGAAGTCAACCACGCGTGATTGCAAAGTGCGTGCCCACCAGGGCTGTGGGAAATTCCAACCTATGAAAGCACCTACCGCGATCCATAATAAAGTTTCCATGATCATAAGTCCTTGAGCGCTGCTCGTTTAGACATCGCGTCCACGGTGTCCCGGGCCTGGTCTGGGGTCATCACAGCGTTGTCCTGATCTGTGCCCGGACCGGTGTCGGCACCGCGGAATATCACCTCACCATCATCTTTGTCATCACTGCCGGTGACATCCTGTA
>Ga0172363_10003143_pt1 | contig 13424 bp, 16 predicted proteins | sample LakKivs2_kivu2a2_FD_114541 | JGI IMG/M metagenome (GOLD analysis project Ga0172363, IMG submission 114541) | Sediment microbial communities from Lake Kivu, Rwanda - Sediment s2_kivu2a2 | ecosystem: Environmental > Aquatic > Freshwater > Lake > Sediment | place: Rwanda: Western Province, Lake... | reverse complement strand
TAAACCAATTTTAGTCGCCATGAATTTCTCCCCCCGATTCTAAATATCCTTTAATTCTGGGGATATTTTTGATTAATAACAAAATTGTTCCGGCGGCGACAATAGCAAAACTTTGAGGATTATAAAAATAAAGAGGGATGGGGCCCGCCATTAAACCTGCCATCCTGCCTATCATCTGTTTTCCCAAAAGGGAGACAATTTCAGAAATTTTTTTCCAGTTTATTTTTTTAACAATACCGATTTTTTCTAAAATAATTTGGGCAACAATTGAACTAAAAACCATTATTGAACCCCAAATTAAAAAAGAAAAAATGTCTAAATAGAGCAGTATTCCGATTAGGGAAGCTGCTCCCCTTCCTCCGGAAAATTTCAAAAAAACGGAGTAGTTGTGACCCAGTATAACAAAAAAGGTTGCTAAGATTAATCCAAGCAAACTTCCTAATAAAATTTTTTGGGCTAAAAAAATTACCAAAGCTCCTTTTGCCATATCAACCATTAAAACAATTAAAAAACAAACTGCTGCCAGTTTCGAAGATTTTTCCTTCAGGGCTCTGACGACATTCATTGCTCCAACGTTTCCTGAGCCAATCTTTCTGATGTCCTGACCGCTGAACTTTTTAACAAATAAATAAGCAGTCGGGAAAGAACCAATTAAATAACTAACGACAATGACAATGACTAATGACAATGACATATTTAGGATTATGAGGATGATAATTGTTTGGTGAAGCCTCGAAGTCTTTTGGCAAGACTGCTTGCTTTTCCTAAAATCTCTTTGTGTTGTTCCTCGGTAATATAACCATCGTCAAAACCGCAATCTAAACAGGCAACAACTTCATCTAAAGAAGTATGAGCTCGATTAATATAAAGTTTCATATCTTTATCAGTAGTCCTATTAGCTCCTTCGGCAATACCAAGAATTATTGAATTTAGAGCCCTTTTAGTTTGGTCAACCAAGGCATATTTTTCTTCTTGAGGATAGGTTTTTAATAATTGGTTAACTTCAATTCTAAATTTTCTAGCATCCTTATAAATATCCCATTCCCGAAATCTAAAACCATATTGGTCATCGTCATAGGTCATCGTCATAGGTCATAGCGGTATATTGCCATGTTTTCTGGCAACCTTACTTTCTTTCTTATTCAAGAGCGATTCTAAACACTTGATTAAGGTGGTCCTGGTATCTTTGGGATGAATGACCATATCAACCTGTCCTAATTTTGCTGCCTGGTAAGGGTTGAGAAAAAATTCTCTCAATTCTTGGATTTTTTCTTTTTCCAGCTTTTTTGGGTCTTTGCTCTCGGCTATTTCTTTTTTATAAATAATCTTTACTGCCTGCTCCGGCCCCATAACGGCAATCTGGCTAAAGGGCCAGGCCAAAACCATATCCTGTCCGAGTTTGCGAGAAGCCAAAGCAATGTAGGCACCGCCAAAGGCTTTCCTTAAAATTAGACTAATTTTGGGAACAGTGGCTTCAGCGAAAGCATACAAAACTTTTGCTCCATGTCTGATTATCCCCCGATGCTCCTGGTCGGCACCAGGAAGGTAGCCCGGGGTGTCAACCAGATTTATTAAAGGAATATTAAAGCAATCACAAAACCTGACAAAACGGCTAACCTTATCGGAAGAATCGATATCAAGGGTGCCTGCCATAAATTTTGTTTGATTCGCAATAATTCCAACTACATAACCGGAAAGCCGCGAAAAGCCGACAATTGAATTTGTGGCAAAACCTGCCTGGATTTCAAAAAAAGAATTTTTATCAAAAATTTCCTCGATAACCTTTTGCATATCGTAACCCTTTCCTTCTTCCTCCGGCACTATTTCTAATAATTTAAGACTTTCTTCTCTTTCAAAAAATTCCGAAATGATACTTTTCTGTCTTGGCGGATCTTCCAAATTGTTTTGAGGCAAATAAGAAAGGAGCTTTTTAACTCCTGAAAAACAATCGGTCTCTGATTCAAAAGTAAAATGGCTACAACCCGATTTTAAACTGTGGGTAGCCGCTCCTCCCAATTCTTCAAAAGAAACTTCCTCCCCGGTGACTGCCCGAATAACCTCAGGACCGGTGATATACATCTGGGAGATTCCCTCTACCATAAAAACAAAATCGGAAAGACCTGGAGCATAAGAAGCGCCGCCGGCTGATGGACCAACGATTATCGAAATCTGGGGAATAACCCCCGAGGCCTTAACCTGAGACCTGAAAATAGCGGCATAACCATCCAAAGAAGATATCCCCTCTTGAATTCTGGCTCCTCCAGAATCAATGATTTCAATAATCGGACAGCCGGTTTTTTGAGCTAAATCAATGACTTTAACAATTTTTTGACCATGAAGTTCTCCCAGTGAACCTCCTATTTTTGAAAAATCTTGACTGAAAACAAAAATTTGACGGCCATTTATTTTTCCAGAGCCAGTAATTACCGCATCACCAGGGAATTTCTTTTTATCTAGCCCGAAAATGTCGAAACGGCTCTCAACAAAATGGTCTAACTCAACAAAACTATCCGAGTCCAAAAGTAAGTTAATTCTTTCCCTGGCAGTTAATTTCCCTTTTTGGTGCTGCTTTTCAGCCAGTTCCGGCTTTTCCAACTCCTTTAATTTTTTATTTAATTTTTCAATTTCTTTTTCAAACATAATTGGCTTACTGACTAATTGTTTTTAATTGTTCTTTTAAGCCTTCGATAATTTGGCTTAAAATCTTTTTGTTATCAACCTCTCTACCTAATTCTATTTTAAGCGATGTGGCAATATTTTCCAGTTCCTTTGGAAACTTATCAATATTGGTGTTCAAGCCAATTCCCATTATTGATAATTTTACATCGGGGTGCCCGCCGGAGGTTGGTCTGACAATATTCTCGGTTAAGATGCCGGCAATCTTTTTTCCATTTATCCAGACATCATTTGGCAATTTGATAAAAGGTTCTAAGTTAAAATTTTCCTTGATAGTCTTGGCCGTAATAAAGGCGGCTAAAATGGTTAGGGTTTGCAAATCTTCAATCTGACTTTTCGGCAAAATAATCGAGAAATATAGCCCGCCCCCCGGAGAAAACCAGGCTGCTCCCTTTCTTCCGTAACCGCCGGTTTGTTTCTCAGCCACGATGACCGTCCAGGAAGGCGAAAGGCCGAGAGCCAATTCCTTGGCTTTTTGATTGGTTGAAAATAATGTTTTAAAATTCCTAATTTTAGATTTTAGCATCTATGTAAGGACAATTAAAGTCTCTTCTTCTTTAACGTTTTGATTTTCTTTGACTAAAATTTCTTTTACTTTTCCTGCGAAATCGGAGATTATCTCATTTTCCATTTTCATTGAAGAAAGGATAAGAATTTTTTGGTCTCTTTTTACAAACTCTCCCTCCCTGACAAATATTTCCGTGATTTTTCCGCCAATTGGAGCTTTAATTTCTTTTTTAGCGAAACTTCTCTTTGGAATGGTGGTATAAGTTGTTGAAATTTTTTCCTGCTTTCCAATCTTTTCCCCAAAGATAAATTCTTTTTCATTAACTATTATTTTTACCCTCTCTTTGTCTAACTCGGAAATTTCAACATCATAAACCTTGTCTTTAATTTTAATCTTCATATTTATTCAAACATTTTTAATCTCTCAGCCATTAGCCAATTGGAAGGGGTCCCTTCCTCACTAGGACTAATGGGGGTTTTTTCGGATTTTTTTATAGTTCGATAAATCTGAAAAATAATCTCGGCGATTTCCCTTTCTCCTATTTCTTTAATTCTTGAAGTTTTTCTCTGCGGAGGCAATGGCAAGATTTTTTCTAAAACTCCGCTTTTTTCAATAAAATCGGTAGTGAAATCCCCATTTAAGAAATCCTTATTTTCTAAAAGAATTTTGAAAAAAGGAATAGTGGTCGGCACTCCTTCAATCAAAATTTCATCGAGAGCCATTTTTAATCTTGAGATGGCTTCTTTTCTGGTTTTGCCCCAGCTAATCAGTTTTGCCAAAAGCGAATCGAAATAGGGATAAATTTCCTGTCCCTCGTGTAGAAAAGTGTGTAAAAAAATTTCCTGACCACCGGGCGGAATATATTTTTCTATTTTACCTGGCATGGGACGGAAATTTTTGGTGGGGTCTTCGGCATTAATTCTGGCCTCCATCGCCCAGCCCGAAAAGACAATATCTTCTTGAAAAAAGGGGATTCTTTCATCCTGAGCAATCCGAATTTGCTGCTCGACAATATCTATCCCGGTTATTGCCTCGGTGACTGGATGTTCTACCTGCAGCCTGGGGTTGACTTCCAAAAAATAAAAGTTCTTATCCGGGTCTACCAAAAACTCAACCGTCCCCGCTCCTCGATATTTTAATTCTTTGATAAGTTTTACCGCCAAACTCCCCATTTCCTCTCTTTTTCTTTCATCCAAAAAAGTCGAAGGAGCTTCTTCGAGTAATTTTTGGAATCTTCTCTGAATAGTACACTCTCTTTCTCCCAAATGTAAAAACTTATTTCCATCTCCCAAAATCTGAAATTCAATGTGTCTGGCCTCGGGTAGATATTTTTCCAGAAAGAATTCGGTATCAGAAAAAGAAATTGCCATTTGTCTTTGAATTCCCAGAGAGATGGCAAAAACTTCACCGAAACTGACTTCTCCATTAATCACTCTAATGCCGATTCCGCCACCACCTCGGCGAGCCTTGAGAACAAATGGCGGTCTAATTTTCATCGCCCATTTAAAAAGGTCGTTCTTTGTCTTGATCGAGGAGTCTGAAGCTGGTAAGACGGGGATGCCCACTTTCTGGGCTGTCCTTTTTGCTTCAATCTTGTCTTCTAATCTTTTTAAAACTTTAAAATGAGGTCCGAGGAATCGAATTCCCTGTTTTTGGCAAGATTTGACGAATCGCCAATTCTCGGCTAAAAATCCGTAGCCGGGATGAATAGCGTCAGCCCCAGCTTTTTTGGCAATTTCAATAATTCTTTTTTGGTCCAAATAACCCTGAGCTCCTTCTTTTTCTAAAAAGTAATATTCATTAGCTAAACTCGTCTCCAGAAAATTTTGCTCTTGGCCAGATTGGGGACAGAGGGCAACAGTTTTAATTCCCATCTCTTTGCAAGTCCGGATTATCCTCAGGGCTATTTCTCCTCTATTGGCAATAAGAATTTTTTTAATCATATTTTTGCCAACAATTTTTCGATTTCCTCCATTATTCGGCCAGTAATCTCTTGGAGGATTTTATTATATTCTTGAGAGTTCTCGTTTAAATTTTTTGCTTGATTGAATTCCTTTTTAAAAAATAAGGGTTTACCAACATTTATTTTAACAATCCTTTTTATTCTCAATTTTCCGTGGGGAGGCAAGAGTTCGAAAGTCCCTTTAATTCCGGCAGGCAATATCGGAACGCCGGTTTTTAAAAAAATTTTTGCTGTTCCGAATTTCCCTTCCTGAATTTGGCCGTTGGTTGACCGCCGACCTTCCGGATAGAGCACCAGAATATGTCCTTTTTTTAAAACTTTAACTGCTTCTTTCAAAACATCTTCTTTTGACTCATCGCTCTTTCTATCCAAAGGAATAACCCCAGAAAGAAAATAGAGAAGCCAGATTAGCCATTTCATTATCCCTTTCCAGCCATCAATCTGGCCAATGAAATGGAATTTTCTCGGCACACAGAGATAACTATCTATTATTATATCAAGATAGCTCTGATGATTGGAGACCAAAATAAAATTTCCCCTATGAATATCTTCCCATCCCTTTACTTCTTTTATCAAAATTCTATCAACAATTGGTTTTAAAAAAATTTTACAAAACCAAGAAAAAATGGGGTTCACCCCGTTAGAAACCCTTGGCGAAAAAGAATTTTAGTCTGTTTTTGAGGTATTTTCTACCCATACCAGACTTTAGATATCTTTCTCTTGCTCGGGCATCTTGTTGGTTAATACTTATTTCACAATAGATTAATTTCCAAGGAACTCCATATTTTGTGGATCTGTTCTTTCCTAAATTGTGATGTAAAATTCTTTTTCGCAAATCTCTGGTTGAACCTATGTACCAATACCTTTCTTTGTTTTGTAAAACATAGACATACCACATATTCGCGTTTCTAACGGGGTTCATAAAGTTCCCGCCGCCTCTTTAATGACTTTGGTCGCGTCTCTGACAATTTCCTCGATTATCTCCTGGCAACTTTTTATTTCCGCAATCCCTTCAATCCCTCCGGCGCAAAGGCCACATAAAAGAGGAGCGATATCAATATTTCCCGTGGCCATTTTTGAGCCAGCGAAGTTCTCCGCCTTTACTTCTTCGGGGAAAGGGTTTTTTTCTTCCAATTTTTTTATTTTCTTTGCTAATTCATTTTCAATCACCCTGACCGGGTGACCGGTAAATCTGGCCACCACCGTAATATTATCAGCCGTGGCATCCAAAACGGCCTTTTTATAATTTTCGTGAATCTGACATTCTTTCGAAGCTAAAAATCGAGTTCCCATTTGGATGCCATCGGCTCCCAGAATCATGGCAGCGGCGGCCGTCTTGCCATCATAAATTCCGCCAGCGGCAATGAGGGGAATAGTTTTAAGTAATTTTCTCGCCTGAGGAATCAAACAAAAAGTGGTATTTTCTCCAATATGACCGCCTGATTCTAATCCCTCCACAACTACCGCATCGGCTCCATTATCTTCCATTTTTTTAGCCAATCTTGACGAAGGGGTAACCGGAATGATTTTAATTCCGGCTGCCTGACAATAAGGAACGAGGGGTAGGGGATTTCCGCCGCCAGTAAAGACAACGGGTACTCTTTCGGAAACCACCACTTTGACTAATTCTTCTACCTTGGGATTTTGTAAGAAAAGATTAACTCCAAAAGGATTTTTGGTTAAATTTCTTGTTTTTCTAATTTCTTCTTGCAACCAAGAGGCTGGGAAAAAACCAGTACCAATCACTCCTAAACCTCCGGCGTTGGAAACAGCGGAAACTAAAATTGACTCGGAAACTCCAGCCATTCCTCCTTGAATAATGGGATATTTTATTCCTAAAAGCTTGGTTAAAGGATTATTCTGAAACATAGATCGGCTGACGTTTTAAAATCGCATTGGCTTCTTTCACCAATTCCTGGATTAACTCTTTCACCCGAACAATTTTATTAACCCGCCAGACATTGGCGCCAGCGAAGACTAAACCATTTTCTATGTCGCCTTTTCTGGCATTTTCCAAGGCCTCCAAAATACAATAACTTTTATCGCAGACCATACCAATGCATCCCCGACATTTCTCAGGATCTGGCTTGGGAGCTTTGCCGGTCAAAATTTTTTTAACCAAAGGAGTCTTAATTGCTCGACCCGGTAATCCCACGGGCGAGTGAATAATGACAATGTCTTCCGGCTTGGCTTTTAAGTGAACTTCTTTAAACTTGGGGTGGGCGTCGCATTCTTTGGTCGCCACAAACCGAGTTGCCATCTGGACGGCTTTGGCTCCGGCTCTCAACATCTCAACAATATCTTTTCCGTCAAAGATACCGCCAGCCGCAATAAGAGGGATTTTAATTTCTTTCACTACTTCTTTTAAAATGTCAATTGTTTTTCTAAAAGGGTGACCGTGGGGAAAACCCAGGTGGCCGCCGGCATCAGCTCCTTCAATAACGATGGCAGCAGCTCCCGCTGCCTCACCCTTTTTAGCCACTTTGAGCGAAGAAGCCATGGAAAATATCGGAACATTATATTGGCGGCCTAAGGCGAAAATGTCCTCGCGAAAACCGGCTCCCTGAATAATTAAATCGATCTTTTCTTCTAGAGCCGCTTTGACCAATTCAATAAACCGGCCAACCACACCCATAATGTTGATGCCAATGACGCCCCGCTCTCCAGCAATTGCCCTCGCCTGCCTGATTTCCGATTTTAGTTCGGCCGGGTCTTGCATCCCCGAAGCACCAATTATCCCAATGGCTCCTTCTTTAGCCACATTGCCGGCTAAATTATGCAAGGAAACCCGAACCGCCATGCCGCCCTGAATGATGGGAAACCGGCTAAAAAGATTACCGATTTTCAAAGGAGGAAGTTGACTAATTTTCTTAGGACTTGTTTCAATTTCTCCCAGGAATTTTTCTTTCATTTCATCTTTATCTACTACCGCTACCACAAATCTTACTTCACATTTTTTGTCCTCTCCGACATAGGCCTCGCCAATGAAATTGGCAATTTTATAACCATAAAATCCTAAAAGTTGAACCTGGTATTTGATTTTATCTCCCGGAAAAATGGGTTTGTAAAAAAAGGCGCTCCTCACCTGGTAAGCCAAGAGGTGATATTTTTTATGGTCTTTGCCCAAAATCTTGCGTAAAAGAATGGTGCCTGTCTGGGCAATCCCTTCAACAATTAAAACGCCCGGCATAATGGGGAAGTCAGTAAAGTGACCCTTAAAATAAGGGTCCTCGGGCGAGGTTTGTTTATAGCCAATGATGAGATTCTCTTCAACAATTTCCACCTCATCCACCCACAAAAATGGCTCATCGTAAGGAATAATCTCCTTGATTTGTTTTTTATCTAAAATCATAATGGCAATCCTCCATCGATATTGAATACCGCGCCGGTAATGAAGTTGGCTTCCTCAGAAGCTAAAAAGAAAATTAAATTGGCTACTTCTTCAGGTTTACCAAAACGACCTAAGGGAGTAAATTTTTTTACTGTCTCAATGACTTCTGGCGGGAGATTTTCGGTTAATCTTGTCTCAATAAACCCTGGGGCTATGGCATTGACTGTTACTCCAAATCTTCCAACTTCTTTTGCCAGGGCTTTGGTAAAACCAATGATTCCAGCTTTGGCCGCAGCGTAATTTGTCTGACCGAAGTTACCCCGTTGGCCAACCAGAGAAGAAACACTAATAATCTTTCCTTGGTTAGCGATAATCAAAGGAAGAGCCGCTTTAGTACAGTTAAAAACTCCGGTTAAATCAATATCAATCACCCTCTGCCATTCCTCTTTTGTCATTTTTGCCAAGGTTCTATCCTGAGTAATTCCAGCATTGTTGACTAAAACATCTAATCTACCAAATTCTTTTTGGATATCAGCTACCATTTTTTCCACCTCCTCTAATTTGGAAACGTCAGCCAGAAAATACTTGCCACCGACTTCTTGGCTAAAACTTTTTAGGGCTTCTTCGGCTGGGACAATGTCATTTAAAGCTACTTTTGTCTGAGTCTCAGCAAATCTTTTAGCAATAGCTTTGCCAATACCGCCTGAAGCGCCAGTGATTAAAACTACTTTATCTTTAAACATGTTAATTAATTTTCAATTAAGTTTGGCGACTTTTTTATTAGTTTCCAGCCTAAAGGCAGAATTGTTCCAGCTAATAAGATTTTTAATAAATCGCCGATAATAAATGGATAAAATCCAACAGCTAAAACTTTTTCAAATCCGACAAATCTTGCTAACCAAAAAAGTCCGGGGATATACAAAACTATATTACCAGCCAACATTGCTAAAATAGCTGTTTTTAATTGTCTATCAAATCCCCTTTCGCAAAGCCAGCCAATAAAATAAACAGCCAAAACAAAACCAATAATATAACCAAAAGTTGGCGATATTAGATAAGCTATTCCGCCACCTCGGGAAAACCAAGGAAAACCAACTAGACCCATTCCTAAATAAGTTAATTGAGATAAAGCTCCTCTTTTAGCACCAAGCAAGGCTCCACTTAGTAAAACAGCTAAGGTTTGTGCGGTTATTGGAACCAATCCTATTTCAATTTTTAATTTGGCTGAGATCCCGGTCAAAATAGCAAAGCTCAAAACTAAAAGGATATCTTTTAGAATGGCTAGCGTTTTATTCTCAATTCTGGGAATTATCAAATCAACCAAGGTTAAATTAAAGTTTTTCAACCTCATATTGAACTTCCTCAATCCTTCTACCGACAATTGGGATATCTCCAATTTTAACTTTTTTAAGAGGTCCTGGCAAGAAGGAGGATTGAAGTGTAACAATTTCAGCAAAAACTCGATCTAAATTTAAGGGATTAAAACTGGCTAAGGTCAGGCCCAGAAAGGCCGTAAACTTATTTGATTTCTGAATATTTTGACCATCAGCTATTGTCAAAAAATCAGGTAAAATTTTATTTAAATTTTCAATAATTTCTTCTTCTGAATAAAGATGTTTTAATCCAAAATAATTTTCCTTTTTTAAAAACTTTAGAATGTTCTCGCTGGCGGAAATCTTTCCCGTTTTTAGAATTGGCAGATTAATAATCAAATCAGCGTTAAAAACTTCTTCGGAAATCTCAAAAACAAAATCTCCTTCTTGTTTTTTGATAAAATTAGTTTTAGCTAAATCTAAAAGTAAAATTTTATAATCCTGGCAGGTTTTAAGCAGTTGGGACTTTTGAGTCGAGGCTTCAATGGGAATTTCATCAAAGCTCTGGCCAGTAACTTTAATATTTTCTATTTTCGCCCCCTTTTCCATTAAATATTTTATTGTCGCCTCTAAAAATTGGGGGCTGGTGTTTTCGGCGAAATAGGGATGGACGGGGGAAATGAGGGTTGGCAAAATCAAAATTTTTGCCTCCCACCAAGATTTTTGGTGGGGGGCTAAACCTCCAAGTAAATCAATTACTTTTTCAATCCCCTCGAAAAAATCATATTTTATTCGCCAAATAGCCACTGTATTTTTGTCTTTGCTTGATTCATATTTAAATCCCTCACCAATTTTGTATTCTTTAATACTCTTTTGGACCCATTTATTCCCCTTCTCATCTTCTAAAACCAAAACAAAATAGGGGATTTTTGGATGGAAAAGAGCGGGGATGGTTACTTTTGAAACGCCGATAACCTTTATCTTTTCCGATTTCATTCTTTCTAATGCCAAAAAACACTCTGGACATTTCTCAATCGGATACTGCCAAATTTTTTTACAATTAGGGCATTGATAAAAAGCCATAATAGATTTAAGATTTAAGATAATCTTATGAAAACTTATTTTTTGCCAAAGGAACTTAGACCGGAATTAAGAAAAATTTGGGGCGTTCCTCTTTTTAACGAAAGGAAAGAGGTTCTCAAAAAATTTCAGCAATTTACTAAAAAGAAGAGGATTAAAAAAATAATTACCGTGGGCGATCATTGTTCGCTTACTTTATATTCAGATATTAAGATTTTTGACGGAAAAATAAAAAGAAAAAAAATTAAAAAGATGTTGAACTTCTCCCTCAGTTGTCAAAATCCTCCCGGAACCATTCAGAAAGAGGTCTGGGCGGTTATCAAAAAAGCAATCAAAAACAATAAAAATGTTTTTGTTGATGGCGAAGAAGACCTTTTGGTAATCCCGGTTGTCTTACTTTCGAAAGCTAAAACCGCTGTTGTTTATGGATTTTTTAATAAAGGTATTTGTTTAATTGAGGTAACTCCTCAGATTAAAAAAACTTTTAAAGAACTCCTTCGAAAATTTGCATGCGAATAGCGCAACCTCGCTCCGCCTTTGGCTCCGCTCGGGTATGCGAATGCGCCCATGCGAATTCTTTTAAACTTTTTTTAGAATGTGAACTGTCACACTGCCGCCCGCTCCGCCGATGTTATGACATAAACCGATTTTGGGATTTTTAACTTGGCGCTCTCCACATTTTCCTCGAAGTTGATTGACAATCTCATAAACTTGAGCTAATCCAGTTGCTGAAATTGGGTGGCCTTTGGCTTTTAAGCCGCCAGAGGGATTAATCGGCAGCTCGCCATCTAAATTTACTTTTCCAGAACGAATTAACTCAGTCCCTTTTCCAATTTCGGCAAACCCCAAATCTTCGTAAGAAATTAATTCTACCGAAGTAAAGGCGTCGTGGATTTCAGCCACATCAACGTCTTCGGGCTTAATTCCCGATGTTTTGAAAGCTTGCTCGGCGGCAATTTGAGTCCCCTTAAAATGGGTAATATCTTCCCGGCAGAAAGTTAAAAGATAATCGGTGGCAAAACCTGAACCTAAAATTTCAATATCCGACTTTTCTCGAGACAAAATTGCTGCCGCCCCGCCATTAACCGATAAAGAACAATCCATCAAACGAAAAGGAGAGGCAATTATCGGGGAATTTTTAATGTCTTCTAAAGAAACCAGTCTTTTATAATAATAAGCTTTAGGATTTAAGGTAGCATTTTGGTGATTTTTAAAAGCAATTAAAGATAAGTCATTCATCGTTCCACCATATTTCCCCATATATTGCTGCCAAACCAGAACATTTTGAACCGGAAAAAGCATACCCTCGGTTTGTTCAATCACTCTTTCTGCGGCAGATAAAATCCAGTGGGTGGTAACCTCGCTCTTGTTATCAACCAGTTTTTCTCCGCTGACTACTAAAATATTTTTGAACTTTTCAAATTGTAAAGCCGTCCAAAGAGCCACTCCTCCTCCAGCACAGACCGAAGGTGTTTCAATAATGGGGACATTAGTTTTGAATAAGTCCGATAAAAAAGAAATCTTATGGGTCTGATGTTCCGAGAAACCGTCGCAACTTTCCATACCAGTAAAAACGATTGCCTCAATATCAGAAATTTTCATTCTGGCATCCTCTAAGGCCTCCATCGTTGCCTCATAGGCAAAAGACCACCAGGGCTTCTGAGAATAATCAAATTTTGTCATTCCCACGCCTTTAATATACATAATATTAGTCATTCTTTTTAAAGATCATTGGTAAAGAAAATATTATTGGAGAGAGCACCAAAGGAGCTGTTGCTCCAAAGATTAGACCAAAAACAGAAATCGAAAGATAACCAAGGCCGGTAAAAAGACTAGTTTTCCTCATTTTAAAAACTTCTTTTCTTTTGGTTAATAAAAAAGGAATTATTAAAGGAATAGAAACTAAAAAGGGGGCGGTTAAAAGATAAAAGAGGGAGCCCAGAGTAACCATTGCTCCTTTGCCTCCCCAAAATTTTAAAAATATTGACCAATTGTGACCAATAATGGCCACTAAACCCGTTAAAACTATTATCCAATCCTGGCCAGAAATTTTTCTGGCTAAATAGACCACCAGAGCTCCTTTGCTAAAATCTCCACCGCCTACTAAAATAGCCGGAAATAATCCACAACTTCTCTTCACTGCCGCTGCTCCCAGTTGGCCATTTTTAACCTTCTCTTTTAAATTTACTCCTTTCAATTTAGCAACAATGAAAGAGAAGGGGATTGAGCCAATGAAATAACCTGAAATGATTGAAAAAATATGTTCCATAAGTATTAAAATTTTTCTGATATACCCTATTCAATTGGCTGCCAGGCAGCCATTAAAGCATCGGGGCCGACAACGGAAAGTATTATTGGTCCTTCGGAAATAAAAGAAACTTCAGCCCCAATTCCCTTTAAGGCCTCCTTTATTTTTTTTGCTCCCTCTAAATTGTCGCAATGATTGATTACTACTCTAATTTTTTTACCCGCTCCCCTTTCTTTTTTACTTTCTTTTAAAATCTTTTTAAAAAGAGCCTCCGCCTCATCTTTAGCAAAAATTATTCCGCCCTT
>Ga0172363_10003142_pt1 | contig 13425 bp, 13 predicted proteins | sample LakKivs2_kivu2a2_FD_114541 | JGI IMG/M metagenome (GOLD analysis project Ga0172363, IMG submission 114541) | Sediment microbial communities from Lake Kivu, Rwanda - Sediment s2_kivu2a2 | ecosystem: Environmental > Aquatic > Freshwater > Lake > Sediment | place: Rwanda: Western Province, Lake... | reverse complement strand
CCCTGGCGCAGGGTAGTTGCTTGGCGAGGCGTACAGGGCTAGAATTGGGTCGATGGTCTACTGCGAGGACATGAAGCTGGACCGGATCAGCCTTGACCCGAGGGTTTGCCTCGGCAAGGCCTGTGTGCGCGGTATGCGCATCACTGTTTCGCTCGTGGTGAATCTTGTGGCCAACGGCTTGACGTCTGCCGAGATCCGCGAGCAGCACCCCGACCTCGAAGAGGAGGATATTCGGCAATGCCTCCGGTACGCGGCCTGGCTGACTGAAGAGAGGGAAATGCTCTGCGAGGCGCCCGAGCATGCGGCTTCTCGCTGACATGGGGATCAGCGTGAAGGCGGTTGTGGCGCTCAGAGCACTTGGCCACGATGCAGTGCACCTTCGGGAACTGGGTCTTCAGCGCTTGTCGGACGAGGAGATTCTGGCGAAGGCGGCTGCTGAGGGTCGTGTCGTGCTGGTGCATGATCTGGACATGTCGCGCATCATGGCGCTGGGTGGGGCCTCGAAGCCGAGCATCGTCACCTTCCGGCTGCAGAACATGAGCGCTCCCGAACTGCTGCCTTTCATTCTGCAGGCAATCGAGGTATGCAGAACTGAACTCGATGTCGGGTCGCTGGTGACGGTCAACGGAAGGACCATACGCTCCCGGAAGCTGCCCGTCAGGCGCTAGCCCGGTCCGAGGCGCTGGCAACGGCGGACGCTCGTTCCATGCCGAAGTATCCGGAGTATTTCGTGCAGCAGGTGGCGCAGGCGACGGACATCGTCGACCTGATCGGCCAGTACGTCGCGCTGACCAGGCGGGGGCGGGAGTTCATCGGCCTCTGCCCGTTCCACCAGGACCACCGCCCCTCCATGTACGTCTCGCCGGCCAAGCAGATCTTCAAGTGCTTCGCCTGCGGCGCCGGCGGGGGCGTCTTCCAGTTCCTCGTGCTCTACGAGAAGGTGGCGTTCCCCGAGGCGGTGCGCCTGCTGGCCGAGCGGGCGCACGTCCCGCTGCCGCGGGAGGCCGGTGCCGCCGCCGACGCCGTCGGCGAGCAGTCCAAGGCCGACCTGGCCAAGGTCATGCAGTTCGCGGCGGAGTTCTTCCGCCGCTGCCTGGCGGCGCCGCAGGGCGCCGCGGCGCTGGACTACGCCCGCCGGCGCGGCCTGAACGACGAGTCGATCCGTCGCTTCAGCATCGGCTGCGCCCCCGACGCCTGGGATGGCCTGCTCAAGGCCGCGCGGGCCAAGGGCTTCGGCGATTCGCACCTGCTGGCGGCGGGGCTGGTGGCGCGGCGGGAGGAGACCGGCGGCTGCTACGACCGCTTCCGCAACCGCCTGATGTTCCCGATTCTCGACGCGGCGGGGCGAATCATCGCCTTCGGCGGGCGCGCCCTGGCGGCCGAAGAACGCGCCAAGTACCTCAACAGCCCCGAGACGGTCCTGTTCGACAAGTCCAGCCAGCTCTATGCGCTGAACTGGTCGCGGGAGGCGATCGTGGCCTGCGGGCAGGCGGTCGTGGTCGAGGGCTATCTCGACGCCCTGATGCCCCTGCAGGCCGGCGTGGGCAACGTGGTGGCGACGCTGGGCACGGCCCTGACCGACCGCCATGTGCACGTGCTGGGCCGCTACGCGCGGGAGGTGGTGCTGGTGTTCGACGCGGACACGGCCGGGGCGGCGGCGGCGGAAAGGGGGCTGGAGCTGTTTCTCGCTCAGCGGGTGGGGGTGCGCGTGGCGACGATCCCGGCGGGCAAGGACCCGTGCGACTATGTGCTGGCCGAGGGGGCCGACGCTCTGCGGCGTCTGGTGGCGGAGGCCCCCGACGCGCTGGAGCACGCCTGGTCGCGGCGGCAGGCGGACCTGAAGGCCGCGGGGGCGAACCTCGCCGCCCGGCGGGCCGTCATGGAGGAGTTCCTGCGCCTGGTGGCCTCCTCGGCGTCGTTCGGGGCGATCGACGAAATGCGCCGCGGGCAGCTCGCCCAGCACATCGCCCACATGCTGAACGTGCCCGCGGCCGAGCTCCAGCTGCAGATGCGCCGCCTGGCGCGGGCGGCCCGCCGACCCGGCGCGCCGGCGGCAGGCGAAGCCCAGCCGGCGCCTGCCGATGCCGCGGCCGCCGCGTCGCGCCTGGCCGAGCAGGAGTTGCTGGAGGTCCTGCTCAACAGCCCGGAGCTGTTCGACCAGGCGGCCGAGCGACTCGACTGGACCGACTTCGCCGACGAGGCCCTGCGCGACGTGGCGCGGTGCGTCTGGCAGATGGGGCACGCCGGCCGGCTGACGCTGGAGGGCCTGCTGGCCCGCGAGGAGTTGGCGGGGCGGGGCGGGCTGGTGACCGACCTGGCCGAGCGGGGCCAGCGGCGAGGCAATTTCGCCGAGACGCTGCACGGGGCGGTGGCGCACGTGCTGTACTGGTGCGAGAGGCGCCGCCGGGCGGGCGCGGGGGCCGACCTGACCGACGAGGCCCTGCGCCGCCTGTCGGGGCGGGGCGTCGGGCCGGACCTGCGCCGCCGCCCGCGGATCGCCTGAGGGGCGGGCGGGGCGGTTTTTTTAGCCCGCGCGGCATTGACGGCCGGGGCGGCGGAGTTCTATAATTGTGGGATTAGGCGCGGTGAAGGGTGCGCGCCGGCAGGTGGAGCCAACTCGACGATGGACGAGCTGAACGCTGTTGTGAAGAAGCTGATCGCCAAGGGCAAGGAGCGCGGCTACCTCACGTACGAGGAGCTGAACAGGGAGCTGCCCGCGCAGGGCGTGTCCACGGACAAGCTCGACTCCCTGCTGATGATGCTCGACGAGATGGACATCGAGCTGGTGGACGAGGCCGACGTGCAGCGCCGCGAGGCGGGCACGTTCCCCCGGGGCGAGACGGAAGGCGGCGACGGCGAGGCCGACGAGACCCGCGCCAAGGCCCTGGCCGAGGAGGAGCTGGAGGCCGTCACCCGCCGGATCGACGACCCGGTGCGGATGTACCTGACGCAGATGGGGGAGATCCCGCTGCTGACGCGGGAGCAGGAGATCTCGCTGGCCAAGAAGATCGAGATGACGCGGATGCACTTCCGCCGGCGGGTGCTGGAGAGCGACTACTGCATCCAGCAGGCGATGGAGGTGCTGGAGCAGATCCGCCGCGGCGACCTGCCCTTCGACCGCACGATGAAGGTCTCGACGACGGAGAACCTCTCGAAGGAGACGATCACGGAGCGGCTGCCGACGAACCTGGCCACGCTGCGACGGATGACGCAGGCCGACCAGACCGACTGGTCGCTGCTCCGCTCGCCCCGCAGCGTGGAGGCGGCGCGGCGGGCGGCGCTGCGGACCCTGTGGCGCCGGCGGCGGCGTGCGGCCCGCCTGCTGGAAGAGACGCCCCTGCGAACCAGCAAGATCCAGCCGCTGATGAAGAAGCTCCAGCACGTCTCCGAGAAGATGGACGAGCTGGAGCGGATGCTGGCGGCGCCCAGGGACAACGACCTGCCCCCCGAGGACGTCCAGGCCATGCGCGACGAGATCGACGGGCTGGTCGACCTGGCCTACGAGCAGCCCGACCTGCTCCGCAAGCGCGTCAAGGCCATCCAGAAGGTCTTCCACGACTACGAGCAGGCGAAGCGCGAGTTGTCGGCGGGCAACCTGCGGCTGGTGGTCTCCATCGCCAAGAAGTACCGCAACCGCGGCCTGAGCTTCCTGGACATCATCCAGGAGGGCAACACCGGCCTGATGCGCGCGGTGGACAAGTACGAGTACCGCCGCGGCTACAAGTTCTCCACCTACGCCACGTGGTGGATCCGCCAGGCCATCACGCGCGCCATCGCCGACCACGCGCGGACCATCCGCATCCCCGTCCACATGATCGAGACGATGAGCAAGCTGCGCAACATCTCCAAGCGCATGGTCCAGGAGCTGGGGCGCGAGCCGACCATCGAGGAGATCGCCCAGCAGGCCGGCATGAGCGTCGCCGAGGCCCGCCGCGTGCTCAAGATCAGCCGCCACCCCATCAGCCTCGACCGACCCGTCGGCGAGAGCGAGGACAGCTACTTCGGCGACTTCATCGAGGACGAGACGGCCGAGAACCCCGTCGAGTCGGCCGGCACCGAGATGCTCAAGGACCGCATCGAGGAGGTCCTCAAGACGCTGACCTACCGCGAGCGGGAGATCATCAAGCTGCGCTACGGCATCGGCGACGGCTACACCTACACGCTGGAGGAGGTCGGGCGAATCTTCAAGGTCACCCGCGAGCGCGTCCGCCAGGTCGAGGCCAAGGCCATCCGCAAGCTCCAGCACCCCGTGCGGGCGAGGAAACTCGAGGGCTTCCTCGAGAAGTCTCTCGCCAAGAGGGAGTGAAGACCGGATACCGCAAGACCGGATACCGCAAGACCGGATACCGGAAGACCAAATGCAGGCTGCCGGTTGCGCCGTCTTCCGGTTCCCGGTTCCCCATCTTTCGGTCTTCCGGTATCCGGTCTTCCGGTCCCCGGTCTTCGGGCCTCTGGCACGGCGGCCCGCACGAGGGTAGAATCCCGCCCTTTCCGAACGACACAAGGAGACTTCCCGTGGCCGACAACGGCGTCAAGAAGATCGTGCTCGCCTACAGCGGCGGGCTGGACACGTCCGTCATCCTGCCGTGGCTGAAGGACAAGTACGGCTGCGAGGTGATCGCTTTCGCGGCCGACCTGGGCCAGGGGGCCGACGAGCTGGACGGCATCGAGGACAAGGCCTTGGCCAGCGGGGCCGGCACGTGCATCGTGGCCGACCTGCGGCAGCCGTTCGCCGAGGAGTACTGTTTCCGGATGCTGGCGGCCGGGGCGGTCTACGAGCACAAGTACCTGATGGGCACGTCGATCGCGCGCCCGCTGATCGCCGCGGCGCAGGTGGCCTGCGCGCGGGAGCAGGGGGCCGACGCCGTCGCGCACGGCGCCACCGGCAAGGGCAACGACCAGGTGCGCTTCGAGCTGACGTACATGGCGCTGGCGCCGGAGCTGAAGATCATCGCGCCGTGGAAGGACCCCTCCTTCGAGCTGACCAGCCGGGAGGCGGCCATCGACTACGCCAAGGCCCGCGGCATCCCCATCGCCCAGAGCGTCAAGAAGATCTACTCGCGCGACCGCAACCTGTGGCACATCAGCCACGAGGGGGCCGACCTGGAAGACCCCGCCAACGAGCCGCGCGACGAGCTGTGGGCGATGAGCGTGCCCGTCGGCAAGGCCCCCGACAAGCCCGCTTACGTGCAGATCGACTTCGAGCGGGGCAAGCCCGTCGCGCTGGACGGCGTGCGCCTGGCCGGCCACGAGCTGGTCGCCCGCCTCAACGCCCTGGCGGGCAAGCACGCGGTGGGGCAGTGCGACCTGGTGGAAAACCGCCTGGTTGGCATCAAGAGCCGCGGGGCCTACGAGACGCCCGGCGGGACGGTTCTCCTGGAGGCCCACCGCAGCCTGGAGGCCCTCACCCTCGACCGCGACACGCTGCACTACAAGCAGCTCGTCGCGCAGCGCTACGCCGAGCTGGTCTACTACGGGCAGTGGTTCTGCCCGCTGCGCGAGGCCCTCGACGCATTCGTGGCCGCCACGCAGGCCAACGTCACCGGGCGCGTGCGGGTCAAGCTGTTCAAGGGCCGGGCCACCGCGGCAGGGACGACCAGCCCCAACAGCCTTTACTCCGGCAAGCTGGCCAGCTTCACCATGGGCGCCGAGTACACCCCCTCCGACGCCACGGGCTTCATCCGGCTGTTCGGGCTGCAGATGCGAGGGCGGGGCCAGGAGCAAAGTGGGAAATAGCAGGATGCACGGGATGCACGGGATTGGAAAGAGGTGCAAGAGGCAGACGGAAGTGCGCGGCCTCCCACCTCCTGTCGCTCGCCTCTTGCCCCTTCGCTTCTTTCTCATCCCGTGCATCCCGTGCATCCTGCTCGATACGTCTTCCTTGCCCGTGATGCACGTGCCGTGGTAGCCTGCGCCGCGTATGGACGTGATCTGGACAGTATTCCTGTTCGCCCTGGGGGCCTGCGTGGGCAGCTTCCTGAACGTGGTGGTCTGGCGCATGCCCCGCGGGCAGAGCATCGTCTTCCCGGGCAGCCACTGCCCCGCCTGCGGCAGGGCCATCCGCTGGTACGACAACATCCCGCTGGTGAGCTGGCTGGCCCTGCGCGCCCGCTGCCGCGACTGCAAGGCCCCCATCTCGCCCCGCTACTTCTTCGTCGAGCTGGCCGCCGCCTGCCTGGTCGCCGGGCTGTTCGTGTGCTACTACGTCTTCCGCGTCCGCCGCGGCGCGGGGCAGTTCGCCGACACCTGGCCGATGTTCCTGTCCAACGCGGCGCTGCTGTGCGGCCTGCTGGCCGCCTCCCTGATCGACGTGGAGCACTGGATCATCCCGCTGGAGGTCTGCTGGGTCGTCTCGCTGATCGGCGCGGTCTCAGCCGCCGCGGCGCCGCCGCCCTGGCGCTTCCTGCCGCACCCCACGCCGGTCAGCGGCGCAGCCGGGGCGATGGCGCTGGCGGCCGGGGCGGGGCTGATCGTCTCGCTGCTGCTGGTGCACTACGGCTACCTCCAGCGCAGCTTCCTGGACGCCGAGGATCGCCCGCGGGAGAAGCCCGAGGAAGGCGACCCCATCGAGGGTTCCCGCGAAACACAACCGGCGCCGGTCAGCGTGGCGTTCACCAAGGCCCACGGCGTCGACCCGCGGCGCGAGGTGCTGCGCGAGGTGGCGTTCCTGACGCCGGCGCTGCTTCTGGCGGCCGTGGCGTGGCTGCTGGTCGCCCGGGGCGGGCCGGCGGCGCGGACGTGGGCGTCGCTGCGGGCGGTTGGCTGGCTGGCGCCGCACATGGAGGCGCTGCTGGCCAGCCTGTTCGGCTACCTGGTCGGCGGGCTGTGGATCTGGTCGGTGCGCATTCTGGGCACGCTGGGTTTCGGCAAGGAGGCGATGGGCCTGGGCGACGTGCACATCCTGGCCGCCGTGGGGGCCGTCTGCGGATGGGTCGTGCCCTCGCTGGCGTTCTTCCTGGCGGCGTTCCTGGCGCTGGCCTGGGCGGTGGCGCTGGCCGTCTCGCGTCACCAGCGCGAGTTGCCGTACGGCCCGTGGCTGGCCGGCGGGGCGCTGGTGGCGATGGTGGGATATGATTACCTGATGGAGCTGCTCCGCCCGTACACGCAGGCGTTCAAGCTGCTGTTCGGCTGACAGGTCCGCGCCGCGGCGACGCCCGCCTGCTCGCCGCGGGCGGGCAGGGGCAGGCTCCCAGGAAAGGACGGTCCCGATGAGCGCGTTCCGGGCCTACGTGTACATGATTGCCGGCGGGGTGGTCCTCGTGGCGGCGGCGGTCTTCCTGATCCTCCAGTGGGACTTCCAGACGATGCGCTGCGAGTTCTCCGTCTACGGCGCGCCGCGCAACGCGCCCACGCTGTACGTGATGCTCCTGTCGGCCGCGGGGGGGCTGCTGCTGTACGGCTGCATCCGCCTGGTGATCCACGGGACGGTGCTGCTGCGCAGGGCGCACCGGACGGCCAGGCCCCCCGCCGCCGGCGGCGGGCACGGCGTCGCCTGAGCGGCCAGAAAAGACTTGCCAAACGCGCGCCGGGCGGTACGCTGTTGTCGGTCTCCGCCTGGGCGGAGGCGGCTGGGAATCGAGTCGGAAGGAGAGACTCCATGACGAACATCGGTTTTGTTGCGCGGGGCATGGTGCTGGCGGCGGCGTCGTGCCTGGCCGTCGGCTGCTGCGACCAGGAGAAGAAGCAGATCGGCTACCTGTCCAACCAGAACGCCGAGCTGAGCAAGGCCCGGGCGGACCTGCAGGCGCAGTTGGCCTCCGCGCGCGGGCGCGAGTCGGACCTGACGGCCCAGATCGACTCGCGCGGGCTGGAGATCACCGCGCTGAAGACGGAAAACGCCGACCTGAAGCAGAGGATGGCGGGTGCGCCGCCCGCGCCGCCGGCGCCGCCGACGGCCCCGCGCGGCGGCGAGAGGACCGTCTACTTCGCCTCGGTCGGCAGCGACGTGCTGTTCAGCGCCGGCAGCGCCACGCTCACGCCCGCCGGCAAGAAGGAGCTGGACCGGATCGCCTCGGACATCCGCAGCCGCCATCCCGGCCTGACGGTCCGCGTGGTCGGCTACACCGACAGCGATCCGATCGTCCGGACGAAGAACCTCTGGCAGGACAACCTGGACCTGTCGTGCAACCGGGCGATGGCGGTGACGCGCTACCTGGAGAGCAAGGGCCTGAAGGCCGCCAACATCGAGACGATCGGCATGGGGGCGACGCACTTCGTCGCCAGCAACGGCACGAAAGACGGCAAGGCCAAGAACCGCCGCGTCGACATCGCCGTCGTGAATCGCTGAGCGCACCGGGTCCGCTCCGTCCGATCCGTCTGTTCCGTCCGGTCCGTCCGGCGGCGCCCCGCCGGGCCGCGGACGCACAACTGTCAGCCCATGATCGCCGTCGTTGACTACGAGATCGGCAACCTCCGCAGCGTGCAGAAGGCCCTGCAGCGCGTCGGGGGCGAGGCGCGCCTCGTGCGCACGCCGGCGGAGCTGGCCGCCGCCGACAAGATCGTCCTGCCCGGCGTGGCGGCCTTCGGCGACGCGGTGGCCGAGCTGCGCAGGTCGGGCCTGGCCGAGCCGCTGCGGCGGGCGATCGCCGCAGGCGTGCCCTACCTGGGCTTCTGCCTGGGCCTGCAGTTGCTCTTCGAGCGGTCCTACGAGGACGGCACGCACGAGGGGCTGGGCGTGTTCGGCGGCGAGGTGGTGCGGTTCGACTTCGACGGCGGCGCGCCGTCCGGCGCCCGCCTCCGCGTGCCCCACATGGGCTGGAACCAGCTTCACCCGCGGCGCACCTGCCCCATGCTCGAAGGCATCGACGACGGCGCGTACGTCTACTTCGCCCACAGTTTCCACGTCGTGCCCGCCGACGAGTCGATCGTCGCAGCCGTCACCGACTACGGCATCGACTTCGTCTCGGCCGTGTGGAAGGACAACGTGTTCGCCACGCAGTTTCACCCGGAGAAAAGCCAGGCCGTCGGCATGAGGCTGCTGGCCAACTTCGTGAGGCTTTGAACGTGGACGTTCTGCCGGCCATTGATTTGCGGGACGGGAAGGTCGTTCGCCTGCGACAGGGCGACTACGGTCGCCAGCAGACGTACTCGGACGATCCGCAGGCGGTGGCCGACGCGTTCCTGGCCGCCGGGGCCAGGTGGATCCACGTGGTGGACCTGGACGGCGCGCGGACGGGGCATCCGGGCAACGCCGAGGCGGTGCGCAAGCTCTGCGAGCACACGGCCGGGCGGGCGGCGATCCAGTGCGGCGGCGGGATTCGCAGCCGCTCGGCCATCGAGACGCTGCTGGCGCAGGGGGCGCGGCGGGTGGTGGTCGGCTCGGCGGCGCTGAAGCACCCGGAGTGGTTCGCGGCCCTGCTGGACGAGGGGGGGGTGGAAGGGCGTCGGCTGGCGTTGGGGCTGGACGCGCGGGGAGGGCGGCTGGCGGCGGAGGGCTGGACGGAGCAGCTCGCCCAGACGCCGTTGGCCTGGGCCCAGTGCGTGCGCGGCACGGGCCTGGGGGCAATCATCTACACCGACATAGCCCGCGACGGAATGCTGACGGGGGTGAACGTGGCCGCGACGGCCGCGATCGTGGCGGCCACCGACGTGCCGGTGATCGCCGCCGGCGGCGTGGCGAGCCTGGACGACGTCGCCGCCTGCCGCCGCGCCGGCTGCGCAGGGGTCATCGTCGGGCGGGCGTACTACGACGGGCGGATCGACCTGGGCGCGGCGTGCCGGCTGGCCGCGGAAGAGGACGAAAGAAAATCTTGATTTTTTCGGACAAGGCGGTTTACATGCTCGCGGACGGCCCCGTATAATTGTTCAAGGTGGGGTGAACTTTCTGCTCCGCGGAACGCCTTGAGGCGGAGGCCGTTTACCGGTTGGTTCAGGGCGGCTCTATTACGAGGAAGGTTTCTGCAATGTTTCAACGGTCTGGGACCACGGAAGAAGTGACCGGTCAGGTTCAGGGCATCCAGGGGGAGTCCAGGCTCAGCCTCGGCTCCGGCGTCCTGGAGATCACCGAGAAGGGCTACGGCTTCCTTCGCCAAGCGAAGAACAACTACCGCGCCACGCCCGGCGACGTGTTCGTCGGCAAGGACCACGTCCGCCAGCTCGGCCTGCGCACGGGCCTGTTCATCGAGGGCGAGGTGCTGCCGCCCACCAAGCGCAAGGGCGGGCCGAAGCTGGAGCGCGTCGTGCGGGTCAACGGCAAGCCGGCCGAGGAGTACACCGGCATCGTGCCCTTCCAGGAGATGATCGTGGTCGACCCGCACCCGCAGCTCAAGCTGGAGACCAAGGGCGGGCCGCTGGAGATGCGGGTGCTCGACCTGATCTGCCCGGTGGGCAAGGGCCAGCGCGGGCTGATCGTCTCCCCGCCGCGGGCCGGCAAGACCATCCTCCTCCAGCAGATCGCCAACGCCATCGGCGCCAACAACCCCGAGTGCTACATCTTCATCCTGCTGGTCGACGAGCGTCCGGAGGAGGTCACCGACTTCCGGCGCAAGTGCACGCACGCCGAGGTCGTCGCCTCCAACAACGACCAGCCCGTCGAGAGCCACGTGCGTGCCGCGGAGTTCACCATCGAGCGCGCCAAGCGCATGGCGGAGTTCGGGCAGGACGTGGTGATCCTCCTGGACAGCCTGACCCGCCTGGGGCGGGCCTACAACCGCGCCATCGAGACCAGCGGGCGGACCATGACCGGCGGCGTGGACATCCGCGCCCTGGAGACCCCCAAGCGACAGTTCGGCGCCGCGCGAAAGGTCGAGGGCGGCGGCAGCCTGACCATCATGGCCACCGCCCTCATCGAGACCGGCAGCCGCATGGACGACCTGATCTTCGAGGAGTTCAAGGGCACCGGCAACATGGAGCTTCAGCTCGACCGCAAGCTGGCCGAGCGGCGCATCTGGCCGGCCATCGCCATCCCCAAGAGCGGCACGCGCAAGGAGGAGCTGCTCGTGGAGGCATGGATGCTGCCGAAGCTGCACATGCTGCGGCGGTTCCTCAGCGGGCTGAACGTCGACGAGGAAATGCCCGCGCTGCTGAAGGCCCTGGAGAAGTTCCGCACCAACGAGGAGTTCCTCCGCAGCTTCGAGGCCAGGGACTACTAGAGCTTCCAGCTTCCAGCGGCCAGCTCCCAGCCCCGCGATCTGCACGCCCGGTGCCGTGGCTGGTAGCTGGAAGCCGGAAGCCGGTAGCTGACAAAAGACTCCGGGCCGGTCTCGCGACGGCGAGGCCGGCCCGGTTCGTTCACGGCTCGCTGCCTGCCGCCTTCGCGGCGGGCGGTCTCACAGCACGGCGTCCTTGATCGCCTTGGCGATGCGGAACTTGACGGCCTTCTTGGCCTTGATCTTGATCTTCTCGCCGGTGGCGGGGTTGCGTCCCCAGCGCGCCTTGCGCTGCACGACGATCAGCTTGCCCAGCCCCGGCACGGTGAAGCCGGTCTTGGCGTTCTTGCACGCCAGCTCCACCACGGCGTCGATCGCCGCGGCCGCCTGCTTCTTGGTGATGCAGGCCTTCTCCGCTACAGCCGACTGGATCTGAGACTTCGTCATCGCGTTGGCCATGTCCGTCGCTCCTTCTGCTTACGGGACCCGAATGGTGCGCCGCCGCTGCACAGCACCCCGGGCCGCGGTGCGGCTTCCCTGACGTGCGGCCCACGGAGGTCCGGGCCACAAGCCCGAACTTAACGGCAGATAGTGCGCGCCGCGCGGCGCCGCGTCAAGCGGGAAAAGCGATTTTTCCTAAGAAAATTCGCCGCCTGTCCTGTTGCCCGTCCCCGCCGCCGGCCCTCATTGTCGCGCCGCACTTGCCTCCGCGCCGCGGCGCGGTATAGTGAACCGCGCCCGGAGAGGTGCCGGAGTGGCCGAACGGGCGGCATTGGAAATGCCGTGTACCCTCGTGGTACCGGGGGTTCGAATCCCCCCCTCTCCGTTGCCCCGTTTGGGGCATTTTCGCGCGGGCGGGCTACCAGTTCGCCCTTCTGCCCGCTATGATTCCTGCGGAAAGCGCCGCCCGGCCGACGGGGCCGGACGCGGCCGGCAGCGACAACACCACCTATCCTGCGGAAAGGAGCACGACGGTGAAAGGAAACGCCAAGCTGCTGAAGGAGCTCAACAGCCTGCTGGCCGAAGAGCTGACGGCCATCAACCAGTACATGGTCCACAGCGAGATGTGCGACGACTGGGGCTACGGGAAGCTCCACGACGTGGTCGAGAAGCGCGCCATCGACGAGATGAAGCACGCCGAGAAGCTCATCGGGCGCATCCTGTTCCTGGAAGGCAAGCCGGTGGTCAGCAACCTCGGGCCGATCTCCATCGGCGAGGACGTGCCCGCCCAGCTCGCCAACGACGCGGCCAGCGAGTACGACGCCATCAAGCACTACAACGCCGTGATCGCGCTGGCGGCGGAGGTCGGCGACAACGTCACCAAGGAGATGCTCGACGGCATCCTCGCCGACGAGGACCGGCACGTCGACGACATCGAGACGCTCCAGGTCCAGATCGAGCAGATGGGCCTGCCCATCTTCCTGACGACCAAGGCCTGACGCCGCGCGGCCTGCCGGTCAGCGGCGATTCTTCGTGCGCTGCGCGGGCAGCGGGCCCGTCCGCGCCGCGTCCAGCGCTGCGGCTATGCGCTTGACCACGTCCGCGTGGCCGGCCGCGACGTCCTTCGCCTCGCCGACGTCCGTATCGAGGTCGTAAAGCTGCACTGCTGCGCCCGGCCCGCGGCGGTTGGCCTTCCATCGCCCCATCCGCATCGCCTGCACGAAGCCGCCCTCGCTGAACTCCCAGTAGAGCTGCTCGTGGGCGGCCTGCCTGCGCCCCAGCAGCGCCGGCAGCACGCTCATGCCGTCCAGGCCCTTCGGCACGCCGGCCGCGGCGCCGGCAATCTCCGCCGCCGTCGGCAGGAAGTCCCAGAACGCCCACGCCAGATCGCTGACGGCGCCGGCCCGCACATGCCCCGGCCAGCGGGCGACCATCGGCACGCGGATCCCGCCGTCGTGCAGGCTCCGCTTGAAGCCGCTCAGCCGGCCTGAGGAGCAGAAGAACGCCGGGTTGGCCCCGCCTTCCCTGTGCGGGCCGTTGTCGCTGCTGAAGAACACCAATGTGTCGCCGTCGATGCCCAGCTTCTTCAGCAGCGCCATCAGCCGCCCCACGCCGCCGTCCATGCGCGTGATCATCGCGGCCTTGCCTTTCTCCGGCTCCGGCCAGTCCTCCCTGGCGTAAGGGCCCAGATCGGGCACCTCCATCCCCTTGGCGCCGGCCTCGTTGTTGGCGTGCGGGATCGTCAGCGCCAGGTACAGGAAGAATGGCTTGTCGCCCTTGGCGCCGCGCTCGACGAACTTCAGCGCCTCGTCCATGAGCAGGTCGTGGCTGTAGGCCTTTCGCACGGTGGCGCAGCCGCCGCCGGCGCGGTCCTCGTTCGGCACGACGTTCGGCAGGG
>Ga0172363_10003138_pt1 | contig 13437 bp, 13 predicted proteins | sample LakKivs2_kivu2a2_FD_114541 | JGI IMG/M metagenome (GOLD analysis project Ga0172363, IMG submission 114541) | Sediment microbial communities from Lake Kivu, Rwanda - Sediment s2_kivu2a2 | ecosystem: Environmental > Aquatic > Freshwater > Lake > Sediment | place: Rwanda: Western Province, Lake... | reverse complement strand
CTCGACCTGTTCTACAAACCTGTCCAGTTTCCAGATACCCTCATCTACGATCCATTTATGGGAAGTGGAACGACAGTTGGGGAAGCGCATAAGCTGGGATGCCGCGTCATGGGGCGGGACATCAATCCCGTGTCCTACTTTATGGTCAAGACAGCACTGAGTACGCACGACATCGCTGAAGTGCATCAGACTTTCAAGGCCATTGAAAGGGACGTGAGCCATAGAATCAAGGCCTACTACAAAGCATGGACTGAACATCACGGTCTCGTGGATGTGCTTTATTACTTTTGGGTGAAATGGGTCCCCTGTCCCTGCTGCGGCACGCAGGTGGATTTATTCAACAACCGCATCTTTGCCCAGCACGCTCGCCCCAGCAAATACCCAGAGGCAAAATCGCTGTGCCCTCTTTGCGAGGCGATTAATTCGATCTTGGTATATCAGACAGAAGTCCAATGTGACCAATGCGGCACATCTTACAATCCCCAAAAAGGTGCAGCGGGCCGGACGAATGCAATATGCCCCGAGTGTCAATGCACGTTCCCCATCATCGAAGCCGTAAGAGCTCTGGATCATCCACCACATCACCGCATGTACGCGAAGGTGGTTCTCAAGCCCGATGGGAGTAAAGCATATCTCCCCATTGACGAGTACGATCAGGCCCTCTACAGAGAAGCTTCGGCGGAACTCCAAAGGGGACACTTTGTATATCCTCAGGTGGCGATTGAACCGGGCTACAATACCGATCAGGTGCTGAATTACAACTACACCCACTGGCACCAGATGTTCAACGACCGTCAACTGCTATGCTTGAGCATTCTGAGCGAGCGGATTCGCAATATCGAAGAAGACCCCCTTCGTGATCTGTTTGCCTGCCTGCTGTCGGGGTGCCTCGAGTTCAACAGTATGTTCTGTTCTTTCAAGGGAGAGGGAACAGGGGCAGTGCGGCACACTTTTTCCCATCACATTCTCAAACCCGAACGCACACCGCTGGAAGCGAACCTGTGGGGAACGCCTGAATCCTCAGGGGCATTTTCAACCTTGTTCGAGCACCGTATTCTGCGAGCCCTTGAATACAGGGATAATCCTTTTGAGTTGCAGCTTTCTGATAGGGTGAAAGGGAAAAGACGAAGCAAGAAGGTGTTTAACATCAACCGCAAGATGGGGGGTGAGGTAGCCTCAACGTACGAGGACTTTCAAAGGGGCGGCTTGGACATCTACCTGTCGTGTGGAAGTTCAAGTCAGACGGATATTGAAGATGGTGTGGTGGATGCCGTCATCACGGATCCGCCTTTCTTCGACAACGTGCACTATTCCCAGTTGGCCGATTTCTTTTACGTCTGGATACGGGAAACGATGGGCCATGAGGGGATCTTTCAGGCAGAAACCACGCGCTCAACTGAGGAGGTCCAACAAACAGACTCTCGACGTTTCACGGACAATCTGACCGCCGTGTTCAGGGACTGCCACCGGGTGTTGAAAGATGAGGGGCTGCTGATCTTCACCTATCATCACTCACGACCAGAAGGCTGGTCGGCAATCCTGGAAGCCCTCCACGAAACGGGGTTTTACATTGAAGCCATCCATCCTGTGAAATCAGAAATGTCGGTCTCGATACCGAAGCAGCAAGCTAAAAGCCCCATAGACATTGACATCATCATCGTGGGCCGGAAACTCGCTTCGATAGAGCCCTTCCCGGAGGTGCCAGTAGACTTGTTCAGTGAGTGTGTTGAGGAAACGAGCGAGCTCGTTGAAGTCTTCAACAGGTCGAACAGGAGGTTGAGCCGCAGCGACATCATCGTCATCATGATGGCCCGCTTGATCACAATCCTGTCCCGAACACGCGATCTAGAAAGGATTCTCAGTTACTTAAATTCTGTTGAAAGCAAGATGGGTGTAGTTGTTGAGAGAATCTGGAAACAGCAGAACCCGAGAGGGGTGCTTGTAGAAGAGCGGCAGATGAGGCTCTTCTAAAGGTGTGCAATACCTTGTAGATAGCTCAGGCAAACGCATCGCTGTGGTCATCAGCCTGGAGGAATGGGAAGAGCTCTGGGAGGATTTTTATGACATGTTGGTGTCCGAATCGCGTAAGGACGAACCGGCCGTTGCATGGGAAACGCTGAAGGCGGAGTTGGCGAGCGAGGTATCCACGAGTGGCAACGTATGAGGTCAAGTTCGCGACTTCGACAGCCAAAGGGTTTCGCTCCCTGTCCACGGAATTGAAATATCGTATCGGCGCGGCGATTGATGGTCTGAGCCCAATCCATGCCCGCCGGGGGTCCGCAAGCTGGTGGGGCACGAACACTTGTGTCGAATCCGTGTAGGGCCTATCGCATTGTGTACGAGATTGACGGCTTCCATCGATGCCATGGGGCGCACGATGCCGCCGTGGATGATGTGCGTCAGTCTTCTCTCATCCCCAGTCGCATCAGGCCAGCCCGCACGAACTGCGGCGTGGTGAGACCGCCACGGCGCTCCTGGCCCAGCTTCCAGGCCCACGTCAGGAGCTTAAAGGCCATCCTCTCTTCGTCCGCGTGGTGATCTGCGGCGCACTCGGCTTCTGACTGGAGTGCGCCGCATCTGTGCCTCACTGAATCCGGTTACCCTCAGTTCTGGCCGGTCAATCCTCCTCTTCGTCCTCCTCCTCGTCGGATTCTGTCTCTTCCCCCTCAGTCAAGCCGTAGCGCGCCCGCTGTTCCTCCAGGCGGATCATCAATTGCACAATAGCTCGATTGTCCACCAGGGCCGCCAGACTGAAGGTGACCAGCAGTAGAAGTGGGGGAAAGATCAGGCTGAGCAGCAGCGTTGCCCCCAGCAACACGATCACCAGTACGGTGAAGCCGGGGTTGACCAGGGCCAGGAGGATGGCATTCTTGAAGACCAGCAAGACCCGCTTGTCCTCCTGCTCCATCAGCAGGGGGAAGAGGTAGGGCTGAATCCCCAGCCACAGCACCATGATCCACAGGAAGAGGATAACGGGGACGATGGCGATCTGGGTTCCCTGTTGCCACCACATGCGGTAGAACCAGATGTTGACCGCCAGAGTGACCACTCCCACCACCCAAAGGCCCAGGGTCTGCCAGCTCTTCAAGTAGTAGCGCCTGAACCCCTCCCAGAAGTAGGAGAACTCGATACGCCTCTCGTGGGGGATGGGATTGGTCAGGTTGTGGACGCCGGCCATCGCCGGTCCGCCAGCTAGGATGGCGATCAGGGTGAGGGGAAAGAGAAGTGCCCAAAACTGTCCGGCTTCCGGCCTCTGCATCGCCATCCCCAGCAACCCTAAAAGGACCGTCAACCCAGGGATAAAGCACGCGAAACAGATGAGATTGGCCCCAATTAGGGAAAACCACTCCTCGTACAGGTCGAGGACCGCCCGACCGTATACACTTAGGGCATCGCGCATGATGCGAACTTCCTTTCATCAGATGTGGACTCCCCCCAGCCCCAGCGCAGGAAGAGCCAGGGGAGCGCTCCCGTAGCTACCCCGCCCAAGACCACGTATCGCAGAAAGCGAAAGGCTGGAGCCTCCGGCAACAGGGCCTTCCCCAGCCCGTAGATCAAGAGCAGGAGAAGCAGGCCGATGACCAGCTTGAGGGCCTGCTTCCCCACAGAAGTCCAGGGCATGAAATGCACCGCGTGGCGCTCCCACAGCGCGCCGCACCCTATCCCCAGCAGGGCCCCCATGGCCGTTACAGCGTGAGAGGAGGGATTGGGCGCTGCCAAGCCAATGGTAATGAGCGCCAGCGCTCCGGCCTGCTGCCATCCCCTGAACTGCTCCCACCACCTGGCCGGTGGCCCCTCCACCATCAAGTTGAAAAGCGCTAACAGCGCCAGGCCGATCAGCATGCCCCCTACGACATCGTGGGGGTAGTGGACACCGAGGTAGAGGCGGGAGAGGGACACCAGCGGGGGAACCAGCCACAGGGTTGTGGCCCAGCGGCGTGGCCGGAACCATAGGGCCAGATACCCAAAGAGCGCGGTGGTCGTCTGGGCGTGGCCGCTGGGGAAGCCCCAGCCGCCCGCTGAGGCGATCCAGCGCACAGCATCTGGATCGGGGCGGGGGGACTGGAAGAGGGCTTTCAACGTCTCATTCACGTAGGTGGAGAAAAGCACCAACAGGGCTACCCGCAACCCCAGCCTCTTGTCCAGGCACCACACCAGCACCGGCAGGAGCAGGAGATAGAACCCCTCCGTGCCCAGGAGGGTCACGCCGGTGAAGAATAGATCCAGCAGGGGATGGGACCAGGACTGGATGGCCAGGATGACCCCTGTGCCCCAGGGTAGAAGCGACATCCAGAGCGCTTTCATCGTCGCAGCTTCTTGTTTCCCTACGGGATCAGCAATACCTGCCCCACATAGATGAGATGGGGGTTAAGGATACCGTTCGCCTGGGCGATGGCCTGCACCGTGGTCCCGAAGCGGAGTGCAATGCGGAACAGGTTGTCCCCTCGGCGCACGGTGTAGGTTCGCGGTTCGGAAGGGCGTAGGGAGAGATAGACGGGAACGCTCACCGTGTCCATCTCCGAGCCATCCTTAGGGCTATTCCACCAGGCCTCCACCAGCCCCCTTTGCTCTACGGTGAGGGTGAAGGGCACGGTCACAGCGAAGGGGGCGTAGGTGCCCCATCCGCCGCCGATGCCCGCCCCCTGGCCAATCACCCGCCAGTTGGCATCGAGCACCCGTACCGCTACCTGCCCCTCGAAGGTGTCATTCTCCCCGGTGACAGTGATGGGGCTACTGATGGTGGCCCCTGCCTGGGGGCTGGTGATGCGGATGGCGGGATGGCCGGAGGGGATATAAAGCAAGTGGTAGGGAGAGATGAGGTTGACATTGCGGATGCCGTTGACTCGCGCCAATTCCCATAGATTGACATGGTGACGCCAGGCGATAGAGTAAAGGGTGTCGCCAGGCTTAACCATGTAGGTGACATAAGCACCCGTTGCCCCTGATCCCCGAGCGGGTTCGGCCAGAGCAGGAATGGCGGTTAGCAGTAGCCAGGCCGCAAGCAACAACACAATAAAGATCCGTCTAATCATAGAGCATCTCCTTGCCAGGGAAAGCACAGAGTTCGTCGAGATGCTGTGAACAAGCGTCACAGCGTCCAATCGCCTAAGCGTCATAGCCGCAACGATGCTACGGTGCTGCTTCAAACCAATCCTAGCACCTCCAGGTCAGCGGGGCCGTGCTGTACGCGCAGGATGGCCGGAGCCTGATGGCGGGCCGCATCCAGGATGCGCTCCCGATGCTTGGGCAGGAGGTTACGAGGCAGCTCATCCACGGAGAAATAGCGCCATTCAGCGGCCTCCTCGGTGGGCCGCAACTCGCCCTTCACCGGGCGGCACTGAAGGGTTAACACCACCTCATTCCTATAGGGCTTGGAGTAGACCCCTACCAACCTTTCGACTTCAACGACCACTCCCGTCTCCTCCTCCACTTCCCGCACGATCCCCTCTGTCACCGTTTCGCCCCGCTGCAGCCCCCCGCCGGGCAGGTTCCAGATATCGTGGTCTCGCCGACGCCCCAGGAGCACATGGTCCTCCCCCTCAAAAATTAGGGCGAAGATACTGATCACAAAGGGGACGCGCTCCATTGCCATGCGCATGTTGACTCCTCAGCCCAACACCACCAAAGCCTGTCCCTTTTCCACAGTTTCTGAGGGGCTTACCCGCACTCGATTCACCCGCCCATCACAGGGTGCGCGCACCTCATTCTCCATTTTCATGGATTCCAGGATGACCAGGACATCCCCCGTGGACACCTCCTGCCCCTCCCTCACCGGGACAGCCGCAACCAGCCCAGGCATGGGCGCTTTGACCGTCACCCGGCCCAAGGGCTCGGCCCGCACGCGGCGACGATGGGTTATCTGACGCCGGAGATCATCCTCTACCTGGACAGTGTACAGTTCCCCCAGCAGGAGCACCCAGTACTCTCCTTCCTGCTCTTCAATCAGCACCTCGTAGGAGTTGTGGTCAATGAGGAGCGAGTAAAGGAGACCCGCATCAATGCTCTGCAAGTCCACCGTGTGGGTGCGATCTCCGATGCACACTTTCTCATCAGGGGTGACCTCAATGGTGAAGGTCTGGCCCTTCACAGCGGCAGCATATTTCATCTGTACATCGCCTCCCAGCGAGCTGCCCGCTTCCAGTTGGACTGCGATAAGCCATTTTGCAGCCGGGTCATGGTCAGCGTGCGCTGTCCCCGCCGGTGGGCCAGCAGCACCGCGGCGATAGCCACCACCTCCAGGTCATTCGGATCGTCCTCCTCGGCCATGGAGAACCTGGATTCCAGGAAGGTGGTATCAATCTGTCCCCCGATGAAACGGGTATCATTCAGAATCTGCTGGTGGAAGGGAATGTTGGTATGTACACCCATCACCCGATATTCCTCCAGGGCCCGACGCATACGCAGCAGGGCTTCGCCTCGGGTCTCCCCCCACACCACCAGCTTGGCGATGAGGGAATCGTAGTAGGGGGATATCACGAAGCCCTCGTAGATGCCGCTCTCCACCCGCACCCCCGGCCCGGTGGGCTCGTGCAGCCAGGGGATGCGGCCTGTAGAGGGCAGAAAGTCATTGTAGGGGTCTTCGGCCAAGATGCGGCACTCCAGCGCCCAGCCCCGCCACTGGATATCCTCCTGACGATAGCGCAGCCTGCGGCCGGAGGCGATGCGCAGTTGCTCCTTGACGATATCCACACCGGTGATCATCTCCGTGACCGGATGCTCGACCTGGAGCCGGCAGTTCATCTCCAGAAAGTAGAAGTTTCCATCCCTGTCGAGCAGGAACTCGACTGTACCGGCATTGGTGTAGTTGGCCATTCTGGCCACCCGCACTGCCATCTCACCCATCTCCCGTCGCAGCTTTGGTGTGACGACCCGGGAGGGAGCCTCTTCAATCACCTTCTGATGTCGTCGCTGGATGGAGCCCTCGCGCTCACCCAGGTGGATGATGTGGCCATGATGGTCGGCCAGAATCTGGAACTCGATGTGACGGGCCTCCTCGACCACTCTCTCCAGGTAGAGCATCCCATCGCCAAAGGCGGCCTCGGCCTCGCGCCGGGCGGCCTGAAGCGCGGCATTCAAATCTTGAGACAGACGGACGGTTCTCATACCCTTGCCCCCTCCGCCGGCCGCCGCTTTGATTTTCAGGGGCAGGCCAATGCGGTGGGCTGCAGCTACCAGGTCATCATCGCTCAGTTCCTCATCTGTGCCCTCAATGATAGGCACGCCTGCAGCGCGCATGATGCGCCGGGCCGCGGCTTTGTCGCCCGCCATGGCCAATGTCTCGGGGCTGGGGCCAACGAAAATGAGCCCTGCATTGCGACAGGCTCGGGCGAACCCTGCCTGCTCGGCCAGAAAGCCGTAACCGGGATGGATGGCATCGGCCCCTGAGCGCTTGGCCACCTCGATGATGTGGTCAATGCGCAGATAGCTCTCCCTGGCAGGGGCCGGCCCGATGGGGTAGGCTTCGTCGGCGTAGCGGACATGGAGGGCATTGCGGTCCACGTCGGAGTAAACGGCTACCGTTGTCAGGCCCAGTTCGCGGCAGGCGCGCAGGACACGGACGGCGATCTCACCACGGTTGGCCACCAGAACTTTCTTCAACATACCTTATGGTCCCCAATCGAGCACCTGTTCCGACTGAGCTTCGTAGCGGAACTCGATCCCCTCCAGCATGCCTGAGGGGAAGAGAGGTTGCTGCCGACTGCCGTCAGAGCGCATCACCCAGATCTCCCATTTCCCCCGGCGGTCGGTCAGAAAGGCGATCCACTTCCCGTCGGGTGACCATTCAGGCGCCACGCTGTTCTGCGGAGCCTCGAATAGGGGGCTGGGGGTCAACCGGGTGCCCCCCTGCCCGTTGGGCAGCACGGTATGGATCTCCCAGTGATCATTATGATAGACCATGTAGGCAATCGGTGCCGACCAGGGGTCCCCCCTGGGCTCAGGCGACCAATCGGGTGACATGTCCCTGACCCCATAGCTCACCTGCTGCCAACGCCTTGACTCCCCTGTAGGATCAGTGAGCATCAGCCCCTTCTCTCCATCGTACACCAGCCACCATCCATCGGTGGACCAACTGGGGGCGAAGCTGTGATCGTCACAGGGTACATCAATGAACCGACTGGTCGCCACATCGGCTATGCCGATCTTCCAGTGAGGGTCCTCCTGCTTGATCAGAAGCTCCTTCACTGAATCCCAGTAGTAGACCCAACCGCCACCGGAGCGGTGGGTGAAGGCGATCTTCGTCCCATCGCGGGACCACTCTGGACACTTGGCTTGTTCTGCCTCGCTGAGGAGGCGCTCACCGGTGCCATCCACGTTGATCAGATAGATCCCCGCCGTGCCCTCCCAGCGCGTGAAGGCCACCTGGGTCCCATCGGGGGAGAGGGCCGGATCGAGGCCGTGGGTGAGCTGCCGCAATCCAGTCCCATTGGCGTTGATGATGAAAATACGCCCTCCGCTCCGTTCCTGGAAGACGATCTTGCCGCTGAAAGCGGGCACCGGCGTGGGGGGCACTGGTGGAGCCTCCACCACCTCCACAGCGATCTCTCCACTCGCCTGAACATACTCGGCCGAGACCCAGCCCTGCCCCTCCTCGCCGGCCTCGTAGGCGATCTGCCACCAGGTGGACTCTTCATTGCGGCCCACAATCTCCACTTCCGTCCCTGCCTCCAGTTGGCCAATGCGGGGATAGGCAGTGCCGGGGCCGGCGCGCACATTCAACGGCCCCTCTCGCACCACCGCCTGCGGCGGGACAGGGGTCGGGGTTTGTGTCGGCGGAGGGGTGGGTGTGGAGGTCGGCACGGGAGTGGATGTCGCTGTCGGCGATAGGGAGGGCATGGCTGTGGGCTGGGGCGTCGGTGTCGGGGATTGGGAGGCGCGCTGAGCCAGGGCCTCCACCGTAGGAGTTGGGGTGGGCATACGGGTCACAGTGGGCGGAGGCGGAGTGGCCAATCCGCCGCAGCCCGTGGACAGCAAGCTGATGACCAACAGCGTAAGGAGCAGACCGGACACTGTATAACGCATGGTTTTGCCTCCAGAGGTTGAGTGATGACTAACGACAGGGAGATTATAGCACAGTTTGGCAGCAACTCAAAATGGCGGTTTGACTATTGTTCCCCTTTCACGTACAATGAATTGCGTCCCCTGACCTGATGCCAGCCTATTCTGGACGACAGGCCAGGGAATATGGGGGATAGAGTTGGCTATGAATGCCCAAGATGCCGAACTGCTGGTCCGAGAGGACCTGCCAGCCGATCACCGCTCAGGATTTGTAGCCCTGGCGGGAAAGCCCAATGTGGGCAAGTCCACGCTCATGAATGCCTTTCTAGGCCAGAAGATCGCCATCGTCTCCCCCAAGCCTCAGACCACACGAACCTGCATCCTGGGCATCCTCACCCGACCGGACGCTCAGGTGATCTTCGTGGATACGCCTGGGGTTCACGATCCCCTTCATAAGCTGGGTGAGTTCATGGTGGAGACCGCAGCGCAGGCTATTGCCGACGCGGATGTGGTGCTCCTCCTGGCTGATGTTTCGGAACTGCCCTCTCAAGAGGATCACCGGTTGGCGGAGTTGATCGCCGAGTCCGCGCAGGGGCCGGTGCTCCTGGGCCTGAACAAGATGGACCTCCTGTCCCCTGACAAGGTGAAGGAACATGTGGAGGCTTATCTGGCCCTGGGCCAGTTCCAGGATTGGATGCTCCTCTCCGCCACGCGTGGCGACAACCTGGACCTGCTCTTGGAGCGGACCATTGGAGCCCTGCCCCTCGGCCCTCGCTACTATCCGGAGGAGCAGGTCACGGACCAACACCTGCGGACGCTGGCCGCCGAGCTCATCCGGGAGCAGGTGCTGCACTTCACCCATCAGGAGGTACCCCACTCGGTGGCCGTTCAGGTACGTCGCTTTGAGGAGCGAGAGGAGGGCCCCATCTACATTGAGGCCCACATTTTCGTGGAGCGGGAGTCTCAGAAGGGGATCGTCATTGGCCGTGGAGGGCGCATGCTCAAGCAGATTGGGCAGGCGGCCCGCGAGGAGATCGAGCGGTTGTTGGAGCACCAGGTCTATCTTGACCTTTGGGTGAAAACGCGGTATAAATGGCGGCGCAACGAGCGTGAGCTCCGCCGGCTGGGGTACGTATTGCCCCGGCGAGGGTGAGCGGTGCGCAGACGGCGACTTTAGGTGAAATCACCACTTTTGTTAGGGGTGGAAGCTTTGTCTCTCGTGATAGCTCTAAAGATTGTCGATCTTGCCGCTCTTTTGTTTGCTGTTGCTTGGCTTGCTCGGTCACCAGATTGGGAACCAGCCGTGACTTGCCTCGGTTGCCTGGCCACGTTAATAACCCTGGAAATAAAGAGTGCCAAAGGTCCACGTAGAAACCCGGATAAGGAATTATTCCAAGAGTTCCTGAGGGTTCTTCCGTCTAATGGCTCCATCGAATTCATCAAGACCTACAACATGGCTGGATTCGCGTTTGACGGAAGGAAGCTAGACGACCTAAAAAGGTTTGTATATGAGTGGAATGATGCCGAACACAAATTCTATGACACGAAGCTGGAGAAAAAGCGGAAAAACCTTCTAGAACTCACAGATAGATATCTAGGCTTGTATTGCTCTCAAGACATTTCCTACGCATCTTAACCACCACTTCACTGTACCACCCGAGTGGGAATATGAGCGGCCAGAGCTGTTCAATCAAACTGTTAGCGAGCTCCATCGCCTTGCAGGAGAGATTGTGTCCGTACATCAGGACCTTGTAAGAACCGGCAGGCGCAAGTTAAGGTTGTAATAAGCGATCTAGCCCTGCGTTGCAGCCGATGCTGTAAACCGTGCAGCTGAGCTTCATCCGGCAGATTGAGGCGACTGGACGGCTTATTGACACGCTGGTGTATGAGTTGCGACCGGAGGGAGTCCTGTAAGGGCGGCCAATGGGAGAGTCTCCGAAGCGAAGAAGGAGAAGAGAGTGAACCATCAGACATCTTTCGATACTATTCGCAATGAGTTCGTCCGGGCAGTGGAGCGAGTCAGCGGGCAGGACATGCTGGCCTGCTATGAGTGCGAGGAGTGCGTGGCCGGCTGCCCGGCCGGCTTCACTACCGAATATCTGCCCGGCGAGCTGATCTACCTGCTCTTCACCGGCGCCGTAGACGAGGCGCTGGACAACTCGACCATTTGGTTCTGTACTACATGTCCGACCTGTGTGGCCCAGTGCCCCAAAGGGGTGGACCTGTCGCGCATCATGGCTGCCCTGCGTCAGTTGGCCTTAGATGATAAGGACGACTACATAGACTACAACCTCTTCTCCCCCGAGGAGTTGGCCGAGTTCACCCAGGAGATACTGCGGGAGGAACTGCGACACTATCTCCGATAGGGGGAGTAGCCAGCTTGCTGCGCGCTTTTGAACAAGGAGATGCCAGGCATGCTCGTGAGAGAGCGCATGACGCGCCGCCCCGTGACCATAAGCCCCGAGACCCCCATCAGTGAGGCGTTGGACCTCATGCGCCGGGAGAAGGTCCGCCGGCTGCCGGTGCTGGACAGAGAGGGCCGGTTAGTGGGCATTGTGCTGGAGAAGGACCTGCTCTACGCCTCTCCCTCTCCAGCCACCTCCCTCAGCATCTACGAGATGCAATATCTCCTCTCCAAGCTCACCGTGGCGGAGGTGATGAGCCGGCGGGTGATCACGGTGGACGAAATCACCCCTCTGGAGGAGGCAGCCCGCATCATGGCCGACCACCGGATCGGCGGCCTGCCGGTGATGCGGGGGGATCAACTGGTGGGCATCATCACCGAGACCGATCTCTTCAAAGTCTTCCTGGAGATGCTGGGCGCCCGAGAGAAAGGGGTGCGGCTGACCTTGGAGGTCCCCGACCAGAAGGGCGTGCTGGCCTCCATCACCGGGGCCATCGCCGCCCTGGGGGGAGACATCGTCAGTCTGAGCACCTTCTGGGGGGAGGACCTGACGACAGGGGTGATCACGGTCAAGGTGCGGGAGGGGACGGCCACCAAGCGGCAGTTGGTGGGAGCCATGGAGAAGCTGGGCCTGGAGGTGGTGGATGTGCGCGAGATCTGAGGGTTGACCCATGGCCCACCTGACGCCCATGCGGCGACAATACCTGCAACTCAAATCCCAATACCCCGAGGCCCTCCTCTTCTTCCGCCTGGGCGATTTCTACGAAACCTTCGACGAGGACGCCAAGATCGTGGCCCAGGTGTGCGACATCACCCTTACCTCCCGGCCAGTGGCCAAGGGCCAGCGGGTGCCACTGGCCGGCGTCCCCTACCACGCCGCCGATTCCTACATCGCCAAACTCATCACCGCAGGCTACAAAGTGGCCATCGCCGAGCAGGTGGGCTCCGAGGCAGATCAGCTTCGCCGCGCGGCCATGGCCGGCCGGGGCCAAGAACCGGTGGCCGGAGCCAGGATAACTGCCGAACAGGGAGATCTGGTCCCCCGCCAGGTGATCCGAGTGGTGACGCCGGGCACGATCGTGGAGCCCACGCTTCTGGAGGAGAAGCGGAACAACTACCTGGCTGCTTTAGTCTCCGACGGCGACCGGGCCGGCCTGGCCTACATTGACATCACCACTGGCGAATTCGCCACCACGCAGTTCAGCGAGGAGGAGTTCTGGCCGGAGGTAGAGCAGGAGCTGGCTCGCTTTCAGCCATCGGAGATCATCGTGCCCCAGGAGGAAAGGGAAGGAAGGAGGGATCCCTTCCCCTTTCTTTCCTCTTCCTTCCACCTCACTCCCTTCGATCCCTGGCGCTTTGAGCTGGGCAACGCCCGACGGGCGCTGCTGGACCATTTTCAGGTGGCCACGCTGGATGGCTTCGGCTGCGAGGGGAAACCCCTGGCCGTGCGCGCGGCAGGGGCCATCATCCAGTACCTGGCTCAGACCCAGCCCGCAGCGCTCGGCCATCTCCGCAACCTGGCCACCTACAGCGTCGGCGAGTTCATGGCGCTGGATGCGGCTACTCGCCGCAACCTGGAGCTGAGCCAGACCATCCGCACCGGGCGGACGCGGGGCTCACTCCTTTGGGTGCTGGACGATACCGTCACCGCCATGGGGGGGCGACTGCTTCGCCGCTGGATCAACCAGCCGCTCCTCGATCTGGAGCGGCTGCGACAACGGCAGGAGGCAGTGAGCCGTTTCGTAGAGGACACCCCAACCCGTTTGGGTGTGCGCCAGTGGCTCAAAGGCCTGGGGGACCTGGAGCGGCTCACCGGCCGGGTAGTGCAGTCCATCGCCCGGCCCCGCGATCTGGTGGGCATCGGTCGGGCCCTGTCGGCCATACCCAAGCTGGGTGAGGCGCTGGCAGGTATGAGCGCGCAGGAGGGGCCCATCGCTGAGCTGAGGGCTCGCCTCGATCCCTGTGCTGAGATCGCTGAGTTGTTATCGCAGGCCATCGTAGATGATCCCCCGGCCACGCTGGCCAGCGGAGGGGTG
>Ga0172363_10003133_pt1 | contig 13440 bp, 13 predicted proteins | sample LakKivs2_kivu2a2_FD_114541 | JGI IMG/M metagenome (GOLD analysis project Ga0172363, IMG submission 114541) | Sediment microbial communities from Lake Kivu, Rwanda - Sediment s2_kivu2a2 | ecosystem: Environmental > Aquatic > Freshwater > Lake > Sediment | place: Rwanda: Western Province, Lake... | reverse complement strand
CTTGCCTCGCGCCGGCTGCTCGTGCCAACCGTCCCGCCATGGAAGCCGGTCATCGGAGCGGGATCGTGGGGGACGGCGCTCGCCATCCAGCTCGCTCGCGCGGGCCACGAGGTGACCCTGTGGGGGCGCGACGAGGCGATCGCCGGGGAGATGCGCGCGACGCGCGAGAACAAGCGCTACCTGCCGGGCGTTCACCTGCCGGCGCCGCTCAGCCCGACCGCGGACCTCGAGCAGGCGGTGCGCGCCGGGAGCCAGCTTCTCGTGTGCGCCGTGCCTTCGCACGCCGTGCGCGAGACGATGACACGAGCGGCAGCGTACATGCGCGACGAGGCGATCGTCGTGAGCGCCACCAAGGGCCTCGAGGAAGGCTCGTCGAGGCGCATGAGCGAGGTCCTCGAGGAGTGCACGCCCTGCAAGGGGCGGGTCGCCGTGCTTGCGGGGCCCAGCTTCGCCAGGGAAGTCGCCGCCGAGATGCCGACCATCGTGACCGTCGCCGCGGCGTCGTTCGAGGTGGCGGACTTCGTGCAGCACGCGTTCGTCACTCCGATGTTTCGCGTCTACGCGCTCGAGGACGTGGTGGGGGCGGAGATCGGCGGGACGGTGAAGAACGTGATCGCGATCGCCGCCGGGGTGAGCGACGGCCTGGGCCTCGGGCACAACGGCCGCGCGGGGATCATCACCCGCGGCCTCGCCGAGGTGAACCGCCTGGCCATGAAGCTCGGGGCCGATCCGCTCACCGTGACGGGGCTCGCCGGGCTGGGCGACCTCGTCTTGACCTGCACTGGCGAGCTATCGCGAAATCGCTCGCTGGGCCTACGCCTCGGACGCGGAGAGAAGCTGTCGGAGATCCTGGGCTCCCTGCAGCAGGTGGCCGAGGGCGTGCGCAACACCTTGACGGTGGACGACCTCGCCCGTACGCATCAGGTGGACATGCCGATCACCGCACAGATGCGCCGCCTCCTGTTCGAGGACAAGACGCCGCGGGCGGCCATGGTCGACCTGATGACGCGCCAGCCCAAGCGGGAGTTTGCGCGCTGATCGGGTCGCTGAACGGGAGTCGACGATGGCGAACAAGGGAACGTGCAAGGCGGAGTCCTGTGAGAAGGACGCGATCGGCAAGGGCTACTGCTCGCGCCACTACAAGCTGTGGCGCGAAGGCAAGATGCCGAAGGCCCGCTACAAGACCTGCCGCAGCGAGGGCTGCCGCAAGAAGCAGGCCGACAAGGGGCATTGCGCCGATCACCAGAAGAAGAAGGCCGACGTCGCCGCGGCGGCTTGAGGATCGGGCAGCGGCGTTGACAGCGTGCAACGCGCATGGTTCTTTCGCCGCTTGCCTCGCGCTCGGGGTATGACCTGCCCTCGAGCCTCTTGAATCGAAACGGGCGAAACCAATGAAACGCACTTATCAGCCGAGCAACCGGCGCCGGAAGAGAACGCATGGCTTTCTCGCGCGGATGGCGAGCCCGACCGGACGTCAGGTCATCAAGCGTCGCCGCCGCAAAGGGCGCAAGCGGCTGACCGTTTCGATCCCGGCCAAGCAGCCCGGTTGAGCCCGCAGCTCGGGAGCACTGCGGGCTCCCGGCCGCGCGCTTTCGGAAAGCAGGCCCGCGTTCGCAAGCGGCGGGAGTTCCTGCAGATCCAGAACACCGGACGCCGAGTCGCCACCCGCCACTTCCTGGTCGTGTATGCGCGCTCCGGCGACGGCCCGCCGCGTTTGGGAATCACGGTGACCAAGAAGATCGGCAACGCGGTGGTGCGAAACCGGGTCAAGCGCGCGGTGCGAGAAACGTTCCGCAGTCACGGCGCCACCCTGCCGCGCGGCACCAGCGTGGTGGTCATCGTCCGCAATGGCGCGGGCCCGCTCGGGACGAACGCCTCCGCCTCGGAGATCGTCCCGGCGCTGCACACCATCGGCCGGTCGGTCGAGGCCGGGCCTCGCGGCTCGACCGAGGCCGGCCCAGCGCGATGATGAGCGCGCTCCTGGCGAAGCTGCTGCGGGCCCTGCTCCGCGGCTATCAGCTCGCGCTCTCCCCGCTGGTCGGCCCGGCCTGCCGCTTCGCGCCCAGCTGCTCGGAGTTTGCGCGGGATGCGCTGGCGCTGCACGGACCGTGGCACGGCTCTCTCCTCGCCCTGCGACGCCTGTCGCGCTGCCATCCCCTCGGCGGCTCCGGATTCGACCCGGTGCCGGAGCCGACCCACCGTCGGGCCGGCGCGCTGGCCCCCTCGTCCCGGAGCGACGCCTGATGGATCGCCGCACGATCACCTTCATCACCGTCTCGGTGCTGATCATCGTTCTCTACCAGGAGCTGGTTCTGAAGCGGCTGCCGCAGGCGCCGCCGCCCGAGCTCCCGGTCCCGACCGCGAATCTGGACCGGACCGCGAGCCCCGACTCGGGACCGGACGCCGCGACGAGCCCACCGACGGCGACCGCTCCGGCCGCGGTCGAAGCAGACAGCGCGACGGTCGCTAGCCGCGACGTGACGGTCGACACGGATCTGTTCTCGGCCGTCTTCTCGACCGCGGGTGGGCGGATCAAGAGCTTCACCCTCAAGGAGTTCCGCACCACCAACGAGCCCGGCAGCCCACCGCTCGAGCTGGTCGTGCCCGGTGAAGAGACCGACCTGCCGATGGGGGTCGAGCTGCGCGGGGCGCAGGTCTGGTCGGATGCGCGCGTGGTCTACGAGCCGAGCAGCGACGGTGTCACGGTGCAGGGCTCCGAGGAGGCGACCCTGGAGCTGGCCGCGAAGATCGCCGGGCAGCCGCTGGTGAAGCGCCTCACCTTCCGTGGTGATTCGTACACGATCGGGCTGTCCGTGGAGACCCCCCGGGCGAGCGCGCTGCCGAAGGAGCTCGTCGCCGCGGCGGCCGACGGCCAGCCCCCGTCGGTCGCTCTGCTGTGGGCCAAGAGCGTCCACGCGGCGACCCAGCAGGCGTTCGAGGGTGCGGTCGCGCTGGTCGACGGCAAGCTGGTCCAGACCAGCATCGACAGCATCGAAGGCCAGCAGGTGCTCAACGGGAAGATCGGCTGGTCGGGTTTCGAGGACCACTACTTCCTGTCCGCCGCCGCGCCCGAGCGCGCCACCAGCGTGATCCTCAAGGCGCACGGGTCGACGATCGAGAGCAAGCTCGTCACGCCGCGGGAGGGCGACGGTCCGGCCCAGATCGGCTACACGCTGTTCCTCGGCCCGAAGGAGCTGAAGTACCTCGACGCGGCGGGCCACGACCTCGCGCGGGCGATGAATCTCGGCTGGTTCGGCCCGATCTCGCTGCTGCTGCTGCGCATCCTGAACCTTTCGCACCGGTTCACGGGCAACTACGGCGTCGACATCATCCTGCTGACGTGCCTGGTGAAGATCGCGTTCTGGCCGCTCACGCAGAAGAGCTTCCAGTCGATGCGCGAGATGCAGAAGCTCCAGCCGGAGATGCAGCGGCTGCGCGAGAAGTACAAGGACGACGCGAAGCAGATGAACACCGAGATCATGGAGCTGTACAAGCGCCACAAGGTGAATCCGCTCGGTGGCTGCCTGCCCATGGTGCTGCAGATCCCGGTCTTCTTCGGCCTGTACCAGCTGCTCGCGAGCACGATCCAGCTGCGCCACGCGCCGTTCTTTCTCTGGATCAACGACCTTTCGGCGCCGGAGCGCCTCGACGTCATGGGATACGGCATCCCAGTCCTGACCCTGCTTCTCGGCGCGACGATGTTCTTGCAGCAGCGCATGTCGCCACCAGCCGGCGACCCGGCCCAGCAGCGGATCATGATGTTCATGCCCCTGCTGTTCACCTTCATGTTCATCGGGTTCCCGGCGGGTCTCACGCTGTACTGGCTCACGAACAACGTCCTGACGATCGCGCAGCAGTACTTCGTCCTGCGCTCGGCGCCATCGGCCTCGCCTGCCTGAATCTTGCGCTTGAGCGCGCCACGCGAGTCCGCTCCCATTGCAAAGCGCAGTCGGCGCGTGGCTGGTTTGGCCGATTCTTTTGTTCTTGTCGCCCCGGTGAGGCGTCTCGCCGGCGCCTCGGGGTCCGTCTGGTAGAGTGCGCGGGGTGCCGGGGTACGTCGACGACACCATCGCGGCGCTCGCGACGCCGCCGGGGACCGGAGCGGTCGCCGTGCTCCGGTTGAGCGGGCGCAGCGCCTGCTCGATCGCAGCCGCGGTTCTGCGTCGCCGGGGCAGCTCCGTGCCCCCGGCACTCGAGTCGCACCGTGCGCGCATCGCCGTGCTGATCGACCCGTCGTCCGGAGAGGCGATCGACGAGGTTCTGGTCCTGCCGATGCTGGGGCGGCGCAGCTTCACCGGCGAGGACGTCGTCGAGATCCATTGCCACGGCAGCGTGTTGATCGCGGATCGGGCGCTTCGCGCGCTCCTCGTGGCCGGCGCACGTGGCGCGCGTCCCGGCGAGTTCACGGAACGAGCCTTCCTCAACGGCCGGCTCGACCTGTGTCAGGCCGAGGCGGTTGCCGACCTGATCGAGTCGTCGAGCGATGCCGGCCGGGAAGCGGCCTGGCACCAGCTCGAAGGGGGCCTCTCGCGCGCCGTCCGTGACGTTCACGATCGCCTGGTCGACTTGCGAGCGCTGGTAGAGGCGCATCTCGACTTCCCGGAGGACGATCTCCCCCCCGAGACCGACGCCGAGATCGCCGCCGGGCTCGACGCCGCGCGGACCGAGCTCGATGCCCTGGCCGCGACCTTCGCCCAGGGGCGCCTCGCGCGTGACGGCGTTCGTGTCGTCCTGCTCGGCAAGCCGAACGTGGGAAAGTCGTCGCTGCTCAACGCGATCCTTGGTCGTGAGCGGGCGCTGGTGAGCGAGCAGCCCGGAACGACGCGCGACTACATCGAGGAGCCTGCGGCGTTCGGCGCCCTCAAGGTTCTCCTGTGCGACACCGCCGGGGTGCGGTCGCAAGCGGAGGCCGTCGAGCGTGCCGGCATCGACCGGACCCTCGAAGTCGCGGCTGCAGCCGACATCGTGCTCGTGGTCCTCGATCGCTCGCAACCGATCGATCAGCAAGACGCCTCGGTCCTTGCCGCGTCGGCCGGGCGGTGTCGGCTCGTGGTGCGGAACAAGGCCGACCTGCCAGCGGTATGGGAGCGGAACGAAGCCATGCTCGACGTCTCGGCGCGGTCGGGGGTGGGGCTGCCGGAGCTCGCCGCCGCCCTCCATCGCCAGCTGCCGAGCGGCCGACTGGAGCCCAGCCGCGAGCCCGTCGTCGTCACCCGCGCACGCCATCACGAGGCGCTCATCGCCTGCGCGGCAGGCGTCGGCCAGGCGCGTGCGGCGCTGGCGGCTCAGGCCGGGCTCGAGATCGTCGCCTGCGAACTGCAAGACGGCGTGCTCGAGCTCGAGCGTCTCCTCGGTAGAACGGATGCCGAGGATCTTCTCGAGCGCATCTTCCGGCAGTTCTGTATTGGGAAGTAGGGCCTCCTCCGGTACTCACAGCGCGGGATGTTCCACGTGAAACATCACGACATCATCGTGGTCGGCGCCGGTCACGCCGGCATCGAAGCGGCCGCAGCAGCAGTTCGGCTCGGCGCCGCCACGCTGCTCCTGACGCAGAACCTCGACCACGTCGGCCAGATGTCCTGCAACCCCGCGATCGGCGGGGTCGGCAAGGGTCACCTGGTCAAGGAGATCGACGCGCTGGGCGGCGTGATGGGGCGCGCGATCGACGCGACCGGAATCCAGTTCCGGACGCTGAACATGAGCAAGGGCCCGGCGGTTCGAGCGACCCGCGCTCAGGCCGACAAGGCAGCCTATCGCGAGTTCGCGAAGCGGTTCCTCGAGAGCACCCCCGGGCTGACGCTCCGCCAGGGCTCGGTCGAGCGCCTGCTGGTGACCGATGGCGTCGTTCGTGGTGTCGAGACCGCGCTCGGCGAGACCTTCACCGCAGCGGCAGTCATCCTGACCACGGGCACGTTCCTCCGGGGGTTGATGCACGTGGGCGAGCGCAGCCTGCCCGGCGGACGAGCAGGCGACGCATCCATCGAGGGACTGAGCGGCGCTCTGGAGGCTCTGGGCCTGCGCGTCGGGCGGCTGAAGACGGGCACTTGCCCGCGCCTCGACGCGCGGACCATCGACTTCTCGAGGCTCGAGGTCCAGCACGGCGACGATCCCCCGACGCCGTTCTCGTTCACGACCGAGCGCATCACGCAGCCCCAGGTCCCGTGCCACGTCACGTACACGACGCCGCGGACGCACGAGATCATCCGGGCGGCGCTGCACCGCTCGCCCATGTTCACCGGGCGGATCCAGAGCCGTGGACCGCGCTACTGCCCGTCTGTGGAGGACAAGATCGTCCGCTTCGCAGACAAGGAGCGGCATCAGCTGTTCCTCGAGCCCGAGGGGCTCGACACGGTCGAGATCTACCCGAACGGGCTCTCCACCTCGCTGCCGCTCGACACCCAGATCGCCATGGTGCGGTCGATCCCCGGTCTGGAGGAGGCCGAGATCATGCGTCCCGGCTATGCGATCGAGTACGACTTCGTCGATCCGCTCGATCTGCAGCCGAGCCTCGAAACCAAGCGGGTCTCGGGTCTCTTCCTCGCCGGTCAGATCAACGGCACGACCGGTTACGAGGAGGCCGCAGCGCAGGGTCTCGTGGCGGGAATCAACGCCGTGCGAAAGGTCCGGCACGAAGCGCCAGTCCGTTTCGGGCGCGACGAGAGCTACATCGGGGTTCTCGTCGATGACCTCGTGACCCGGGGCGTGGGAGGCGAGCCCTACCGGATGTTCACCTCGCGGGCCGAGCACCGCCTCCTGCTCCGCGAAGACAACGCCGATCAGCGGCTCGGTCGCGTCGCCCGTGAGCTCGGCCTGCTCAGCCCGGAGGGGCTGGCGCGGCTGCGGGACCGGTCGGAGCGCCTCCGGGTGGGTCGCGAGACTCTTGCAGCCCGCCGGTTCTTCCCGACGGCCGCCACCAACGCCGCGATCGCACAGGCCGGGCTCGCACCGCTTCGCCAGCCCGCGACGGCCGCCGAGCTGCTGCGGCGTCCCGAGATCGGCATCGACCAGCTGCGCGCGCTCGGGCTGGAGCTCGACGAAGACGACCCGCGCATCCTGGGAACCCTGCTTCTCGACGCGAAGTACGAGGGCTATGTCGCCCGTCAGCAGGCAATCGCAGCGCGCAGTAGCCGCCTGGAGACGACCCCGCTGCCGAGCGGCCTCGACTTCACGGCAATCGCCGGGCTCTCGGCCGAGGTGCGCGAGAAGCTCTTCAGGATCCAGCCGACCACCCTTGGTCAGGCGGCCAGAATCCCCGGGGTCACGCCCGCCGCGGTCGCCCTCCTGGGCGTGCACCTGCGACGTACGCGGTCTGCCTGAAGTCGTGCCACGCACGACGCCAGAGCCTCAGGACGATGCGGCCGCGCTGCTGCGCGCCGGCGCGTCGGCACTCGGGGTCCAGCTCGACGACGCGCAGGTGGCGACGCTCTGCAGCTTCCTGCACGAGCTCGAGCTCTGGAATGCACGCGTCAATCTCGTCGGCGAGCGTGATCGACTCGCCCTGGTCGAGCGCCACCTCGTGGATTCGTTGGCTGCTGTGCCGCTCCTGAACGCCCTCGAGGCCGCCCCACGCATCGCAGACGTGGGCAGTGGGGCAGGGCTGCCAGGCGTGCCTCTGGCGATCGCTCTGCGCGCGCGGACCACGTGGCTCATCGAGCCGCGGAAGAAGCGCGCGAGCTTTCTGCGCAGCGTTCGCCGCGCCCTGGGCGATGCAAGCCTGGAGGTCGTCGAAGCGCGCGGCGAGGACGTCGCGGCACGCGCGGATTGTCGCGGGGCATTCGACGTCGTCGTCAGCCGCGCGACCCTCGCCGATCGTGACCTGCTTGCATGTGCCGCCCCGCTCGTGCGGCCCGGCGGCCTTCTCGTCGCGTACCGCGGGCCGAACCCGGGCTCGCCGCCGGACATGGACGCCGTGCACGCCTCGTCGTTCGCTGGCCCCACCGTCCATCGCTACGACCTGACAGGTGCCCGACGCGCCTTTCGCCTGGACGTCTGGACCCGATGTTTCACGTGAAACACTGCGCGATGTCGTCGCTGCCATTTACCGTCCGGCAGAGAATCTGTTAGGCAATGCCGCTTCCGCATGGGTCGTGTCATCGCCATCGTCAACCAGAAGGGCGGAGTCGGGAAGACGACGACGGCGGTGAACCTCAGCGCCGGTCTCGCGCTCGGCGGCCACTCCGTGCTGCTGATCGACGCGGATGCCCAGTGCAGCGCGACCAGTGGATACGGGATCCGTCTCGCCGAGGAGGAGCCCTCCACCTACGACGTCATCCTGGGACAGGTGACTCCCGCTGACGCCGCCCGGACGACCATGCTTCCCAGCCTGCGCGTGGTTGGTGCCAGCCGCGATCTCGTCGGCGCGGAGATCGAGCTGGTCACGGTCCCGAACCGCGAGCACCGCCTGCGGGAGGCGCTCGCCGGGGTGCGGGATCAGTACGAGTTCATTCTAATCGACTGCCCCCCGTCGCTCGGGCTCGTCACGCTCAACGCGCTCACCGGCTGTGACTCCCTTCTCATCCCGCTGCAATGCGAGTACTACGCCCTCGAGGGGCTGACAGCACTCCTGGAAACGGTCTCGCTCGTCCGCGACAGCCTGAATCCCGATCTCGCGATCGAGGGGCTGCTGCTCACCATGTACGATGGTCGCAACACGCTCTGCCGCCAGGTGGCTGAGGACGTGAAGGGACATTTCCGAGACAAGGTCTTCCGGACGGTGATTCCCCGCAACGTGCGCTTGAGCGAGAGCCCAAGCCATGGCCTCCCGGCCCTGCTGTACGACCCGGCGTCTCGCGGTGCGCTCGCCTACGGTGAGCTGGCGCGGGAAGTCGCCGGGGAGTCGAGCGATGAGACGGACTAATTCAAAACGTTGTTATTATCGAGGATGCGATGCGTAAGGCTCTCGGCAAAGGCATCGGCGCGCTGATTCCGACCGCCCCCCAGCGTCGCCCCGCCGCGGCAAACGATCCCGCCCCGGTTGCCGCACCGGAACCGCCCACCAGGGGCGTCGTGCAGGAGGTCCCGCTCGACGCGATCGACGTGAACCCGCGCCAGCCGCGAGCGCGCTTCGACGATCAGGCCATCGAGGATCTCGCGACGTCGATCCGCGATCGCGGCGTCCTGCAGCCGATTCTCCTCCGCACGACCCCCCAGGGCCGCTTCGAGCTCATCGCCGGCGAGCGCCGTCTGCGCGCGAGTCGCCTCGCCGGGCTCGAACGCATCCCCGCCCTCGTCAAGGAGGCGAACGACAGCGAGAGCCTCGTCCTGGCGATCGTCGAGAACGTGCTGCGCGCCGACCTCACCGCGCTCGAAGAGGCGCGCGCCTACCAGGCGCTGATGGCAGAATTTTCGCTGACGCAGGACGAAGTCGCCAGACGCGTGGGCAAGAGCCGACCCGCGATCACGAACACGCTGCGCCTGTTGCATCTGCCCGGCGAGGTGCAGCGCGACCTGGAGGAAGGCCGCATCACCGCCGGCCACGCGCGCGCGCTGCTCGCGGCACCGACCGAAGCCGCGCGGACCGCGCTCACGCGCGAGATCGTGACCCGCGGGCTCACCGTGCGCGACGCCGAGAAGGCGGTGGCCCGCGCCCGATCGAAGCCCGAGTCCGCCGGTGACCCCGACGTCCGCCGGATGGCATCGGACCTGAGCCGCGCCCTGGGCACCAAGGTCACGATTCACCCCGGCAAGGACGGCAAGGGAACGGTCGAGATCACGTTCTTCTCGCACGACGACCTCGCCCGGGTCGCGGCCCGGCTCCTCTCGCGCGGCGGCCTCGCCCACGGCGCCGGCTGACGATCCCCGGGGCCAGCGACGGCGGCGCACGAGTTCGACCACCGGAATCCGGAATATCGTGCCCGCTAATGGATCGGCAGACGTTTTTGACATCCCCTCTGCTTGGTGGTAGCGGATCGCCGGCGCGTGCGAGCCGCAGCCGGAGCAGTTCGTCCGCCCGGCTCGTGCGACATGGTGTGTCTCGGCCGTGCCCGGCCGGGCCAGTTGCCGGCAGGCAGGAACGAACGGGATGGCTCTCTTCAAGAAGGATCGCGGCAGGACGTCCGAGGACGTTGGTGAATCCGCAGCCAGGCCCTCCTCGACGTCCTCGATCGGCACCCCATTGGCTACTCCAGCCGAAACGCGCGAGCGGGAGGGGACGAAGAACATGGCGAGCTACGGGGCTCTGGATCGCATGGCGCCCGGCGACACATCGCGAGAGACCGCCTTCCTCGGCAAGGGGACCCGGCTCTCGGGCAAGATCTCTTTCGAGGGAACGGCCCGGATCGAGGGTCAGGTCGAGGGCGAGATCATCGCCAACGATACCCTGCTCATCGGTGAATCCGCTCTCGTGAACGCGCAGATCAGCGGCGGCATCATCGTCATCCACGGCAAGGTGACCGGCGACATCACGGCGTCGAAGAAGCTCGAGATCCGCGCCCCGGGCCGGCTGTACGGCAACGTCACCACGCCGAGCCTCGTCATCGAAGAAGGCGTGATCTTCGAGGGCCACTGCTCGATGGGGGCGACCGAGGCGCGCGGCGACCGCAAGGTGACGCTGCTCGCCAAGGACGACCGCGGCGCCGAAGCGGCGCCGCCGCCGACCCTCAAGGCACAGGCAGAAGGCAAGTAGCACCGAACGAACCGCACGTTCGTCGCGCTCGTCGGGTCGCATGACGGGGACTCTCCCCGTCGTCGCTCAGCCCTGTGTCCGGAGCGCGGTGAGCCCCCGACGAGAACACCGCCCGCAGCGAAAGTTTCCGAAATGCTCGAGCTTCCTCCGGCAATCACATTCTATTGCATGCTCGTCGCGTTCTTCGTGTTCGCGATGGTCCTGTCGAAGCTCGTCCTGCAGCCGACGCAGGCCGTGCTCGCCGAGCGTGCCAGGCGAACCAGCGGCGCACTCGCGGAGGCGACGCGGATGCAGGCTGAGGCGCGCGCTCTCAAGGACGAGCTCGCCGCGACGCTCGACCGCGCGCGCCACGCAGGCAGCGCCGCGGGCGAGCAGATCCGCCGGGAGGCCGAAGCCAACGAGCGCAGGCTCCTCGAGCAGGCCCGTGCCGAAGCGGCACGCACGCTCGAGGACGTCCGGACGCGTGTCGCGACCGAGTCCACCGCTGCGCGAGCCACTCTCCAGGAGCAGGCCGGCTCGCTGGGTCGGCTGGCCGCCGAAAAGATCCTCGGCCGCGCGGTGGCATCGTGAGCTTCCCGCGACGTCTCTTCGCCTTCGCGGCGGCCGTTGCGACCGGCCAGGCCGATCTGGCCTTCGCCGCAGGGGCTGGCGAGGCTCACGGGCCGTCGTGGACGCTCACGCTGCTCGGCTTCGCGAACTTCGGGATCTACGCGGCGGTCATGTACCGCTTCGCCTGGCCCGCGGTCGTCAAGTATCTGAAGGAGCGGCGCGCCAGCGTGGTCGAGGCGCTCGAGGCCGCTGCACGCGCCCACGCGGAGGCAGAGGCGCTGAAAGCCGAGTTCCAGGCGAAGCTCAAGAACGTCGAATCCGACGCGGCCCGGGCCCGCGACGAGCTTCTGGAGATCGCGCGCAACGAGGCGGACAACCTGCTCGCCGAGGCGCAGCGCTCGGCCGACCGCATTCGCCGTGACGCCCAGCTCGTCGCCGACCAGGAAGTCGCACGCGCGCGCCGCACCCTGCAGGAGGACGCGGCCCAGCTGATCGCGAAGATCGCCGGCGATCTCGTGTCCCAGAAGCTCGACGCCAGCGATCAGACACGGTTCGTCGAGACCTTCCTCACCGAGACACGCGGAGCGGCGGCCGACGGCAAGCTGACGGGGGTGAACTCGTGACCAGCGCGATCGCCAGGCGCTACGCCCGCGCGCTGGCCGGCGTCGCCGGGGAGCAGAAGCGGCTCGAGGAGACCGCGACCGAGCTCGAGAACATCGCGACGTGGCTCGACGACGCCGATGTCAGGGCGGCGTTCGAGTCACCGAGCCTGGGCGTCCAGGCGCGCCGCGGTCTCGTCGGCCGCCTGGCGGAATCGCTTGGCCTGTCCGAGCTGTCGCGGAACTTCCTCTCGCTGCTCGCCGAGCGCCACCGGCTCGACCAGTTCCGGCCCATCGTGCTCGCCTACCAGGCACTGGTCGACCGGTCGCTCGGTCGCGTGCGGGCGACGATCCGCGCTGCGACGCCGCTGGGCGACTCCAGCATCGAGCAGATCCGCGTGGTCCTCGAGCAGATGGCCGGAAGGAAGGTGCTCGCGTCGGTGGTCGTCGACCCGACGCTGATCGCCGGGATCTCGGTCGAGATCGAAGGGCGCGTCTACGACGGCAGCGCCCGGACGCAGCTCGCGCATCTCGCGCGCTCGATGGCCCGCGAGGTTACGCCGGGCTGAGAGCGGCCCCGGCGCGCACCCGCACGCCGGCATCAGAATTCGCAACGAAGGTTCAGAAGGAGACGGAGCAGATGGCGATTCGCGCCGCAGAGATCAGCGACATCATTCGCCAGCAACTCAAGGACTACACGAAGTCGCTGGAGGTGAGGGAGACCGGCACGGTGCTCTCCACCGGTGACGGAATCGCGCGCATCTACGGCCTCGAGCGCGCCGCCGTCGGCGAGCTGCTCGAGTTCCCGCACGACGTCTTCGGGATGGTGCTGAACCTCGAGGAGGACAACGTCGGTGCCGCGCTGTTCGGCGAGTCGCACGCCATCGGCGAGGGGGACGAGGTACGCCGGACGGGCCGCATCGCCGAGGTTCCCGTCGGGCCCGAGCTGCGCGGCCGCGTCGTCAATGCCCTGGGCCAGGCGATCGACGGCAAGGGCGAGCTCAAGGCGAAGGAGACGCGGCGCATCGAGCTCAAGGCGCCCGGCATCGTCGACCGCCAGCCCGTCAAGCAGCCGCTCCAGACCGGCATCAAGGCAATCGACGCCCTGATCCCGATCGGTCGCGGCCAGCGTGAGCTGATCATCGGCGACCGACAGACCGGCAAGACCGCGATCGCGATCGACACCATCATCAACCAGCGCGGCGGCGACGTCACCTGCATCTACGTCGCGATCGGGCAGAAGCGCTCGACGGTCGCGCAGGTCGTCGACAAGCTCTCGCGCTACGGCGCGATGGAGTACACCATCGTCGTCGCGGCCACCGCGTCGGAGTCGGCGCCGCTGCAGTTCATCGCGCCGTATTCCGGCTGCGCGATGGGCGAGTACTTCCGCGACAACGGCCAGCACGCGCTGGTGATCTACGACGATCTGTCCAAGCAGGCCGTCGCCTACCGCCAGCTGTCGCTGCTGCTTCGCCGTCCGCCCGGTCGCGAAGCGTATCCCGGTGACGTGTTCTACCTGCACTCGCGGCTCCTCGAGCGTGCAGCGAAGCTCTCCGAGGAGCGCGGCGGCGGCTCCTTGACCGCTCTGCCGATCATCGAGACCCAGGCCGGCGACGTCTCGGCGTACATTCCGACCAACGTCATCTCGATCACCGACGGCCAGATCTT
>Ga0172363_10003130_pt1 | contig 13442 bp, 12 predicted proteins | sample LakKivs2_kivu2a2_FD_114541 | JGI IMG/M metagenome (GOLD analysis project Ga0172363, IMG submission 114541) | Sediment microbial communities from Lake Kivu, Rwanda - Sediment s2_kivu2a2 | ecosystem: Environmental > Aquatic > Freshwater > Lake > Sediment | place: Rwanda: Western Province, Lake... | reverse complement strand
TGTTGTAGGTTATACCAAAGGTACTCAGCCAATAACTGATCGGCCCAACCGCCGGCCGGGTGATAAGGACCCACATGCTTCCGATAGCAACTGGCGCCATGGAAAGGGGGAGAGCCAGGATGGTACGGAATACTCCTCGACCTACGAATTGCTGAGAGAGAAGAATAGCAAATGCTAATCCCAGCGGGATTTGAATTCCGCAAGTAACACCCACAAAAAGAATACTTTTGTAAAGAGAATCGAGAAAGCGTGCATCAAGTATCAGTTTTAGATAATTCCCAAGTCCGGTAAATATCCATCCTTTGAGAGAAAAGACATTATATTCATAAAGACTTAGCCACACCACGTATACAAATGGAAAAATTCCAATAAATCCAATAACCGCCAGGGCGGGACTTAAAAAGCCCCACCCTGAAATCTGCTTTCTAAAAGATGTTTTCATATACGGTTCGGCTTAATAGCCAAGTTTGACCATGGCTTCATCGATTTCTTTGGCCAAACCGTCAAGAGCTTCTTCCGGAGTCGCTTCACCGGCGACAGCCTTGGAAATCCAGTTCATGTAGATGTCAATGATAACCAAGTGCATCGGAAGCGGTGCCGCACCTGAGAATAAAGATTCATATTCTTTAAATGCAGTGAAGTAACCACCTTGAGCAATATCCATATCCTTGATTTCTGGTGATTCTAACGTGGATTTACGAACAACACGGCTGGCTAAACGAGTGTATTCGAGATCCCAACCTTTACGGGTAACCCACTGTATAAATAACCAGGCAGCCTCTTTGTTCTTCGAACAGTAAGGAATTGAGTAAGAAGCGCCATCGTAGTATCCGATATATCCTTTGCCAGCTTTCGCATCAGCAAGCGCTTCGGGAGTGGTTGGCGGTTTGGTGACAGCCACTTTACCGGCAACTTTGGATTTCTCTGGATTGCAGATGAGTGGAGCCAGGTTTTCACAGTAGACTAAACCTTGGGCGACTTTTCCGGCGGCAACACTGGAAGATTCTTCGTCCCAGGTATAGGTTTTTACATCAGGTGGAGCGTATTTAAGCATATCGACATACCAACGAAGAGCTGCTTTAGCTTTATCACTATTGACCTGTCCGCCATTCTCTACAGTCGCTCTCCATTTTTCGAGGTTGATACCCCAGTTGTAAATGCCCATCGCCGGCCAAATCGATTCAACTATTTCATAGGCGACTGCTGGATATCCGGTCTTAGCCTGTGCGGTATGTCCATACAGTTCGATGCCTTTCTTCTTACCCCATTCGGTAAAGAATTTGGCATTTTGTTCATACTCTTCCCAAGTATCGGCTGGTTTTAAATCCTTCCCATATTCAGCCTTGAAAGCCTCTTTGGCTTCAGGATCATTGAAGAGGTCGGTTCGATAGATGTACATCTTCAAAAAGGCTTCAAAGGGGAATCCAAAAATATGACCATTGGAATCTTTGAAGTATTCGATAAATTTTGTGAAGTCATTTACATCCAGATCGGGATCAGTGATTTGTGGGTTCTTTTCCATTAATTCGGTGAGATCAGTCAGCCATTTTTGCTGCATAAAAGCATAAATGGCATCCTGTTCAATATAAGCGGCATCGTAAATTCCAGTGTTACCGGTAACGTCTCGAATGAACTTTTCATATTCAACTTCCCAGGGCTGAACCTCAAAATCAACTTTAATTCCGGTTACTTTTTCAAATTCTGGTGCAGCAATATCACGAAGTACGATAGAGGGAGCAGTCGACTGTCCGATTACTTTAAGGGTCACACCCCTATACGGTTCAGCTGCCTTTTCCCACCATTCCATATCGGCTCCCAGAGCCATCGAAGAAAAAACCACTACCAAAATTACTACTAATGACAAAGCTAATAATTTCTTCACTTAAAACCCTCCTATTCAATCTTCCCATTCTTTTTAATAATCTTTGTCCGGTCTCGCTCCCGAACCTATCACCTCCGTTTGAACTAAGAAGAATAATATTACCCCTCATCCTAACTCTCTCCTGTCGAAGGATAAGAGACTTAAAAATAAAATAATTCCCTCGTTCCACTATTGGGTGTTTTCTTGATTGTATTTTTTCATCAAAAATTAATACAAAAAAATGTTATCTCGTATTCCTGTTGACACAAGCCATAACCTGGGTTTTGTCTCCCCGGAATTTTAACTTGAAATATTCCACCGGTTTACCATTCGCTAAATAGGTTACCCCTTCCATGAGAAGTAAAGGAACAGTTATTGGTATTTCCAGTAATCGTGCTTCCTCTTCGGTGGGCATGATTGCCGAAAAAAACCTAACCGCTAAAGCCAGGTCCAAACCATAAACCGTTTCTATAACATGATAGAGCGATTCTTGACTAAAATCGTGTTGTAGGATACCCGGACAAAGTTGATGTGGGATATAGGAAAGTGCCAGGTTAATGGTCTCATTATTTCCATAGCGAACCCGGTCAATCATAACCACTTCCTCTCTCTCATTGATCCCTAATTTATTCATCAAAACCGAGTTGGCAGGAATAATCTGCGATATGATTATTTTTGAACTCGGTATCATACCTTTTCGGTGCATCTCTTCGGTAAAACTAATTACTTCTTGGGCATATTCACGGATCTGAATCGAACTGTGAAGAGGGATCGAACTCATCCGCCCCTGTCGCTTAATAATGAATCCCCTTTGTTCCAATTCATTCAAGGCGTGACGGACAGTTTGTCGGCTCACATGATACTTTTCAGCTAATTCTCGTTCGGAGGGCATTTCATTCTTGAGTTGCCCGGAAACGATTTTTCCCAGAAGAATGTTTTTTAACTGGACATAAGGGGGTATCGGACTTTTTTTAATATAATATTGCATCGAGAGCTGGGATTTTTTTTCTTTCATATATATAGCCACTGTATAAATTTTTTCATATAAACATGTACATACAAGTCGAGATAAAAATTAAAATATCAAAATAAACACCGATTGTCAATAACAAATTATTTTGTGTCAATTAAGTTTTAAAAGTGCACTCTTTCACCTTATGCTGATCATTTAAGAATACTAATCTTTCGTCGTCGGCTGGCGGAGACTGTAAGTTACTCGTTTTGTGAGTTATCCAAGCGATGGGGAAAATTGGTTTTTGAATTCCTCCCAATAGCCCCAGGATACACCAGAGTTGTGCTAGTTTGAGAATATTGATTTATGTATGATATAATGTCAATTTTTGTTATTCTGAGGCAAAAACATTGCTGAACCACAACCCACCCGGTCCGATGGCTTCGTTTTCAGCAACAGCTACATATCCTTCTTCACTCAAAAGTTTGACCTCCTGGGGAAGGCTCCCGGTATAATAATCACCCTCGTCTCTTAAGAAAGCAGCAGTGGCTTGGGTATCGTCGGCAAAATCGATAATTTCGACACCTTCTAAAGTAAAACCAATGATTTGGGGCTGTGCCAACACATTTGCAGGTACACAGAGAAAGGTGAATAGTTAAAAATATTTAAAACTGGAAAGCGTTTCTACCAGAAAATGGAGAAAAAACTACTTTAGTATAACAAAATATCGTCTTCCCCCTCGTACCCTTACGATTAGAATTCTCATTTATAAAGATAACAATGGACATATCGATCTGGTCCGAAATTGGCTATTTCTGGATATGAATTGCGACAGATATCCATTGCCTGTGGACACCGTGAATAGAAATAGCAGCCCTTAGGAAGATTAATCGGTGAAGGTATTTCACCAGTAATCTCAGGAATCTTGGTTTTCCCTTTTTCTTCCACGTTTAGCATCGAGGCTAACAGGGCCTTGGTATAGGGATGTTTTGCATCGCTAAATATGTCATCTTTAAGTCCTTTTTCGATTATTCTTCCTAAATACATGACTGCAACTGTATCGCTGATATCCCGGACGGCATGCAAATCATGTGAGATAAAAATATAGCTATTTCCGATTCGAGACTTGAGATCGACAAACAAATCGATTAATTCAGCAGTGTTTTCCACATCAAGGGAAGAAGTGGGTTCGTCTAAAATAATGAGCTGCGGATCGTTGGCTATCGATAAAGCGATAGCAATGCGCTGTAACTGTCCGCCACTTAATTGATGTGAATATCTATCTAAAATACTATTATCTAAATGAACCCGTTTTAATAATATTTCGATTTGTACATCGACATCGGTATCATTTCCGTCACTCCAAATCAAAAAGGGCTCTTGAAGAATTTTTCTTATTTTCATTCGGGGATTTAAGGCATTATGGGGATTTTGGAAAACGATTTGAATCAGCTTTCGGTATTTTCGAAATTCCTTTTGTGAGAGATGGGCGATATCTTGATCACGAAAATAAATGGCTCCTTCGGTGACATCAGTCAGTCTCAAGATACACCTTCCCAAAGTGGTTTTCCCGCAGCCACTTTCACCCACCACACCCACCGTTGTATTTTCAGGAATATCTATAGATATCCCGTCGATAGCCTTCACCATCAACTTTGAGTTTTTAATGGGAAAATATTTTTTGAGATTCTTAATAGAGAGTAAATTCATAACCAAAAGTCCTTCCTACATAATGGTTCTGGTTGATTTTGATAAATTGATCTTGGTTGTTCTTTTTAGACGACTTGTTTAATAATTGTTCGTATTCTTTGAATGCTTTAGTCATCTTTTCCTTAAATTCACGGGTTCTTCTGCTTTTATAATTCGACTTAGCGATATTTATTAATTTCACTGAAAAAGGATGAATAGGATTGGTAATGATTTCATCAACATTCCCAATCTCTGCAATCGAACCTTCTCCTAAAACACAGATTCTCTGACAGAGATGTGCGATCAACCCAATATCTCGGGAGGCGATGATGGTTGATCGGCGTATCTTTTGAATGATATCCAACATCAAATTAAAGACCTGTATCTGAATGGTGGCATCAAGACCGCCGGTCGGCTCATCAGCTAAAAGTATGGTCGGTTCACAAATAAGTGCTATGGCTATAATAATTCTTTGAGCCATTCCTCCACTCAATTCATGAGGATAAGCATGAAATCTTTTCTCGGGATCAGGTATTCCTACCTTCTTTATCAGATCAATCACCTTTTTTTCAGCATCTTCTATACTGTTGTGAAAATGAGAGAGATATAAGTCCATGATTTGTTTCCCAACTGGTTCGATGGGATTAAGGCGCCAGTGTGGATTGGGATATATGCTGGCCATTTTTTTTCCACGAATGGTATTGACTAAATCACTTTCTGAAAGCTCGAGGAGATTTAGGTGATTGAATAAAACTTCCCCGCACTGGATTTTGAGCGGCTCTTTTAATGAATTGATAATGGCATTCAACAGGACACTTTTTCCAGATCCCGATCCCCCGATAATCCCAAAACATTCTCCTTCAAAGATCGAAAAATTGATATCTTTTAAAATCTTTTTTTCTTTCTGCCCTTCCTGTACGAGTACATTCAGACTTTTTATTTCGAGAATGGCATTTTCCATATCACTTATCTCCAGTTTCTTGGATCTAAGGTTTCGCTAATCCCTTCACCCAGCATCGAGAGTCCAAAAATGGTTACACACAAAATGATTCCTGGAAAAACCGATGGCCACCACTGCCCGGTGATCATATTTTTGGCACCAACTGAAATCATCAAACCTAATTCTGGGATAGGCATTCGCACTCCAGCTCCAACAAAACTCAACCCTGCAGTGAGTAGAATCGATGCCGCAATACACACCGACACTTGAGTTATAGCTGGAGAAACGGCATTTGGTAAAACATGTTTAAAAAGAATTTTGGAGTCGGTGTTTCCAATGGCTTTGGCCTGCTCAATAAATAAGTTCTCCCTGATACTCAGCACTTCGGTTCGGATCAATCGAGTAAATACCGGTATCCACAAAAATGCCAGTACATAGATAACGTTTGATATTTGCTGACCAGTAGCGGTCACAATAGCTAATCCCAGGATGAAAACCGGGAAGGCTTGGATGACATCCATTATCCTCATGGTTATTAAACTGAATATCCCTGCAATTCCCTTGCTATTTTCGTAAAAGCCAACATATAAGCCCAATGGAACACCACAAATCATTCCTAACAAAGTGGCAAAAAAAGCGATCATAAGATCCGTTCTTGGTGCGTACAACACTCTTGAAAATATATCCATACCAAAGGTATCAGTCCCAAAAAGATGATTTTTGCTTGGCGGTACTAAATATTCACCATTAAAAGTTTGATTTGGACTATGGGGAGCAATTACTGGAGCGAGTGCCGCCAATAAAATAATGGGAAGAATGATACAGCCACCAATGATGACACTACTATTCGAGATGAATCGTTTCAACATCGGATTTTTGCTATAAAGCAATTTTTTATATTTCATATTTCTATCCTCGGATCAATCATGTAATAAACGATGTCGAGGACGAGATATACAACAAGGGACATGGTTGCCGCTACAATGATAAATGCTTGAAGTGGTGCGAAATCTGAATTGACGATTGATTGAACCGCGTATTGTCCCAAGCCACCCCACCCGAAGATGTTTTCCACTAACACTGATCCTCCAAGCATATATACATATATGAAACCAATCAGAGTAATGACCGGTGGTAAAGAATTTTTATAGATATATTTATCCAGTCGTTTGGGGTTCATGCCATTGTCCCCGTAAAATTTGATAAACTCTTCTTTCTTCACTCTCAACATGGTTGATTGAGCCATTTTTAAAATAGGACCACCATTAAAGATGACCAGTGCAATAACCGGCATGAATAAATGAGTCCACGAACTGAGAAAGGCTTGAAAATCCAAACGAATTAATGAATCGATGGTATAAAAACCGGTGATCCGCTCCGGTGGGATAATTGATAAATCCAGTCTCCCCATGGGTGCAGGAAGTATTTTCAATTTTACATAAAAAATATAGATGAGGATCAAAGCCAGCCAAAAATCAGGAAAGGCACCGGCCATCAAACCATAGCCCCTTACTAACTTATTGGTTAATTTATTCCCCTTAATAGCTGTAGCCCGAGCTACAGGTAAAGCGACCAAGACAATAAAGATAAGTGAATAGGTGATTAATTCTAAGGTAGCTGGAAAACGATCAATAATATCAGTCAAAACCGGGTTAGAGGTAAACCAAGAGTATCCTAAATCTCCTCGAAAAATGTCCTTGATAAAAATAAAATATTGGACAATGATAGGCTTATCAAGACCCATTCGTTGGGAGAGCGCTGCAACGCTTTCTGGATTGGCACCGCTCCCCAATAAAAGATAAGCTGGATTCCCAGGGATCAAACGGATCAGGAAAAAGGCTACTAAAGAAATCCCTAAAAGTTGTGGGATTATAAAAACCAGTCTTTTTAATATAAATTTCACCACTTTTGACTCAATTTTCATTTTTAATATCTCCAACGCAGATAGAACTGAGAGGTTATCAATATTATTTGGTGCTTTATGTCTATTCTCAACCCAATTGAAAGGAGAAGAACAGACATAAAGCACCTTGTGAGTTCGTTTACTCTTTATCTAGAGTGTGCCAATAGAAATTATTAACCGTTTCATAAATGAATTTACCCTTGATATTGTCTCTGAGGACTACTTGTAGATTGGGTTCAACTACTGGAATGACCGGAGCGTCTTCGATCAAAACTTTCTGAATCTTTTTATGAAATTCAATTCTTTCATTATAATCCATTATCTTAGTTCCTTCATTCATCCATTGCTCTACTTCAGGATTTTCATAGTTACCGAAATTCAATGGGGCAAAGGGACGGTAATAAATAGTACAGGCATAATTTACATCTGGTTGGACTGGTAAACCGGTTTCAATGGTTATGGGAAGTTCTTTCTTCATTTTCTTTTCTACCAGTGAACTCAACATCACTTTGTTCAGCTTGAGGGTAACTCCAATTTTCTCTAGGCTGGATTTGAAAGCAACCGCGATTCCTTCATCCATAGGGTTCGCATTGTCATAGGACAGTTCAACTTCAAATCCATTGGGATACCCAGCGTCAGCGAGCAATTGCTTAGCTTTTTCCAGGTTATATTCATACATCCAATTGGTACTATCAGCACCAGGCATCATGGATGGAATGATGGTGTTCATGGGAGTTGCAAACCCCTTGAACACATTTTCTGCTATTTCCTGACGTGGAATGACATAGTTCATGGCTTGACGCACACGTACATCATCAAACGGTTTCATTTTGCAGTTCATAATGATGTAGGTATAGTTTGCGGTTTTAATATTATAGAGCTTTACTCCAGGCTTCCCTAACAGGTATTGAATTTCCTGCGGTTGGAGGTTAAGCGCCATATCAATGGTACCATTCTCGATCATGGCCACTCGGTTGGCAGATTCAGGAATTTCTCTAAACATGATTTCATCAATTGCTGGTTTTCCTTCCCACCAATCTTCTCTGGCTCGGAAAAGCATGAATTGACCGGCTTTCCATTCCACCAATTTGTAGGGACCAAACCCGCCGTTATGCCTATCCAACCATTTGTTCGCCCAGGGATCATCATCGGTCATATGCTTTTTGGTTTCCTTTGAATCCAAATAACCGGTCCAGTTGTTACAATGGATCCAAGCAATCAACGGTGATGGATCTTTTACATTAAACTGGAAAGTATATTTATCAATCACCTTAACATCATCAGCAGAGGTTATTCCGGCATTTCCAAAAAGCCATTTAACAAAACCATTCAAGGCATAAGCTCTATCAAAGGTAAACTTTACGTCATCCGCAGTAAATTCATTTCCCCACTCACTGGTTACTCCCGGTTGGATCTTAAAAGTACAGGTCTTCCCATCATTGGATATTTCGTAGGATTCGAAAGAACTCATTCTCACTTGGTCATATCTCGGGTACCAGACGCTCTGATTTTTCAAGTTTTCGTCAAATGGGTATGGTTGAAGTTCCCAATGGATTCCCGTATCTCTTAAAATGGTTGTGATTTGCCCAAAGGTTAAAGATGGTTTCTCATAATCGAGTGAGTTGGTAAGACTAGGAACCCCAACAATTAAAGTTTTTTTTGCAAAAGATGACACACTGAAAGCGAGTACAATTCCAATTACTATGACCAATACAACGATTGAAAACAGCTTAGAATTGAAGAAAATTGATCTCTTATTTTTCATTTGCTAACCCCCTTTGAGTAACTTATATTTTTGAATACAAAGTCAAAATTAACTGTTCTTTCACCCCCTTTAAAAGTTCTCATTTCGTTGTAGTTCTAATAATTTAGCTATATTCTCACCTATAATTTTTCCTCTATCTTTGAGGTCAGGAACGGCGACTTCGATCTTCTTCATCTGGACTTCAAAGTCCCAATAAGGAGTGTCGGTTCCCATGAGTATTCTTTCAGCACCAATTTCTTTGAGGCTTTCCACAATTCCTCCCGAAATCCCCGAGGCGTGTTCTAAATAAATATTTTTAAATTCTTTTGCTACCATGATCGCCTCCGGGGTGTTCTGCATAAAACCGGAATGAGCCATGATGATTGGAACATCAGGAAACTCGGCAGCAATATAACGGAAAGCAATTGGAGTTGCATAGAGTTCATCACCCGAATAAGCGATGATGGGGATTTTTTTCTCTCGGGCAACTTCAAATATCGGTTTCAACACTCCAACACTACTCATCTTGAACGAATGAGCCATGGCATGAATCTTAATCCCCTTAAAACCATATTTTTCGATATCGGATTTGACGATTTCGGCATAATTGGGGTGGCGCCAGGGGGCAATTTCGGCAAAACCGATAAAACGATCGGGATGAGCTTTCACCGCTTTATAAGTATATTCGTTGTCATAATTCTCATATTTAAAGCCAAAAATAACTGCCATATCGATCCCTGCCCGATCCATCTTCTCTAATAATTCGTCGGGCGTTTGTCTATCCTTGGTCCCCCACGGTTCTCCGACATGGTTGTGACAATCAATGATCATCGTTGTTTCCTCCTCGGATCCGCCTTATCTTCTTATTTTTAATATCCGAAGGATATTTTCCCCCAGGATTTTTTCCCTGGCCTCATGATCTTCGACGCCCACTCGGATTTTCTCCAACTCCACCCTTTCGTCCATATATGGGCTGTCACTCCCCCAAATAATCCGATCGACTTCAATTTCTCTTAAGGCGTCACGGAGTTGTTGAGAAGTAGCAGCAGTTTGATCCAAAATGACTTGTTTATTTCTTTTAGCAACGCGGATGGCTTCATTGGCCAGAGCACGGAAGCCGGCATGAGCCAGTATCATGGTGATTTGCGGATATTTGCGGATCATTTCTTCACATTGGAGTGGAGTTGATAGAACATCATCCCCAGTATGAACCATTAAGGGGATATCATTTTCAACACACGCCTCATAGACATCATCTAAAACAAGTCCATCATTCAAACAAAACCCTTCCGAGGGCGAGCGAAGTTTGACTCCTTTAATTCCTAAATCAACATACCTTTTAATATCATCTTTCCGATTCTTATGTCGCCAGGGATTCATCATCGCATAGGCAATGAGCCGGTCTGGATGTTGTTTGGCGGTTTTGGCCATGTATTCATTATCATAATTGAAAATAAAGGGGATGATAACCGACATATCCACTCCATCCCGATCCATATCCCGGATGAGTTCATCCGCAGTGTAATGAACGTCAATATGAACCGGTGGACCCCAGGGTTCCCCAAAATGAACATGAGCATTAACTATCATCTATATCCCCCCAAAATTTCCTTTCGTCTTTTAGCGTTTTATCCGACTTCGAAGCATATTCGCTCAAAAATTAGGAAAATACCCCCGATCACCAGGGATGGGGGTCAAATTGCTTTAACTAAATACTGAACTAAAATCTTATAAAATATTAATCACCGTAATAGGTGACAACTGAAGAACCATCTGCAAACTGATCCCATTGTTTCAGAACATTCTTCATCACATCGGTCTGGAGGATCTCTTGCCAGAGCTCGAACGATTCAGCCTCCATCACTTCCATGATTTGATAAGAATCTTTTTTATTTGATCCCTTAACCACATAAACCTCAAAATTTAGAACTCCCTTTTGCTGAGGAACAGTCTTTTGATCAACCTCTTTCGACCACTTCATGAATTCTTCGATTCTTACCCCTGGTTTCAGTTTGTACAAATTGATTATCTTTTGCATGTTGAACCTCCTTCATACTAAATATATAAATTTCATTTCAAATGAATTATTACTTAAAATAAATTGCAGACGGTATCATAATAATTTATTTACACATCTATAACAAAATACTATTATTTCTTTATATAAGGCTCTCATTTTCAAGCATTAATTTAAAAACGAAAGGTAAGAATACATGACATCCTCGTTTAGTATAATATCGCAGTAATAAAATTGCAATCGTCTTCAATAATATTTGTAAAAATATTATTTCTTACTGTTTATTATAATTTCAGTGGTTTGAAATTAAGAAAACCGGTTGCTTTTCTTATTTGGTTAAATCACTTACAGAGTTCCGCTCTGCAATCCAGGGAATGAGTCGTATGGTCTGATACTGCCAATTCGAGTCGCTCTCGATTTGTCGAAGGAGTAATTCTATAACTTGTTTCCCAAGCTCATATTGAGGTTGGTTGATTGAAGTCATTGGAGGATTGAGAAATGGACAAATAAAAGTATCATCATAACCAATAACCGAAAGATCATCAGGGATCTTAATCCCAAGGGTTGGAGCAATCTCGTACAACGATAAGGCAAAAATATCACCAACACAGATGATAGCTGTGTAACCCATAGTCTTTTTTTTACTCAGTAACTGATAGGTCCTTTCATTTAAAGTCTTTTTATCAATCGAATTTACAGTATAGATAAAGTTTTTTTTGAATTTAATATTTGCTTCCCGCAAGGCCTGTCTATATCCCTTCTCCATTTGTTCTCCAGAAGGGACAACGCCTTTTTCATAGTTATAATAGATAATATTTGTATGGCCACGTTCAAAAAGATATTTCATCGCGATGTAGGCACCATATTGCTGATCGGCATATATGCAGTTAACATACAGGTTATGAGCATCGAAATCAACCAGAACAAATGGTATATTTCTCTTCTTTAAAGTTGATATCTTTTTAGTAATTAACATGGTCGGAAAAACGATCAGTCCATCAATTTGCTTGCTCAACAGAAGATCCACATATTTTGCCTCTTTGACTGGATCAAAATCTGAATTGCATAAAAGAAGGTTATATCCATTTTTATTAGCATAATCCTCTATCCCCCTGGTCACTGAAGCGTAAAAGGGATTTTGAATTTCGGGTATGATCAATCCGATATCCTGACTCTTCTTAATGCGTAAATTTTTGGCATGAATGTTAGGATAATATCCCAATTCTTCAGCAATCTGTTGTATTTTTTTTCTTTTTCCTTCATTGACATGAGGATAGTTAGATAAGGCTCTCGATACAGTAGAATCACTTACTCCAGCAATCTTCGCGATATCTTTTATGGTGGATTTATTATTAATCATGTCGACCTCAAATTTTTACAATCGTTCTCAATAATTCTAACATAACTTTTTATAATTTGCACTAATGAAAATAGTAGAGTCCATATGATTGAGTAGAAAAGAAGAGCCAATTTCAAAAACCTCGGTTCAAATGGAGTTTCCAAACCAAACACGAAAACCTGACGGACAGTCATGATCTCACATCTCGATGGGGTAATACCCGAATTCTTTCACGGCTCGATACACCGCCAGAACATTCTCTACCGGTACATCAGCGGTATACATGTTGGCACTGGAAAGAATCAGCCCCCCTCCTCGGGCTGCCGAGGAAATGATTCGTTTCACTTCCTTTTCGACATCTTCCGGCGTACCCCGCGGAAGTACTTCACGGGTATCGATGTTTCCCATGAGACAAAGCCAATCGCCGTAATGGGCTTTTACCCAAGCGATGTCGACCCCAGCGGCGGGCTCAAGCGGATGGAAGCCAACAATTCCCAAACCAAGCAGATCGTCGAGCAGCGAGGTGATTTGCCCATCGGAATGAAAGAACACGTATACTTCCTGTTGTTTTTTGCGGGCGTAGGCGTAAATGGCAGCAATCTCATCTTTTAACGCCGGAAAGAGCACTTTGCGGTAAAAATGAGGAGACATAAACGGACCTTGATTGCCGGCGATGTCGTCATCAACCAGAATGATTTGAGCCCCGGCATCAATATACAGCTTAGCAATTTCGGCATTATACATAGTGAATTGACGAATGATATATTCCAGCTTCTGGGGATGGGTGATCGACCAAGTCATATAATTTTCGTATCCCATCAGGGGTGTGATCATTCCTCGACCACCCCAAACATCGGCAGCGATAAAAAAGTTAGTTTCCTTGACCCACCGTTCGATTTCATGGGCGTTCTCATGGTAGTAATCCAGTGGAGGAAAATGATACTCATAGACGTCTTCCGGCTTTTGAATGGGGGATTCGATCATGCTGGAAGTCAAT
>Ga0172363_10003128_pt1 | contig 13446 bp, 11 predicted proteins | sample LakKivs2_kivu2a2_FD_114541 | JGI IMG/M metagenome (GOLD analysis project Ga0172363, IMG submission 114541) | Sediment microbial communities from Lake Kivu, Rwanda - Sediment s2_kivu2a2 | ecosystem: Environmental > Aquatic > Freshwater > Lake > Sediment | place: Rwanda: Western Province, Lake... | reverse complement strand
GCTCTTTCTCCGGGTTGACGAACGATATTTTTTATTTCGATATTCCCCTCTGCAATTTCAGGAGTTTCGAGCTCGAGCAGCTTGGCCAAAAATTTCGAGTCGGCCCTGGAGACAATGACTTGGGGCCCTTTATTCTCTTTCATGACCTGGATGATTAAAGCTTTGATTCTGTCTCCTCTCTGGAATTCTTCATTAGCCAGCTTTTCTCGATAGGGCAGGAGGGCATCCGTCTTATCGATTTCGAGAATCAAGTTCTTGTTTGACTCGTATCTTCTAAAGACGCCGGTTACGATTTGACCCAAGCGGGGAGCAAAGATGTCGTAAATTTTTTCTTGCTCTGCGTCCCTGACCTTCTGAAAAATAACCTGTTTGGCAGCCTGGGCCGCAATCCGCCCCAAAGTATCTGAAGGGAGGTCGATTTCAATATAGTTTCCGATTGCGGCCGTTGGGGAGATTTTTTTTGCATCTTCAAAAGAGATTTCTTCACTCACGTTCTTGAGTTCGTTGCTGATTTTCTTGATAGTGTAGACTCTTAACTCGCCTTTTTCCGGAGCAAAGGAAATGTTGATCTTTTCGTTATGAGTAAAGTATTTTGAGGAGGCAACCTTAAGAGATTCTTTGATGGCATTGACAATTGTCTCTGTGCCCACTCCTCTTTCTTTGCTGAGTTGGAGGATGGTATTCCAGACATTTACCTTCATCTCGTTGCCTCAAAGATACTCCCGCGAAGCTTAAGAGGCACGAATTATAACTGAAAAGGGAAAGAATAGCAAATGAATTGCCAAGGCCAAAGGATGAAAAAATGTTTTTTCAACCACTGGACTTCGCAGAGTCAATATACAGCTTAAATATAGGTCGCATATTTTTAAAATATTAAATCTGATTCATACTTCATCTTTTATTATATAAAAATGTTTGTTTATCAAGATTGATGGTTGACGGAAAAGTCATATTTATTATATTGTTTATCTGACAAAATGGCTACGGAAGCATCGCACAAAGAACAGGAAGGCAAGATCTGGGCAATTGCCGGCGGCAAAGGAGGAACAGGGAAGAGCTTTATTGTCAGCGGCATCGGAAGCTATCTCGCTTTAAAGGGAGAGAGCGTCGTCTTGGTTGATGTCGACATCGGCGGCGCAAATCTTCATTCCTTTCTTGGAATCAACAGGCCCAAAAAATCTTTGACCGATTTTTTTGAAGACGGAACGCCTCTCAGCAAGCTGGCCTTGAAGCTTGACCTGGGGAATATGTATTTGATTAGTGGAGACATCCATTCGCTTGCTTCTGATAACATCAGATTTACGCAAAAGCTCAAATTGTTCAGGCACATCATGAAATTCAATAAACAATATGTCCTCATCGACTTGGGAAGCGGGAGTCATAACAATACCCTCGATACTTTTCTCATCGCCGATAAGATGATTGTCGTTTTAGAGCCGGAAATCATTGCCGTCGAGAATTTATATCATTTCATAAAGAATGCCTTGTTCAGGAAGTTAAAAATGGTATTGAGAGATTATGGCTTCAAAGAAATCGTTGAGCATATGTGGGAGAAAAGGGAGAAGTACAGCATTAAAAACTTGAGAGAACTTGTCGATTGCTTGAAGAGCAGCTTTTCCTACATTGGGGATATTATCGATAAAGAGCTTGCCGCGTTCAAAGTCAATATCATTTTGAACAAAGTCAGAAGCACTCAGGATGTGTTGATTGGAGCTTCGATCAAGAGCATTTTCTTGAAATACTTGGGGCTCAATGCCCAATTCGTTGGCTATATTGAGTATGATGATGCGATCTGGAGGACGGTGCGTCGAAGAGAACCTTTTATGCTCAGCTATGCAACCTCCCGTTGCGGAAGGGAGATAGAAGTCTTAACAGAAAATCTTTTGCAGGGAAAAGAAATAAAACTGCTGAGGAGTGGATAATGTCTCGAGATGAATACAAAAAATATTTTGATATCCTCGAGCTCAGTCCTGATGCATCTCTCTTAGAAATTAGAAGTGCTTACATGCGCTTGAAGAAATTATATTCTTCTGATTCTGAGGTCATCTCTCCCCTTGCTGATGAATTTCCCCAGAAGCAGAGAGAAGATATATTAAGGCAGATCGAAGAGGCCTATAAAATCTTGGGGGACCTCTTGAAGAGTGAGGAAAGTCCGGTGCTTGAGGCTGAAAAACCACCGGCTTCTGAAAATGTCCAGAAGAGAAAAGAAGACACTCTTGACTACAGCGGGCAAGTGTTGAAGCAGATCAGAGAGAAAATGGGGATAGAACTCTTTGATGTTTCGCTCGATACGAAAATTCGGATGGAGCTTCTTCAGAATATCGAGCTCGAGAAATTCGGTTCCCTTCCGCCCGAGGTTTATCTGAAAGGGCATATCAGCAACTATGCCAGCTATCTTCTGCTCGACCCCAAAAAAGTCGCAGATGGTTATCTCCGAAGATACAGAGCTTGGAGAAGCAGCAAGGAGAAAGAGTAAAAGGCTCAAAGAGCGAACTCCGAAGGCTAAACCCTCAATGGTCGCTTCAGTTATCTCCCAAAACCTTTGAATGAAATGTAAATATGAGAGAGATAAGGCGCTAAGGTTAGTCCATTATGGAATTCTAAGGATGGCTTTAATCTTGGGAGACGCTGTCCAAATAAGATTTGAGTTCTTGAAGAGCTTCAGGGGCGATAAGGCTAAACTCAAGACCCACATCATAAAGGGCAGTTGAACCCGGTGGAAGGGCCTTTATCCAGATGACCCGGGCCGTGGCGACGATTGACTTTCCGTTGGGAAGAGCGAGTTCAATATCCAGCAACTCATTCTCTTTTAATGGATTGTTGCTAAAAATGCGGACTCCTCCCAGACTAAGATTAGAAGCATGGCGGCTTGTTCTAAAAGTGCTCGAAGGTCGGTAAAAAACGGGTGTTTTTAGGCGGGGAAAGCGCCGTTTGCCGAGGTCTTCTTTGTCTAATCCTCTCATCTTATGGTGTTATTTCAGCGACACAAACCCTTTTTGATGGACGCAGTATAGAATGAAGATAATCCCTTGTCAATAAAAAATAGTAAAAAATAGTAAGCATCTCCGTTCAAGAGAACAGATTGATTAATTTTATAAAGAATGGTAATTATATTGCTCTAAAAATAAGGAATTCAATTTTTTGGAAAAGAACTCCAGCCGTTAAAGAGAAGAAGGCTTTCATACAAGAGATAAGGAGATTTTGTCATGATCGAAGCCACTCTTTTTGAGAGAATCGCACTCTGGGCAGTGCTGGGAATTGCCCTGCTTGGATTGGGATACGCCCTCTTTTTGAGGCGCCAAGTTATGGCCAAGGACAAGGGAACGCAGAAAATGCAGGAGGTCTGGAATGCCATCCGCCAGGGCGCAGATGCTTATTTGAATCGTCAGCTGCGGACAATTCTTCCTTTGATTATTCTCTTGACAGTTGCCCTTTTTTTCAGCGTCTATATCGTCCCCGCATCTGGAGAAGCTTTGGAGCGATTTCCTGGAATGAGTGCGGCTTCGATTCGGATTATTATCGGGATTGGCCGGACGGCTGCCTTTGTGCTGGGAGCTCTCTTTTCCTTGATGGTTGGACAGTTCGGAATGAGAATGGCTGTCCAGGGCAATGTTCGCGTAGCAGCAGCGGCTCGAACTAGCTTTGACCAAGCGCTCAAGATTGCTTACCGCGCTGGAACAATCACCGGCATGCTCACTGACGGCTTAGGGCTTTTTGGTGGAACGGTGATTTTTCTCATTTTCCAAAAGGCTGCTCCTGACGCCCTGCTTGGCTTTGGCTTTGGCGGAACCCTTCTAGCGCTGTTCATGAGAGTCGGGGGCGGAATCTACACCAAGGCGGCTGACGTTGGCGCCGACCTCGTCGGAAAGGTTGAAGCCGGGATTCCCGAGGATGATCCCCGCAACGCTGCGGTTATTGCCGACCAGGTCGGCGATAACGTCGGCGATTGCGCGGGAATGGCGGCTGATATCTTTGAGAGCTATGAGGTGACCATCGTTTCAGGATTGATTCTTGGCTTGGCTTTGGTCCAACTCACAGGGCAGATCAAATGGATCATCTTCCCCCTGCTTGTGCGGGGAATCGGCGTTTTTTCATCTATCGTCGGAACATACCAGGTTCGCGGCAGAAAGGAAGAGGAAAGAGGCAATGCCATGGCTTCCATAAACAGAGGGTTTTATACCTCAGCCACCCTCTGTGTTGTTTCCTTTGCCTTTCTCGCTCATTTTTACATGCATGAGTGGCGTGCGTTTTTATCGGTGGCAGTGGGCATCGTCCTGGCAATTGTCATCGATGAATTGACCAAGTATTTCACCGATACCCGCCATGCCCCGGTCAAGGAAATTGCACGGTCATCAACCACTGGAACAGGGACTCTCATTCTCTCAGGACTTGGAGTTGGCTTTGAATCCACGGTCTGGGCGATTCTGGTCATTGCCGGGACTATTCTTTCAGCCGTGCTCATTTACTGGGGTCAACCGGTGTCCTATGTCCTTTACGGCGTAGCCATGACAGGGATAGGCATGTTGACCTTGACTGGCAACAATGTGGCCATGGATTCTTTCGGCCCCATTTGTGACAATGCCAATGGAATTGGCGAAATGGCGAAATTGGATAAAAAGTCCCGTCAGATCATGGCTGACCTTGACGCTGTTGGCAATACAACAAAAGCTATCACCAAGGGAGTGGCCATCGGCTCGGCAGTCATCGCTGCTGTCTCTCTTTTTGGGTCATATCTTACCGATGTCAGCAAGGTTCAAGCGATGCAGGGCATCGAAGCAGGGAAGAGGTTGCTGGACATCGGCATTAGAATCTCAGACCCGCGTGTCTTCATCGGTCTGCTGATAGGTGGAGCAGTCCCGTGGCTTTTCTCTTCGCTCTCAATTCATGCTGTTTCCCGGGCTGCATCGCTGATCGTCAATGAAGTCCGCCGCCAGTTTAGAATACCGGGCTTGATGGAGGGCAGGGTCCAGCCTGACTACCAGCATGCTGTTCGTATCTGCACCGTAGCTGCTCAAAAGGAGCTGGTTGGCCTGGCCCTGCTGGCAGTGCTCACGCCTCTCATCATCGGCCTTGTTTTGCAGGTCGAGGCCTTGGGCGGCTTCCTGGGTGGCGTCATCCTCTCCGGCCAGCTTCTCGCTGTCTTTATGGCTAATTCAGGCGGAGCTTGGGACAATGCCAAGAAGACTATCGAGGACGGGCTTTATGGAGGAAAGGGGTCTGAAAACCACAAGGCGGCTGTTGTCGGCGATACGGTTGGTGACCCTCTGAAAGACACAGCCGGACCGGCTTTGAATCCGATGATCAAGGTCATAAACCTGGTCTCGGTCCTGGCCGCACCCGTAATTATTCAATACAGCCGTCTATCTCCTGTGCTGATCGTTGTTGTCGGTGTAAGCATTGTCATTGTTGCCATTGCCATCTGGTATTCCAAGAGGCCAGGGCAGAAAGAATCTCTTCTGGCAAAACATGCTCCTGCCAAGAAAGAGTAAAGTTTCCCTTTGGCTGATACGAAATAGGGATAAAGATAAAATTTATTCAACGCTTCTTGAGCACTTTCTTTAGATTCATAAATTTGAATCATTTGACATCTTGATTTCCCTCATGAGAAAGACCCCGTCACTCCTTCGTCACTGAATAAGGATTGAATCTAAGCTTTTGAAGGCTTTTCGATTAAGAATAATGACGAGGAAAGAGAAGAAAGGAGAGAAAGAGGTCAAATCGAAATTTTCTGTGGACGCATCGGCGGCATTGAGGATTGCTCTCGAGGATTCTGAGACGAGCTATTTCATAAAAACAAATTTCTCTTATCCGGAGCAGAGCCCTGAGATTGTCTCTCGCAAGTGGCTGTCCAGTTATGATTCTGGCTATAAGTGGAATGTGGAAATCATCGAGAGAATTTCGAATTCTCCCCAGGGAGTGTCGGAAATGATGAATCTCGCCGTTGTCGAGGTGGATTCATCAAGCGGAAGAGTGATCAGACGCCAGTTTTTCAAGAATATTTTCGCCTACGAATATCAAAAAATCATTGATTTGCTTCTCCGCTGATTCGATACTTTGAGTGATTTCTTGTTCTCCGAAAGATGAGGGGATTATTGGATTTCTTCTCCGATGAGGCTGTAGGGACCGAAGGAAGTGATACGGATATCAATAAAGCGGCCGATAGCGTCATTCTTTGACTTGAAATTGACAACCTGATATCCCTCGTTGCGGCCGGAGAAGAGGCTGGTCTCCTTTTTGCTCTTTCCCAGGCAGAGGACCCTCATCACCCGTCCGACGAGAGATTTATTGAGCTCAAGCTGCAATTCTTTCTGAAGCTGCTGGACAAGGATCAAACGCCTCTTTTTCTCCTCAAAGGGAATTGTATCTTTTTCTTCTGAAGATGCGGTCAGGGGCCTGGGGGAGTAGCGGAAGGAAAAGATGTTGGCGTAACGGATTTCTCTGAGAATAGTCAGGGTATCCTGGAACTCTTCCTCTGTCTCTCCAGGAAAGCCGACGATGATGTCTGTGCTGAGGCTGATGTCAGGCATCAGATTTCTGAGAATGGATATCTTTTCAAGATATTCTTCTCTCGTGTAGCCGCGGTTCATTCTCTTCAGAACAGAGGTGGAGCCGGATTGAAGCGGAAGGTGAAGCTGGTGGCAGATTTTTTTTGATTCTTTCATGGTTGTGGCTATTTTCTCCCCGAAATTTTTTGGATGGGAAGTGATGAACCGGATCCATTCGATTCCTTCAATGCGGTTGACTTTCCTTAAAAGCTCTGAAAAATCCTTACCACTCTCAGGGTCCTGGTAAGAGTTCACGTTTTGACCCAAGAGTTGGATTTCTTTGTATCCCTTATCGGCTAAATATTGAACTTCCTCAACAATGTTTTTCATCGGCCTAAATTTTTCTCTGCCTCGGACGAAGGGGACAATACAGTAGGAGCAGAAATTGTTGCATCCTTCCATGATGGTCACATAGGAACTGATAGTGCTTTGCCGGGAAAGGAGATGATGGGGAGTTTCCTTGAATTTGCGGCTCTGGCAAGTGGAGATGAATTTCTCTTGGTCAATGCTAAGAATCACTTCTCGAAGCTGGTTATAGTTATCAGGCCCCAGGACAAAGTCGATGAACGGCCTTTTCTCTAAGAGCTCGGATTTATAGAGCTGGGCAACGCAGCCGACGACCCCGATCATGATTTTTTTCTTTTCTTTAAGCGAGGCTAAACGCCCAAGATAAGAATAGAGTTTTTCCTCCGACTTCTTCCTCACAGCGCAGGTGTTGACAATAACTAGGTCGCTTTCCTCCGGGACATTCGAAGTCCTTGCGCCGCAAGCCTTGAGGATTCCTGCGATTCTCTCCGAATCATTCTCGTTCATCTGGCAGCCGAAGGTGTGGATATGGAATTTTAAATCCTTAAAGTTCTTGGCTGCTTTTTTCATTATAGGTTTTTATCTTTTGATGAATGAATATATTATAAATTCAAATTCATGAAAAGGTAGCTTTTTATTTCTGAAGAATTATTAAAAAATTATAATAGGAGCTCAGGCTCATACCCAGCTTGAGCTCTTTGTTATTCTATTTTTGCCTCAGCCCGAGGTTATGCTCGAGCATTTCTCTGGCATTTTTGAGGGATGTCTCAGTGATCCGGCTTCCGGCCAGCAGCCGGGCAATCTCTGTCACCCTTTCTTCGAAGGAAAGCTTTTTAACCGTGGTGAAAGTCCGTTCCTTCTCCACCTTCTTGTCAATTCGATAATGATGGGTGGCAAAGGAGGCAATTTGGGGAAGGTGGGTTATGCAGATAATCTGGTGCTGGCTGGATAGCTTCTTAAGCTTTTGGGCGACAAATTCCGCTGTCTTTCCTCCGATGCCTGAGTCGATCTCGTCAAAAATCAGGGTTTTTGATGCTCCTTCTTCTTTGCCGATGGCTTTTAGGGCCAGCATCACCCGTGAAAGCTCGCCTCCTGAGGCGATTTTTCTCAGCGGCCTCAGCTCTTCGCCTGGATTGGGGCTTATCAGGAATTCCACTTCCTCTGTGCCGCTTTCTTTGACTTTGTCCATGGCATCGAAGCTGAGAGGCGATGTTTGGATTTTTATTTTGAATCGAGCTTTCTTCATTCCCAAAAGACTGATTTCTTTTTCCACTTCTTTTTCAAGCTCAAGCGCGCTTTTTTTTCTTAAAGAAGAGAGCTTCTCAGAGCTGGCCTGATAAGCATTAAATTTTTTTTCTATTTCTTTTCCCAAATCAGCGAGCTTCTCTTGACTTGTGCTCAGCTCTTTGTATTCTTGCTTGGCCTTTTCCAGGTGGGAGAGGATATCGTCGATGCTTCCTCCGTACTTCTTTTTCAATTTTTCGACCTGGCTCAAGCGCTCCTCGATATCTTCTAATTTTTCAGGAGCCGAAGTCTGCTTCTCCCTGAACTTGATCAAAAAATCAGAAAAGTCCTGGATGGTTATCGAAAATTGGCTGATGGCTTCTTCTGTCTCCTTGAATGTCTTGTCAAAATCTTTCAGGCCGCTGACCGTGCTCTGGAGCTGGGATAAAAGGGAGGCGACTGAGTTTTCACGGCTATAAGCGATATCTAAGGCCTTTTCCAGAAGAGAACCTATCTTTTCAGCATTTTTGAGAATATTCCTCTCTTGACGGAGCTCTTCCTCCTCTCCGCGCTTCAACTCTGCTTTTTCAATTTCTTTGACCTGGAAGTCGAGGAAGTCGAGGCGCCTCTCTCTTTCTCTCTCTCTGGCTTCAAGCTCATTTTTCTCTTTTATCAGCTTTTTGAGCTCCTGGGCTGTCTCTGCAACGTCTTTTTTCAAGGATAAGGAGTTTGCATACTCATCCAGATAATTCAATTGATAATCCAGGTTGAGAAGGAAGACATGGTCGTTCTGGCCGTAAATATCAACCAGCTCTTCTCCTTTTTCTTTAAGCTTTTTTATCGGCACCAGAATTCCGTCTATGTATCCTTTACCCGCTCCCTGCTCTGAAATCTTTCTCTGGATGTAGAGTTCAAGGTCTGAATCGGGGATCAGTTTCTTAATAGATTGTTCTTTTCGCTTTGAGGGAAAGATGGCCTCGGCTGAAATCTCTTTCTCTCCGGTTCGAATCATATCTGGAGAGCCTTTTTCACCCAAAACAAGCCTTAGGCCTTCGATGATGATCGATTTTCCCGCACCTGTCTCTCCGGTGAGTATCGAAAATCCTGCTTGGAGCTCGAGCTCCATGTCTTCGATTGTAGCCAGATTTTTGATGCGCAGAGACCTGATCATTTTATTTGATCAAGGGAATGATGATGATCGGGACAAGGGCTTTTTCCATGTTTATCCGGCCGTAGCCAAGATAATCATCCTTTCCAGGACGGCTGGAAGAATTGACATCATCAGTTGCATAGCAGATGATGCACATAATTTCTGCTGGCGTAAGATGTGGTTTTATGCTTTTAATCAGAGCAGCCAGGCCGGCGACATGGGGACAGGCAGCCGATGTCCCGAAGCCCCAGGCGTAAGGAAAAGAGCCGGACCCAAAATACCAGGTTGGGACAAGGCCGACGATTCTTTCCCCGGGCGCAGCGACGTCAATTTCAGGCCCGTAGTTTGATTCCCAGGGTTCAAAGTCATCTATCGTGTTTTCAAACGTCACTCTTTCATCGTTATAATTCGTTGCAGCCACAGCCAGGCAGTAATCGTCATAGGCGGCCGGATAGTAGACAGCGATTCCCTCATTTCCAGCAGCAGCAACGATAACAATATTCTTATCATAGGCATATTCTAATGCTGTTTCTAAGGTTGAGGACGGCGTATCCTGGCCCAGGCTGAGATTGATGACATCTGCGCCGTTATCCGCGGCCCACCTTATTCCAGCGGCGACATCAGAATCCCAGCCTTCTCCAAGTTCATCCAAGACTTTTACGGGAAGGACTTTACAATTCCAGGCGACTCCGGCAACGCCTTCGTTATTATTCGTCTCAGCAGCAGCGATTCCAGCCACATGGGTTCCGTGTCCGCAATCGTCGGTGGCATCGTCGTCGCCGTTGACAAAATCCTTGCCTGCGGATTTGATTTTATTCTTTATATCCGGATGATCGAGATCGACGCCGGTGTCGATGATGGCGATGATCGTTTCTCCCTCGCCTTTTGTCTCTTCCCAGGCACCCGTCGCTTTTATATCAGCGCCAGATGTTCCTAAGGGCCCAGAAGACCCGATTTGCTGGCCGGTGTTATGAAGAGCATATTGATAGTTGAAAAGAATGTCGTTCGGCCAGGCTGCGGCGTGAATAGCATAATTCGGTTCAGCGAATTCCACATCAGGGTTCCTGCTCAAGACATAAACCATCTCCTCGACGCTTGTCCCTTCCGGGATTTGAAGGCTGTAGATGTCTAAGCCTGGAATCCTTTTGAGCGTTTTGGCGCGATAGGCGGAGATTGCGGCTTCTCTCATCACCTCTGAAAAAGAATCCTTGAACTTCACCAGGACTTGCTCAGGATGATAACGAGGACCGCTCGAACGATAAGCCCTGCCTTGGTTTAAATATCCAATTTTCTCCCCGAGTGAGGAATTTTCATTCTTTTTTTGGCGAATGGCGGGCCTCTTGAAGTTGGCGGGCTCTATTCTTTTCAATTTTTGAGTCCGATTGACTTCAAAGTCGGCTTTTCTATTCTCTTCACTGAGAAGGGGATTGGATTCGACCAGGACGCTACTTTTTAAAGATAAAGCGTTTCCCTGGCGTGGAGCGTCGCTTTTCTTTGAAGACAGATTATGCTTTTCTGAAAGACTTGGTTTTTTAAGGTTTTCAAATCTTAAACGGCTAAGATTCCAGGGAAAAAGAAAGAAAGGAAGGACAAACAAAGCAAAAGAGATTCTCTTTTTTCTCATGATTTCCTCCCTGGGCTATTAAAAAGAGTACATGGCTTTGATCATTACTCCTTTATCGCTTCCGCCACTGTAGGGCAGGAAGCTTATTTCTGCTTTAAGGGCTAAAGTTGGAGTCCATTCATAGTTGAAGCCGAGAGCAATACAGAAAAAGCTCTTGCTGTACATTTTTTGTTTTTCCGTCGCCTGTAATTCGCCAACTGTTTCCTCCATCTTGAAAGTCCCCCAAAGCGTGTTGAGATTCAAGTCAAGGTAGGGGAAGAATGGTGTGAGGCTCTTGTAGGTGAAAACCGGGCCCAATGAAACCCTCCACCAGCTGGCTCTTCCTGTTGCTATTCCCACCACACCTAAATCTGGTATCTTCCATTCTTTGCTGAGGCCTAAGAAACCAGTCATCCGGCCAAGGCCGTCTATTTTTAATTTTTCGCTGGCAATAATGCCTTTTTTGATTTCCTCTCCAATGATGAATCCTCCGACAGTCCCGCTTTCTTCCCCGATAGCCAGTGAGAAAGGCAATTCTCTGAACGTAAGGTCTTTATAATTGGAAAATGAATAGCCAAAAATCGTATTAAATGAAAGTTCCTTGGGAAGCTCAATCTCCAGGTTGAAAGCGAAAAAAAGGGATTTGAGATTCGAGCTGTGGGTCATATCCCAGCCAATTTTGCGAGAAAAATATTCCTGACTAAGAGCTATTTTAATTTTTTTAGCATGCAACATCCCTTCTTCTTCGGCCTGAGCAAATGAGAAAGAGGCCAGACAGAGGATGAAGAAAGTTATCGCGCCCAAACAGCAGAGTTTTTTCACTTGTCCCTCCTCACACGAACGACAAGCTTTTTTATTTTTTCTTTTTTTCTATTTCCTCCATTCTTTTTACGGCTTTTTTTGCATACTTGCTCTGGGGGAAATCGCTGATCAGCTTTGTGAAGTAGGGGATAGCCTCCTCGGTTCTTTTCCAGCCATAGTAGGAATCTCCAAGATAGAAAAAGACTCTATCCATCTTTGAATAATTGGGATAATTGTTCAGAAGCTCTAAGAATCGAGCTGTCGATCCTTTATAAGCTTTCATCGAGTAATAAAGCTTTCCGATACCGAAGATGTACTCTGCCAGCTTCTCTTCGCATTCCTGAATCTTTTCCCGCGCCTGTTTTGCCTCTTCACTAAAGGGATAGGTGGTGATAACCTTCCTGAGTTCTTCCAGGGCCTGCCTTGTTTTTGTCGGATCTCTTCCTGGCTTCAGAGTCTTCTTAAAATAGGTCATCCCAATCTGTAACTGGGCATAAGGCGCGGAGGGGCTAAAGGGAAAGAGGTGGATGAATTCCTTGTATTCTGATGCGGCGAGGATCATGCTCCCTTCGTCTCCCTGTCTGAAATAGGAGTCGGCGATGGCTAGCTTAGCCTGCTGGGCATAAAAGCTTTTGGGAAAGGAATCGATGACTTGCCTGAAATAGAGACGAGCTCTTTCCGGGTCTTTCTTGACGTATTTTTCTCCGAGCTTGAAAAGATTCTCATCAGAAGAAGCCACTTCAGGCGTGAGCTCTGTTTTTTTCCCCCGGCAGCCAGGCCCAAGGAGGAGACAGAGGATTGAAGCTGCGAGAGCAATCGAGATTCTTTTCATCATATTATCCTTTTTCAAGCGTAACGATCAGCAATTTCATACATACTTGGATCAGGCTGGGTGTTGAGAAGACCGTATGGAAGGCTGAGCGGGCATGGTTCCTCGACCGAAGGGAGAGGAGAGCGAAGCCTGGAATCGAGCCGCTTTTGACTCGCTGGGGCAAAAGCGGCGTGTCTTCGAGACACCCAGCCTGATCCAAGACTCTTTTTTTCTTCATCTTCTCTCACTCCTCTTGATCAGCTCTCTCATTTGAATGATGACGTCCTTGGGATTCTTATGGCCGAAGATGGCAGAGCCGGCGACGATGATATCAGCGCCGTCCTTAAGCATTTCTTCCATGTTTTCGAGGTTTATTCCTCCGTCAATCTCTATCGGGATTTCAAGCTTCTGGCCCCTTATCCAGTTTTTAAGCTGGGATATCTTGGAATGGCAGGACGGGATGAATTTCTGGGCTCCCCAGCCCGGATTGACTGTCATCAGCAGGATGTAATCGAGTTCCTTGAGAATCTCGTTCATCAGGTGGATGGGAGTGCCAGGATTCAGGGCCAGCCCCGCTTTCTTTTTGAACTCTTTAATCATGGTGATATCGTGGTGAAGATGGACTGAGGCCTCGATGTGGATGGATATCCAGTCTGCTCCAGCTTCGTGGAAGAGAGGGATGAAAGCATGGGGATTCTCGACCATGAGATGGACGTCCAGAGGCAGGCTGGTTTTTTCCTTAAGGGAGGCAACGAGCTGCGGTCCAAAAGTGAGGTTGGGCACAAAGTGGCCGTCCATGATGTCGACGTGAATCAGGTTGGCTCCAGCTTCCTCAGCCGTCTTGACGGCCTCCTCGATTCTGGCGAAGTCCGCGGAGAGGATGGATGGGGCTAAGAGAGCCATTACTTGCTGACCTCCAGGGTTATCGGATAATTGCTTTGAATTACATAGCCGTAAGGTGGAAATTGTTTAATGATGATGCCCGGATCAAGGCCAGGGTAATAGG
>Ga0172363_10003124_pt1 | contig 13457 bp, 11 predicted proteins | sample LakKivs2_kivu2a2_FD_114541 | JGI IMG/M metagenome (GOLD analysis project Ga0172363, IMG submission 114541) | Sediment microbial communities from Lake Kivu, Rwanda - Sediment s2_kivu2a2 | ecosystem: Environmental > Aquatic > Freshwater > Lake > Sediment | place: Rwanda: Western Province, Lake... | reverse complement strand
GTCAGTTCGAATAACATCGAAATTTGCCCTAATAAATGCTTCTTCGATTTTATCACCAATTTTCGAATTGGGGACCAATAAAAGAATTTTTTTTAGGTCCATTACCATCTCCGACAATGTTAAAATATGTAGGTTGCTCTGTAAAAACATCCAACCGCTTTTTTCATTGTCTAACTAAGCAATCCCTGTACCAACAAATGATCGGTTTATTAATCCATAAAAATAACAAAGGATTACGTCTATTTTTTCTTGTAACAAATTTCTCACATTTATTACTAAACGGAAAAATTTACCTACAAAGAGTGGGAATATTTTGCAATTCCTTCATAATTGTGTCAATTCAATCATCTGGATAAAAAAATGGCCACAAGAGATTATTCCTGCAGCCATTAAAAATTATTGATAAAATTGAAGGGGTAACTTAGAAAGGAATGCCTGTTAAAATGAAGTATAAATAGATAAAAGGTCCGACAAGCAGAGGACTATCAAAACGATCTAAAATACCTCCATGACCGGGTAAAATTTTGGAAGAATCTTTTACTCCAGAATCCCTCTTGTACAGAGATTCGACCAGATCACTTGTTTGTCCCAGAATACCAACAATCGTACCAATAACAATGCTATCCACCATAGAGATGGAAGGAATCAAAAGATAACGAAGGCCAAATGCAGAAGCTGTACCAACAACAAATCCTGCGATTGCACCCTCCCATGTTTTTTTAGGACTTACTCTGAGAAATAATGGATGTTTTCCAAACCGGTATCCCCAGAGATAGGCAGCCGTGTCGCAAATCCATATGATCAAAAAAATGAAAAGCACAAGCCACCCTCCCACACGATTCGGCGCACCCAAATTACTTGGCAATTCACGAATCAAAATAAACGATGAAAAAAGTGATATGTAACCTATCCCAAAAAATGTTACTGCCGCATTTACTAAGGAGTGGCTTTTCCCTTTAAAGAGTTCAAAGATCAAGTTTAAAAATAAAATAAAAAACAAAATAAATTCCAAACTTTTGCCTTGATAAAAATACAAATCCCAACTGATTATTAATGTGGACAGGATTCCAAAAATTTTTAAAGGATAAAATCCCTTTTTCTCTGCCAGACCATAAAATTCCCAAAGGGACAATGTCAGTATGATATTTACCAGAAGAAGAAAATAAATTTCGCCAATCAGTGTGACAGTAAAAATCAGAGGGATACCAATGATCCCAACAGCAACACGTTTTCCCAATTCACCGAATTTCATTTACCGACCACTCATAAAAGAAGTCCGACAAAAATCTGAGAAACGCGATTTTTTGATGAAGTCTCCTCTTCTTTGCTAATATTATCCAGACCATAACAGTAACGTCCTTCAATATAAATGCTTTTTCCTAAGAAAGAAAATTCCAATCCTCCACCCACGACCGCAGCCAAATCCTGAGACTTTATTTTGTCCTTGATGCTGTTGCCGGCTGATTTTGCGGAAAGGAGATAACTGAATTCCGGACCTGCCAATAGGTAAGGATGAATCCCTACAGGGAAAAACTTCTTCTTTAAAACAAATTGAAGCGACAGGTAATTCAAGCATGTTTCATTATTGCTGGCCAGAACAACACCTTTGGGTGAATACAATACATCCGTCTGTGCAGACAAAAGCCCTAAAAAACCAAATTCAAATCCGATTCCTCCTGTGATCGCTTTTCGTGTTTGGACATTTGTTGTCTGATCTCCAGAAAGTGTGGCAAAGTTATATCCAAACTTTACTCCTTTTCGAATTCCAAACTGTCCAAACGCAGCACCCTGGATTAAAAAAATCACCAGAGATGCAATCACTAGTAAATATCCTCTACGCTTCATTTTCCCCTCCAGAGGTTCATTTTTCCTCTCGTATGACATGAGATTTTATTTACGTAATTCTGCAAATAGAAACGCACAAGCAAAAATGAGGAGGCATCAACCCGTCCACCTCTCTTCATTGGCACGGGTTACAAATATACCTCTATCCCCCTCTACTGGGCAACGAGTGACACAAATTCCACAACCAATGCAAAGCGTTTCGTCTACATAGGGCAGCAACACACTTGATTCTTTGCCATCCATTGCAATAGTGTTTGATTCGCGAAATTTTATCGCCTTGTCAGGCAACGGACAATGCTCCTCACAAACCATGCAGTTTTCACCGTAATACCAAGGGATACAGCGCGTCTTTTCAAAATGGGCCGTTCCAATTTTGATCTCTTTCTTCTGTTCCAACGTAAGAGGATGAATCGCACCTGTGGGGCAGACCTGTCCACACATAGTGCAATTGTATTCACAATATCCTGTTTCGGGTAAAAGTATGGGTGTCCAGATTCCAGTGAAACCGCTCTCAAAACCCCCGTATTGAAGTCCTGCTCCAGCAGTCGAACACACTCGAATACATTCCCCACACCGCACACACCGATCTAAAAATTTATCCTCCTCCAAGGAACCGGGAGGCCGTATGACATAGCCGTTTTTCTTCGGATTCGAAAAACCAATTTTAAGAATGCCCAAGGAAAGTAACCCCGTTGCCCCTGATGCAAGAAAGCGTCTGCGTGATAAATTCACTTTTGTTGTTTCTGGTTTTTTTACAAATCCAAACTGTATGGCATTGACAGGACATATTTTTTGACAGTCCATACAGGATATACATTCGATGTTGTTTGTTGATTTGAAATCCGGTTCAATCGCATCCATACGGCAGTTCTTGCGACAGAGACCGCATTGGGTGCACTCTTCTGTGACAAGACGTCTGTACATTCGCATTTTAGAAAAAAGACCCAAAAGAGCTCCCAAGGGACAGAGATTTCTGCACCAAAATCGCTTGTGCACATATGTCAAATTGAGAATGGCAAGAAAAATCAATGCAACGACAATACTGTTTTGAAACGTCGTGATGTGAATGGGAAGAAGAACTCCTCGAAGACCTTCATGTATGCGAAATGCTGTCTCTTCCAAAAAAGCAAACGACATGAAAAAACGAAATAGGCCATCCGTAAAAAGCACAAACAGCGGATACATAAAAGTAACCACCGTTCGTGTGAACAAAGGGATCGGGTCCACAAGGCCAACAAGTTGAACTGAAAGAAGCGATGTTACTATCACAATGATGAGCACATTGAATTTTATCCACCGAAATCGTAAAAAACGATCGTTTCTGCTTTTTGCATTGCTTACACTGTCCATGCCGTCAATGGTGGTCCCGAAAGGACAAATCCAACCGCAAAAAAATCTACCCAGAAAAAAAGTCATACAGAGGAGGACAAAAGCAGGAATAGTTTTCAGAATGAATGATCTCGCGGCAAGCGACGCAGAAATACCAAGAAGAGGATCCGCGCGAAGAAAAAAATCTACTGGAATTCTTGTTAATGGGTATGTTGCAAAGAAAAAAAGTAGAAAAAAAATGACAAGAGAAAAAACCTGGAAGACGCGCCTCACGCTTGGCATACCAATCCCTTTTATGACGTTAAGGATAGTTTTCTAATGGTTAACTTTTGGAGGTTCGTTTCTCCCAATCCACGCTTTTGTGCGATCTGTAAAAATCCAATCCGTTGAGGATCCAAGTTGAAAAGGGTGGCTCCAAAACTGTCCACAGCCACAGGATCTGTTCCAGCGACCACCATTTTTTTCAATTCCACGTCCGCCAAGTTGCCTCCACTCGGTCCATTGCGAAGCAGTACACGATAGGCATCCAGAATAATGAGATTCGCCCGCACTTTGGTGTTCAGGTCTGTAACCTTCACGTCAAACTGACGATGAAACTGTCCCCGATTCCCGCCGAGAAACCCCATAAAGTTTTTCATACCCAGAGAAACTCCGGAAATACTGTGATGCTTTGCCACCGGAAGGTTGATGATTTTGTCTGCCTCAAGAGCGTCTTTGTATAACTCCCATGATTTGACCAATTCCCCTTCTGGAAAAGAGACTTTTTTAAAATTCCCATCATAGACAAAAAAGACTTCCGCTCCCGCATCCTTTGCTGCTTTTTCAATTCCACTTCGTGCGTAGCATCTTCTCGCTTCATTGAGCGTGTTATCAAAAATTTTAACCTTTTTCGCTCCCGCTGCGATACAGAGCCGAACAACTTCCTGAACGACTTCGGGGTTTGTCGTTGCTGCTTGTTCTGGCAACCGATCCCACGACATGTTGGGCTTGATGACAACGATATCTCCTCTTTTTATGAATCGGGATATGCCCCCCAATTCTTCCAAAGCCCTTCTTACCAATAAAGACGGCGAGCCGTCTTTTGTTACGACCAGATCGGGTGGTTGCGTATTACCGAGTAAAAAAGGCGCTTTGGGTAGAAAAGAGCATGCAGCTGCAATTTCTGCTGTCTTTTTAAGAAAATCGCGTCGTTGCATTTTTATGCGTCTCCAACGATTATCCCAAGAGATGCGTTACGTAATTTTTTATGGGGGTATATGTTGTAGAGCAAGGATTTTCTATTTTACATCTTTGGTGGTCTTTTCTTTTTCAACAAATTTCAGTGCATCGTCCTTGCGGCGCACGAAAATATGACTCCCATCTTGAAAACGTCCTTTAAGAAGGTCCTCTGCAATAGGATCTTCAATGTACTTCCGAATTGTTCTTTTCACCTGTCTGGCACCGTAAAGTGGATCGTATCCTTTATTAACTAAAAATTCTTTTGCACTCGTTGAAAGAGTTACAGCGATATGCCTCTCTTTCAATTCTTCCAACATCTCGTCCATCGCGATATCAATGATTTTCATGATGTGATTGCGGGTCAAATTGCGAAAGACAACCACTTCGTCAATTCGATTGAGGAATTCCGGTGTAAAAAGTCGTTTTGTCTCATCAATCATGTTGGATTTCATTTTCTCGTAATCAATTTCATCGCCTTTTTGACCAAATCCAAATCCACCTTTCTGTACAGAACGGGTACCCAAATTGGAAGTCATGATGAGAATCGTGTTTTTAAAATCCACCCTTCGTCCCAGTCCATCGGTCAAGTGCCCTTCATCCAATATCTGCAGTAAAATATTAAATACGTCCGGATGGGCTTTTTCAATTTCATCCAAAAGCACCACGGAATAAGGATGCCGACGCACTTTTTCAGTAAGCTGGCCGCCTTCTTCATAACCCACATATCCTGGAGGGGCTCCGGTCATTCGCGAAACAGAAAATTTTTCCATGAATTCGGACATATCCACGCGGATCAACGCTTTTTCATCCTCGAAAAGATATTTGGCCAACACTCTGGCCAGATAGGTTTTGCCAACTCCCGTGGGTCCAAGAAACACAAACGATCCAATGGGACGACGCTGATCCTTCAATCCCGCACGCGTACGACGTATGGCCTTACTTAAAATATCAATGACCTCATCCTGTCCCACAACTTTCTCCCGAAGAACATCGGCCATTTTAAGCAGTTTTTCCGATTCGGATTGTGCCACTTTCGAAACAGGAATACCGGTCATCATCGAAACCACTTCTGCAATATCTTCCACAACGACTTCTGCCAAAACCTCTCCTTCCGTGTCCTCCCAACGTTTCTTGGCGTTTTTCAACTCTGCGGACAATTTTTTCTCACGATCCCGAAGTATGGCGGCTTTCTCAAATTCCTGATTCCGAATCACGTTTTCCTTTTCCGTGCGTATTACCTTTAACCGCTCCTCTAAAATAGTAATCTCGCGAGGTACGGATATGTTGGCCAGATGCACCTTGGAACCCGCCTCATCCATAACATCAATGGCTTTGTCCGGCAAAAATTTATCCGTGATATAACGGTCGGAAAGTCGCACGGCTTCAAGGATTGCTGCATCGGTATATTTTACCCGATGATGCTTCTCGTAGCGCTCTTTCAATCCATAGAGGATCTCCAACGTGTCATCTACAGAAGGAGGATCTACCATCACTTTTTGAAATCGCCGTTCAAGAGCACCGTCTTTTTCTATGTGTTGGCGATATTCATCCAGAGTTGTCGCTCCGATACACTGCAACTCGCCCCTCGACAAAGCGGGCTTAAACATGTTGGAAGCATCGAGAGATCCGGAAGCACCTCCCGCACCGACTATGGTGTGCAATTCATCAATGAACAGAATAATGTTTTTGGACTTCATCAATTCGTTCATGATGGCTTTCATGCGCTCTTCAAACTGACCACGGTATTTTGTACCGGCCACAATAGCGCCAAGATCAAGGGTGACGACACGCTTGTTGTGAAGTACACGCGAGACCTTTTTCTCTATGATTCGCATCGCAAGCCCTTCTGCAATGGCCGTCTTCCCGACGCCGGGTTCACCAATAAGCACGGGATTGTTCTTCTTTCTGCGGGAAAGAATTTGCGCCACCCTTTGGATCTCTTTTCCCCTTCCTATAACAGGATCCAGTTCATTTTTGCTGGCCAGTTCGGTAAGGTCCCGTCCGAAATGATCCAGAGCCGGTGTTTGCGACTTGTCTTTGGTTTCTTTTACCGGATTATCGGCTCCTCTTAGGACATTTTCGAGTTCCTCACGAATCGTATCGTAGGAGATGTCAAAACTCTGTAGAACCTGGGCTGCGACTCCATCGCTCTCCTTCAAAAGCGCCAGGAGAAGATGCTCTGTACCAATGACATTGGATTTAAAACGTTCCGCCTCAGCAGCCGCCAGCCGTAAGACCCTTTCAGCCCGTTTTGTAAATGGAATGTTCCCCATGGTGATCGTCCCACCCGTAGAACGTACCGCATCTTCAATGGCTTTTTTGAGCTCATCGAGATCAAGATCGAGATTTTGTAAAATTTCAATGGCAATTCCATCACCTTCCCGGATGAGTCCCAAAAGAAGATGCTCCGTTCCTATATAGTCGTGACCGAGACGCAAGGCTTCCTCACGTGAAAGCTGAATAACGGCCTGTACTCTTTGTGAAAAATTGTTTCGTATCATGTGGTCTATCCTTTATGAAAACTATACGTGTTCAATTCAAATGCAGCTTTTTCCTTACCAAGCTGGCACGTAAAATATCGCGTTCCATCTCGGTAAGCGTCTTTCCTTCCAATTTCTGAATGTGTGCCGGTTGGGCCAACACAATAAGTTCGTTGAAAAGTTTGGTATCATAATCCTTGAGCAGACTCAAATCAACACCCAATCGCAAAGCAGAGAGGAGATCAAGAAATTCAATAGAAGAAAGAATGCGCGCCTTTGAAATTAAACCCAATGCACGGTAAATCTTGTCCTCAATGACGATCCTCTGGTCATTCATAATATCTTCTCTTGCTTTGCGTTCTTGAATAATAAAACGTTTTATCAAAGGTGTGACGCGGTCCAAGATTCCTTGCTCCGTCCATCCCAGAGTATATTGATTCGAAATCTGGAAAAAATTACCTATCACCTTGCTCCCTTCCCCATAAAATCCGCGTACAGCGATACCTGCGGGAATCATTTCCGAGAAAATACCTTCAATTTTTTTTGTGAACGTAAGTACCGGCAAATGAATAAAGACCGAAAATCGTACACCTGTTCCTACATTTGTTGGACATGCCGTGAGGTATCCAAACTGGTCTGAAAATGCGTAGTTTAAATTTTTTGACATTTCTTCGTCTATTAACCGGATACTGTACCACGCTTTATCCAGCGAAAAACCAGAACATATCACTTGAATCCGAATGTGATCCTCCTCATTTATCATCATGCTGGTTTCTTCGCTGTCTGTAACAAGAAAACCTCTTGGACTTTGCATTTCTGCAAATTCAGAACTAATAAGACGTCTTTCTACAAAAAATATTTTATCCAGCTCATCTAAGGCAAACATGTTAAAATACTTTGCATTCTTAAACACTGCAACTTTTTGTGCAGTGGATAGCACGGTTGACAAAACTGCATTGTGTTGATCTTCACTTGCCCGATTGACAAAGGGAATATTTTGCAAATTTCGAGCCAATCGAACTCTACTCGAAATAATAATATCGGAATCTTTTCCTTTGCCTGACAACCAATCTGCGAATTGAAATTTCATTTGCTCAATCACACTGTGCATGGATATGACATTTCCTACTTTTTTTGCTCCAATTTTCGTATACGATCCCGTAGTTCTGCCGCTCCCTCATAATTTTCTTCACAAATATACTTCTGAAGCTTTTTTCTCAATGAACGTATCGTTTCTTCCTTTTCTTTCGGATGTTTCCCCAAGGGCTTGCCAATATGACGATTATTTCCATGAATACGTCGAAGAAGCATTTTCATATGTTCCACAAACGTATTGTAACATGCAGGACAACCCAATCGGCCAGTCAATTTAAAATCTGCCCAAGAGAGACCGCATTCCTTGCATACTTCCTTTTTATCTTTTTCGCTTACCGTCTGACTGGTTTGCGAGGCCAGATATTCGCTTAGAATTGCGATGATAATCTTTCCGAATACTTTGGAAATATCTACCATCGGATTGCTGAGTCCCTGTTTTTCCGCGCACACATCGCAGATATTTAATGTCTTTTTCTCCGTGCCAATCACTTGAGTAAATTTTACCACAGCTTCTCGCTGGTGGCATTTTTCGCATAACATGATGACAGTCAGTCCCCCATCAATGGATTCTTTTTATGTGAATCTATTTTTTGATTCATTTTTTATTTTTCCATCGTACAGTTCAATCACGCGATCGGCCTGTGTAGCAAGCTCTTTATTGTGCGTCACAACAACAAATGTTTTATTTTTTTCTCGCACCAATTCCCATATCAATTCATGAAGTGAATTGCTATTTGCAAGATCCAAATTTCCTGACGGTTCATCCGCAAGAACAAGAAGAGGATCATTAACCAAGGAACGCGCGAAAGCAACCCGCTGTTGTTCTCCACCCGAAAGTTCTCTGGGTTTATGATCCATTCGCTCTTTGAGACCGACCTCGATTAATAAATTTTCCGCGTTGGCATACACATCCTCTGGATTCATTCGCGCAATAAGACCCGGCATCGCAACATTTTCCAAGGCGGTAAATTCTGGCAACAAGTGATGAAATTGAAATACAAAACCCACTCTTTGATTCCGAAAACCGGCCAATTTTATGTCCTCCATGGAAAAAACATCAACAGAATCGAGAATCACCCTCCCCCTCGTTGGCCGATCCAGGGCTCCGAGAATGTGAAGAAAAGTGCTTTTCCCAACGCCGGATTTTCCGACAATGGCCAGTATCTCCCCTTCAAAAATCTCAAGATCAATGCCCTTCAGCACATTCAGATTTAAGAACCTCCCCATGGAGTAGCTTTTATGGATTTGTTCAGCCGATAAAATGGTTTTTTGTTTTGATTTTATCAAAGACCGAATCCTCTATTCATACCGTATCGCCTCCACAGGGATCAAAGAAGATGCCTTTTTTGCCGGATAAACGGCTGCCAAAAGGCAAATGAGTACAGACGCCATGCCAATAAAGGCAAAATCAAGAACTTCCATTTTCACGGGGAGAACATTGATAAAATAGACATCCCCGGGAAGAGAGAAAAAACGGTATTTCAATTGCGCCCAACATAGAACATAACCAATAACAAATCCAAAAAGTGTGCCAATCACACCTACGACAATGCCTTCGTAAAGAAAAATGCGTGTAATACTTCGGGATGTCGCTCCCATGGACTTGAGAATCCCAATTTCCTTGGTCTTCTCCATAACGACCATAATCAAGGTGCTGATGATGTTAAATGCCGCTACAAGAATAATGAGACAAAGAATGATAAACATGGCCCACTTTTCCAGCTGCATCCATGAAAATAGATTCTGCCGCATATCAAACCATGTTTCCGGATAATACGGGAATCCCAACCGTTTATCAATCTGCTTCACGACACCATTTGCTTTGTAGAGGTCGTCCAAACGAATTTCGATTCCCGATACTTTTTCTCCCAGGCGATAGAGTTCTTGGGCGGATTTTAAGGAGATGTACGCATACGTGTTGTCGTATTCATACATGCCGGTTTCAAAAAACCCCGTACAGACAAACTGCTTGACAGGAGGAACTTGAAACATCGAATGGATTCCTGTCAGACTGATAAGATACACAATGTCGCCGACATCCACCAACAGCCGATCTGCCAGATACCGCCCCAACACAATACCCGGAAGCGCCCTTCCTTCTTCCTGAGGCACAGAACCCAAATCCAGTTTTCCGTAAACGATGTTTTTCCGTAGATCGGACACATTGTCCAGTGTCTGTGGATCCGCACCCCGTATCATGGCTCCGTCGCTATTTTCCCCACTTCGTATCATTCCTTTTTCATCTATGTAAGGCGACATTCCAACGATATGGGGAATATCGTTGAGACGCGCAATCACATCCTGATAGTTTTCAATGTCCTCAAAGTGATACTTGCGCAGACGAATATGCGTGTCAAAACCGATGATCCGTGACCGTACTTCCGATTCAAATCCATTCATTACAGAAAGTACAATGATGAGTGCAGCCACGCCGATTGTCACTCCAAGCACGGAGATGTATGTGATCAGGTTGATAAAACCTGTCTTTCTTCTCGCCTTCAAATAGCGCTTGGCAATGAAAAATTCATACGGTGTTCGCACGTCTTCTGCCCTTTTTCAAAGTTTATGTTCTCTCGGGACGCATTTGCGGAAAAAGAATCACATCCCGGATGGTAGCAGAATTGGTCATGAGCATAACCAAGCGATCAATGCCAACGCCCAATCCGGCTGTTGGAGGCATTCCATACTCCATGGCACGAATGTAATCTTCGTCAATGACCATGGCGTCTTCGTCCCCCTGTGCTTTGCTTCGTGCTTGATCCTCAAATCGTTTCCTCTGATCCAAGGGGTCATTCAATTCACTGAACGCGTTGCATATCTCTTTACCGGCGATATACGTTTCAAACCTCTCCACCAGCCCCTCTTTGGAACGATGCCTTTTGGCAAGCGGGGAAAGTTCCAGCGGATAATCCATGATGAAAGTGGGTTGAATGAGATTGGGCTCTACAAACTGGCTGAAAATCTCCTCAATAATTTTGCCCCTCGTAGATTCATTGATATCCAAACCGATTTTTACTGCGATCTTTTTGAGTTCGTCCATATCTTTTTTGTACAAATCGTATCCAGTAAAACGCTGAATGGCATCAAAAAATGCGATCCGCTCCCATGGAGCCGCCAAGGCGATGACCTTATCTTGATACGTAAATTCCTTTTCCCCAAGAACATTCATACTCATTGTACCTATCATGTCTTCTACAAGATCCATCATGAATTCATAATCTTCGTACGCCACGTACAATTCCATCATGGTGAATTCGGGATTGTGGTTTCTGTCCATCCCTTCATTCCGGAAATCTTTGGCGATTTCAAAAACGCCATCAAAACCTCCCACAATAAGTCGCTTCATGTAAAGTTCATCGGCAATCCGAAGATAAAAATCCGTATCCAAGGTGTTGTGATGCGTGATAAAGGGCTTGGCAAATGCACCTCCATAAAGAGGTTGGAGAACCGGCGTTTCCACTTCGATATAGCCTTTTTTTTCAAGGTACTGCCGCATGTGCGAAATGATCTTTGAGCGCAAGATAAAGACATTTTTCACATCCGCATTCACCAACAAATCCACATACCTCTGGCGATACCGAAGCTCTCGATCCGCAAATTGATCGTAGAGGATTTTTTCGTCCTCTTGAATCTTTTCTTTCACCACTGGCAGAGGACGAAGCGATTTGGACAACAGTTGCAATTCTTGAACGAGAACGGTAATTTCTCCTGTCTGGGTAGTAAAAACAGTCCCGCAAATACCAACGATGTCGCCAATGTCCAAAAGTGAAAATACCTCAAAGCCGTTCTGTGTCACCAAATCCTTTTTTACGTAGATTTGGATTCGTCCCGACCGATCCATGATATGCGCAAAGCTGGCTTTTCCCATGCGCCGGATGGCCATGAGACGCCCAACGAGTTGGACGTGAATGTCGTTGCCTTTTCCTTTCTGGTTAAGATCGAGAATGTCTTGAACAAGATGTGTCCGCGGGAAATTGTAAGCAAAAGGAGAAACGCCCATTTCTTCCAGTTTCTTTAATTTCTCAAGTCTCTGATTCCTTAATTCTTCCAAAAGATAGACTCCTTTATCGCTTGAATGCCTAAGACTCCAGTAGATACCCCTTGATAAAATCGTTCAGATTGCCGTCCATTACACTCTGAATGTCGGACGTCTCAATGTTGGTACGGTGATCTTTCACCATGGTGTAAGGATGAAACACATAGGAACGTATCTGACTTCCCCACGCGATCTCTTTTTTTTGTTTCTCGATCGTCTCCAATTTTTTCGCTTCTTCTTCCTTTTCTTTCTGATAAAGACGAGCGGTAAGTATTTTCATCGCATTGGCTTTGTTCTGGTGTTGAGACCTTTCGTTCTGACACTGGACAACAATGCCCGTTGGAATATGTGTTATTCGCACGGCTGAACTTGTTTTATTGACATGCTGTCCGCCTGCACCCGAAGCTCTGTAAGTATCTATGCGGAGATCGGATGGATTGATAATCACTTCAATGTTTTCTTCCACCTCAGGATAGACAAACACGGATACAAAAGAGGTATGTCTCCGTTTGTTGGCATCAAACGGAGAAATACGAACCAGTCGGTGAACACCTGCTTCGGCTTTCAAATACCCGTAAGCGTAGGCTCCCTTTATTTCGATAAATGCGCTTTTAATACCCGCTTCTTCACCCGCCATGATGTCCATGACATGCACCTCAAAACCTTGGTTCTGTGCATATTTGAGATACATACGAAAAAGCATTTCAGCCCAGTCCTGCGATTCTGTACCACCTGCTCCTGGATGAATCGTCAAAATCGCATTTTTGGCATCGTCTTCGCCTCCCAGCATTCGACGCAGCTCTAAATTTTCTAAAGATTTTTCCAGTGTATCCAAATCTTTGAAAATATCATCGAATACGGTCTTGTCATCTTCCTCCTTGGCCAAGTCCAACAGAAGTGCGAGTTCCTGGGTTTTCGAATCAATGTCTTCCCATGTTTTTGTCCATGTTTTGATTTCTGTCAATTCCTTCAAAATCATTTGCGCTTTTTCATTGTCGTTCCAGAAATTGGGGGCCGTACTCTGCTCTTCCAGTTTTTGAATGGCCGCTTTCTTGCCTGGGATGTCAAAGATGCCTCCGGAGTTTCTGGATTCTGCTTTCAATATCTTTCAGTCTGTTTTTTAATTCATCGTACATTGGGGATCCTCGACTGTATCGTTTTATTCAATAGATCTTTTTCAATTCTACATTTTTAAAGTAATGATTTAAAATGGCAGGATACGTTTTCCCTTCAGCCGCCAGTACAACTGCACCCATTTGGCACATCCCTACACCGTGTCCCAACCCTGCGCCGATAAACGAAAAACGCACTGGAATGCCATCCTTGCCCAGCTCCGTTTCGATGATAAAACAACTGCTGTTGAGTATGTCTTCTGAGAGGGTCTGACGTATGTGAAGATCACTTTGAATTTTAATATTCTTTCTGCTTCCCAGGATTTCAATTTTTTTCAGCCT
>Ga0172363_10003123_pt1 | contig 13458 bp, 11 predicted proteins | sample LakKivs2_kivu2a2_FD_114541 | JGI IMG/M metagenome (GOLD analysis project Ga0172363, IMG submission 114541) | Sediment microbial communities from Lake Kivu, Rwanda - Sediment s2_kivu2a2 | ecosystem: Environmental > Aquatic > Freshwater > Lake > Sediment | place: Rwanda: Western Province, Lake... | reverse complement strand
TTTATTGCTAACTACCCCGTTTTCTGCTATTATTTAATCGTGGGGCTGTAGTTCAATCGGGAGAACGTTTGACTGGCAGTCAAAAGGTAGGGGGTTCGAATCCCCCCAGCTCCACTTAAGGGGACGAAACCTAGAACTTTTAATCGGCTCCGAAAAAGTTCGCTGTTCCCAACCAGAGTTTTTTCCATATCCTTTATCTTTCGACCTACAGACAGTAAAACCAAAGCATAGTAAGCTAGCTATACCATGACAAGTATTTAAATTGCAACTTCCTCTAGTAGCTGGTATACCCTGCAGATAATCCAGCTAGGAGCGTTTGAACTCAAGCGTCTATTGTTCTGCCCACCCACCGGCAAAGTGCGCTCCATGTGCTGATCATGCCCACCGTTTCGTGCAATGTTCTTTATTCAGGTCACGAAACGATGCCTTGTGCAGTAGTGTTGACCAACAAGTAGGACTGCGCTACACTTCTCTTTCTGGGAAGTAGCACGATTCAAATGAAGATAAGAATATTTATATTAGGTCTAGTCGCCGTCGTGATGTTGGCTAGTGCTTGTGCTACCCCACCCACAGCACGGCCGCCAGCGGAAACACCGACTCCGCCCCAGCCTTCACCGGTCACTGGTCCGACCCAAACGGTACCTCCCCCATCTGGGGAAGAACCGCTTCCGGAGCCAATAATTACTAGTAACTCGGTAGAGCTTTGCCTGAATAGCCGATATTCGGAGCATAACCTTACCGGTACTGCCAGTAGCCAGCAAATGGCCAACATTCTATGGGCTGCGGGAAAGGCTCCGGTCACCGGGTCATACCGGAATATCTACGTAGCTACACCAACCGGGGAATACTCATACAACCCAAGCACGCACTCGCTAAGCCGACATTCAGATCAGCGCGTGACGGGCGGCGCTTTTGTGATTAATTGCGAAAGTAACCTTGCCTTTAATACCGGCGTTGCCTATATGCTGGCTACTCTTGCGTCTGTCTCCTTGTGGAAGAGCAGTGAATCGGGAGTGGCGAGCTGTCCGAAACAGACGAGTTTGTATTTTGGAGTGCAGGAGGTCAGGGGACTAACCTCCGAGCTAGTAGTCCACTCCTCCGTACCGCAAGGTGACCCCGGATGGCTGCCGGACCCGTCAACCAATGGGCAGAACAAACTCGAAGAGGTGCTGGCTGATTTGAAGTATGTCAGTAAATTCTCTCCGGAAAATTTGACACTGCAGCAGATATCCCAGCTCTTGTGGGCAGGATACGGCTGTACTCCCCATGTAGCAACAATTGGGGACAGGAAGGGTTTGACGGTCCCTTCAGCCATGGCTGAATACTATCTGACCGGGACAATCTACCTAGCCAACGAAAAGGGCGTCTATCGCTACCATAATAGAAATCCCAGCACAGACTTGACCACCAGAGACCATAGAATCGAGGCGATAGTCTCTAACGATATAAGGGATAACCTGCGAGGCGCCGTCAATAGTCTGCCTCAGGCACCCTGCTATGTGATAATCTGCCTGGGAGGAAAAGCCGCTACGGGTACCGCGCAAGAGCAAAACTGGGCCCTCTTAGAGATGGGCTTTGTTGCCGCTAATGTACTCGTCCAGGCGTCGGCAATGGGTTTGGGATGTTACTTCGAGACCACTCTAACCTCTGACGAACAAGCAGGCATTCAAAAAGTTACTGGTATACCTTCTTCTGATACACCCCAGGTGGTTATCAGCATAGGTGGCGTAGCGGAATAGACAGAACTGCGATTTCACTTTCTGGCTAAAAGTATAATCATCATTGACGGTTTGGGCTTAGCTACTGTATCACTATAGAGCTGTCGACGTCAGGCAACAACATTACCTGTCATAAATCAACCATCTGAGTATTCGCGGTCGCAGACTGGGTCTCTCTGCATCACATGTTTCCAGGAAGTGGCAGGGCCGGACTTATTCTTTAAACTCTTTCTTCCCTAGAGATACAAATATAATAGCCAGAACCCCCAGTGGCCCTGAGGTGGGTATGGCCAGGATGGAACCAGCTAGAGCGAGACCCCATCTCCTCCGCTTGATGGCGTGTATACCGCCGGCAAGAGCGATTGCCCCCAATACCAAGCATACAATGCCGGCTATAAGGAGGGCAGTGGGCAACAAGCCTGCCTCCTGCAACACGCGCAGTATATACAACCTCCCCATCCCGTGCTCCCCCCATGTCCAATTGCCCGACAGTTTCCCCCAGTCAAGCGATGCCAATGTTCCACGTAATGATAGTACCAAGCTACCTATGCAGAGAGCCGTTGACCCTGCAATTATCTCCAGTATTCCACCTGTTGTTGGTTTCCATGTTCTTCCCATATTTACACCTCCCTCACAAATAGTGATTAATGCTAATTATACTACCAAACCCACATTCCTTGCTGCATGGGAGATGGAGGGCTTAAAATGACCTCAGATTTACTTCAAGAAATGCTTACCTTTGGCCATCTAGAATGAAGTAACAACATGACGGAATGTTCAGTTAAGGAAAGTAGGCTAGTTCGACTTCAGCTCAGCACCTAAGCCAATTCTATCTAAAGCCTTAGGGATTCCAATTATTAAGGGGAATGTTATTGAAGGATGATAATATTAGCCGAAAGGAGATACAGGGATAGAATGGCTAAATTAAATGTAAAACCTTAAGCGTGCTCAAACCTTGATAGGTCTAATTTATCTAAAATTACTTATTAGATAGACCATTTAATATTATGATACTTGAGTGGCTTATTATGTAAAAAGGTTTCTACATGACCAACTCCCTGTATCGCCGGGAGTTCAACAGTGACAAACCGGTGGAGAAAATCAATACTGTGAAAGTGGGCAGCGATTACTAGATTGAACCTACCGATAGAGACTGAGGCGAGGTACACTTCCGGGTGTTTAACTATATCGTCCAGTATTTCGTGACCAGGTCGGTTTCTTATATTAATCCCCATCGTTGCCCAGACTGCGTCTTTTAATAGTTCCGGATTGGGTACGACCACTATTCTAAACATCCCATTACTCAACATCTTTTTCATATGTTTGCGTATCGTACTCTCGCTCACGCCTAACTTTGCTCTTATGGCCGCAGGACGGGCGAGCCCATCTTCCATTAAAATGCTAATTATTCTTCGGTCTACTTCATCAACTAGGTAATGATTATGGCTAGTACTGGTATCAAGGCAAGACTGCCATTCATCACCGGCCCTCTTAAAAAGCGGTTTCGGCCAAGAAAAATTGTAGTATTTCCTTGGACTGGCAAACACCAATGTTTCCGTACTTAGAATACCCCTTATTTTGCTTAACTCTGAATCAACGAAGTATGTTAGACAGCTGAAGTCGCCAAAGCGCACGGCTATGAGAATGTCAAATCTCCCATAGCTGTAAGCCACAAAGTATATTGAGGGATTATCAACAAGTTGACGAGCCACATATGACAAAGACTTGGGCTCTACTTTGATGCCAATTTTAGCCCACGCTGCATATCCAAATGATATGAAGTCAGGGACGGCAACTACCTTAACAATCCCTTCACGCCTCATGGTAGTTATCCTTCGGTGTACCGTTCTCTCCCCTACACCCAAGAGATGAGCCAGAGTACGACTCTTTTGAAAGCCTTGCTTTTGTAATTCATCTAATATGTTTTGGTCTAATTCATCCATTATCTTTCCTGCAATTAGAATTGTGGTACTTCAGCCAGCGGTATCCAAAAGACTGAAGCACCGCCGTCATAGTCTACCATTTTTTGTATACTCATTGTTACTTAGAATAACCAAATTGTTACTTATGATAGTCAAAATACCAATATTTGCCAAAAAAGATATTGACATTGTCATATTTCACTGTTATAATAACTCAAAATAATAAAATTTGTCAATAGGGTGTTGACACAGTTATATTTTATTGTTACAATAACCCCAGAAATAACAAAATGGTAATAAAAGGCCATCATTTTGAACAGTTTTATTAAGCCTTAGGCTCCTTACATTAATATAGAGGGAAGCTAAGTTGGGGTTTTTAAATGGGTTAATTTATTTCGCGTATCTTTAATGCCAAGTTGGAGAAGTAGGGTTACTACTAAAGGAGGGTTGCTATATAAGTTAGCAACCCTTCGTGTTTTATGAAAACTGTAAGAAAGGGGGTGGTGACAAGAGAGGAAGACGAACTAAAAATTCGCTTCACGAAATGACGCCTGATTTACAAAGGAGGAAGAATGGCAGTTCAACTTACAAAAGAAGAAAAGGAAATGTTGGCAGGTAAGCACGGCGACGCGAAACGCATGTCTATGGAACTTCTTATTAAAGCAGCCGAGGCCTATAATGCTGAAAGACTTATACCAATCGCAAGCTGTCATTTGGTTCTCTCATTTCAGAAGACAGCTCTAAAAGCCGGGCTGGAAGTTGCGGAAAGATTCGTTAAGCTGGGCGCTAGGTGTGCAGTTCCCACATCGATTGATACCTCAAGCATGGATTTTGAAAGGTGGCAAGAATTTCGCTTCCCGAAAGACTTTATGGAAGACCAATTTAGAATGAAGAGGGCGCTTGAGGCGTTGGGGGCTATCCCCACATGGTCATGCGTGCCATACGCAGGTGGCGGAATCGTGCCAAAGTTCGGTCAGCACATAGCCTGGACTGAGTCCTCAACAGCTCCTTACGTGAACAGCTTGATTGGAGCCAGAACCAATAGGGTTGGCGCCTACGAGGATTTGGCATCCGCAATCACCGGGCGGACGCCTTACTACGGACTTCATTTGGACGAAAATAGGCTGGGGAAAATTCTGATTGAAGTCACGACGGATTTAACCCCCGGTGATTACAATGTTTTCGGCTCCTGGGTGGGAGAAGTGGTGGAAAATAAGGTTCCGGTGATAACCGGAATACCTAAGGATGTGAGGCCCCTAGACCTCAGGTATTTTGGTGCCTCAGGAGCTGCCACCGGCTCTCTAGCCCTCTATCACATGCCAGGCATAACCGCTGAAGCCAGAACCGTTGAAGAAGCCTTTGGCGGCAAGAAAATTCCTCAGCGAGTCCAATTTGGTCCCAAAGAGTTAAAAGAGCGAACGGCAAGAATGAGCTCCGTACGCGGTGGGAAGATGGACCTTGTTGTCATTGGATGTCCTCACCTTGAGATGGAAGGACTCATAGATCTAGCTAACAGGATAAAAGGTAGAAAGGTAAAAGTTGAGACCTACGTACTCACCAATAAAGTCTGTAAAGATATGGCAACGGAAATGGGTGTGGCCAAGATCATAGAGGATTCAGGAATGAAATTGAATACCGGGTGTTGTGCGTGGTCACCTGTGGAGCTATGTGGGTTCCCGGAACATTTCACGGTGATGGCAAATTCCGGCAAGCAGGCTTGGTATATCCCCAGTTTACTGACTCAAATGCGTCCCGGAAAGGTCGATGTAATATATGGGGACGTGGATGCGTGCATCGAAGCCGCGTGCAGAGGAAAAGTTTGAAGGGGGAGTAAAAATGGCTAAAAAAACGTTAAAGGGTAGAGCCCTTGGCGGAGGCATGGTTGAAGGGGAAGCCATTGTCAGTAAAATGATGTTTAACTGGGCCGGGGCATTTAATCCAGTGACCGGAGAAATCATCGACCCAAGACATGATTGCACTGGAATGAAGCTAAAGAACAAGGTTTTCATTTACTCTTACAGTAGAGGGTCGACAACAAACCCGGCAATATTCATGGAAGGAGTAAGAAACAAAGTTAATCCCATAGCGTTAGTTATGCTTGAAATGGAACCAATGACGATGATGGGTGTGGCCAGCGGAGCGATATTCTATAACGTTAAAATACCGGCGGTTGACCACACCGACCTGAATCCCCTTGAAGTTATAAAAACCGGCGATAAAGTAAGGGTTAACGGGGACAAGGGCACAGTAGAAGTCTTGTGACAATCATATTGTGGTTTTAGCCAAGCTAAGGTTTTGTGACGTCTATTGTTAATATTAGTGGCCTATAGAACATGATATAGGATGGTCGAAATGCATGCTATTAGTCAGTACGTTATATCAGGTGTATTTCAAGGTGCGGTATATGGGCTGATAGCGGTGGGGATAGTTTGTATCTTCAAGGCAACGAAGGTATTTAATTTTGCTCAGGGGCATCTCCTGATGATGGGGATACTCCTGAGCTTAATATTCATGGAAAGATTGGGCGCCCGGGTTGGCATACCGTTGGCGATAGCTTGTGCCGCTGGTTTGGGCTGGGTTTTGGAACGGGGGATTATGCGTCCCCTCATCGGGCAGTCTATTGTTTCGGCACTATTGATGACCCTGGCAGTCGCCTATCTCCTGGATGGCGTGGCTACCATATTCTGGGGGACTAAGATCGTCCCCTACCCTCAATGGTTCCCCAAGCAGACCTTCCCTGTTGGAACCCTAGAGGTGAACTCCGGGATGGTATGGACAATGCTTGCCGCTCTCGGCGTTTTCATTGGTCTGGGCATTTTCTACCGCCGAACCTTGATAGGGAAGGCAATGAGGGCTACTGCTGACAGCCACCAGGTTAGCCAGAGTCTGGGGATAAAGGTGACCAGGATTTTCAGCTTGTCCTGGATTATAGCAGCGGTGATCGCCTTCAGCCTAGCCATTTTTTTCGGGGTTCACGTTGGTGCCTTCCGTTACGTTTCCGAGTGGGGGTTTAGAGCTATCCCTGCCGTTCTGATAGGTGGTTTGGATTCCATCCTTGGTGCCGCTATCGGCGGGCTTTTAGTGGGCATTCTGGAAGTGATTGCCACCGCCTATCTGGGGGCATACATAGGGAGTATGTTCCCCTTCATCGTTTTGCTCATAGTGATTATAGTCAGACCGCACGGGTTCTTTGGTCAGCCGGAGATAGTGAGGGTATAGAATATGCGACCTTGTGGGGTTATGGATGTCAACTACCGACAGAGCTTAGCGATGCTGCGCACCCGCTCTCAATGGATAGGCATGGGTGTGCTGTTTACTTTCTTGTGTGTTGCCGGCCGGGTTTTGCCTCCCGAGATAGTAGACGTGATGAATATGATGTTTGTCAGCATAGTTGCTGCCCACGGTCTCAACATATTAACTGGTTATTGCGGTCAAATCTCGGTTGGTCAGGCCGCCTTCAAAGGGGTGGGTGCCTATACCACGGCTATGCTAGTTGTGCGGCTGGGATGGAACCACTGGGCAGCTCTGCCCGTTGCCGCTCTCGCCGCTGGGGGGGCAGGGGTAGGCTTTGGGTTGCCCGCGCTGCGGCTTAGAGGGTTTTATCTGGCAATGTCCACCCTGGCTGCCCAGTTCATTCTGACCACCTGCTTTCTTTTCGCTATGCCAGGTATAGTTGGCGGCATCAGCGGGATAACCGTGCCGTTTGCCTCCATAGGTGGCTTTAGCTTTAGGGTTTCGGAAAACCTCTATTACCTGCTGATGCCCACGTGTGTGATTATGACCATTATCGCCAGAAACATAGTCCGGTCAAGGCTGGGGAGAGCCTTTGTTGCGGTAAGGGACAACGAAGTAGCCGCCGAGATTATGGGTATCAACCCGTTTGGCTATAAACTGCGTGCTTTCTTCATTGGCTGTCTCTTTGCCGGGGTGGCCGGCTGGATGAGGGTACTCTATGACGGGTGTGTTAGACCCGACATTTATCCCTTGATGGCTTCTATCTGGTTACTGGGTACTATCATTATCGGGGGGCTGGGGACCACCATTGGCCCTATCCTTGGCGTTATCCTGGTCAGGGCTTTAAATGAGATGGTGTTGATGCTCAGCCCGTTTATCGGAGGTTTCTTCCCAATCCAGATAGCAACTCAGATGGGAGCCGGGCTGGGGTTAGTAGTTATGGCGGTGGTGGTTATAGCTTTCTTGGTCTTTGAGCCGAGGGGATTGGCTCACTTGTGGGAAGTATTAGGGGCACGCCTGAGACACTGGCCCTTCAAGTATGAGCTTGCGTAAGGAGGTGGTATTATGTGAAAAAAGAAACGCTGGCTGAAGCTATTATTATAAAGTACCACTAGAAAGGAGGGAAGGATGAAAAGGATTTTTATACCAGTAATGACGGTAGCAGTGTTAGCGGCCTTACTACTTGGCTGTGTGCCAACAGCGGCGCCAACGGCACCAACAGCGCCAACGGCACCAACAGCGCCGGCGGCACCAGTAACACCGGCGGCACCAGTAACACCGGCGGCACCAGCAGCACCGGCGGCACCAGCAGTCCCGGGTGCCCCCCCAGGGGTGTTCGTAGACCCAGAGACGGGATGGTGGGAAGGGCGAGTCGGAGCTTTACCTGAAGGTGCTCCAGAGTTTGGGGTAGGATTTCTGGCTGATTTGAGCGGTACCCTCGGCTTCTGGAATGCACCGCGGTTGGTGGGTGCCACCGCTGCCTATGACTGGATATGCGACAATGAGTATGGGATTGCTGGCAGGAAGCCGGTTATTCACTGGTACGACCACAAGAGCAATGCCGACGAGGCCAAGGCGGGTTACGCCAAGCTGAGGACGAAGTACATCATAAATCATTCTTGTGGCACCGGCGAGCAGCAACTGCTAAAGCCGAACTACGACCCCGACAAGTTCCTGACCTTGACCTGCAGCAACAGTCCCAATGTTATCTACCCGGTCGGGTATGCTTTTGGTATCTCCCCCTACTGGCCTAACCAGTATGCCGCCTTCATCGATTACGCGCTTGCGCATAATCTGGGTACCAAGATTGCATACATAACTTACCCCAGCGGCTATGGTCGGGCATTCATCACCGACGAGACAGCGGCGTACAATGAAGCGCATGGTATCACGATGGTGGCTGACATCGCTACGCCCTGGGCACCCCCTGACCCCGACAGTATCCTAGCGGCAGCCAAGGCGGCTGGGGCCGAGCTCGTTTTCACTAATGCCATGTATGCTACGATGGGGCCTCTTCTCAAGGCGAACTACGACGGAGGGTATAACCTCCAATGGTGCGTCAATAGCTTGAGCCTTGATGAAGCCACCATCGCTCTAGCTGGTAAGACTGAGGACGGCAAGTGGAGGGCTGACGGGCTGCTCGGGATTAGCAATTATGTTAATGTCGCAGACTTGACAAGCCCCGGGAGTCCTTTCTACGGCAGCAAGGGGATGACCTTGCTCAATGATTACTGGGATACCCACTTCGTAAAGCCTGCCGACAGGTGCGGCTCCTACATACAGGCGTGGCTGGAGGCGTTCATCTATAAGGAGGCTATCGAGGAGACCCTGGTTAGAGTCGGCTCCTGGGACAAGGTCACCAGCCGTGAGATAAGGCTTACCATGGAGGGCGAGGATTGGTGGGGCCGCGACGTTTACGGCATGATCGTAACTAACTACAGCCCGACAAGCCGAGACCCCAAGATGGTCAGGATTATGCAGGTGCAAAACGGGAAATGGAAGTCTATAAGCGACCTGTTCGAGGCGAAGAACCTGGTGCCTGAAGCGTGGCAGAAGCCTTGGGTAGATTGAAAGAGTGAGCCAAGTTTGGATAGATTGTGGGAGTGGGCGCAACAGCCACCTGCTGCTGCGCCCCTCCCAAAAGTTGATGGTGAGTAGAGCGCGAAGATAACGTAGAGGAGTAGGTGTGCGTATATGGTTAAAACGGACGAGGTCCAACTACGAACTGATAACATTTGTCTCAGATTTGGGATAGTGAAAGCGCTTGACGGGATAAACGTGGATGTCAAGCGTTGAGAGATTTTGGCTATTATTGGTCCTAACGGTGCCGGCAAGAGTTGCTTGTTCAATGTTATAAACGGCTTTTATCGTCCCCAGGAGGGGGAGGTATACTTTGAAGGACAACAGATTACCCACCTGCCTCCTTATAAGATAGCTGAGCTGGGCATAAGCCGAACCTTCCAGGCAATAAAGCTTTACGCCGGGCTTTCAGTGTTGGATAATATAATGGCGGGAAGGCACATACACTTAAAATCCGGGATGGTGGCCGGGGCTATCTATTTTGGACGGGCGCAAAGGGAGGACATTGAACATAGAAAAGAGGTGGAGTGGCTTATCGACTTTCTGGAGCTAGCGCCGGTAAGGAGCCGTATCGTAGATTCCCTTCCCTACGGGCTGCAGAAAAGGGTTGACCTGGGAAGGGCTTTAGCCTTGGAACCAAAGCTTCTCCTCCTCGATGAACCTATGGCGGGGATGAGTAGAGATGAGAAGGAGGCTATGGCCCGGTTCGTCTTAGATGTGGTTGAGATGAAAGGAGTTACCATCGTTCTTGTTGAACACGACATGGGGCTAGTCATGGACCTAGCCGATAGGGTTGTGGTGTTTGATTACGGGCATAAGATCGCTGAAGGCCGCCCCGAGGAGATAAGGGACAATGAGCAGGTTATTAAAGCCTATCTGGGAAAACCGAAGGAGGCTTGATTGGCGAAGAAGACAAAAATAATGACAAAGGAAGAGGTTCCCCCGCTCGGTGCCGATGAGGATACCTTGCCTAAGCTTCTGAAACGGAACTACGAGAGATGGGGTGCCAATGCTGTAGCTATTAGGGATAAGGACTTTGGCATCTGGCAGGAGTATTCTTGGGAGCATGAATATGAGCAGGTAAAGTATTTCGGCCTGGGGCTGATTAGCCTAGGCTTGAAGCCTGGTGATAAAGTGGCCATTATAGGCGATAATGAGCCCCAATTGTACTGGGCTAACCTGGCTATCCAGGCAGTTCACGGTATAGGCGTGGCGCTCTTCCCTAGTGCCACACCTACTGAGGTGGAGTTCATACTTAATCACTCAGATAGTAAGTTCGTGGTCGCCAGAGACCAGGAACAGGTTGACAAGCTTTTGGAGATTTGGGATAAACTCTCAAAGGTAGAGAGAGTTATTTGGTGGTACTGGAAAGGGGTGAGTGGCTACACCCAGCCTTTCTTGCTGAGTTGGGATAAGATGATAGAAATGGGAAGGAAGCATGCGGAGGAGTATCCTGGGATATTCGAAAAGCTTATTATGCAAACTAAGGCGGATGACACCGCCAATATATATTATACTTGTGGCACCGCTGGTCAGCCGAAGGGGGTGATGTGGACTCACCAAGCCCTGATTGGCTCCACGCAAGCGGTGCTGGCTCGCTTTCCTCTAAGCGATAAGGATAACCTCCTTTGCTTTCTGCCGGCGGCTTTTATTGGGGAGTCTTTGTTCAACTTGATACCCCATTTGATTACCGGGGCCAAATTGAATTGCCCTGAGAGGCCGGAGACGATGTCCCTTGATATGAGAGAGGTGGCACCGAGCCTGATGTTGAGTGAACCGAAATACTGGGAGGAGCTGGCTAGGATGGTGCAGGCTAAGATAAATGAGGCTGGCGCGCTGGAAAGGGCGGCCTATAAAATTTTTATGCCCATCGGCCTGAAGGTGGCAGAGCTTAGTATGGCTGGGAGAAAACCTAACCCATTTTTGCGGTTTGCCCGCTGGCTTGCCAATCTAATACTCCTAAGCCCTATACGAGATTATCTTGGATTCTCTAAGACCAAGTTCCCGTTAACAACCGGCGCTGTTCTTAGTGTTGGTACCCTTAAATTCTTCCAAGGTCTGGGTATCAAACTCAGGGAGGTCTTAGTAAGCACCGAGGCAGGGGTAATAAGCAGTCATGCCGAGGATGATGTCAAGCCGGGAACGCTTGGCACTCCTTTTGCCGGGGTAGAGTTGAAGATAGCCGATGATGGCGAGGTTTTGGTGCGAAGTCCTCACGCCTTTTCCGGTTATTTTAAACAGGCGGAGCTTTACCGAGGTGTAGTTGATAAGCAGGGATGGTTGCATAGTGCCGACGTCGGTTACATAGATGAAGCAACAAGGCACGTGGTCTATCTTGACCGTAAGGAAGTGCTGGCGGCGTTTCCTGATGGCACCAAATACGCTCCCCAGCATATTGAGAGTCAGCTGAGGTTCAGCCCCTATATAAGGGAAGCTATAGCTATTGGGGGGATGGGAAAGGATTATGTCACTGCTTTAGTGTGTATGGACATTAGTAACATGGGAAGGTGGGCAGAGAAAAATGGCGTGGTATATACTACCCTCATTGACCTATCTCAGAAGCCCGAGGTGGCAGAGCTTATCCGAGGTGAAATTGACCGGGTAAATACTTGCCTTCCTCCAGAAATGCGGGTGGCGAAATTTGTCTGCCTCCACAAGGGGCTTGAGGCTGATGAGGGTGACCTCACTAGGATGCGAAAGCTGAAGAGATGTGCTATAGAGGAGCACTATAAAGAATTAGTGGAGGCTATGTATTCTGGCAGTGTGGAGTATCTTATGGAGACACCTATTACATACTCGGATGGGAGGGAAGGGGTGGTAAAGACCTCCCTCAAGATATGGAAGTCCAAAGCTGGTGAGGAAACCTTAAAACAAAGGGGGTGAGCAATATTTTATTAGCCGTAAATAATATAGAAGTGGCTTATCACGGGGTTGTCCTGGTACTGAAGGGGGTTTCCTTAGAGGTTCCTGAGGGCAAGATAATCTGCCTGTTGGGGGCTAATGGCGCGGGTAAGACCACCACCCTGAAAGCTATATCAGGCCTGCTCCATACCGAGGGAGGTAAAGTAGTCCATGGTGATATCCGGTTCGATGGGCAAAGACTAGATAGGCTGGGCCCGGAAGCAATAGCTACTTTAGGAATCATCCAGGTGTTAGAGGGGCGGAGGGTGCTTGAGCATCTGACGGTTGAAGAGAACCTAGAGGTGGCTTCCTATGTTTCTGGCGGCGGCCACCTGCAAAGGGATCTTGACCGTGTTTACGATTACTTCCCTAGACTTAAAGACCTCCGCCACCAAGTTAGCGGCTATGTATCGGGTGGTGAACAGCAGATGCTGGTAGCAGGACGCGCCCTTATGGCACACCCCAAGGTGGTGCTAATGGACGAGCCCTCCCTAGGCTTGGCACCACTGATGGTAGAGGAGATCTTTGAAGTAATAAGGAGGATCAACAGTGAGGAGGGAACCTCCATCCTGCTGGTGGAGCAAAATGCTATGGCTGCTCTTGATCTAGCCGAATATGGATATGTGATGGAGACCGGTAGGATAGTTCTTAGCGGCCCAGTGCAACAGCTGAAGGGAAATGAGGATGTGAAGGAATTCTATCTCGGATTTGGCGCATTGGGGCAGAGGAAAAGCTATAGAGAGGTAAAGCACTATAAACGAAGGAAGAGATGGCTGGGTTAAAGAGAAATAGGAGGAGGCTTGTCAAGGGGGTAAACTTATCCCGAAAATACCTCCTCCCTCTAAGGTTTGAGGTTAGCTGTAGCCTGAATAACGGCTACAGCTAACCTTTTGCCTCGGGGTTACCAGCCATCAACTGATTTTAACAGAACACATAAAGCTTACTAAACACTATATGAAGGAGGGGCTGCTATGCTACCGGCAAAAGCGTTTCATATCCCCCCGGTGCTGATTTTCGGGTCGGGGGCTTCGGAAGGAGTCGGGGAAGAAAGTCGGAAGCTGGGGGTTAAAAAGGGCTTAATTGTCACTGATGAAGTCCTGCTC
>Ga0172363_10003122_pt1 | contig 13458 bp, 13 predicted proteins | sample LakKivs2_kivu2a2_FD_114541 | JGI IMG/M metagenome (GOLD analysis project Ga0172363, IMG submission 114541) | Sediment microbial communities from Lake Kivu, Rwanda - Sediment s2_kivu2a2 | ecosystem: Environmental > Aquatic > Freshwater > Lake > Sediment | place: Rwanda: Western Province, Lake... | reverse complement strand
GCAACGGATAAGAGGACAGGAACGCGGATTGCAGGACAGCAACGGATAAGAGGACAGGAACGCGGATTGCAGGACAGCAACGGATAAGAGGACAGGAACGCGGATTGCAGGACAGCAACGGATCGGATCATAAGGCAAAGGAGGGGCACGAGGAGGGGCAATGGCGGGGTTGCTCTACAGAGAGTTGACGGGGAATCTCATCGGAGCGTATTATACGTTGTATAACGGCACGTCGCGTACATATCCTGAGTTTATCTATGAGAACGGGATGGTGAAACTGGCAGGAAAGATGAGAGTGTCCTGCCGACGGCAACCAGAGTATCGGATTATGTACAAAGGGCAGTTGGTCGGCATACAACGGCTCGACATCCTGGTTGCCGACGAGTTAGTCGTCATCGAGTGCAAGGTGGTGCCCCGCTTGGAAGGCATCCACAGGGCACAGACCTACTCGTACATGAAGACGGTCGGGGCACGAGTTGGGTTGCTGCTCAACTTTGGTGGACCGGAGCCAGAGTTTGAACGGCTGTATTTCGATCCGGATCGGCAGGCTGAATACAAACCGGGATTCCGCCTGCTCGACGAATTGCCTGAAGGGTTGCTCTATCCAGAAGTGACGGGAGAAGTGCTCGGCACGGCGATCGAGGTACACCGTACGCTGGGGCCGGGCTTCATCCACCGCATTTACGCCAACGCCTGCCACGTCGAATACCAGTTGCGCGGCATGGGCGCTGAACCGCGCAAGGAGTACCACGTCATCTTTCAAGGCGAAAGCATCGGCTCCCTGAACTTCAACCACCTTATAGTCGAGGGCACGGTGATGCATCTTCCGGTGGCAATCCGTGACGTGGCCAACGTGAGTGTACACAACCTCAAAGACTGGATGCGCTACCAGAGCATCCAATTGGGCATCCTGACCAACTTCTACGACACAACCATCAAGCCAGTATTTGTACGAATCTGATCCATTCATGATCTGTTGCTGTCCTGCAATCCGTGTTCTACCCTGATTCGTTAATGTCCTGTAATCCGCGTTCTGTCATTCGTGTTCTGGGCCGTGTAGTCAAGGCTGGCCAGGCCGAAGGTAAAGCATTGGTCTCGCCTGACCCCATCGGCTTCCTGGGCGGAGTGGACCCGGATACTGGTATCGTCATCGAAGCCGGCCACCCACTCGAAGGCCAGCGTATAGCCGGGCGCGTGCTCGTCTTTCCTACAGGCAAGGGCAGCACAGTCGGCTCCTACACACTTTACCAGTTGGCGCGCAACGGCCTGGCCCCTGCCGCGATCGTCAACACCGAGGCCGATCCGGTCGTGGCCGTGGGGGCAATCATCGCCGAGATCCCCATGGTAGACCAGGTGGATATCTCGTGCATCCATCCTGGTAATTGGGTGCGGGTGCACGATGGAGAAATCACGATTTGGCAAGGAGAAACGTCAATGGAGAAGTTGGAAAAATTGATCCCGGAGTTCAACGACATCCGCGACCCCGAGTTGCGCACCCGGGTGCTGGCGGTCTGGGAGGAAGGTATGGCGCTCGGCGGGTGGACAGTCGAGGCACTGGCCGAAATCCCCTTCACGTTGCTGGCTAAGGACGTGAACGTCACGCTCATCGAGCACGTGCGCACGGTGTGTCGCATGTGCATCGCGATGGAGCAAGTCCTGGTCGAGTCCTACGGTGAACGGGTGCACATTGACCACGACACGCTGGTGGCCGGCGCATTGCTGGCCGACGTCGGCAAGCTGATCGAGTATCGGCGCGAGCCGGACGGTAAGGCGGCCTTTTCCGACACGTATCGCTATCTGCGGCATCCCTTCACCGGCGTCGGGCTGGCCTACAAGCACGGCATCCCTGAGAGCGTCTTGCACGTCATCGCCACGCACTCGTGGGAGGGCGACAAATTCAAGCGGCAGCCGGAGTCCATCATTTTCCACCACGCGGATTTTACGGATTTCGATCTGGTGAATGTCAAGTAGCAGATGGCAAATAGCAAATGGCAAATGGCAAATGGCAAATAGCACACAGGGATGGAGTTATGACTGGGCTTACGTACGACCTGCGGCTAAAGCCTGGGGCGGAACGAGTGCTGGAGGTTGCAGCGGCTGGCCGCTTTGCGGGTCAACTCCCCTACCGCCTGCAGTTGGAGGCCGAGCGGCTGGCGCTCGTGGCAGGCTTCGACGAACTGGTCTGCCTGGACACGCTCAACTTCAGTCCCTTTGACTACCAGGTCCGCGCCGCGCAGGTTGCGTTGCGCCGCTTTCGCGGCCGCGGCCTCCTGTGCGACGAGGTCGGGCTGGGCAAGACGATCGAGGCAGGGCTGGCACTCAAAGAATACCTGCTGCGCCAGATGGCCAGCCGTGTGCTCATCATCACCCCACCCGCGCTGGTCGAACAGTGGCGGGAGGAGCTGGCGAGCAAGTTCGGCCTGACTGACTTTGTAGCCAGTCACGATCCCGAGTTCCGCGAGTTAGGTCCACGAGGCTGGACCGCCTTCCCGCACGTGATTGCTTCGCTGGCCACGGCTCGCCGCCGCGAGCACCGCCACGCCATCACCGACATCGTCTACGACCTGGTGATCGTGGACGAGGCGCACCACCTCAAAAACCGCACCAGCGTCTCCTGGAAGTTCGTCAACGCGCTCCAGAAGAAATATATCCTGATGCTCACCGCCACGCCGGTGCAGAACAGCCTGGACGAGCTGTACAACCTGATCACGATCCTCAAGCCGGGCCAGCTCAAGACGCCGCAAGAGTTCCGCCGCCAATTCGTCGTTCAAGGCGACCCACGCCTGCCCAAGAACCGCGGCCGGTTGCGCGAGCTCCTGGCCGACGTGATGGTGCGCCACGCCCGGGGACAGGTGGGCGTCCAACTGCCGCCCCGTCGCGCTCACACCGTGCGGCTGCAATTGGAATCCGACGAACGGACGCTTTACGACGACGTGAGCGAGTTCGTACGCAGTAGCATGCGCACGACAACGCTTCCGACGACCCATCGCTTTACATTACACACTCTCCAACGTGAGATTGGCAGTTCCCCCGCCGCTGCGCGCTCGACGCTGATGAAACTGGCCGAACACCCGGAGATGGCCCCTCAGCGCGATATGCTCCTGGACCTGGCCGACCGCGCCGGCGCCGTCCAGTCCTGGACCAAGGGGAAGGCGCTCGAGCGGCTGCTGCTCTCTCAACTGGCCTCCGACGGGCGGGAGAAGCTGATCATCTTCACCCACTTCCGGGCGACGCTGGAATTGCTGGCGGACCTATTGCGCGGGATGGGGGTGGACCTGGTGATCTACCACGGCCAGCTTCCGCGAGCGGAAAAGGACGCTGCTATCCGTCGCTTTGAGCAGAGCGCCCAGGTGCTCCTTTCGACTGAGGCGGCCGGTGAGGGACGCAACCTCCAGTTCTGCCGCCTCATGCTTAACTTCGACCTGCCCTGGAACCCGCAGCGCATCGAACAGCGCGTCGGGCGCATCCACCGCGTGGGCCAGACCCGGCCGGTGGAGATCTTTAACCTTTCGGCCGAGGGGACGGTGGAGGACTATATCCTGCAGATCCTCGACCGCAAATTGAACATGTTTGAACTCGTCATCGGCGAGATGGACATGATTCTGGGCTACCTGGAGGACGAGCGCGACTTTGAGGAGATTGTAATGGACGTCTGGGCACAGGCTCGCACGCCTCAGGAGGCGGAGGCCGGTTTTGAGCAACTCGGCGGCGCGCTGGTCCAGGCGCGGGGGGCCTACCAGCACACCCGCGAGTACGACGAGGCACTGTTCGGGGAGGACTTTACGGCCGAATGAGCGAACTGGCCGACTTTGTGTTGAGTGCATTTCGTCAGGCCGGCGGGATCGTCGAGCCGCCGGCCTACGGCATCTACGAGGTGCTCCTGCCTGAGAAGGTGGCCCATCGCTGGAGCGTGCCCGCTTATCAGCGTCTGGCCTTCGCCGACGAGCCTCCGGCAGAGATGGCCGGCACGGAAGACGTCACCAGCGTTGGCTACGGCCATGCGCTGGTGGAGATGTTGATCGAGGAGACTCGCGCCCGGCCCACCTGCGTGCAAGTCTACGTCAACGACGTGCGGCTCGACAAGCGGGGAATACCTGAATTGGCCCGCCAGACACTGGCTTTCCCCAACGCCCGCCTGTCGGAGGCGCCGCACAAGGGTGAATTCGCGGCGCTCTGCCACTACGTATGCTTCAACTTCAAGGCCGCCTTGACTACCGACGAGAAGCGTGAGCAGTTGGTTACGGCTGCGATGGACGCCCAGGCGGGCTTCGCCGTTCCAGAACTTGTGCACGTCGAGCAACTGGTGCGACTGGAGGAAAGGTCGGCTTTCGGGCACCTCCTGCCCGCGCCGGTGCGCTGGCTGCCGGGGCAGCAGGTATTGAGCCGGCCAGTGCTAGAGGAGCTGCTGGAGCGTGTGACCCACGCCGCGCTGAACGAACTGGCCACGCCGCTGGACACGTTGCGCCGCCGCACGGCCCGCTACCTGGAGCTGGACCAGGCTCGCCTCACCAGCTACTACGACGACATCGCGCGTGACCTGCGACGCCGCATCGAACGCACCGACGACTCCGCTCGCCGGGCGGGACTGGAAGTCAAACTGGCCGCCGCGGCGGCCGAGCGGCAGGCCAAACTGGCCGACGTCGAGGCCAAGTACAGGCTGCGCGTGGAACTGGAACTGATCAACCTGCAGGTCATCGTTCAGCCCAAGATTCTCCTCCCGGTACACATCGGCAACCGCACGGTCGAGATTGAGCGCACCGTCGTGTGGGACCCGCTGTTGCATCGCATCGAGCCGTTGGCCTGCGACGTGTGTGGGCGGGCAAGTCTGCGGCTGGTGTTGTGCAGCGGTGGACACCTGGCGCACGAGGAGTGCCTGCTGGCGGCACAGTGCGTAGACTGCAAACGCATCTACTGCCGCAAGTGCGCCGACCAGATGAGCCAGTGCGTGGTCTGCGAGCGCCCGGTGTGCGTGCACAGCCTGAACCACTGCGGCGTGTGCGGACGATCCACCTGCCGCGAACACGTGGGGCTGTGTCACGCTGCGGACGGCCAGCCCGCTCGCCCCTCCCCCACTCCACCCCCGGAGCAGGAAAAAGTACGTCCCCCCTCTGAGCCGGTCCCACCCCCGCCTCCCGCCGAGAAAATCGAAGAAAAGCCCACTCCCGCCCCCATGCCTCCCCGAGGTAGAAAAGAGAAACCCCAAACAACCACACGGGCCGCTCGCCAAGTACGCCCGCCTGTGGCAAAGGAACCTCGCCTGCCCGCCCCTTACAAGATCGAAGTATACGCTGAGCCTCACGCGCCGGTGGTAAACGGGTTCGTGCTGACGAAGGGCAAGAAGCAGGTCGCCGTGCGTTCCTGGGAACTGACCGACGAGGGTATCCTCGTCACGTGCCGGTGCGAGAAGTGGTACAACTGCCCGGCGGACGGGAGGGTATTGGAGCCAACAGAGGGGACTAACATCGAAGCGCTGATCGAGGCGGAGATCGAGGCGTTGCGGCGGGAGTACGGCATCCCGTCCCGGCAGGTATTCCGCTACGCCGTCGTGCGCGGCGCATCGCGCCAGGTGCCGCGCGTCGTCCTACGCGGGGAGTGGAAGGCGGAGCGTTGAAGAACTCCCATCAGGGGCTACCCGAGCCATCCGAGAAGGACGAGGACTTTTTCCAGAAGGGCTGGTATGCCGGGGAGCTGGAACGGGTGCGGGATTATCTGAAAGGGTACGAGAACGTGTTCTTCTATCCGGGCGCGTTTGCGGAGACAGCGGAGGCGGTGGCCGACCGCGCCTTTTCCTTCGTGCACCTGGACGTGGACTTGTACCAGAGTGCGCTCGAGTGCCTGGAGTTCTTCTACCCGCGCCTGCAAGTGGGGGGCGTGCTCCTGGGGCACGACTACCAGATGCCGGGGGCCAGGAAGGCGTACACCGAGTACTTAACCGCGGCGGGTGTCCGGCTGATCGAGTTGGCGAACAGTCAGTGCCTGGTGATGAAGATGGGAACCAGTTAGACCTGACAGGTCTCCGGAGACCTGTCAGGTCTAATCAACGCTCAGCGTAGAAGGCGATGCCCACAGTACCGGGCCCGGCGTGGGTGCCGATGGCGGGACTGACCGTGGTGCGGTAGATCGTGGAGATACGGAAGTGCTCCCTGACCTGTTCAGCGACCGCATCGCCTTCCTCGGGACTGTCCACGTCAAGGACGGCTGCTTGTGCCATCCGTTTCCCGCCCAGCCGTTCCTCCGCGACTTCTAGCATCCGTGCGATGGCCTTGTGCTTGCTGCGCACCTGGGCCAGTGGTTCAATGGTTCCGTCTGTCAGGTGCAACAGCGGCTTGATATTCAGTGAAGATCTGAACCCAGTCGGCAAAGCGCAGATTGGTCGTCACGATCAAGGCGACCCGTTCGTAGATAGCGGGGCAGAACTGGAACATCAGGTGCGCACCATCTCGCGGATGGACGCAAACGGGTCGAGGATGTCAGGCCGCGCCTGCGGTCAGAACAGCCCTACCTACCCTGGTTCTCATACCAGGCAATCCTCCCCCCCTCGTAAGAGGCAGAGAGGACATCCAAGTCTTCGTCGCCACTCAGGTCCGCTGCATAAACTGATGCGTTGGCGGCGATGGCAATAAAATGCTCAGTGAAAGAAAGAGGCAAGCTGCCGTTATTCTCGTACCAGGTGATCTTATCGTCGTCCCAGGAGGACGAAAGGACATCTACATCACCGTCGCCGTCCATGTCTGCTGCACAGACTGGTAACAATGTTGATGTCGTGGCCAGTGAAGTTGGGGACCCGTCCACCACCATTCTCGTACCAGGCAAGCTCAGCATTCCAAGTAGATCCGGAGATGACATCCAAGTCGCCGTCTCTGTCCAGATCCGCCGCGTAGAGTGGTTCGGCATAGTTGGAGATAACAGCGATCACAGACTCAATCCCGAAAGACACGTCTGGCACCTGAGTTGGCATGTCGTTGGAGGGCTCGGTCGGCGGCGTAGTAATGGCGGCCGTTGCGGGCGCGCTTGGTGATGAAGCGGGTGGAGGTGTAGCGGGGAAAAGATAAACATCTGTAATTCTATCTACGATTGGTTCCCCTAACGCAATTAAAGCAGCAAGGCAAGCAAACAAGCCAACAATGATAGCAACGGTAATAGCTATTCTGGGGTTTTGTGTGTTCTGACCCATAACTTCAATTACCCCTTCATTCCAATTGTTGGTTGGTGAGATGCAAGCGGCCAGCGCGGTAGGACGGCCAGTACCCAACAGCCCCCGCACAGATCGGCGTGCGATTTTCGCCTGTCTTCCAGGCAGGATGCTATGGTTACACGGCGACTTGTTCTGAGATCACGGACTCCAGAATGTTCTTATTATCCAGAAACTCGACCGGCTCGACATCGCTGCCATGCTCCCACATCAGTGAAAAGAACCAAATCCCGCTTTCTCCAATGCAAAAATCCGCCGGCGTGAAGGTCATCTTGGAGTCTAAGGGCGGCTCTGGTCGCTCCGGATTATACTCGGCCGGCCAGCCAAATGCTTCGCCTTGCCAGGCTTCTCCCCTTGCATGTAACTTGGCCGCAAACTTCCGCACCTCGTCCAGGTCCGGCACCATGACGGGCACGATTGAAACATAGTCCTCACTATATGGTTTAACCCTTACTTTTATAGTAGTTGACACGTTTCTCCTGCTCCTTTTGCCAAGCCTTGCGAAGATCGTCGTGGTGTCTTGCCAAAATTCCTTCGATCTCACTAAGTTCGTGCGGTCGAAACCCGCCTGCTCTCGCCAAGGCAATCGGATCTATCCAGTACTTTGCCTCTTTGCCACTCTTTCCAACATGTACATGAGGCGGTTCGTCGAGGTCCACTTCGTAGAACCAGACCCTGTACCCCTTCACTCGTAGTACAACTGGCATAGGTTGTCCTTTACCTTTGCTGCCTTGAGGCGCTTGCTTAATCGTGCGCAGACAGTGTACTACGATTTTGCACGAAAGTCAATACCCAATTCGCGCGTTCGCGCGTCTGTTCCAAAGCGCCTAAAAAGCGGGGCAGTCCAGCCGTTCGACTGGACTGCCTTTGGCGGAAGGGGTGGGATTCGAACCCACGGTGGCCACAAGGACCACAACGGTTTTCGAGACCGTCCCGTTCGTCCACTCCGGCACCCTTCCATATTCCTATTTTGTTGATCAGTCGCTCCGCAGCCTAGCGAAAAAGCGCTCCAGCAGCGCTTGCGACTCCTCGGCCAGCACGCCCCGGCTGACGGAAACCTGGTGGTTGAGGCGCGGGTCGCGCAGGAGTTCGACCACCGAGCCGGCCGCACCGGCCTTCGCGTCATCGGCCCCATACACCAGCCGGGGCAGCCTCGCCGCCACCATCGCGCCCGCGCACATCGGGCACGGCTCCAGCGTGCAGTAGAGCGTCACGCCCACCAGCCGCCAGCCGCCCAGCGTGAGGGCCGCCTCGCGCAGCGCGATCATCTCGGCGTGGGCAGTCGGGTCGGCGTCGGCCTCTCTGCGGTTGTGCCCCCGCCCGACGATGACCCCATCGCGCACGGCCACTGCGCCGACCGGCACGTCGCCGTGCACCAGCGTCTGCTCGGCCTCGGCCAGCGCCTGGCGCATCCAGGCTGCATCATCCACGAGCGTATTATAACACGGCCTGGGGAAAGCGGCAATACCCCGTTGTCAATTTATAGTGTATTAAGCTTCAGTGTATGCCAGTTACATTTGCAGCCAGGTGGGAGGTAAGCTGACGAAAGACAAGTACAGCTTGTCCGGTTCAGCAGTTGTGTAGGTCTATTTTAGCACAGGAGTTCTATTGTGTCAAGCCTGCACGCTCAATCGGGTGTTGACACCCAGCTATGGGTCAGTATAATCAGGGCAAGACCATCTGGCCAGGGGAGGAATGAGCAAATGTACATATTGCTGGAAGCCTCATGGATCTTTGCGCTGCGCGTGCTAGGCATCGCCACCAGCACCATCTCGACGCTGATGATCGTCCAGGGGCGCAAGTTCTACGCCACGCTGGCGGGCTTTATCAGTGCGCTGGTCTACGTTCTTGCCATCGGCAAGGTGGTGGCAAACCTGAGCAATGTCTGGAACATCCTTGCCTACTGCAGTGGCTTCGCCGTGGGCACACTCGTCGGGATGATCTGGGAGCAGCGGGTGGCATCGGGCTTTGCCGAGGTACGCTTCATTTCCGCTGAGAAAGGCAGTGGACTGGCACAGGCGCTGCGACAGGGAGGGTTCGGAGTGACGGAACTCTACGGGCGCGGGCGCGAGCGTACCGTGGATATCGTCGAAGCCATCGTTCCCCGCAAGAGCGTGGACACCGTGCTGGAGATTGCCCGGTCCGTGGACGAAAAAGCCATCGTGACGGTGACGGACGCCCGCACGGTGCGGCACGGCTACTGGAGGCCGGAGGCGCACAGGTAGAGGCGGCCCCTATGCTTCAGTGCGAGTCCAACGACTTCTGTGCTGCGGCGGTCCTGGCTGCCGCAGCCATCCGTGCTTGCGAGGCGCTCCGCAACACCTCATTCAGTCTGCGCCGTGCCTCCAGCGCATGCATGTGGCTATCGTACTTGCCGATGGTATAGATTCTGGTGCGGAGGCCCAAGGTGAGATACCACGTGTCGGAGGGCCGCTCCCGCTCGTCGCCGGCCACCCGGCGCAGGTCAAGCCCCCTGACCTGGCCAGGTGGGTAGCGCTGCTCGCGCAACTTTAATCCCAGCAAGAAATTGGTGACGTACACAGCGCCCGTGCCGTGCTCCACGACGATGCGCAGCCGGACCTTGAGCAGCACCAGTCCGGCCAGGAGCGGCGGGACGGCGAGGATGAGCAGCCACCAGGCGCGGTTGATCAGTCCGATGGGCACGAACACCAGCCCTCCGATCCCCAACAGCACCGCCGCCGCCATCTTGACCCGGATGGGCTGGCTGTCGTAGAGCACACTGACGTCTTTGTCCGGCATGGCTTACCCCCTATTTACTACGACGTTCACCAAGCGTCCCGGCACGTAGACGACCTGGCGGACTTGCTTGCCCGCGATGTGGTGCTGGACGTTCGCGTCGGCCAGGGCGGCCTGGCGCGCCGCCTCTTCCGTGACGTCGGCGGGTACCTCCAGGCGCGCACGCAACTTGCCGTTGACCTGCACGACCAGCGTGATTATCTCCTCGGCTGCCAGCGCGGGAGCGAAGCGCGGCCAGGGCTGCTGGTGGATGCTGTAGGGCCGGCTGGTGCGCACCCACAACTCCTCTGCGACGTGCGGGCAACACGGGGCCAGCAGCAGGAGCAGCGTCTCGATCGCCTCCTCCCACACCGCCATCTCGTACACTGGCGTCTGCTTTGCCTTCTGCAGCGCGTTAGTGAACTCCATTAGCCCGGCGATGATCGTGTTGAACGCAAACGCCTCCAGGTCGCTCGTCACCCGCCGGATCGTCTTGTGTGTCCACCGCCGCAAATCCGCGACCTCCCCTCCCTCTGTCCCCCCCATTGGGGGGGAGGAGGGGGGGGAGCCCAGCACCAAATTCCACACCCGATGCAGCCAGCGGTAGACGCCCTCAATGCCCTGGCTGTCCCACGGCCCACCCTGGTCCCACCGCCAGCCGAACATCAGGTAGCCGCGCACGGTATCGGCCCCGTACCGTTCCACCAGGTCGTCGGGCGCGATGACGTTGCCCCGACTCTTGGACATCTTTTCGCTGTCCTCGCCCAGAATGATGCCCTGGTTGCGCAAGACGGTCATCGGCTCGTCGAAGCCCACCAGCCCGATGTCGCGCATGACCTTGGTGAAGAAGCGGGTGTAGATCAGGTGCATGGTGGCGTGCTCGATGCCGCCGGTGTAGACGTCCACCGGCAGCCAATACCTGGCCTCCGCGGGATCGAAGGGCACGGAATCGGCGTGGGGCGGCTCACCCTCCCGGTAGTACGGGCTGAGATAGGCGTACTGGTACCAGGAGGAACAGGCGAACGTGTCCATCGTGTCGGTTTCGCGGATGGCCGGGCCGCCGCAGCGCGGGCAACTGGTATGCAGAAATCCCTCGTGGAATTTCAGCGCGTTCTCGCCGGTGGGCGGGATGACGGCGTCGGTGGGCAGGAGCACTGGCAAGTCTTCGTACGGGACGGGGACAGTGCCGCACCTGTTGCAGTACACGATGGGGATGGGCGCGCCCCAGTAACGCTGGCGACTGATCAGCCAGTCGCGCAGCCGGTAGTTGACGGCGAACTCGCCAGTCCCCTGCTCCTCCAGCCACCCGGTCACTTTCCGCACGGCCACGTCGCCCGGCGTGCCGGTGAAGGGGCCGGAGTGGATCATCGTGCCGTACTCGGCATGGAACAGCACGTCGCGGTAGAACGGGAGATTGTTGAGCATCTCCATCGTCGTGCGGTTGGAGCGCGCCGGCGGATAGAGCGCCTTGCAGCGGGCCAGGATGTGGTGGTCGGCCGCCACGGAGTCAAGCGCCCGGACGCCGTCGTCGAAGATAAAGGCCCACCGCGCGCCGACGATCTCGTTCCAGTTGCCCGGCAGCAGGTAGCTGCGCATCAATTCGACGTAGCGGTCAATCTGCTCGTTGCCGCGCAGCGTGACGTACAGCCCCTCGCCCACGTCCCCGACCGGGCCGGACTCGAACTGGATGCCGGCCACCCGCAGTGCATCGGCAAACTCCTCTCGCACGGAGCCGGGAAAGACCAGGCTTTTGGCGACTCCGTCGGGCCGGTCAATCACCGGGATGATGGGCAGGCCGAACTTGACAGCGAAGGCAAAGTCCCGCTCGTCGTGCGCGGGGACGGCCATGATCGCGCCCGTGCCGTAGGTCATCATCACGTAGTCGGAGGTCCAGATGGGGATATGCTCGTCGTTGACGGGGTTGACAGCATACGCGCCGATAAAGACGCCGGTCTTTTCCTTTTCGGTGGACAGCCGCTCGATCTCGCTCTGGCGGGCGGCCTGAAGTTTGTAAGCCTCCACCTCCTCCCGATACTCTGGCGCGGTGAGCTTGTCCACCAGCGGGTGCTCTGGAGCCAACACCATGAACGTTGCGCCCCACAGCGTGTCGGGCCGGGTCGTAAATACGATAATAGGGTCCTCCTGCTCGGAGAGGAAGGTCACGTTGGCCCCTTCACTGCGCCCGATCCAATTGGTCTGCATCGTGACAACGCGCTCGGGCCAGTCAATCCTGGAAAAGTCCAGCAATTCGTCGGCGTATGCGGTGATGCGCCAGAACCACTGTTCTAGCTCCTTCTTGATGACCGGCGTGCCGCAGCGCTCGCAGTGGCGATCTTCGCCCCACACCTGCTCGCGGGCCAGCGTGGTGTTGCACTTGGGGCAAAAGTCCACCGGGGACTTTTTGCGGTAGGCCAGGCCGCGGTCGTACAACTTCAGGAAGAACCACTGCGTCCAGCGGTAGTAGCCCGGCAGACAGGAGATGGCCTCGCGTGCCCAGTCGAACATGGCGCCCATGCTCTTCAATTGCCGCCGCATGTTCTCGACGTTGGACATCGTCCACGTGTAGGGGTGGATGCCATGCTGGATGGCGGCGTTCTCGGCCGGCAGGCCAAAGGCGTCATAGCCCATCGGGAAGAGGACGTTGTAGCCGCACATGCGCATGTAGCGGGCGCGCACGTCACTCGGACTCATGGCATACCAATGGCCGATGTGCAAATCTCCGCTGGGGTAAGGAAGCATCGTCAGCGCATAGTGTTTGGGCTTGTCAGGGTCAATGACGGCGCGGTATATCCCGTCGTCGGCCCATCTCTTTTGCCATTTCGGTTCGATTTCTTGAGGTACATACTGGTCTGCCATCTTCTTCTCCTTGCTGTCTTTGTCATCGCTTCACTGCCGCTGCCACAACAACCGGTTGTCTTCTATCAAGACGGCCGCCTGGCCTGCCCGCTCCAGCGACGACAGCGCAGCCAGGATCGTCGCCTGGGTCAGGAAGTAGGCCGTTGCAGTTGCTATGCGGAGCCCGAAGTGATCGGCCACCTGCCGGACGATCGTGGACGTCTCTTGCGGCTCCGCCAGCGCGGCGTAGACCTGCGCCCGCACTTCTTCCAACCGCTCGCGGTTGGCGGCGCAGGCCTGGGCAATCTCCTCCCCGGCGGCGTAGGCCGGACCGTGGCCCGGGGCGAAGCGGGTATAGGGCAGCTCCGGCAGACGCTGGAGCGTCGCCAGCGTCTCGTCCAGGTCCACGCAGAAGGTGAGCTTGTGCTTGTGAAGCGTCTCGGCCGGGAAGACCGCATCGGCACAGAACAGCACCTCGCCCACGGCAAGCCCGACCTGGTTGGGAGCGTGGCCCGGCAACGCCACTACCTCCACCTGGAACGGGCCGATCTCAAGCAGATAGTTCGTAGTGACGACTTCAGTCGCATGGTTCGTAGTAACGACTTCAGTCGTTGCCCGGCCAGCAGAAGCGACTGAAGTCGCAACTACGGGCACCACTACGGGTGCGGGAATGACGTGGTCAATCTGGCAGGCCT
>Ga0172363_10003118_pt1 | contig 13469 bp, 12 predicted proteins | sample LakKivs2_kivu2a2_FD_114541 | JGI IMG/M metagenome (GOLD analysis project Ga0172363, IMG submission 114541) | Sediment microbial communities from Lake Kivu, Rwanda - Sediment s2_kivu2a2 | ecosystem: Environmental > Aquatic > Freshwater > Lake > Sediment | place: Rwanda: Western Province, Lake... | reverse complement strand
CGGCGGCGAACGGCGCACCGTCGAGCAGATGCGCGACGGCCTGCCGGGCGAGGTGGCCGAGGCCTTCCGCGCCGCGGCCGGGGAAAGGTTCCTCGGCGGCCACGGCGGCTCGCACGCCTATCTTGTTCACGAGTTCGCCGATGCCGTCGCGCACGACCGGACGCCGGCGATCAACGTCTGGGAGGCGGCGCGCTACATGGCCGCGGGGGCCGTGGCGCACCTGTCGGCCCTCGCCGGCGGGCAGGTGCTCGACGTGCCCGACTGGGGCGACGCGCCGTAGGCGAGGCGTGCGGCAGGGCCGTCGGGCGCAATGCTTCTCGGTGTCTGTTCGCCGCCCCCGTTGCCGGGTATCATGGAACGTCATGAGCGGCAAAGACCAACAGGCACCGCAGGAGACCAGTCTTCTCGACGAGGTCCTTGCTCGCGTCGTGGAAACTGCACATCCGGTCCGGGTTGTGCTATTCGGCTCGCAGGCTCAGGGGCGGGCCCGCCCGGGCAGCGACCTGGACCTGCTGGTTGTGGTCCGCGACGGAGTGCACAGGCGAAGGACCGCGCAGGCCATCTACCGGAGACTGGCAGGACTGGGCCAGCCGGTCGACGTGGTCGTCGTCACCGAGCGGGACGTGGAGCTCTACCGCGACGCGGTGGGGATGGTGATCGGCCCGGCATTGGAGCACGGGAGGACCGTGTATGCAGCCTGAACGCCCGGCGCCGGGCAGTGCGGCCGACTGGCTGCGCCGTGCGCGCGGGAATCTGGCGCGAGCCAAGCAGCCGCGGCCGGAAGACGTGGCGTGGGAGGACTTGTGCTTTGACGCGCAGCAGGCCGCCGAGAAGGCGATCAAGGCAGTTTACGTGCGGCGCGGCGTGGGGGGGATCGTGTGCAGAGGGTGTGGCCACCCGTGAGACGAGGAACGCATCTGGCGGCGGCGGCGTGCGCGGCCTTGGGCTTGTGCGCGGCGGCGTACGGCCAGGCGGCGGACGACGCCCTGCGCCGCGCCGTCGAGGCCGACTGGGCGGCGCAGGACGGCTACAGGGCGGGCGGCGAGATCGCCGCCATACGCAAGGTGCTGGTGGAGATCGGCCGTCCGGTGTCGGCTTCGGCGGAGGGTGCCGCGTCGCGCGAGGCGCTCCTGGCCGTCTATCGCGAGGCGTGCGAGGCGCGGCGGCGGCAGAGGTTGGCCCCGTACGCGGTCCAGCTTCGCCACGTGGTGTTCACCAAGCACTTCGACATGGGCGGCTCGCACTACGCCTACACCGAGGGCCTCTCCGACGCCCAGGCCGAGAGGCACTTCCGCCCCGGCGGCGGGCTGTTCCTGCTGGAGATGCAGCCCACCACGTCGGTCTGGCCCCGCGTCCGCACGCTGCTCGACGCCGGCGGCGACGGCGTCATCCGCGACCCGGACGTGTCGTTCGACGGCCGGCGCGTGCTGCTGGCGTGGAAGAAGTCCGACCGGCAGGACGACTACCACCTCTACGAGTTGTCGGTGACGGCCGACGCCAACGGGGCCGCGCGTGCGGCCGGTCCGCCGCGGCAGCTCACCGGCGGGCTGGGCTTCGCCGACTACGAGGGCTGCTACCTTCCGGCCGGCGGTATCGTGTTCAACTCGACGCGCTGCGTGCAGACGGTCGATTGCTGGTGGACGGAGGTGAGCAACCTTTACACCTGCGACGGCGACGGGCGGTTCCTGCGGCGCGTCAGCTACGACCAGGTGCACACCAACTTCCCCACCGTCACGCCCGACGGGCGCGTCATCTACACCCGCTGGGACTACAACGACCGCGGGCAGATCTACCCGCAGGGGCTCTTCCAGATGAACCCGGACGGCACGGCCCAGACGGAAGCGTACGGCAACAACTCCTGGTTCCCCACGACGCTGCTGCACGCGCGGGCGATCGGCGGCACGGGCAGGTACGTCGCCATCGCCACCGGCCACCACACGAGGCAGAACGGCTGGCTGTGCACCGTGGACCCGCAGCGGGGCCGCCAGGAGAACGCCGGCGTGCAGCTCGTGGCGCCGCTGCGCGAAACGCCCGCGGTGCGGATCGACCGCTACGGGCAGTCGGGCGACCAGTTTCAGTATCCGTATCCGCTGGTGGGCGAGGCTGTCGCGTCGAGCGCAATCGACGGCCCTGGCCGGGTGGCGTTCCTGGTGGCGATGAAGCCCGCCGCCGCGCCGCGCGGGGCGAACTTCGGCATCTACTGGGTGGACGTGGCCGGGCGGCGCGAGTTGCTGGCGGCCGACGAGAAGATCTCCTGCAACCAGCCCGTGCCGCTGGCGCCGCGACCGGTGCCGCACCGCCGGCCGGACCTGCGCGACTACCGCCGCGGCGACGGCGTGGTGTACCTGCAGGACGTTCACGCGGGGCCGGGGCTGGCCGGCGTGCCGCGCGGGGCGATCCGCGCGCTTCGCGTCGTGGCGCTGGAGTTCCGCGCCGCCGGCGTGGACAACAACGGCAACCGCGGCCCGGCCGGGTCGGCGCTCGTCAGCACCCCCGTGTCCATCAACGGCTCGTGGGACGTGAAGGTCGTGCTGGGCGAGGCGGGCGTGCATGCCGACGGCTCGGCCTGCTTCATCGTGCCCGCCCACACGCCCGTGTACTTCCAGGCCATAGACGCCAACGGCTGCGCCGCCCAGACCATGCGAAGCTGGGTGACGCTCCAGCCGGGCGAGAGCGTCTCCTGCGCCGGCTGCCACGAGGACAAGAACACCGCCCCGCCGGTTCATGCGGCGACGCTGGCGATGCGCAGCGGGCCGCAGGAGCTGGATCGGACGTTCGGCCGGCCGCGGGGATTCAGCTTCCAGCGCGAGATTCAGCCGACCCTCGACCGCCACTGCGTGAAGTGCCACCACCTGGCGCCGAAGCAGCCGCCCCCGCGCCCCAAAGCCGCCAGGCACAAAGGCGCCTACCCCCAGGATCCCTTCGCGAAGAGCGGCGCCGCGAAACGCCCCGGTGGGCCCGCACGGCTCGCGGATGAGCCCCGACGGCCTCGGGAGGAACCGGCGGGATCATCCCCGGATGCCACCGATATCCTCAGCGCCTTCTCCCTCAAAGGCGCCCCGGGCGAATGGAGCCACTCCTACCGCGCACTGGCCGACCCGAAGGTCTGCTCCTGGATCAGCGCGCAGTCGGAACCAGCCATGTTGCCGCCGTATCACGCCGGCGCCGCCCGCAGCAAGCTGGTCGCGATGCTCGCCGCCGGGCACGTCGGCCGGGACGGCAAGCGGCGGGTGAATCTCTCAGCCGCGGAAATGGCCAGGCTCGCCTGCTGGATCGACCTGCTTGTGCCGTGCTTCGGCGACTACACGGAGCGGAAGCTGAGCGCCCCGGGCAAGTACGAGCATTTCCTCGCCAAACGGCGCGCCTGGGAGGCCCAGGAGCGCAGGAACGTCACGGAGCTGCTACGGTTGAAGAACACTGCCCGCTGAGCCTGCCTTGGGCGGACCGGCGGTGGCGGGGCGGAAAGGACAACGGACATGATGATGCGAATGCTGTTCGCGGCGATGGCGTGCGGGGCCTGCGGGCTGGCCGGCGGGCTGGTGGGCGCCCAGGCGGGCAAGGATGACAAGACCTCGGACGCCTTCCGCGAGAAGTACCTGCGCGACTTCCGGCGCGTGGGGATGAGCACCCCGCACGAGGACGCGATGCTGCTGCGGATCCTCGTGGAGTGCCGCAAGGCGCAGCGCGGGCTGGAGGTGGGCACGGCCAGCGGGCACGGCTCGATGCACATGGGCATCGGCTTCGAGCGCACCGGCGGCAAACTGATCACCGTGGACATCGACCCGAAGATGGTGGCCGACGCCCGCAAGAACATCGCCGCCGTCGGCCTGGAAAAGACCGTCACCGTCGTCGAGGGCGACGCGCTGAAGGTCCTGCCGAAACTGGAAGGCGAGCTGGACTTCGTCTTCCTCGACGCCCTCAAGAGCGACTACTTCAAGTACTTCAAGGACGTCCAGGGCAAGCTGAAGGGCGGCGCCGTCGTCGTCGCCCACAACGCCATCTCCTCGGCGCGGGCCATGAAGGACTTCCTCGACTTCATGGGCGGCGACAACGGCTGGGAAATGGTCATCGTCCGCACCGACAACAACCGCGACGGCATGGCCGTGTGCTACAAGGTCCGCTGAGCGGGCGAGGTCGGCGGGAGCGTCGCGGGCGCGAGCCGCCCAGTGGCCCACGCCTCCAGCTTGCCCAGCTCGCGCAGCTCATCGCCGCGCAGGCGCACGACGCTGTTGGCGTCCAGCCTGTCGTTGATCCGCCGCCCCTCACGAAGCTGCTCAAGGCATCGGGCCGCCAGTTCGCGCCGCCGGGCGGGCGAGGCCGCCGGACGACGGGCGATCTCGGCCAGCACCTCGGCCAGGCGCACGCGAAGCCGAACGTCCTTGGGGTTCAGCGCTACCGCCCTGGCGAACAGGTCCAGCGCGGCGTTCGGTCGCGGCCGGTCACCGGCCGCATCGCCCGGCGTGCCGAAGCGGTGCCGAATTTCCGCCAGCGCCAGCACGCGCGCGAAGTGCTTCGGATCGCGGGCGAGCGCCCGCGACGCCCACCCTTCGGCCTCCGCAGCCGCGCGGCCGGAACCTGGCCCGCCGGGCCGGGCCTGCATGACCGCCAGCCTGGCTGCGTCGGCGGCCGGCTGCGGGTCGAGCGTGTCCGCCCGTGCCGCCGCGACCGCCGCGGCGAAAGCGCCGCGCAGGTCGCCCGTCCTCAGGCGGGCGAGCATCTGCTCCTGCGAGGCGGCCTTGCGCGCGACGGGCAGCCACACCCCCGCGACGATCGCGCCGGTCAGGACCAGCGCGAAGGCGGCGCCTGCCCACGCCCCGCGCCCGATGCTGCGCCCGGGCCTGCCGTCGTCGGCCAGGCAGGCGCCGGCGGCGAGGTAGACGGCCATCGCGGGCGCGGGGATCCAGGGGCTTTCGGCCACCATGGCGTTGAGGAAGAACCCGGCCGCCCCGCAGCCGAGAGCGACACGGATGAGCGAGCAGGAGCCGTCGTCCAGCTCGGCGCCGCGCCACACGGCGGCGGCGAGCAGCGCCGCCAGCACGACGGCCGGGACGCCCGCGTCGAGCACGAGCATCGCCGGGCTCAGTCGGGCGTCGGAGAGCAGCGCCCTGGCGGCGAAGGCGGCGAGGACGACGAAGGCGGGCGCCAGGTGGCGCGTCGTCTTGACGGATGCGTTCGCGGCGGCACGCCGCGGCTCCGTTGCGTTGGGGGTGCGATCTGATGGTCTTGCGCACCCGATGAGCAGATACACGACGATCGCCAGCAGAACGCCGCCGCCCGCCAGGCCGTATTCGGCCAGGGCGTGGGCGATGGCGTTGTGGGGCATCTGGACTTCCTCCTCGGCTTCGTCGCGGCGGTGCTGCACGTAGGCGGTGGCGAAGTTGCCCCCGCCGGCGCCCAGCAGCGGCCGGTCGCGGATGACCGCGGCCGAGGCCGTCCAGTAGTACCACCGGAACGTCATCGTGCGCGTGGGCAGGCGGTCGCGCGCCAGGCCGTAGGCGACGACGCCCGCGACTGCCAGCACGAACGCGCCCGCCAGAGCGACGAGTGCCTTGCGCCAGTGGCGGGCGATTCGCCGCCCGGCCAGCAGCACGGCCGCGAAGACGGCCGCCCCGAACGCCGCGCCGACGGCGGCGCCGCGGCTGCGCGTCATGGCCAGGGCGACGGCGACGGCGGCGGTGAGGATGCAGGCGACGGCGGCGGCGACGGCGAGCGGATCGATCTCGCCCCTGCGGCGGGCGGGGCGACCCCGGCGTGCGGCGGCGACGGCGGCGCGCAGCTTGGCGGCGGCCAGGCCAGCCCCCGCAAACCCCAGCACCACCAGCAGCGAGCCGAAGGGGTTGGCCAGCGACAGGAAGCCCGTCACCGACGTGTCGCGCAGACGGTTCTCGATGAGCGCCGCCTGCGGGCTGGCGGCCTGCCAGCCGAACTCCGCCAGCCGCTCCGTACGGTGGGCGTCGAAGTCGGCGATGCGGGCGGGAATCTCCACCGCCCGCTGCCAGAAGGCCTTGACGGCCAGCGTCGCCCCGGCCGCCAGCAGCACCGACGCCAGCAGGACCAGGCGCCTGCGGTCTGCGCAGAACTGGACGGCGAGGAACGCCGCCAGCAGGAAGGCGACGTGCTCGACGGCGGCGTTGACGGCGGCGCGGCGGTTGGAAGCGCCCCAGGCCGACGCGGCGGCCGCGACGCCGAACGCCGCGATCAGCGCCAGCAGCCAGCCGTGGCGGAAGGCCAGCCGCCCGGCCAGCGCGCCGCCGGCGGCCCACAGCGTCGCGGCCAGGAGAACCCCCGCCGCGAAGGTCATCCGCCCCAGCTCGGTGCGGTCTGCGGCGTAGCGGACGGCCCGCGCGGCGTCGGCGGCGTCGGCGGGCGAGGCGCCCCGCGCGGCCGCCTCGTGCGAGACGAACTGCAGCGGCGGCGGGCCGAACGGCAGCTCCCCGAGCACGAAGCGCGACGCCGCCACCGCCAGCAGAAGCGCAAAGGCCGCGTCGTGAAGGCGCCGACCGCCGCTCCGCGCCGGCGCGCCGGGCGACGCCGAGCGGCAGCACGCGGAGCAAGCTCCGCCGCTAACCGGTCCTTCGCCTGGAGTGCGGCGGTCGGCGGTCCCCGCCTTCGAGCTGCTTGGGCGCGGGCTCATGGCTTGCTCTTGCCGTCCGCCGACTCCAGCAGCGCGATGATCAGCAGGATCGCCACCGTCTGCGCCAACACCAGCACCGCGCCCGTCGCGTCCAGCCGCGGCAGCAGCGTCGCGGCGATGGCGGTCCCGGCCGTGCAGAGGTACACCGTCAGCACCGCCGTGCGCACGCTCATCCCGCGGCGGACGAGGCGGTGAGAGAAGTGCCGCCGGTCGCCGACCACCGGGCTGGCCCGGTCGCGAAGACGCAGCGCGATCACGCTGACCATGTCGTACAGCGGCACGGCCATCAGCACCACCGGAACGAAGATCCCATACAGGTAGTACGTCTGGCCGGGCTGGACGTATGTGGTCAGGCAGCTCGCCGCGGCCAGCAGGAAGCCGATGACCAGCGACCCGGCATCGCCCATGAAGATGCGGGCGGGGGGGAAGTTGTGCGGCAGGAAGCCGGCCACGGCGCCGAGGATGACGCACAGGTAGCCGGCGACGAAGAGCTGGCCCATGGCCGCCGCCGCCGCCAGCAGCGCCGCGGCGACGATCGCCGCCACGCCCGCCGACAGGCCGTCCATGTTGTCCAGGAAGTTGAAGGCGTTGGTGATGCCCACCAGCCACAGGATCGTCGCGGCAATGCTGAGCGGCGCACCGATCACCGTCAGCACCCGCACGCCGCAAAGGCCGACCACCGCCCCGGCCACGAGGAACTCCACCAGCAGCTTCAGCCACGGGCCCAGGCCGCGGCGGTCGTCGATCAGCCCCACCACGTGCAGAGCGAAGGCCCCGCCCAGAATGCCCAGCGCCTGCGGCGCCCGGGCGGCCAGGCCCGGCAGGTGCGCCGCCACCGCCCGCGGCAGCCACGACGGAGCGCCGACCGCCGCCCACACCGACGCCAGCGAAAGCGCCAGCAGGCTCGGCAGCAGGATGCCGGCGAAGATGGCGCAGCCGCCCAGCAGCGGCGTGGGCCGGGCGTGGGCCTTGTGCCGCCCCGGCGTGTCGACGAAGCCCGTCCGCCAGGCCACCTGCGCCGCCACGGGAGCCGACAGGAAGGCGATCACGAACGCCGCCGCCGTCGCCGCCGCCGCCAGCAGCACGATCATGGCCGCATCCCTCCCAGCCCGCGCAGGGCGTCCCTCGCGGCCGACAGGAACGCGTCGTACCGGCCGGAGGCGTAGTCCGGAAACGTCCATTCCAGCGGGCGCCACCGTCCCCGCGACCACAGCAGCGTGACCTCGGCGTACACCCCGCGGCCGAGGTAGATGCGATGGGCGAAGTGCTTCATGCTGGCCAGCACGAGCTTGGCCGGCTCCACGTAGCCGGGATCGAGGTTGACCGGGCGCGGGGGCACGAGGCCGAAGCGAGCGGCGAAGTCCGCCTCGATGGCGTTGGTGCGGCACTTGACGTCCGCCAGCGTGTCGGCGGCGAACGGCCCGGCGAAGCCCGCGAACCGGCGGTACAGCGGGCTGCCCATCTGGCGGTCGTAGTAATGGGTGAAGTCGAAGTCCATCGTGTCGCTGGTCAGGTCGACGGGCCCCAGCGCCGCGGCCAGCGCCTCGCCAGCCGCGTCGAGCAGCTCCACGCGGCAGGAAAGGATCCCGCAGATCAGCTTCACGGCCGGCGGCTCGCCACTCTGCGCCATCACGGACCATTCTCGCCTTGGCGGCGGCGCCTGTCAACCGCCCCGCGGGCGGCGAAGGCCCCAGGCGTCAACTTCGGCGACCCACGGCGCAGCCGTGCCCCGTTTCGATGCCCAGTCGGCGTCGAAACGGGCGCCAGACCGACGAACGGCACCTTGGACGTACCCCGGTACGCCCAAACCGTCCGAAGGGCATTCTTGCCCCGTTTCGTGACCGCCTCGGCATCCAATCCCGTTTTTCCGAGATTGGCAAGCTGCGCAAAGTTTCCGATATTGACGCTGCGGAGAACGGGGGAGGGCATAGCGGGAGACGAGTCGTCACGACTGGCAAATGAGCGGTCCGCATCGACAGCCACCCGGTTGCGCCTGCGGGGTGCTGTACTTACAGCGACGTATCGCGCGAGGAGGCGTTCGGCCAGGCGTAGGAGCCGTAGCGCGGCGAGGCGACGTAGGGCTCCAGCCCCTGGCCGGGCGCGCGGCGGCGGCAGCGGCGCCTCTGCTTCGGCGGCTGCGCCGGGCCGCGCGGCGGGCCTGCTGCGCCGGCGGCGGGCTGCTCGCCGGGCGGGCGCCGCGTTTCGGCCCTCCTTCGCCGCCAGTCGCGCACGGCCTCCAGGATCGGCAGCGTCCAGGCGAACAGGCAGGCAAGCACGAACACGCCCATCCCGGCCAGGAGGGCCGCCCCGGTCACGTCGAAGAACGGGCAAGACGCCAGCATGGTCGATCTCCCTATATCGGCAACGGCGGGCTACCGCCAGCGCCCTACGCCCGGCGACAGGGCGTCGGCGGCGAAGGGCAAAGCTGCCCGCCCGGCGAGGCGGAGCGGCTCGATGTGCCGCCGGCCGCTGCGCCGCGGCGTGCGGTCCCGCCCGCCGAGGCGGCACCTCGGTCGACGCTCGCCGGGGCTGGGGTCCCTGACGGTCATGTCCAGCAGGATCCACAGAACGAAGCCGCCTAGCAGAAAGCCGCCCAGCACGTGGATGATCCCGGCAGCCAGCATGGTCAGTTCCTCTCCGCCAGGGCGGCGCGGAGGCGCCAGCCCACGACCGCGAGGGCCGCCAGGAGGACCAGGCCGAGGCCGCAAAGCAGGCACACGGTCCCGCCGGGGCTGCTGACGAGGCCTTCGCGCAACCAGGTTGCGGCGGCCGCAGCGGCCCAGCAGCACCGGACGGCCCACCGCCGCAGCGACCAGGCCCGCCACAACAGGCCCAGCGTGCCGCGGCCAACCAGCCGGGCCGCCAGAAGCGACCAGACCGTCCGCATGGCCGTCAGGCCGAGCCAGCTTGCCGCCAGCATTGCCGCCATCGCCTTCACGGTCGTTTCTCCGGCGTTTGTTCCCGGCCACCGCGGCCGGGTACTTCGCCGGCAGACTAAGAAGCAGCGCCGGTGCCCGACATGTCAATTAGACGCATAGGCTTGTAAAATAAACACTTACGTGACAAATTGCTCCGACGCGGCGCCGGCTGACACTGGCGTTTTATGTCAACAAGTTAGTGAAAATTCTCACATGCCTCTTTACGGCCACCGCCGTGGTCCGTAGGCTGGGCGGTACTCAAGGCGAAAGGCGGCGAGATGGCCACGCGAATCCTGCTTCTCGACACGCCGTCAGGCGACCTTCAGCCGTTGGCGGCGGCATTCGAGGCCGCGGAGGGCGACTGCGAGGTGGAGCGGGTGTTCTCGGCCGAGCGGATGGTTTCGCGTCTGCGCTCGGGTCTGCCGTGGGACCTTGCGGCGGTGGACTGCGACCTCGGCGACGGGCAGCAGGGGGGCCTGGAGGTGCTGGCGGCGCTTCGCCGGGCGGAACCGGACCTGACGATCGTGGCCGTGGCCGGCAGCGGCGACGTTGGCGCGGCGTCGCGGGCGGTGGCGGCCGGGGCGAGCGATTTCCTGGTGCGCAGCGGCGAGTTGGGCGACCGCGTGCGGACGCTGCTGGACAAGCTGCGCGGGCACCTGTCGCTGCTTCGGCGCAACCGCATGTTGCGGGAGCAGAACATGCTGCTGCGCGCGTCGGCGGCGCAGCGCTACCGCATCGTCGCCTGCTCGCCGGAGATGATGGACGTCGTCCGCCGCGCCGAGCGCGTCGCGGGCATTCCGCGCCCGGTGCTGCTGGTCGGCGAGCGCGGCACGGGCAAGGAGCTGGTGGCGCGGGCGATCCACACCGCCGGCGGCGACGCCGGCCGCCCCATGATCGTCGTCAACTGCGCCGCCTTCCCCGACACGCTGCTGGAAAGCGAGCTGTTCGGGCACGAGCGCGGCGCATTCACCGGCGCCGACAGCCTCGTCCACGGCAAGTTCGAGCTGGCCTCCGGCGGCACGCTGTTCCTCGACGAGATCGCCAACATGTCGCTTCCGTTCCAGCAGAAGATCCTCCGCGTGGTGGAGTACGGCACGTTCACTCGCGTGGGCGGCACGGCGGAGGTCCGCGCCGAGACGCGCATCATCGCGGCCACCAACGTCGAGTTGGCGACGCTGATCGACCAGGGGCGATTCCTGCCGGACCTGTACGACCGGCTGAGCTTCGAGGTCATCCGCGTCCCGCCGCTGCGGCAGCGCACCGGCGACGTGGAGCTGCTGGCCAGGCACTTCTTCGACGAGTTCATGCGGGAGATTCCGGCGCTGCGGGGCAAGCGGCTCAGCCAGGCCGCCATCGACGTGCTCAAGGCCTACAGCTTCCCCGGCAACGTGCGCGAGCTGAAAAACATCGTCGAGCGGGCCGTCTACCGCGACACGACCAACGAGATCACGCCCGAGGACATCGGGATGCTGCCCGCCGAGTCGGCCGGCGGAGACGAGGGCGGCTCGTTCTACCAGCGGGTGGAGGGTTTCAAGAAGCGGCTGGTGCTGGATGCCCTCCGGGCCGCCGGTGGCAACCAGGCCGCCGCCGCCCGCGCCGCCGGCCTCAACTACCACCAATTCCGCTACTACCTGAGAAAGTACAGCCCGGCGTAGATCTTGGCGTCGATGACGGCGCCGGCGCGGCGGCGGGCGTCGCAGAACGCCTCCACCTCGCCCAGCGGCACCTCATGGACGGTGATATCCTCGCTGTCGTCGCCGCCGCCGGGGCCGACCTTGCGCAGCTCGGCCGCGCGGAACAGCGTGATCGACTCGCCGCTCAGCCCGGCCGACGGGGCCGCCTCCACCAGCCGCTCCATCCGCGCGGCCTCGTAGCCGGTCTCCTCGATCAACTCGCGGCGGGCGGCGGCCTCCAGCGGCTCGCCCTGGCGGCCCGGCTCGTCGCCCACCAGACCCGCCGGCAGCTCGACTACCGGTCCGCCCACGGCCGCGCGGTGCTGCTCCACCAGCAGCAGCTTGCCCTCGTCGGTGACGGCCACCATGCCGACGATGCCGGTGACGTTCCGCCGCCGCACGTACTCCCACTTGCCGCGGGTCACGGCGGCGATCCACTCGCCCCGCCAGACGACCTGCTCCTCGTCGGCGGCGACGAGCCGCTCGGAGCACACGATCTCGGCCCCGGCGGCGAGCATCTCCTGAACGGCCCGCTCCACGTCGCCGTCGGACAGCTCGATGCCGCGGCAGCCGTCGATCACCACGTGCGCGCGGAAGCCCAGCTTCAGGGCGTCCAGGACGGAGAACTTCACGCAGTAGTCGGTGGCCAGGCCCATCAGGTAGACCTCGTCGGCGTCGTGCCGCCTCAGCAGCTCGCCCAGGCCGGTGTCGCGCCGGTGGGCGTTGTCGAAGAACGTGCTGTAGCTGTCTATCTCGGGATCGACGCCCTTGCGGACGACCCGCGCGATGCGGTCGCTCCGCAGCAGCGGCGCGAACTCCGCCCCGCCGGTCCACTGCACGCAGTGGTCGGGCCAGAGCACCTGGTCCAGCCCGCCCAGCTCGACGTGATCGCCCACGGCCTTGCCGGCGTGCCGGCTGGCGAACGAGCCGTGGTCGGCCGGGTGCCAGTCCTTCGTGGCCACGACGAGGTCGAACCCGCCGCCGCAGGCCAGCCGGTTGGCGACGGGGATCACCTCGTCGCCGTGGGGCACGGCCAGCGCGCCGCCCGGCAGGAAGTCGTTCTGCAGGTCCACCAGCACCAGCGCCTTGGGCATGTCAGCGTTCTCCCTGCCGCGTTGGGTCAACCGTGGGAATCATAGCTCTGCCAGCCTTGCCGCAGCCACGGCCGCCTGACCCAGCGCGATCCCGCCGTCGTTGGTCGGCACCGTCTGGTGGGTGAGCACCTCGAAGCCGTCGGCCTCCAGGGCGTCGACCAGGCGCCCCGTCAGATAGCGGTTGGCGAAACACCCGCCCGACAGCACGACCAGGCCGACGCCCGTCGCCTGCCGCGCGCGCCCGGCCGCGGCGAGCAGGAACGCCGCGACGGTGTTGTGGAACCTGGCCGAGACCGCGCCGGCCGCCGCGCCGGCCAGCAGCTCCGCACAGAGCTGCGCGACCATGGGGCGAAGATCGATCTCGAACGGACCGCCGCCACCCTGCGGCGAGGGTTGTCCCACCTGTCCGACCTGTCTGACTTGTCCGACTTGTCCGACGCCCGGGCCCCCACCCGGCGCAGCCGCCGGTCCAACTAGGCGGAACCCATAGGCGTCATCCACGCCCTCGGCCGCTGCCGCCTCCAGCAGCATCGGCGCCTCGCCCTCGTAACGGTTGGCCTTCGCCAGGCCGCAGAGGAACGCCGCCGCGTCGAACCAGCGCCCCAGCGAGCTGGACTTCGGGCAGTTGGCGTCGGCGCGGAGGAGCTGGGCCACTTCGGCCGTCGCGGCGGGACCGGCGTGCGAGTCGGAAGACCGCCTTACGGCGGGACTACAAGCGCACCGCTCCAGCAGCGGATGGTGAAGGCCCTCCTCGCCCAGCGCGTCGTACAGCACGCCGAGGGCGGGGCGGAAGGTCTCCTCGGCCGCCTTGTCGCCGCCCGGCAGGCGGACGTAGCGCAGGTGCCCCAAGCGGCGGAAGCCCCGCAGGTCGGCCAGAAGCACCTCGCCGCCCCAGGCGGCGCCATCCTCGCCGTGACCGACGCCGTCGCAGATGAGGCCGATGGCCGGGCCCGCGCGCCCGTACTCGGCGAGCACGCCGGCCGCGTGAGCGTGGTGGTGCTGCACGCGGATGAGGCGACAACCCGCCTGCCGCTCGGCCCGCCGCACCGCATACTCGGTGGACAGATACAGCGGATGAGTGTCGCAGGCGATGGCGTCGGGCGCGATCTCGAACAGCTTCTCCAAGTGGGCGATCGTGTCGATGAAGTGG
>Ga0172363_10003116_pt1 | contig 13474 bp, 14 predicted proteins | sample LakKivs2_kivu2a2_FD_114541 | JGI IMG/M metagenome (GOLD analysis project Ga0172363, IMG submission 114541) | Sediment microbial communities from Lake Kivu, Rwanda - Sediment s2_kivu2a2 | ecosystem: Environmental > Aquatic > Freshwater > Lake > Sediment | place: Rwanda: Western Province, Lake... | reverse complement strand
GCCTTGCGGCACTAGCACCTCAAGCTAGCGTGTTTGCCGGTTTCACCACCCGCGCCCATCTACTTGTTGAGATCGTTATTTTCCTCTTTTGGCTTTGTTTCAGCTGAATTGCTATGGGCGTTTTCTTTTTCCGGCTTTTCGGCGGCTGCCTCCGCGAATTCTTTATTTTTTAATTTGGCTCTTTCCCCTTTGGCTTTTCTTAAATAATAAAGCTTGGCTCGTTTCACCCTGCTTCTTTTCGCGATTTCTATTTTTTCAATAGCAGGCGAATGGATCGGGAAAACTTTTTCAACGCCTATGCCGGAAACAACCTTTCTGACGGTGATTGTGGCCGAAACCCCCTTGCCGTGTTTTTTGGCAAGAACCAGGCCTTCAAAAATCTGAATTCTTATTTTGCTTTCTTGTTTGTCCGAGGATTTTCCCTTTTTAACGGCTTCTTTGATTTTTTGGTGCACGCGAATAGTATCTCCCGGACGAATGTCAGGGGTTTTTGATTTTAACTGGCTTTTATTAAACAATTCTAATTTTGTGGACACAATAGTATGGTTTCTAATTTTTAATCTCTAATTTTTAATTCTTAATTTCTAATTTTTTTAATATTGCGTTTAATTCTTCGGGCAGTTCGGATTTGAACTCTTTTATTTTTTCATCGGGCATTTTTATTTTAAGGTAGCTTGCGTGAAGAAATTGGCGGTTCAGGCCCTCTGGCTTGGCTTGGTTTTTAAAGCCGTACAGTTCGTCTCCGGCAACAGGATGTTGGATGTGGGAAAGATGGCATCTTATCTGGTGGCGCCGACCGGTTTTGATATCTACTTCAAGCAGGGTATAATCCTTGAATCTTTCAATAACCTTGTACGCCGTAAGCGCATTCCTTTTGCCCTCGGAGCCCGGTTCCCCGGGCAGGAAAACCTTCTGTTTTCTGGGGTCTTTGGCTGATCTGCCGATCAGGGTTTCTATTTGTCCGCCATTTCCGCTGATAACGCCGTTCACCAGAGCCGTATATTTCTTTTCTATCTCTCTGTTTTTAAATTGTTTTTGGAAAAAAATCAAGGCCTGGCTGTTTTTAGCCGCCAGCCATATGCCTGATGTGTCTTTGTCTAGGCGATGAACAGCGCCGTAGCGGGGCGCCGCGCCCGCGTTTTTCATTTCCGGATATTTTTCCAGGACAAAATCAATCAGCGTTTTTTCGCTGGTATTGTTTTCGGGAAAAACAACTATCCCGGCCGGCTTGTCAGCAACCAGCAGATTATCGTCTTCATATATTATTTTTAACTTTGAATTTTGCATTTTTATTTTTATGCCTGGCGGGCGATACGAACCTAAAATTTTTATGTGGGCGGTATAGGGCTCGAACCTATAACCTTTCGCACGTCAAGCGAACGCTCTGCCATTGAGCTAACCGCCCGAAGAGGTGCGCCCGGATGGATTCGAACCATCGACCCCCACTTTATAAGAGTGGTGCTACTGCCGCTGAGCTACGAGCGCCTATCTTACTTTTTTCATTTTAATTTTCAAGGAAGATTTTTTTCTTTTCGGTTTGGCGGATTTTTGTTCTTTTATTATTTTTTCAAACTCTTCTCTCTCAATGGTTTCTTTTTCAATTAATGTTCTGGCAAGATTTTCCAAAATGGCTTTTCTTTTTATCAAAACCGCAGTCGCTTCTTTCTGGGCATTTTTAATAAACTTTTCCACTTCTTCATCTATTTTGGCGGCTACTTTTTCGGAATAATTTCTTTGCTCTGAAATTTCCTTTCCCAAAAACACCAATTCTTCCTTTTCCCCGAAGGAAATCGGGCCCAGGGGAGACATTCCGTATTCTTTAACTAATCTTCTCGCCAAGCCGGAGGCGCGCGTCAAATCATTTGTCGCACCCGTTGTTATTTCCTTAAACTTCAGATTTTCCGCGCAATATCCTCCCAGCAGGGCGGCCATCTCCGACAAAAACGCTCTTTTTGTTTTAATTTTTTTCTCTTCGCTCGGCATCTGCAGGGTATAGCCGGCGGCCATACCTCTGGCGATAATGGATATTTTTCTCACCGGTTCTCCCTGAGGCAGGAAGACCGACACCAAAGCGTGGCCCGCTTCATGGAAGGCCGCGATCTCCTTTTCGTTTTTTGACAAGATATGGCTTTTTCTTTCCGGGCCCAGCAAAACCTTGTCAATTGATTCCAAAAATTCATCTTGAAAAACTTTGGTTTTATCCCGTCTGGCGGCCAAAAGCGCGGCTTCATTGGCAACGTTTGCTAAATCCGCTCCCGAGAAACCCGGGGTTCTTTCGGCAATTTCCCTGAGTTTTACGTCCTGGGCAAGGGGTTTATTCTGGCAGTGGATTTTTAAGACCGCTTCCCTGTCGTTTATATCGGGCGGATCCAAAACGATTTTTCTGTCAAAGCGGCCGGGCCTCAAAAGCGCGGGATCCAACACATCTCCTCTGTTCGTGGCTGCCATCACAATAACGTTGGTTTCTCTTTCAAATCCGTCCATTTCAACCAGAATTTGATTCAGGGTTTGCTCTCTTTCGTCGTGGCCGCCGCCGATTCCCGCTCCTCGGTGTCTGCCGATTGCGTCAAGTTCGTCAATAAAAATTATGCTTGGGGCGTGTTTTTTCGCAGTCGTAAAGAGGTCTCTTACTCTGGCGCTCCCCACGCCCACAAACATTTCCACGAACTCGGAACCTGAAATTGAAAAGAAGGGAACATTCGCTTCTCCCGCCACTGCTCTTGCCAGCAATGTTTTTCCAACGCCGGCCCCCCCCAAAAGCAAGACACCGCGAGGAATTTTCGCTCCCATCTTCAAGTACTTTTGCGGGTATTTCAAGAAATCAACAATTTCGTTCAGCTCTTCCTTCGCTTCTTTCAGGCCAGCCACGTCTTTGAAGGCGATTTTTTCTTTTGAGTGGCCTTCGGCTCCGAAAAGCCGGGCTCTTGCTTTGGTAAAAGTGAATGCCTGGGTGGCGCCGGCCTTGGCCTGTCTGAAAATCAGAAACATAATGACGAGTAAAAAAATCAAAGGAAGGACATAAACCAAAATAGGCAGTATGACTGACATTGCTCCGCCTTGTTTTTTAATCTCCACCGGGACCTGCTGCAGCTTTTGCTTGTCTACTCCGTAGTTCAGAAGAACTTGCGAAAAATCGCTGTTCGGTTCCATTATTGAATTTGCCTGGTTGTTGTCTTTATACACAACCGTTGCCGTGTCTCCCTCAACAGTGATTTTTTTTATTTTCTCCGCGTTGATGTCTGCCGCCACTTGGCTGATCGGGATTTGTTTTTCGGTTTTGAAGGGGTTTGTAAAAAGGGAAAACAGAGTTGAAACCACAAGAAGGATCAGGACGATTGCCAAAATATTTTTAAATAAGTTTCTCATATTTTTACAAAATGATAAACGTTTGCCGAATATTATTTTGATGGATATTTAATAGTATTATGATAACAGAAATTGAAAAAAATAAAAGAGGGCGTCAGATTTGATCTAACGCCCTTTTTCGTTACCATTATTGCCGCCTCACGCGGGCGGCTTGCGGTTGCTTCCCCCTTTTCCCTTCTTCCCTTCTTTAGGACTCGGGTTGCGCCGCGGTCTGGATTCTGCAGGCCTTGTTGACCTGCCCCCAGACCGCCTTCAGAACTGCTTGGAGCGGCTGGCCCACGCCGGAGAACTTCTCGTCCTCCTCAGGCCAGTCCTGGTCTTCGCACCTGGCAAAGAACTTGGCCAAGTGCTTGGGCGCCTCCCTGATATTAATCAGGGGGATGCCGTCGTCCGGCTCGGGACTGCGGCGCTCCACGAGGACGAAGAGATTCTGGATCTCTTCGTCATCTTCGGCGTTCTTCGGGTACGTCCATGTACCCTCGTACTGCACCAGACAGATGCCCGGCTTTTTCTCCAGGAAGAATTCCTGGGGGGAAACCGTGGCCATCGTGCCGAAGCGCTCGCGCGTCTCGGCAACCAGAGCCCGGTCCTGCTCTGCCTGTTCCTGCCCCTGCAGACGGAGAATTCCCCTCCTTAACAGCCACCAAAGCAGGTGGAGCTTCTTGACCGTTTCCTGGTCAAGACGCTCCGGCACAGGCGGCGCGGACCGTTCGAGACAACTGGGGAACAGGAAAAGTTTCCTGCTCATTACCTCTCCGACGCCCCGCTGGATGCCTCCGATTGCCTCTATGGGCCAGACCCTCTTGCCATCGCTTTCCACCAGCAGGGTGCCTCCGCTCCTCCACTTTCCTGTGGAAATCCTGGTCTTCTTGTCCAGGATCTCCTCTGCCGGGATCCGGAAACAGTACTTTCCGGGTTTCCCGCCAAGGAAGTCATGGAGGTTCAGGCCCGCATCGGCCTTGCCGAACAGGTCCTGGGTCTGTTCAACCAGGGCCGCCCTCTCGCGGTTGGTGGTATCCTCCCAGAAGTCGTTCATGACTCCCTGGAGGATAGCAACCTCCGGCTCTCCGAAGCCGGCAACCTCGGGGAACGTGTAGCGCTCCCCGCCATTGCAGCGGAGGACAAGGGCATCCCCGTCCTTCGCTTCCCGCAGATAGCCCGCATCCACGAGCTGGTGCAGGAGGTCCCAGGCCTGGCTTCTGGTTGTGAGCACTTGCTCCAGGTGGAACTGGAGCAGGGCCATCCAGGCCGCTCGGCGAAAAGCCGGGGTCTTGTCCTTATACAGGACGTGGGAGAGATACTCCTCTCCCTTCTGCATCGCTTCCGCCTGAGCTTCAAGGGCCTCGCGGCCTTGTCCAGTCAGGAGGATCTTCTGGGCGAGAAAATTTCTCACCCACTCTCCAACCTTGATAGCGTGGCCGCGAATAGCGTCCACCTGCTTTGCCAGCGCCTCCTCATTGATTTGAGGAAGCTCGGGCATCCTGCCGTGGAGATCCACGGAGTTGAGGGCCGACAGGCCCTCGCCCACATCCTTCATCTTACTCATTTTCTTGCCTTTCTTGATAGGGGACCACTGAACGCGTAATGGTAACGAACTGGCTATATTATAACAAAATGGAATTTTTTGTCAAGGGCGTGGCGCCGTACAAAAAAACAGCGAAAGTATTCGCTGTTTTGTTCAAGTCGCTCTTGATGTTGAGGGAGAAAGTATGAAAACCCTTCTTCCTCCTGATTCGTTTGGTTCGGCCAAGCGAATCAGATCCCCTGCTAATGCCCGGAGATTGCCGGAGGCAATGATGATTTTCATCCCCTTTTTCTTCAGTATTTCTATCATTGGGATGAAATCAGCGTCTCCGGAGCAGAGACAAAAGTGTGTTATCCCGGGGATTTCAGCCGCTACTTGTCGGCAGAAATCCATAATCGTCTGATCTGTTGTGTCCTTCGTTCCCTCCGCCGTCTGCGCTTTGGGGCAGGCGATTATGAAAAACCTGTGCTCTGAAAAGAATTTCTCAAAAGCCGGAATTCTGTGGGGCGGAGTGAAAACAAACTTTCCGACGATATCGCCCATGTTCGCGAGTTTCTGCATCAAATCCGCCAGAGCTTGGTTCAGGGTAAAGTCCGCGCCCGGTGGCAATTCCGTGTTGGCAATCATATTTTCCAAATCCACCACAACAACGATTTTTCTTTGTTCGTTGTTTTTCCCGCGAATTCCTCTCGGTTTTCGGAAAAGCATAAGAATGTCTCCTTTTTTCGGACAAGTTGTCAAGGAACGCCGATGATTTTTCTATTATACATTATAATATTATTCTTGTCAATGGTTTCGGACTTCGTGCTCGGCAAAAAAAGCTAGGTCCGACCTAGCTTTTTTTTTCCGACAATCGCAGACTCATACGGTGGTCTTTGGGTTCTATCAAAAGGATTTGAAAATCGTATTTTTCGTTGAGTTTCAGGGCTTCCTCCATTTTTTTCTGCGAGGAAAATTCGGAAATATGGCAAAGCCCTTGGATTTTTGGAGTCAACTGAACGAAGGCGCCAAAAGGATTGATTTTTGTAACCTTTCCCTTGACAATGCCTCCCTTTTTATAACTTTTGTCAATGTCTTTCCAGGGATCTTTTTTGAGGGATTTTAGAGACAAAGAAACCTTGCCGTTGGAGATATCAATGATTTTTGCTTTTACTTTTTCTCCGGTTTTGACGATGGCGGAAGGATCCTGAATCAACTGCCAGTCCAGCTCCGAAATATGTATCAGCCCCTCTATTTGCGGTTCGGGGGCTTGTTCGGTCGCGACTTTTTTGTCTTTGGATTCGGCCAAGGTTTTTGCCGGGAATCTTATGAAAGCCCCGAAGTCAACGACGCCGGTTATTTCTCCCTCAACGACATCGCCCACTTTGTAATTTTTTAAGATCTCTTTTATTTTTTCGTTTTCTTTGGCTTTTTCGGAAAGAATCAATTTTTCTTCTTTTTGGTCCAAATCAAAAACTTTTACCTTTAATTCTTTGCCGACGAATTTCTGCAAGGCCTGAAGAATTTTTTGGGTATCGCCGTTCTCCACTTTCGGATAGTTGGCGGGAGAGAGCTGAGACACGGGAAGAAAAGCGGGTATGTTTGAAACTTCGGCTAAAAGCCCGCCTTTGTTGGCGCCGATAATTTTAACGGGAAAAATTTCATCTTGTTCTTTCTTTATTTTTAAGGCGTCCCAGGCGATCTCTCTGCTCGCTTTTGCCAGAGACAGCTCAATGTAGCCGTCTTCATTTTCCAAATCCACGATTTTCGCGAATACGCTGTCGCCCTCTTTCAGTTTTTTCAAATCGTTTTTGGATTCGTAAAATTCTTTTCCGTAGATTGTTCCGGTGCCGATGTTCCCCAAATCCAAAAAAACAGAGGCCTTGCCTTTTCCGATAACTTTGCCTTCAACGATTTCGCCGATCTTCGGGGGCTTTATGGAATCGTTGCGGCTTGCTTCTTTTTTTACGGATGCGCTATGCATATGGTATAAAACAATATATCACAGGTTCTTTTCCGAATCAAGAGTTGTTTAAAATATTTTTTTATGATAAAATGGAAAAATTAAAACCAATAATCAATATTTTGTTATCGCGCCCATGCAAATTTTTTGGCACGGTCAGACCTGCTTTAAAATAGTAATACAAAACGGCAAAAATGGCAATGTTGTCGTTCTGATTGACCCTTTTGACAAAGAAACGGGCCTCAAGCCCCCCAGGATAGAGGCCGATATTTTGCTGTTCGCCGGAGAAGAAAAAAAACCGGCTCCGGAAAATGTTTTTTCCGTTACAGGTCCGGGCGAATATGACGTCAAGGGAATTTACATCCGGGGCTTTCCGGCTTTATCGCGAAAAGACAATGGCCGGCCCGCTGGCGCCTCCGCCATTTATACCATTGAAGGAGAAGACATCAAAATTTGCCATTTGGGCAAGATTTCTTCCGCCGAGATCGGCTCAAAAGATTTTGAACAGATCGGCGATGTTGACATACTGATGCTGCCTGTCGGGGGTTCGGACGCGATAGATGCGAAAGAGGCGATAAAAATAATGTCTCAGATTGAGCCCAAGATAACGATACCGATGTACTACAAGGTGCCGGGGCTGAAGGCGAAATTAGACGATTTGGAAAAATTCTTGAGGTCCTTGGGCGTTAAAAAGATGGAACAGTTTGACAAACTGTCAATAAAAAAGAAAGATCTGTCCGAAGATGAAGCCAAGATATTCATTCTAAAACCCTAAATCATCCTTTGAAATTTGTGACAAGATTTCTGAAAGCCAAAGATTTTTTAAAAAAGATACAAGGTCTGCCCGAAGGAAAAAGAAAAATTATTCTTTGGAGCGTTGTAATAGCAATCGGTCTGGCATTGATTGTTTTCTGGTTCTTGAACATAAAACAGGCGGTCAACAGCTTTGACAAGGGGAAATTTTTTGAAGAAATGAAGCTTCCGGATGCCAGCCAAGAAACGGACTTCGCCCCTTCGGAGGACTATGATCTTCCTTCGTACGAGTTATTTGAAGAGGAGCTGAAAAAATTGGAAAATGAATAACAACAATAAACCTCAAAAAATTACCGGAATGGGAACAGTAAAGCCGCGAGAGATAGTCGCCGAAATGAAGGAATCCTACATTGATTACGCCATGTCGGTTATTGTAGCTAGGGCCCTTCCCGACGTGAGAGACGGCTTAAAACCGGTCCACCGGAGAATTTTGTATGCGATGCGAGATATGGGCTTGACTCACGCCGCTAAGTTCAGAAAGTCGGCGACGGTGGTGGGCGAAACGTTGGGAAAATATCATCCCCACGGCGATATGGCCGTGTATGATGCGGCGGTAAGAATGGCTCAGGATTTCTCCTTGCGGTACCCTCTTATTTCCGGTCAGGGTAATTTTGGCAGTTTGGACTCGGATCCTCCGGCAGCCTCCAGATACACCGAAATGAAACTTTCGCGGATCGGCGAGGAAATGCTTTCCGATATTGATAAAGACACGGTTAATTTTATTGATAATTATGACGGCACAAAAAAAGAGCCAACGGTTCTGCCTTCTCCTTTACCCCAGCTTATTTTAAACGGCTCCTTGGGCATTGCCGTTGGAATGGCGACCAATATCCCTCCTCATAATTTATCCGAGGTTTGCGACGCCCTGATCTTTTTGATTGACCAGCCCAAGGCCGACACGGAAGAATTGTTTAAGTTTATTCAGGGTCCCGACTTTCCGACCGGCGGCGCGGTTTTCGGAAAAAAGGAAATAATCTCCGCTTATTCTCAAGGCAAGGGTCCTATTGTGATGCGGGGCAAGGTTGATGTGGTGGAAGAGGAAAAAACCGGAAAGTCCCGGATTCTGATTACGGAAATCCCTTACCAGGTTCAGAAATCCGGGCTTATTGAACAGTTCGCCAAATTGGTCCAAGAAAAGAAAATAGACGGCGTGAAAGATATCAGAGACGAATCGGACAAAGACGGAATAAGAGTGGTGATTGACCTGCAGAGAAACGCTTATCCCCAGAAGATTTTGAACCGGCTTTACAAGTTCAGCGATCTTCAAAAAACCTTTTACTTAAATATGCTGGCCTTGGTTGACGGAATACAGCCAAGAGTTCTTTCCTTGGCCGATGTTTTGTCTTTTTTCCTTGAGCACCGCCAGCAGGTGGTTTTCAGAAGAACCAAATACGATTTGGACAAAGCCCAAGAAAGGGCTCATATATTGGAGGGCCTTCATAAGTGTCTCTCAAAAATAGATGCGGTTATAAAAACGATAAAGCAGTCCAAGAACCGGGAAGACGCCTTAAAAAACCTGATGAGAAAGTTCAAGCTTTCCGAGATTCAGGCAAACGCCATATTGGAAACAAAATTATCTGCCCTGGCCCGGCTGGAAAGAGAAAAGATTGAGCAGGAATTGAAAGAGATTTTGGCAAAGATAAAAGAGCTTACCGCGATTTTGAAAAGCCCGAAAAGAATTAAAGAAGCGGTGAAAAAAGAACTGCAGGAATTAAAACAGAAATTCGGAGACCAGAGAAAAACAAAGGTCTTTAACCAGCAGGTGGGAGAAATCGCCGAGGTGGATCTGGTGCCCCAGGAAGAAACGATAATCACCCTCACTCAGGGCGGCTATATAAAGAGGATAAATCCCTCCACCTATAAAATCCAAAAGAGAGGAGGAAAGGGCATTTTGGGGATGAAAACCTTGCAGGATGATATTGTTGAGCATTTTCTTTTGTCTCAAACGCACGATTCCCTGCTTTTCTTTACTGATTCGGGCAAGGTGTTCAGGACTTTGGCTTACGAAATACCCGAAGGCGCAAGAGTGGCAAGAGGCAGGGGGCTCCTGAATTTTTTGGAAATCGCCCAAGGAGAAAAGGTTTTGTCATTGCTGGATTTGGGCAAGGAAGATATTGACCAAGGGACCAAAAATTTAATAATGATCACCCAAAATGGTATAATAAAAAGAACCTCTCTGGAGGAGTTCAAGAACGTTAGACGTTCGGGTTTGATTGCGATAAAATTAAAGAAAGAAGACGCCCTCAAAAAAGCGGCGAAAAGCGCAGGCGAAGAAGAAGTGATTATCGCGACAAGAAAGGGCCAGTCAATCAAGTTTAAAGAAAGCGATATCAGAACGATGGGGAGGTCTGCTTCGGGCGTAAGAGGCATTAATCTGAAAAAAGGAGACAAGGTGGTGGGGATGGATGTGATAAAAATCCAAAATCCAAAATCCAAATTCCAAATAAAATCCAAAATCCAAAACCTAAAAACCAGAGATGATGGGACGGAAAAGCAATATCTGCTGGTGGTGACGGAAAACGGGTATGGGAAGAGGACGGACGTTAAAGAATACAGGATGCAAAAAAGAGGAGGCAGCGGCATCAAAACCGCCAATATTACTCCCAAAACCGGAGAATTGGTTGCCTCCGCGGTTTTGAGGGGCGACGAAGAGGATCTGATTGTCATTTCCCGAAAGGGCCACGTGATAAGAACTGAAATTTCTTCCATCCCGAAGTTAAGCAGGTCAACTCAGGGAGTAAGGATAATGAGGTTGGAGCCGGGCGACAAAGTGGCGTCGGCAATGTGCATATAATAAAATCCAAATTCCAAATTCCAAAGACCAAATAAAATCCAAAATCCAAATTCCAATTAGTTTTTGACATTTGGATTTTGAACTTTGGATTTTGAGATATAACTAAACTCATATTATGCCCACTACAATGTTTTTAAACCCCGAGGAAATTTTAGACCAGCTTGAATTAAGTTCTGACATGGTTGCCGCCGAGTTTGGCGCGGGTTCCGGAGGGTTCGCCATTCCTTTGGCGAAGAAACTGCCCGACGGCTTGGTTTACGCCATTGATATCCAGAAAAACCCTCTGGTCGTGTTAAAAAACCGAACCGTTTCAGAAAACATAGTGAATGTCAAAATCACTCTTTCCGATCTGGAAAAACCAAGGGGCTCAAAACTGCAGGATGATTCGGCGGATTTGGTTTTTATCGTAAACGTTTTGTTCCAGGCGGAAGAAAAAGAGAATATATTATCAGAGGCAAAAAGGATTTTGAAAGACAGCGGCAGAATTATCGTTGTTGACTGGCTGCCGGAATCTCCTCAGGCGGCTTCCGGAGCCAAGATTTCGGCCGAAGCCCTAAAAGATATGGCAGAAAAAATCGGCTTGAAACTGGAAAAAGATTTCAACGCCGGCAGTTATCACTACGGCCTAATTTTCAAAAAATAAGCCAGAATGGTTTTTTCGCGAAAAGGGCCTTGATTTTATTTCCTTGCTGTTTAATAATAAATAAAACAAAATATGACACCCCGTTTAATCAAAATTTTTTCCGCTTTGGCTTTGGCTTTTCTGCTGGCGCCTTTATCCATAGAAGCGATACAGATTGACAACCCTTTAAAATACAATACCTTCCAAAAACTGATAGAGGCGATTATAAAATTCCTTGCTTTTCAGCTGGGTCCGGCAGTGGCAGCCATAATGATTATCGTTGCCGGTTATTATTTCGTTACAGCGGCCGGCGATCCGGAGAAAATTCAAACAGCGAAAAGAATTATCCTTTGGACGCTGATCGGCCTCCTTGTTCTTTTCTGCGCTACGGGTATAATAGCTTTATTAAAAGAAGTAATAGGCGTGAGAGGGTCTGCACCCACCCCTTAGAATCGGAACAACTAAATAAAAAGGTCGAAGTTAAAATCGTCATTTTGAAATAATCAATAAATAGCAAATTCTAAAATGAGGAAAATCACTTTAAGTTTAATTTCAGCGGGGATATTGCTTTCTATGCTGACGATAGTCGCAGCCCCCACTATTGTTCTCGGCGATGATAATGGTAATGATAATGGTAATGGTGGTGCCCCCGACAAGGCCCCAGTCGTAATAATAATGGGCGAGGAGGGCGTGTTAGACAGAATTACTAACTGGCTTTTCTCGGCTCTATTGGTTATCGCGGCTATTTTTATTATAATTGCCGGTTATTTGTTTGTTACGGCAATGGGAGATCCTGACAAGACAAAAACCGCAAGAAATTTTGTGATGTGGGCTTTAATCGGGGTATTGGTCGCTTTCTGCGCCAAGGGTTTGGTTTTGCTGGTAGACACGATAGTAAGGGGGGAATAATCGGAGGAAAAGGGAAGATTCTTTGATACTTCAAAAGAAAAGGAGCTGGTTTTTGATATAGCGGCTCCTTTTTTTTGTTGTTGATTTTTATCAAATTTTTTATAATAATGATAACTTGTCGGGGTGGCGGAATTGGCAGACGCGCCGGCCTTAGGAGCCGGTGGGGAAACCTGTGAGAGTTCAAATCTCTCCCCCGACACAAAAAAACAGGGTCTTTTCAGGGCCCTGTTTGATTTTTTGCGATGAATCGGCAGAATCATCTGACGGTTATTTTTCTTCTTTTTTCTCTTTCAATCTTGGGTATTCTTATTGTTAGGACGCCGTCTTTCATTCCCGCCTCCGTCCTTGACGGGTCAACCTCTGCGGGCAGAATTATTTCTCTTGAAAAATAGCCCCAATAGCATTCTTGGTAAAAGTAATTTCTGGTTGATTTTTCAGAGCTTTTTTCCCGTTTTCCCCGTATAGCCACAACGTCGTTTTCAATTGAAATATCCAGATCTTCCGCCCTGATCCCGGCTATCGCCGACTGGATCACAACCTCTCCGTCCGTTTCATAAACGTCAACCGCCAGCTGGCCTTCCGGCTCAAGCCATTTTTTATCTTCAAGGGGTTTTGGCGAAGCCCCTTCTTTTTTTTCGTTCTTTTCTTCTTTAGCTACTTCAATTTTCATCGTTTTTGGAATTTTTTTTGTTTCAGGGGGCTCGGCGGCTTCGGGAGTTTCCGGTATTTTGAAAAATCCTTTTTTGAGAATTTCTTCTCTTTCCTCGGTTTTTTCTTTATCTTCTTTCTGTTTTTTGGGCTTTTTCTTTGGCGCGGTTTTCGTCTTTTTGGGCTTTTCTTCTTTATCCGCCGGCTTTTCCGGAGCGGGCTTCTCTTTTTGCTCTTCGTCCTTGTTTTCGGGCTCCGGTTTTTCCTCCCCCAAGTCAACAATGCCCATACCCTTTTTTAATTTATCAAAAAAATTAGGCATATTATTTTATATGGCAAATGCTCTTTAATTTTTTAACTTTTTTAAAGCCGGCTGAAACGAAAATTGCCAGACCCGCCAAGAGAACAGTCAGGGCAACCAGCGAGAAGAAGAGAGATGAGCTGTTAACCATCCTCGTTTCGCCCTCATAAAATGCCAGCGACCCATCAATTGTTATTATAAAGATATTGAAAAAACCATGCAAGAGCGCGGCAATGCTTATGCCGGAGGCGACAAGCCAGAACCCCCTTTTTATTTTATAGAATGACAAAGCCAGGAAGTACCCCACTGTTCCGGAACAGAGGGCGTGGAGAAAGGTTGCTCCCACAAAACGAAAAGAGCTGATGGCCGCAGTTTCGGAAAAAAGAAAAGGCCTTTCTTTGGGCAGCAAAACCATAATGTTTTCCGCGGCGGCAAACCCCAAGGCGGCTATAATCATATAGAGCATTGCGTCTACGGGTTCGTTAAATTCGGAATTTCTCAAAGCTTTTTCCTTCACGATAAGATATTTTAAAAACTCTTCCACGAAACCGATT
>Ga0172363_10003112_pt1 | contig 13479 bp, 10 predicted proteins | sample LakKivs2_kivu2a2_FD_114541 | JGI IMG/M metagenome (GOLD analysis project Ga0172363, IMG submission 114541) | Sediment microbial communities from Lake Kivu, Rwanda - Sediment s2_kivu2a2 | ecosystem: Environmental > Aquatic > Freshwater > Lake > Sediment | place: Rwanda: Western Province, Lake... | reverse complement strand
TCAGAGTGGCGGCAATCTTCTGCGCCACGTATCCGGACTTGCCAATGCCGGTCAGAATCACGCGCCCTTTCGCGGAGAGAATCAGCCTGACGGCTTCCACGAACTCATCACCCAGGACGGACAGCAGTCCGCGGACGGCTGCACACTCGTTCTCCACCACGCCGCGCGCAATCTGAAGTATCGCTTCCGGAGAGTAGCTGTCCGCGCTCACGCCCAGATTATATCAGAGCAGAAACTGCACGCTGATATAATCTCGCCGGTGGCGGAAGCGGCTCTGGTCTCGGTGATAGTGGTCAACTATAGGACTGAGGGCTACCTCCGCGAGTGCCTGCGCAGCGTGCGTGAGCAGAGCTATCCCCGCATTGAGCTTATCCTCATCAATAACGGGAGTCCAGGCTTTGACCGGGAAGCATTTGCCCGCTTCTCCCCGGAGATTCTCATTGACAATCACCGCAACCAAGGATTCGCCCGCGCGAACAACCAGGGCATCCGCGCAGCGCAGGGGGAACTGGTTTTGCTCCTCAACGCCGACGCCAGGATACCACCTGATTTCGTGCGGCTTGCGGCTGCCGAGTTTGCGCGCGACCGCTGCATCGGCAGCGTGGTCCCCCGCCTCGTCAGATGGCAGGCGCCGCAGATAGTGGAAAGCACCGGGCACCTTCTGCGCACCGATTTCACGGTCGCCCACCGCGACCACGGAGTTCCGGCCGAACTGGCGACCGGGGAGCCCGGCTTCGTCTTCGGGGGCAGCGCCGCGTGCATCGTCTACCGCCGGGAAATGCTGGAGGCGGTGTCCTTCCGCGGCGAGTATTTTGACGAGAGCTTCTTCGCCTACTATGAGGATGTTGATTTGGACTTGCGGGCGCAGCTTGCCGGCTACACTGCGTGGTATTCACCGGAACTGGTTGCCGAGCATGTCGGGCACGGCTCCGGCGGGCGCAACCGGCGCTGGCTGCGCCTGGTTGCGGAAAAGAACCGGTACTTGATGCTCACCAAGTGCCTGACCTCCCGCGACCTTGTGCCGGTCTTGCCTGCGGTGGCAGGATATGAGGCTTTCCACTTCCTGCGCACGCTGCTTCAGCCTTATCTCTTTCTCGCAGTCTTCAGCTATTTGCGCTGCCTGCCGCTGACACTGGCCAGGCGCCGCGCGGTTCTCCGCAGCCGCACGCTGAAGCCCGGCCAGCTCCGCTCGCTTCAGACCCCGCGCACCCTGCGCGGCAGCCAAGCGGCCTGGCGCGCATCCCGCCGCGAGGAAGCTCGCTACCCGGTTGCCCTCACAGTTGTGGTGGTGAATTACAACGGCCTGACGGACACCCGGCAGTGTCTGGATTCCCTGCGAGCGCAGACCTTCACCGGTTTTGAGACGATTGTGGTGGACAATGGAAGCCGCAACCGGGAGTGGCTGACCCTTGAAACGGAGTATCCAGAAGCGAACGTGGTTTGCGCGGGCGCTAACACCGGGTTCGCCGGCGGAGTGAACCTCGGCTACCTGGCCGCGCGTGGCAAGTATGTCGTCTTACTCAACAACGACGCAGTGCCGGAGCCAGGATTCCTGGCTGAACTCGTTGCGGCAATGGAGCAATCGGGGGCGGATGCCGGATGCGGCGTGCTGCTGGAACCGGGCACAGAACCGACCAACGACTCTCTCAACCTCCTCGGCAGAACGATTCCCGGCGTCTTCGGTGCAGAAGCCCTGACCTTCTACCCGTCGGGGGCGGCGGCAATACTGCGCCGAGCATCCCTGCAAGCATTAGGAGCTCTGCCGTTTGACGCCCAGTATTTCCTTTATCACGAGGACGTAAGCCTCGGCTTCCGCATTCGCCTCGCCGGCGGGAAGATAATCAAGATACACGGCGCACGGGCGACCCACCGTGGTGGAGCGACCACCCGCAAGCTGCCCCTGGCAGAGGTGCGTTACTTCCAGACGAGGAACCGCATCCTCAACCGCGTGCTCTTCTATGAGACGGCCACTCTGCTCAAAGCACTCCCGCTCACCGTTGGCGAGAGTATCTACCGACATCTGCGTGGACTCATCTCTGGGGCCGACTTATCAGTCGCACTGCGCGTGGACTGGTTCTTCCTCTCCAACTGCATCTCCATCATGCAACAGCGCAGGCAGCAGGGGCGCCTCCGGCACTCCCGTCCCCTGGCATGCAACGCGGGGACACCAATCCGCGACAGCGCCTTTCTTCCCTTGCTTTCCGGAAGGATGAACGGCCAGGCCGGCTGGGCGGATGCGCTATCACTGGCCTGGCTCAGGCTGGTCCGGCTTCCCGTCCGGGAAACTACTAGCCCAAAGCACTGATATAATCAGGCCGTGCGCCTGCTTTATGTCCTTCTGCTTACTGTTCTGTCGCCCCTCATCTACAGTTACGCCGCGCTGTCACCGAAGTTGAGAACCGGCTTGAGGGAACGCCTGGGAATGTGGCCAGCCCAGTATCGCCTCCGGCAGATAGCAGGGCAGGCCATCTGGCTCCACGGAGTGTCGGCCGGAGAGGCGAAGCTCCTGGAACCGCTCATCCGGGGCATCCGCCAGCGGCTGCCCGGAATGCGGTTCTTTCTGACCACGATTACATCCGCGGGAAGGCAGGTTCTTGACCAGTTCTCCGCAGACAACGGAATTGTGAGCTCGTACTTCCCGCTGGGGGACCTGCCCTGGATTGTGCGCCGGTTCGTGCGCACCGTCCGGCCGCTTCTGTTCGTGTCCACGGAAGCAGAGGCGTGGCCCAACCTGCTGGCCGAACTGAAGAGAGCCGGGGTCAAATCGCTGCTGGTCAACGCCCGGGTCTACCCCGCGGGCAAGCCCCGATGGCGATTGGCGCTGACGAAGGAGCTGCTGCGCGACTTTGAACGCATCCTCTGCCAGAGCGCCGCGTTTGCGCACGCCTTCGCCAGCATCGGGGTGCCTCCGGAGAAGCTGCTCGTCAGTGGCAACATCAAGTCCGACGCCGCACTTGAGGTCTGGCCACAAGCGCGGACGGAAGAGTTCAAATCTCAGTTGGGCTGGGAAGGGCGTCCGGTGCTGACAGCAGGCTCAACCCACCCACAGGAAGAGGAACTGATTCTCCAGGCATTCAGCTGTCTGCGCATCCAGGATCCCCGATGGGTACTGGCACTCACCCCCCGGCATCCGGAGCGGCGCAAGGAAGTAGCGGCGCTGGTGGAGAAGCACGGCTTGAGCTGCGCGCTGCTAAGCAGCAAACAGACCTTTCCCGGCATGGAGGTGCTCGTGGTAGACAAGATGGGCGTGCTGATGGACTTCTATCGCATAGCCGACCTCGTCATCCTGGGGGGAACTTTCAGCGAGCGCATAGGCGGCCACAACATCCTAGAGCCGGCCTCCCTCGCCAGGCCGGTTATCGTAGGCCCCCACACCGACTCCATACGGGAGCAGGTGACCCGGCTGCGCCAGGAAGAAGGGTTTGTGGAGACTTCGCAGGAGCAACTCGCAACCACCCTGCTTGCGCTTGCCGCCGAGCCTCAGCGGAGGGCCACTGTAGGTGCAAACGCACGGAGGGCCGCAGAATCCCTGGGCGGCGCTGCGGACTTTACAGCCGCGGCCATCACGGAGATGCTTCCCGCAAGCTATTCCGCCCCGTAGGCTACTACCAGTTGCCGGTCTATCTCCCGGCGTCGGGCCGGCCTGACGTGACGGAGAATCAGGTCTTCATAGGGACTTGCAGGTTGCCCCGGGCGGAGGAGTGCCCGCACCTCGTTTGCGGCGTAGAGCATCTCCCAATCACAGCAGAGGATGTGCGCACCGCCCAGTTCCACGGCGGGCATAGCGTGAGGGTCCTTACACGGCCAGTATATGGTGTGCTCCGGCAAGTAGGTCACCAGCCGCCCCTCCTCCTCCCAATCAAGGAAACTAAACTCGCAGGTCACCTCGCAGCCGCCGATGAACCGGCGAACCACAAACCCGTGGAAGCTCTCGTTCACCACATGGAAGGAGTTTCGCCGCGCGAAGATGTGAAACGCCGACGAGTACAGCCGGAAGATGAACAGGCTCAGGGCCTCATGCTCTGCCGTCTCGCCACTTTGCGCCAGCGCCTCCGCTGCGAAGTCCCCGCCCAGCCAGAGGTCAAGATGAGAAACCCGCGCGAAGTGCGCGAGCTTATGCAGCCATTCCATTTGGCGCCTTCGTAGCGCAGATACGCGCGTCAGCGTGTCCAAAGCTCGTCCTCCATTCAGTGTTCTTCTTCCGGCGCCGGTTCCACGCCCGCGGAGGAGACCCCCGCCGGTTCCCGTTTCTCCAGCACGTAGAATTCCAGGATGTCACCCTCTCTCACATCGGAGGTGCCTTCAAGCCTCAATCCGCATTCAAAGCCCTCGGCAACTTCCCGCACATCATCCTTGAAGCGCTTCAAGGACGAGAGCTGCCCCTCCAGGACGACTTCGCCACCACGACGCAGCCTGTAGTTCGCGTGGCGCAGCGCCTTGCCGGAGGTGACCATACCGCCGCACACCACCGAGTTGCGGTCAGTCCTGAAAATGGCCCGCACTTCAAGTTCTCCGACCACGGTCTCCACGACTTCTGGTTCCAGCAATCCGCGGGCTGCCAGCTCCATGTCTTCCAGCAACTTGTAGATAACCCGGTAGAGGCGGATGTGGACGCCCTCGCGCTCGGCGATTCTCCGCACCTGCCCGGCCACCGTCACGTTGAAGCCAATCACGGTTGCACCCGAGGCGGACGCGAGCATGATGTCAGTCTCGTTTATCTGGCCTATGCCAGAGCGGACGACGTTCACCTTCACGCCCTCAACGTCAATCTTGGACAGCGCCTCGGTAACCGCTTCCATACTGCCTTGCACATCCGCCTTGACGACCACGACGAGCTCCTTGGCCGCGCCCACCGCTGCCTGCGCGAATACGTCGTCAAGAGAGAGGCGCAATGCCGGCGTGCCCGGCGCGTAGCGGTCGCGCTGCGCCATCCGGCTCTCGGCTATCTGCTGTGCCCGCTTCTTGTCCTTGAATCCGTACACCTTCTCGCCGTTCTCCGGCAGCTGCTCAAAGCCAATGATTCTCGCAGGAGCTGATGGTCCCACGGCATCCAGCTCGCGGCCGTTCTCGTCAACCATACGCTTAATGCGCCCAATGGACTCGCCGCAGAGGATGTACTGCCCCTTCCTGAAAGTCCCCTGTTTCACCAGAATCGTCGCCACGATACCGACCCCGGTGTCAATCTGGTTTTCCACCACCACGCCCATTGGGGGCGCGTTCGGGTCGGCCTTCAGTTCCATCAAGTCGGCCTGCAGGATAATCATCTCCAGCAGTGCATCCAGCCCCTGTTTGGTGAGCGCGGAGACATTCACGAAGACCACGTCGCCCCCCCATTCTTCGGGAACCAGACCCCGCTGGGAAAGCTGTTGCCTGACCCGGTCGGGATTGGCGTCCGCCTTGTCCACCTTGTTGACGGCCACAATCACGGGCACTTTCGCCGCCTGGCAGTGCTCCACCGCCTCAATGGTCTGGGGCATGACTCCATCGTCCGCAGCGACAACGAGCACGACAATGTCAGTGACCTGTGATCCACGGGCGCGCATGGCGGTGAAGGCTTCGTGCCCGGGAGTGTCTATGAAAGTGATGACCCGGTCACGCACCTTAGTTTGGTAGGCGCCGATGTGCTGGGTGATTCCGCCTGCCTCGGTGTCCACCACATTGGTGGTGCGAATCGCGTCCAGCAGCTTCGTCTTTCCATGGTCAACGTGCCCCATCACCGTAATGACCGGCGGCCTGGGCACTAAGGCTTCCCGGTCAACCTGGGCGAAGGTCTCCAGCTCCTGCTCGGGTTCGTCTGCCGGTGCGACTTCGCAATCGATCCCGAACTTGTCGCACACCAGCGAGATCTCGTCAACCGAGGCCACGTAGTTGATGTTCGCCAGGATATCCAGCTCGTCCATGAGGAATCTGATTATGTTGGCCACTCTGACGCCGGTCTTCTCCGAGACTTCCCGAATGGTCAGGGGATGCGTAATCTTGAGATGGCGCTCCACTTCCTGCACCTGCCGGTGCCGCGCCGCTCCCTTCACCTTGAAGACCCGCTTCCGGCTGGCGACAGCTCCATCATCTTCAACCGCAGCCTCCCGGCTCAGCCGGCTGGGGCGGCGGAGCTTCGCGCGCGGCCGCAGGACTGCCTCCTCTTCCGCCTTCTTGCGCTCCACTCTCTCTTCAATCTCCACTTCGGCTGCCACCTCAGCATCGTCCAGCGCAGCGACTTCCTCTTCCTCTTCCGGCGGCTTCTCCTCTACTTTCTTCACCTTTGCCAGCTTCACTTTCTTCGCCGGCGGACGTTCCTCAATGATCTGCTTAAGCCCGGGCACCGCCAGAGGCTGCGCTGCGACCGGCGGGGCTTTCTCCTCCACCGCAGTCGGCGCGGGCGCGGGAGGGGCTGCCGCAAAGAACTCCTTCAGTCTGGGAGCGACCGGAGCTTCCGCCTCGCCGGTCGCCACCGGCCGCACAATCCGCTTCGCGGGCCCTCGCGCCCGTTCTTTGCCGGACGCCAGCTCCTTCAGCTTCGCGATGGTCTCGTCATCAATCTCGGTCATCGGGCTGAAGCCCTCTGCGCCCACATCGTGGCCGACCAGGCGAAGCCAGTCCAGAACCTGCTCGTAGGACTTGGCCCCCAGCACCTTCACCAGATAGACGGCCTTCTTGGGCATATCAGCTGCGAGTCCCCCGCGAACGCAGATGGCGCTTCAGGCGCGCCAGCAAAGCCTCCTGCTCCCTGAGATTGAGCAGCACCACCCTGCGGTCGTACTTGCTGCTCTTGAACGTGAGTCGGCCGCGCTTCAGTGCGCGCTGCCAGCAACCCTCACGGGCGCAGAGATAAAGTGAGCGTCCTTCGGTATCGTCACCCGGCTGTACAATGGCCAGGCGCGTCTTGCCCTGCCGCAACCGGATCAGCTCCTTCTGGGGATGCCTTTCGCGGCAGCCAACGCAGGTTCGCACCGGTTCGTAGGGCACGCCGCTGCTCACTTCTTTTCCTCCCCGGCCTCCGCAGAAGCCGCTCCCGCACTCCCCGGCTGCGGCGGCGGCGCTGCAACTTGGGTCTCCACCTCCGACACGCTCTTCACTTCAAGGAAGTACTTGGTCAGGCGCGAGGCGAGTTTAACGTTGCGCCACGATTTTCCGATGGCCAGCGATATCTGGTCGTCGGGCACCACCACCTGCGCCCGCTTCTCATTCTCAAAGATCTCCACTGACAGCACCTTCGCCGGTGACAGGGATTCGGCGATGAACTCAAACGGGTCCGCCCTCCAGTTCACGAGGTCAATCTTCTCTTCGTTCAGCTCGTGGGAAATCGCGGTGACCCGCACGCCACGGCTCCCAATGCATGTGCCGACCGGGTCCAGCTCGGGAAGGTTGCTCTTCACGGCGACCTTGGCCCGGAACCCGGGGTCGCGGGCGATAGCCATAATCTCAATGCTCCCCTCGCGGACCTCCGGGATTTCATTCTCCATCAACCGCTTGATGAGGTCCGGATGCGTCCGGGAAAACACAAGCATAGGGCCCGTTCGCTTCTGGCTGCGCACTTCCACCAACAGGCACTTGATTCGCTGCCCGGGGCGGATTCTCTCGTCAGCTATCCGTTCTTTCAGCGGAATGATGCCCTCAACCTTACTGGGCGTTTCCACAAACAGATCCCCGCGTTCCTCATACTGGACCGTGCAGGAGACGAGATCGTAAAGCCGCGTCTTGTACTCGCGCTGAATGCGGTCCTTCTCCGCCTGCCGGATGAGGTTCTTGATCATGTTCTTGGCGGTATTCACGCCCCAGTATCCCAAGTCTCCCAGCTCGGTCTCAATCAGGAGACAGTCACCTTCTTCCGCGTTCTCATCGTGCCTCTTCGCTTCCTCAAGCGAGATTTCAAGGTCGGGATTAACCACTTCCCGGACCACCTGCTTGCTGAGATACGCGTCAATACTTGAGGAAGCCATGTCGACTTCCAGTTCAAGATTGGGCGTGGGACCATGGTTGCGCTCGTAGGCGGCCTTTATCGCTTCCATGAGTGCTTCAATAATCAGTTGCCGTGGCACTCCCCGGGTCACTTCAATTTCCTGCAGCGCCGCCGTGATTTTCGAGTCAATCTTCATGCTCTCACTCGCCTGCCCTCAGCCTGACTTCCACCACGAGTTCCCACGGCAGCGAGACCACCTCGTCCTGGCGGGACACCCAGCCCTCCGCCTCCAGGAATGACGGCAGCCCATCCGCCTTTATCATCAGCGCGTCCTCGGAAACCCCGGAGAGCTCGCCGCTCACGGTGAATCTGCGTCCTTCGGCGCGACCCGTCAGTGCTATCTGCCGGCCAGCATAGCGAGCGAAGTCCCGCTCCCGTTTGAGGACACGGTCAAGACCCGGGCTGCTCACCTGAAGCGCCGAGTCATCGTTGAACACTTGCAGTGATTCCAGGAACAGCTGCACCAGCGGCGACAAGCGGACGCAGTCGTCCAGGTCCACTGGGGACCCGTCCGCGCGTTCCACAAACAGGCGGAAAGTCCTTCCCCGGCCGGAGCTAGCGACCTGCAAGTCCACCAGGCCGTAGCGGTTCTCCGCCAGGAAGACCTCCAGCCTTTTCTCAAGTTCAAGTAAATCCTGCATCGCCCGAAAAAAAGACCACTTGCCCGGCCCCGGGAAAGTGGCCCCGCAAACCGAACAGCTGCTGTCCTGTTGGGCCGATTCTAGCACAGCCGCAGAGTTCACGCAAAGCAACCCCGGGAATAACAGGTTTGCTCTGCTATAATCGGCGCTGGTGCCGCGATGGGATTACTCCAAGCTCGCGGATTTCTTAGAGACTCACCTGCCGGCTTACGCGCTGAGACTCATCCGCCAAGTGGAGCAGGTCTCCCATAGCCGCGGATTCAAGCTCTACCTCGTCGGCGGGGGTGCACGCGAAGTGATGCGAGCATTCGTTCGCCAGACCTCGCCCGAAGACCTGCAGTATTTCGTGCTTGACCTGGATTTCGCGGTTGAAGGAGACGCGGTCGCGCTGGCAGAAGCCGCTGCTCACGCGCACGGCGGCGACCTTGTTCGCAACCTGCCCTTCCTCACCGCCAAGTGGATCACCCCGAACGGTTATGCCGTGGATTTCAGCACCTGCCGCCGGGAAGCCTATCCTGTGCCGGGGAGTCTGCCGGAAGTCCTGGGCACGGCAGATATATACGAGGACCTCCTGCGGCGGGACTTTACTGTGAACTCCCTGGCGGTATCCTTGAGCCGCGACGATTTCGGCTCCCTGCTGGACCCGCTTGGTGGCGTCGGCGATGTGTTCACCAAGACGTTGCGCATTCTCCACGAAGCATCGTTCTTTGATGACCCGACGCGAATCACCCGTGCTATCCGCTATTGCACCCGCCTGAATTACCGGATGGACCACCAGACGGCGCTTGCGCTGCAGCAGGGAATTGAAGAAAGCTACTTTGACCTTGTGAGTCCCGAACGCATCCGGTATGAGCTTGAGTGCATCTTCAGTGAGAACTACTGGTTTGGCATGATTTGGTTTGCCCACACGAGCGGCATTCTGTCTTCCATTCACCCTGCCTGGAGACAGCTTCCGACCACTTCCGGCCAGGATGCCGAAGTACTTGAGCTGGGCATCAGGAATCAGGGAGAGCTTCTGGAGCAGGAGATGATACCCAGCTGGCTCGTGCGCCTCTCGTGGTCGCTGCTCAGTGTTCCTCCCGATCTGTTGGGGAGCCTGCTGGACCGCATTGGAATGCACCGGAGACTTGCCCGCAGTATGCTAGAAGCACGCCGGAAGTATGAAGAGGTCAAGGCGAGGATGAACCATCCTGGCTTCTGCCCCTCCAGGATTTACCGGGTGTGCAAGGAGTATTCACGCAAGACCCTGCTCTTCATTGTGTTCAATAGCTACTTGGACCGGGACACCGAGCCGCTGCGGCGCAATCTCTTGAAGCACCTGCGGGACCTGTCACCGCGCAGGGCGGTCCTCCAGGGCCAGCGCCTGGTGAACCTGGGGCTTCCTCCGGGCCCCCTGATTGAAAAGGCGCAAGAGGAGTTGTGGTGGCTGAAGATTGACGGCAAGCTCCCCGACCAGAACACCGTTGAGCGGGCGGCACGGGAGATTGTCCAGCGATACCTTTCGCAGCCAATGATATGACGCGGCATTCCTGCGCCTGAACTCGCACTGCCGCCAGGTGGCTTTTTTCACTTTCCACGCGGGTTGTGATAGAATGAGGCACCCCAAGGGCCGGGGGTATCTGGGCGCTTATGGTCTTGCGAACCAAAGAAACTCCGTCTCTTCCCGAGATTGACCTGCACCGAACCACTCAGGACCTGATTTCACAGCTAAAATCCACCGTGGCGGCAAGCAAGCTGGGTAAGGTCCTGCTGGGCATTTCAGGCGGCAGCGACACTTCCGTGCTGGCCGAGCTGTGTTGCCGGGCCATCGGCAGCGACAACGTCTACGGTCTCCAGATGACCCATGCCTACAGCGCGGAGCTGCAGACCAAAGACGGCGCCATTCTGGCGCGCCACCTGAGAATCCGGATGCGCAAGCTTGATATTACCCAGCCGGTGGAGATGCTGGCCGAGATGCTGCGCGTGCCCTTCCACGGTGAGGAGGCACATCTGCGCCGCTACCAGATTATTGACCGGCTACGCATGATGATTATGCTGGACACCGCTGAGCAGGAGAAGATGCTGCACCTGTCAGCACTCAACCTCACCGAACGCCTGCTCAATCTCGGCGTAACCTGCGGCAGCTTTGCTCCGGTTCCGCAACCGCTGTCCGGGCTTTACAAGACCTACATTCTCCAGCTCGTTGATTACTTTGAGCTTCCGGAGCAGATTTGCATCCGGCAACCGAGCTTTGAGCTCTGGCGCAATCCATCGGAAGGAACCGAGCCGCGGCAGGTCATCCGGGAGATTGACAAGATCCTGTATTTGCGATTTGACCGGAAGTTCACCCCCAGCAAAATCAAACGGGCCGGCTTTGCCCCGCGGTTCGTCTCCGCGGTGTTGAAGCGCCTTGAAGAAGCACGGACAGCTCAGTAGTCCAGCAGGTAGTTAACCCACAGGAGAACGACGAGCAGAATGGCCCCGCCTATCAGCCAGAAGTGGTGAATCCGCCGCTGGAGTTGCAGTTGTTCCCGGCAGCTCTGCTTCTCGGCAAGCTGCTTCCGGCTTCCTTCTAAGGATTGCCGCAACTCCTGGAGTTTGAGCGACTGCTCGACTTCTTCCCTTGCAGTGAGCCGCTTCCGTGATTTCTCAAACAGCGTCTGCTCCGTCAAAAACCTCTGCTCCTTCGCCGCAACATCCTGTTCCAGCACCGGGATCTGCTCAGCCAGCAGCCCCGCCTCGCGCTGCTCGGAACGCAGCTCCGAGAGCTGCCAGATGACCAGAATCAAGAACGCCCCCAGCAGCGCCAGATTCACCACCAGCCGCAAGATTCGGTTCCGCACCCGGATTTCAGTCATGACGATACTCCGACATAATCATACAGGAAACAGGCCACCGCGTGGGAGGGGGCAGACGGGTCTGCCGCAAGCGAGGGCCGCTGCGCGCGGCATCGGGGCATCGTCCGGTCACAGCGGGCCGCAAACCGGCACCCCGGCGGCAGCTCTACCGGTGAGGGGACTTCACCCGTCAGCGGCGCCGCCTGCAGCCTTACTGAGGGATCTGGCACCGGCACCGAGGACAGTAAGGCGCGCGTGTAGGGATGCTGTGGCCGGTCGAACACCTCTTCCGTTGGCCCCAGTTCCATAATCCGCCCCAGGTACATCACCGCGACTGTCTCACAGGCTGAACGCACCACCGACAGGTCGTGGGCGATGAATATCATTGACAGCCCGCGCTTCTCCTTGAGTTCCAGCAGCAGGTTGATGATCTGCGCCTGAATGGAGACATCCAGTGCCGAGACCGGCTCATCCGCCACCACCAGTTCGGGACTAAGCGCCAGCGCGCGCGCGATGCCGATGCGCTGACGCTGGCCGCCGGAAAACTCGTGCGGATAGCGCGTCGCGGCATCTAGCGGCAGTCCTACTTCCGATAGCAGCGTGCCTACCCACTCGCGCCGCTGGGACCGAGTACCGATCCGGTTGACTACAAACGGCTCTTCAATGAGCGAGCCTACGCGCATCCGCGGATTGAGCGAACTCAGGGAGTCCTGAAAGACCATCTGAATGCTCCTTCTCAGCGCGCGGCGCCGACTGCCCCTGACCCGCAGCAGGTCTTCATCCTTGTACAGGATGCTCCCCGCGGTGGGCTTAAGCAGGCCTGCAACAAGCTTGCCGGTGGTGGTCTTGCCACAACCCGATTCACCCACCAGTGCCATTGTCTCGCGCGGGCCGAGGCCGAAACTGACACCGTCTACCGCTTGGAGCTGGAGGCGCTGCGGAAAGCCGGCTCGCCGCCGCACGTAGGGGAAGTGCTTAACCAGTTCGCGCACTTCCAGCAACCGTGAGTTGGTGTCTGCTGCTGCCATCGGCACGCACGATTGTAGCACCCGCTCGCGCCGTCCCCTATCCGGAGGTTCGTGCAGCGTATGGTAGAATGGCCGCAGAATGAAGTGTCATAACGCAGGGAGTGGACGATGAAGGCATTGTTTCATGCAGCATGGTTCTGCGCGGCCGCGCTGATGTGGACGAGCTGTCAGGGGAATCCGCGGCCCAGCAGCATAGAACTTCTTGATGTGGGCCCTGTCTTCGTAGAGAAGCGGCGCCCCTTTTACCACCAGAGCCCGCTCTACGCCAAATGGCTGACCGACGCCCAGGCAGAAGCGGCCACGGATGAAATAGTCCGCACCTTTGAGATGCCCGCTGAAGGCTGGAACGACTGCATCACCTGGGAGGAGTATGTGCAGAAGACGATGGAGCGCCCTCCGAATTGCACTGACGAGCAATACGAGGCAGCCATCCGTGAGGCCGTCGTGAACTTTTACACCAAGATGCAGGGGCCGCCAGCGTATCTAAGTAGCGTTCACATCCCCGGTCTCAGGTTTGCCAAGACGACGGTGCCTCCCCAAGCGCTCACCCGCAAGGAACAGTTGCTGCTCAAGCGCTTCTATCCCTTCAAAGTCCTCACGGGCGACCAGCTGCAATACTGGGAGAGCGACATTCTGGTGACCGTATTCTCCGCCATTATGCGGAAGCACTGGAAGAACCACTCGCAGAACACTATTAGCAGCGTGGATGACCTGTTCATTGACACTTATGACATGCGCTATATGCTGGACCCCAAGCGGCGCCTGAAGGGTGCGGAGTGGGACCGGTGGGTGCAGATGTGGATGTATGAGTATATGAGCCCGATCACCAACCGCGCCTTTGAACCCTGGCATGAGGAGTTCTCCCCGGGCAATGGATACTTCTGCCTAGTAACGGAAGATTTGGTTAAGGACGAGCTGTGGTCGCATCTTCCGGAGACCACGCAGACCAAGTTCCCGCGGGATACGACCTATTTCATGTACTACCGGGTCTACGGCGAGAAGCGGGTCATTGCCGAAGGGTTCTTCGCTGCCTACAT
>Ga0172363_10003106_pt1 | contig 13481 bp, 13 predicted proteins | sample LakKivs2_kivu2a2_FD_114541 | JGI IMG/M metagenome (GOLD analysis project Ga0172363, IMG submission 114541) | Sediment microbial communities from Lake Kivu, Rwanda - Sediment s2_kivu2a2 | ecosystem: Environmental > Aquatic > Freshwater > Lake > Sediment | place: Rwanda: Western Province, Lake... | reverse complement strand
TTTCGAATCCACCTCTTTTGTCTGCAACTTCCTTTGCAATTCTAAGAAGCTCTTCCTTTGACCCATTACGGGTTCTTCCAAATTTGTTCAGGTCAATTTTTCCTTCATTCATATAAAGGATAAAATACAGTTTTAGCGCAGTGGTTATTTTCCCTTGAAGATGACTTATCCTACCACCTTTTATTAGTAGGTCTATATTCATTGGAAGGAAGTATCCGTGAACTCTTGGATGAAATTTCTCTATTTCTGCTGATATTGCCTCTCTTGAATAACCTTTCTGAATTAGTTCGTGTGCCTTGAGGACATTGTATAAGAGGCTCACCGAAGAGGATTTTGAGTCAACCACTGTTATTTTGTCCGTTCCGAGCAATTCCTTTGCTGCGTTTGCTGCGTTCACTGTTCCTGAAAGTATGGCAGAAATATGAACCGAAATAATTTCATCGTTATTTTCAATAATAGGCTTATATGCTTCTACAAAGTCGTTTGTAGATGGTTGTGACCTTCCGAATTCTTCACCTTCTTTGAGTCTTCTGTAAAATTCCACATCAGATATTTCAATCCGTTCCTTGTATACTCCTTTGTTTGAACTCACATAAAGAGGCACTACGGTAATACCATACTCTTTTAATTCTTCGTCTGTAAAATACGCAGTTGAATCTGTAACGATCCTGATCATTGAATTCACCTCCCTTTTATTTATTTTGCAAAACAAAATCTCCTGATATTATTATAGACAATTGCTTAAAATTTCAATTTTTTGGAAAAATTCAAACAAAAACTTCCATTTTCAAAAAGTTTCTTACTTATAAATTCATTTGTAAGGTGGAAATTGCTTTTAGTAAATCAAGTCGTTACAGTTTTCATTTTTGAGAATTGTGACTCCTAATATGACTTTTTTCACTAAACGATATGACTTTTTCGTGTTAGAATTTCTTGTAATAAGAATCTGTAGGAGGAATGAAATGGAAAAAGAGGTAAAGACGAAAGGAAGAGGGCATGAATTGGGGCTTGCAATTTTCCTCATTACCCTGGGAGTATTTTTTGTATTTTCCAATTTTACAAAGTGGAGTTTTGTAGGTTTGCTTTTCTTGCCTTGCCTTGGAATTAGCTTTTTTGTGTGGTCGATGCTATCAAAAGAAGAAGGTTTTCTTATTCCCGCGCAAATTTTGTTCTCACTTGGTGTTTCCATTATTCTTATGAGCAAGGTCTTTGGAGGTGCTTCAGCTTTTCAAAACGCTGCAGTTAATCTAATTTCAATGGGAGCAGGATGGGTTCTTATGCCAATTGTTTCCAAACTGACCTTAAAGAAAAATATGAATTGGAGTTATATCCCAGGAGGAGTGCTTCTTGCAATCGGTGTGATTTTCCTTTTACCTTCTCCAATCAGCACCAAAATTTTGAATGTTTTTGATTCTTTTGGAAAATCAATCCGCTATATCTGGCCCTTCGCTTTAATTATCCCTGGCATTATTATCATTGTTAAGGCAATAAGGTCAAAAAAGTAGAAGGTTTCTTATGAACGGTTAGCTCAGAATTCTCATTGGTATTTTTCTTGCAGCTCTTAGCGCAGTTTTGATAACGATATCTTTTCCCCATTACAATTTTTCTTTTCTTATCCTTATCAGCTTTTTCCGATGTTGATAAGCCAGTACAAAGTTTTAGCCGAGAAAGACTCTTCATTTACCCCCGCGATTATAGTGGGGGTTTTTGGTTTGTACCTGATGGGTGTAATTGCTCCTTTTAATGCATGGTATATGAAAGTACTACCGCTCTTAATTGGAGTTTTAACTTTTTTAACTGATAAAAACAATATCCACTCAATATTAAGGGCAGTAGAAAACTCAGTTTCTATCACTAAAGCAGAGTGGGTATATGACTCTGCTATGGTTGACTTATTCGGTAGAATAATTGAAAAAAGCGTTTTTAACAACTACAGAAGAGAGAGTGCTTTTTTCTGATGTTTCTCCGGGTTTCAGTAAGACTGTGTATTCAAAACTGGTGATATTGTGGGTATGCTTTCCTTGATTTGAATGTTTGTTTTTCCAATTGTCTGTGCTTTAGAAAATAAAAGAAAAATTGTTAAAATAGAGACAGAGGAAAAATGAAGAAACCTATAAAGATAGAGTTTTATTTTTCATTAGCAGCTTATATTGTGATTCTTGGTGCCGTTTTAATAATCGCAAACTTTGTAAAGAATACACACGATAAAGTTCTTTTCTTTATCTTAATCGGCATTTTTACAGTGCTTTTGACGTTCTTTACTCCTGAAGAAGGGGATTCGAAACTTAAGAAAATTATTTATTTTGCCTTGCAGTCTCTCGTTATAGCGATTCCAACAATGATAAGGCTGGAATTTACTCCATTCCTTTTCCTGTTCTTTATTCTCAGTGCTCAGGGCATGATTGCGTTTGAGATGAAAGAAGGACTTATACTTGTCACGTTATTTTCGCTGATAACTGTATTTTCGTTTATTGCTTTTAATATTATTGCTGAAGCAATTTCAATTTCAGTTTCCTATGTAGGAGGGTACTACTTTTTTGGGATATTTGGATATACAATGAAAACTGCTGAAAAGAACAGAGCAAAACTGGAAGAAGCTTTAAAAGAACTATCAGAAACACATGAGAAATTAAAGAACTATACGATTAAGGCGGAAGAACTTGCTGTTTCAAAAGAGCGAGTAAGAATTTCACAGGATCTTCACGATACCATTGGCCATTATCTCACTGTGGCTTCAGTGCAGCTTGAAGGGGCAGCAAAGCTTTCCGATAAAGATAGAAAAAAGTCTAGGAAAATGTTAGAGAATGCGAACTTAGCGGTGAAAGAAGCATTAAGGAATTTGAGAGATGCTGTATCCGCACTAAGAAACCCCATTGAAGCTGAGCTGCCACTCAATTATTCACTAGAGCAACTTGCAAAGTCCTTTACTGAAGCAACCGAAATCAAAGTGAATATAAAGGTTGAAGAGTATTCAGATAATGACAAAAGGATTCGTGAAATGATTTACAGAATTGTTCAGGAGCTTTTGACAAATGTTAAGAAACACAGTGATGCTTTGAATATATGGTTAAGTCTTAAGGTTGAAAATAATTTGTTGAATTTTTCTTTTTTAGATGACGGAAAGGGCTTTGATTTAGAAAAAGGAACAATGGGTTTTGGGCTTTCTGGTATAAAAAGACGTGTTGAGGAATTAGGGGGAGAAATGTATATTTCAAATAATAACGAAAAAGGTGCTTCTGTTCAAATCAAAATTCCTTTAAACGGAGAAATTTAGATGCAGAAAATTAAGATACTTCTTGTTGATGACCAGAGATTAATTAGGGAAGGTTTAAAAACTCTTCTTGAACTGGAAAATGATTTTAAGGTAGTTGGTGAAGCAAAGAATGGAAAAGATGCAGTTGAGCAATTTAGAAAATTGAGACCTGATGTGGTTCTAATGGATATCAGAATGCCTGAAATGGATGGAGTGCAGGCAACACAGGTAATAAAAATGAACTATGATTCTGCAAAAATCATTATACTAACGACGTTTGACGAGGATGAGTATGTATTTGAGGCAATCAGGGCAGGGGCTGTGGGATATCTTCTGAAGGATGTCTCAAGCGAGGAGATAGCATCTGCTGTAAGAATAGTCTCACAGGGTGGAGCACTTCTACAACCAAATGTTACAAAGAAAATTCTCAAGGAGTTTTCAACTCTTGAAAAGCCTTTACTGAGAAGTGAAAACATTAAGCTTTCTGAAAGAGAGAAAGAAATCGTTTCTCTTGTTGCAATGGGTTTGACTAATAGCGAAATTGCAGAGAAGCTTTTCCTTTCGGAAGGTACGGTTAAAAACTATATTTCAAATATCTTCTCTAAACTTGGAGCAAAGAATAGGGCAAGCTTGATTGAAATTGCAAGAAAGGGCGGATTAATAGATTAGATGGATAGAATAGTACAGGTTAAAGCTTTTGAATTACTATATATTGAAGCACATTCTTTTCCTGACGGTATTCAATATGCATGGAACAGTCTTGAAAAGAAACTTGGTTCGTTGAAGGGAAGAAAGTTCTATGGAGCATCTTGGATGGAATGCGGAAAAATAAGATATGTTGCTGGAGTTACTCCTGTGAGTTCAGCAGAAGAAGAAATATTGAGACTTCCGATTATTAAAATAGAGGGAGGGGCTTTCATTACAAGAAAACTTGAGAAGTGGCATGAAAGAATAGATGAAATAGGAAAAATATTTGAGACACTCGCCGATCTTTACCCTGTTAGGAAAGGTGTGCCTTTTCTTGAGTATTACAGGTCAAACAAAGAACTAATATTGATGGTTCCTATAGGAATTGAGAGCAAAAATCATTGAATAAAACTGTATAAAGCAAGGAAATTTGCTGTAGTCTGTTTAAAATAGCATGAATCCTTATTCTCTTACCTTTATATGTTACGTCTAAGAGGGCAAAATGGAGAGATTTGTTTTAAAATACTATCCTTGAAATTTCTGAAAAATTCTGGTATTTCCGTGCATAATAAAAATGATACGCTTCAGGTGATCTAATTATCTTATTTTTTCTGATAATTTATGTTAAGTTTTTATGTTTCTTTAGGTTCATAAACTACCCTATAATTGTATAGATTAGTCTTTCGTAAATTGTAAAAGGTGAATAATGGAGAAAAGAAATGTTGCAAGAGTTGAAATTTTTGGATTTTTTTTCATTGTAATTATTGGTTCTCTTCTACATTTTGTTTTTGAGTGGTCAGGCGGCAGAACCTGGGTTGCAATTTTTGCAGCAGTTAATGAGAGCACCTGGGAACATTTAAAACTTGTTTTTTATCCTGCACTTGTTTTTTCAATTCTTGAATATCCATTTCTAAAGCGTAAAACTTCTAATTTCTTTTTTGCAAAAATTGTGAGCTTCTATGTAATGCCAATTGTAATTATTGTACTTTTCTACGGGTATCTTGCTATATTCAAAGAAGACTCCCTTTTCTGGGACATACTAGTTTTTGTTGTTGCGGTTGCAGCAGGACAGTATGCAAATTTTAAAATACTTACAATGAAAAAGCTGGACAGAAAATATAAGATAATAAGTATTATCCTTTTCTTCCTGATATTAGTACCTTTTCTAACTTTGACTTACTTCCCACCACAAAACATACTATTTAAAGATCCTTTAACTGGAGGTTTTGGGATAATTAAGTAATTCCTCCATAATGATTTAGAGAGAGGAGAGATTTATGAAAAGAGGATTGGCATTAATTTTGATTTGCGTGCTTTTAGTTGGTTTTTATGGCTGCTCTAAAGGTGGTACTTCCAGTAGTACGAGTGACAGCATTTCTGGTTTGACCTCGATTGAAGCATCTAAAATTGCCTATGAAAAGATAAAGGGTAACTTCGAAAAAACTATTTTATTCAGAGCAGTTCCTGTTGACAGTAAGGATTCAACTAATTTGCTTCTCGATAGGAATTGGTATGAAAATGACATTTCCGGTGGCTGGTTTTTCTGGTTTGCTGATGCAAAGGGCACAGACTGGTTTTTGGTAGGAATCAAGGGTAAATCAATTGCTTATACCGATATTGGAACGAGGAGTTTTTCTAATGGTAATTTCCCCGAGGAGTGGCCCTCCAAATCCTTTAAAGTGTCAATGAAGCAAGCAGCGCAAAAAGCGAAATCTCAAGGAGCAAACCTTGATACTCTTACTTGGATTGAATACAACTGCGATTACCCTGCATCGAATTTTTCAGACATGCCGGTTTGGGCGTTGGTTTTTTCTGAGGAATTAAGTAACTCAACTATTAATTATACAATCTTTGTTGATAGTATAGCTGGTAATGTGCTTGGTGCTGTAAATGACAGGGGAGATAAATTCACTCTTCCAGTCGATAGAGAAGCTCTTCAAAAGCCACGTACAGAAAATCATAAGGAGGATGTTCAAACTTTCTTTAACTTGATAGATAAAAAGGATTATGATTTTGCATTGTTCCAGCTTTCTTACAACCTCTGTCCTAACGATGCGTCAAGAAATATGTGGTTAGAAAATCTAAAAAGTATAAAATCCATTAAAGTAAAATCAATTGAGCCACACAGGCTTCCTGAGTGGACTGACGAAAGGGAGTACTACAAGGTGATTTTAGAAATACAAACCGATGAGCCTCCAGATACGTATGGTTGGGAGAATGGCGTAAACACACGCTGGATTACGATCATTCCTCAAGGAGCAGGTGCATGGAAAATCGAGGAACTCTCAACAAGCCCATGACTAATCTTTAGATATAGATCAGAGCAACAGCTCATCTGCAGATAGACCTCTATTGTGAGTTTCTATGGTAGAAATATTTACACATTTTTTGCAAGTTCATTTATTGGATCGTCAATAAGTTTATATTGTCCATTGGTCATGAATGATCCCGACAAGATACCAGATGTTGTCGTACTTTTCAAAGACAAGCCTTAAACTTTCCCAGTCCATGCCCTCGTATTGCGGGTCAAAACCGGGAAAGTGATATTCCACGATTATGCTTCCTGGATAAACTTCGAAATTATTGTTAATCATATTACCCTTTCCGATAATTTCATTGTAAGCTATTACTTTTGCACCTGCAAAGTCCTTGTCATAGACAAACTTTTTGTAGTACTCGTCAAAAGTAAATTCAATCGGCAATCCTGAGCCGTCATAAATCCCCCATTTATAAATATTAAAGTCATTTTTCGCACTGGCTATTTGCTGAGCTGAGAATATCAAATCGTTACCGATGTTCACGTGTGAATATGGTGAGAAACGAACGCCAAGTTGTGGATGGATAAAAATGGAAAGTTTTACAAAGTCCTTTTCTTTAACTGCAAGAATTACTTCATTTGCTCTTGCAGAAATTAGTTGCTCAGCTTCTGCTGGCGAAATTCTTACTTCTCCTGATGAAATTAATTGTTTTAGTTGAGAAATTTCTTCCTTTAACCCATCTATTTCCTTTTTAAGACTTGATTGCACGCTATCTGTTTTATTGGAAAGGTTTTTAAAAATTGCATATGAGATTCCTGCAAAGAGTAACAAGATTATGAGCAAAATTATAATTATCGCTTTCATTGAAAAATTATTCTTATCCATATTTCCTCCCGGTAATATTTTAACATAAAACGTGGATTTTATTTTTGAAAATAGCAATTAAAAATTTTGATAATGGCTATAATTTGTTAGAATTTTCTTACATCATTAAAATGGAGATGAAAGTGGAAAAGATAAATATTTGCCTTTTAATAATTGACATGCAGTATGATTTTCTTGATAGCTCTTCTCCTCTTTTTGTAAAAGAAGGCCCTTTGATAATTCCTAATGTAAAAAAACTCTTGAGTTATTTTAGAGAAAAAGGCCTCCCTGTTATTTATGTAAGAAGGATTCACAGAGCAGACGGGAGCGACATCGATAAACCTCGATTAGAAATGTTTGAAAAATATCAAGGTTTGCTAATTGAGGGTACTAGGGGTGCTGAGATTGTAGATGAGTTAAAACCTCTTCCCTCAGAGATTATTGTTACCAAAAAGCGTTTCTCTGCTTTTTTTCACACGGAGCTTGATATTATCTTAAGAAGGCTTAATATTAAATCACTTGTTATTTGCGGAGTGCAGACTCCAAACTGCATAAGGGCAACTGCAGTTGATGCAATTTCATTTGATTATGACGTAATTGTCCTTGAGGGTTGCACTGCTTCAAGCTCCCATGAAGTGCAGCTTTGTAACTTAAACGACTTAAAGAATATGGGAATTAAAGTTTTAAAAAGCGAAGATATAATAAAAAAATGAATTGATGAAAGGAGATATTATGGGAAAAAATTCTATGCCTTCACATCATGGGCCTGAGGACACGTCAAAAAAGGAGTTTCCAAACGAGACCATGAAAATTCTCTGTGAAAGGGGAAGTCTGCGTAATTTCTCAGAAAGAGAAATTCCAGACGACATATTGAATTTGATACTTGAGGCAGGAGTTAGGGCTCCAACAGGTGGAAATCTTCAGCCCTATTCAATAATTAAGATTCAGAAAGAGAAAGCTAAGAGAAAACTTGCAGAACTCTGCGGGCAGAATTTTATAGAGAAGGCACCGGTAGATTTAATTTTTTGCATTGATTGGCATCGATTAAAAAAATGGGCAAAGCTTGAAGTAGCACCTTTTACTGCAACAAGCTCTTTCAGGCATTTCTGGATTTCATTCCAGGATACTGTCATTGCAGCTCAGAGCATTGTTGTTGCAGCAGATGCACTTGGTCTTGGCTCTGTTTATGTAGGAACCATAATAGACATAATTCCTGAAGTTAGAGAGCTGTTAAAACTTCCCGAAGGAGTTTTTCCTGTGGTACTTCTCTGTGTTGGATATCCTGCTTTTTCAAAACCACTCCCAAGGAAAAAGCTTGGAATTGGAACAATTGTTCATTCAGAGAAATACCATGATAAAAAGGATAGAGAGCTTCTTGAGGCTTTTAACGAAAAGTATTCAGAACTAAAAATACCCATCACAAAAGAGCGTCTTGATAGGATTTATGAAGTTTGTGTAGATATTCATGGTCGTGAATTTGCAAAGAAATGTATTGAAAAAATAAAGCGAAATGGTTATATTAATGCGGTACAAAGATATTTCGGGCTTCATTACGTTGCAAACAAAATGCCAGAGAACAACGAGGAATATTTAAAGCTTATGGAAGAGGCAGGCTTTAACTGGTTCAAAAAATACGAAATAAAAAGTAAATAGGAGGAAAAAATGCTAAAAGATCTCGTATTAAAATGCAGAAGTTACAGAAGGTTTTACGAAGATTACAAAGTTGATTGTGAAACTTTAAAGGAACTTGTCGACCTTGCAAGACTTTCATCGTCTGCAGGAAACAAGCAACCTCTGAGGTACATCCTTTCCTGTACAGAAGAGAAAAATGCTAAGATTTTTGCAAATGTTGCATGGGCTGCATACCTTACTGATTGGCCAGGACCATCAGAGGGAGAACGCCCATCTGCTTATATTGTAATGCTTGCAGACAAGGATGTGCACTCGCTTCATTACAACTGGGATGCAGGAATTGCCTCTGAAGCAGTAATGCTTGGTGCAGTTGAAAAAGGGCTTGGAGGCTGTATAATGGCATCTATTAAAAGGTCGGACCTTATGAAAGAACTTAATATTCCTGAAGAATATGAAATTGTTTTCGTACTTGCCATTGGAAAGCCGAAAGAAGAAATAGTGCTTGAAAAAATTCCTGAAAGTGGAGATATAAAGTACTGGAGGGACGATAAGCACGTGCATCATGTTCCAAAAAGATCTCTTGAAGAGATTATTTTGGATCTTTGATAAAAAATGGGAATCATTCTACGAAAAGTCAAAGCTTCTGATAAAGAAAGGATCCTTGAAATTTCTTCAAGAATTTGGGAAGGATACGATTATATTCCTTCTGTCTTTGATGAGTGGTTAAATGACTCACAAGGGTTTTTCGCCTGTGCAGAGCTTGATGGCTCCGTAGCAGGCTTTGGTAGATGCTTAAAAGTTAATGATGAGTACTTCTGGCTTGAGGGGCTTAGGACTGACCCAAAACTGCAGGGGCACGGTGTTGGCAAAGCTTTGACTGATTGCTTTATAGAATATGGGGCTAAGGAAAATTGTAAAACCTTAGCCCTTTCCACCTATATTGACAACAAGGCGAGCATTCACATCATCGAAAAAAGTGGATTCAAAGTTGTTGCAAATTTTGTTTATTTTGAAACTCGAAGAAGAAAAATTATCGAGCGAAAGCCAGTTAAGGGAGTAGAAAATATCAGCATTAATTCAGCAATGGATTTCATTGTAAATTCCAAATTTATCAGGCTGTCAAAAGGTTATTTTCCATATGGTTGGCAATTTGTTAATGTGAAATACGGCTTAGAGGCCATTCTCAATAAAGCGGGCTTTGTATATGGAATTAGAAAGGATAATAAAATTACTGGACTTGTGTGTGGGGCAGAATTAATAAAAGGTTTTGGAAACTTGAGTGTGTTTTTTATTGATGGCGAAAGTGAAGCGGTCTCAAAACTTGTAAAAGCAGTGTTTTACCTAAAGTCAGTATACTCAGGAATTGAGTTTATGATTCCAACTTTTCAGGGAGAAACAATAGAGGCTTTTGAAATTCTTAAAAAACTTGGGATAAGGAACTACAATAAATTTGCTCCCGATGTCTTTGCCTACGAGAAAACTCTCAGGTAATACTAAAAAGGTTCTTTTAACCTTTAACCAGTTTTTTGCCGAATTTTTGAACTCCTATTTTTCAGAGAGATATTTTAAGCGCTCCATAGCGCTTGGATGTTTTCAGTTTAAATAATACCTGCGAGGTCCCTACATAGCTTACCTATCGTATCAGTTTTTTTGCTCTGCCTTTGGAAGTCCTTTTTAGTCTTCAAATCTCTCCTGACAAGTTTTCTTCATCAGTATTACATACTTTGTAAATAGTATTTGTTCATATTTTTTTAATAGTCGGATTTCTGCTACAATGTAGAGAAAATATTTTTTGAAAAGAACCAAGGAGGAAGCCATGATTAACAAGGAAGTTTTGATGATTCCGGGACCAACTCCTCTTCCGCCAAGGGTTGTTTCTGCAATGACTCATCCCATGGTAAACCATAGAGGGCCTGTTTTCCGCAAAATCTTTGCTGAGATTAGAGAATTAACAAAATCACTTCTCAATGAGCCAAGCGAGGTTTTTCTTGTTGGGTCTTCAGGAACAGGCGCAATGGAACTTGCCATACAGAACTTTTCAAAGAGAGGAAGTGAAGTCCTTGTTGTTGATACTGGCTTTTTTGGCGAAAGGTTCTATAAAATTGCTAAGGCTTACGAAAGAAATGCTCTACGCCTTGAAGTTCCATGGGGAAGAAGCGCAAAAAAGGAAGAAATTCTTGAATCACTTAAGAACAATTCAAATGTTGAAACGGTTTTTCTTACCCACAACGAAACCTCATCAACTGTCATAAATGATATTGCAGCCATTTCGAAAGCAATAAGAGAAGTTTCCAATGCTCTTACAGTAGTTGATGGAATAAGCTCAATGGGTATTGCAAGAATTGACATGAAGAATTCACCGATTGATGTTGTGTTAGGTGCATCGCAGAAAGGGTTAATGAGCCCTCCGGGAATTGGACTTGTTGCATTGAGCCAAAGAGCCTTGGAATATGCCTCAAGTAATGACTCTGGCTCGTTCTATTTTGATATCAAAGAGTTAAAAAGAAATGGAGATATGGGAGATCCATTTACAACATTTCCTGTTTCTACTGCCTTTGGCTTGAGAGAAGGTCTTAAAATGCTTTTTGAAGAAGGTCTTGAGAATGTTTATAAAAGGCATGAAACATATAGAAAGTTAGTAAGAGAATCACTTTCCACAATAGGCCTTAAGTTTGTTGCAGATGATGTTTCTGCATCTCCATGCGTAACAGGAGTTTATGCCCCCGAAGGTGTAAATGCAGACGAAATTGTTGATACGATGAGGAGGCGCTACAATATAGAGATAGCAAGGATTCAAGGAAAACTTAGAGGAAAGGCATTCAGAATTGGTCATATGGGATTTGTAAACTCAAACGACTTATTAGTTACAGTCGCAGCTCTCGAAAGTACTCTTAAAGACTTAGGATTTGACTTTCCTTTTGGAAGCGCAACTTGTAAATTTATTGAAATAAGAAGGAACTTTGAAGTCTAAAAAATCAAGGAGGAAACGTGGAAAAGATTAGAGAAATCTTAAAAAGCAAGCTAAGTAACGAAGGAATCAAAAGAGTTGAAGCTCTGAACAACTTTTTTCTTGAGGAGTTCATTGCAAGGTATATTGAAATTTTGCAGCCAGAAAATGCCTATGTTTCTATCGGAATAGATAAGGACTTTGCCTACATTCGGAAAAGAGCCCTTGAATTGTATGAGGAAATTCCTTTGAAAATTACTGGACACACTGCTCACTTTGATGCTTATGGTGACCAGGGACGTGACAAGGCAAACACAAAGATACTGCTTGAAAATGGTGAATGGCTTGATGAAGTCATTGTAACGGGCCCAAGGGATGAAAACCTTAAAGAAGTACATGAAATACTTGCGGGAATTATGAAAGGAAGAGAGATGTTTATCTGCTTTTATGTTCTTGCACCTGAAAACTCCATTTTCTCAATTCCATGCCTGCAGATTACAGATTCGCCATATGTTGCACATTCCGAGAATATTCTTTATAGGCAAGGATACAACGAATTTAAGAGATTAAACGGATCAAACAAATTTTTCAGGTTTGTTCACTCTGAAGGGGAGCTTGACGAAAGACATGTCTCAAAGAATCTTGATAAAAGAAGAATCTACATTGACCTTAAAGGAGAGACTGCTTACTCTGTAAATACACAGTACGGCGGAAATACCATCGGGCTTAAAAAGCTTGCAATGAGACTTGCAATAAAGAGAGCTTCCAAAGAAGGCTGGCTCACAGAGCACATGTTAATTATGGGAGTTCATGGACCTAAAAGCAGAGTTTCATACTTTACCGGTGCATTCCCTTCTATGTGTGGCAAAACCTCTACTGCTATGCTTGAAGGTGAAACTATTGTAGGCGATGACATTGCCTACCTTAAAGTGAAAGACAGCAAAGTGTATGCAGCAAATGTTGAAAAAGGAATGTTCGGAATCATTCAGGGTGTGAATTCAAAGGATGACCCAATTCAATGGAAGGCACTTCATACACAAGGAGAAATAATTTTCTCAAACATACTAGTTCTGGAAGATGGTTCTGTATACTGGATTGGTTGTGACGGACCTGTACCAGAAAGAGGTATCAATCACTCAGGGGATTGGTTCAAGGGCAAATTTGATGCAAAAGGAAAAGAGATACCTCCTTCACACCCTAATGCTCGTTTTACACTTCATCTTGAAAGTCTTGAAAATGTCGACAAAAATCTGCACAACCCTGAAGGTGTGCCTATTTCAGGGATTATCTATGGTGGAAGAGATTCTGATACCTGGGTTCCTGTATGTCAAGCATTTGACTGGGAGCATGGCATTGTTTTAAAAGGCGCAGGCATTGAGTCAGAAACTACTGCTGCAACTCTTGGTAAAGAAGGCGTGAGGGAATTTAATCCTATGTCAAACCTTGACTTCCTTTCAATTACCATTGGTAAGTACATTGAAATCAATCTCAATTTCGGAAAAAACGCAAAGGAGAAACCACTCATATTCGGTGTTAACTACTTCCTCAAAGACAAAGAAGGAAATTTCCTAAATGAGAAAAACGACAAGAAAATCTGGATAAAGTGGATGGAGTTAAGAGCTCATAATGAAGTTAAGGCAAGGAAAACACCCCTGGGATATATTCCTCTTTACGAAGACCTTAAAGAACTCTTTAAACAAGTTCTTGACAAAGAATATTCTTATGAAGACTATGTAAAGCAGTTTACCATAAGAATTCCAGAGAATATTGCAAAGATTGAGAGACTCACAAAAATCTACTCTGCTATTAGAAGCGTACCTGAAGAAGTTTTCAAACTTTT
>Ga0172363_10003101_pt1 | contig 13486 bp, 12 predicted proteins | sample LakKivs2_kivu2a2_FD_114541 | JGI IMG/M metagenome (GOLD analysis project Ga0172363, IMG submission 114541) | Sediment microbial communities from Lake Kivu, Rwanda - Sediment s2_kivu2a2 | ecosystem: Environmental > Aquatic > Freshwater > Lake > Sediment | place: Rwanda: Western Province, Lake... | reverse complement strand
TGACGATAGCCACGCGCGCGGCCTCTTTGCGGTTGGCACCCTTTTCCATGGACTTGAGCGCCTCGTCGATGTGCTGGCGCAGCTCTTCGGTGTTGGCGTGGCGTTCTTCGCACGTCTTGGCGCACATCTTCTGCACCAGCTCGTCGACCGCCGGCGGGATGCCGGCCTCGGGGTTGAGTGAGGACGGGGGTGGGGGCGGCTCTTGCAGGTGGAACTGGATGATTTCGGTCGTGCTGCTCGACTTCTTGAAGGGCAGCTCGCCGGTGAGCATCTCGTAGGTGACCATGCCCAGGGCGTAGATGTCGGAGCGGCCGTCGAGGGACTTGCCGCGCAGCTGCTCCGGCGACATGAACTCGAGGGTGCCGACGGTCTGGCCGATGGCGGTCAAGGCGGGCGCGCCCTTGCCGCCCTCGCCGGACATGATCTTGGCGATGCCGAAATCGAGCACCTTGACGAAGTCTTCGCCGTCGCGCTCCTCGACCATGATGTTCTCGGGCTTCATGTCGCGGTGGACGATGCCCTTGGTATGGGCTTCGCCCAGCGCCTCGGCGACCTGGTCGAGGATACGCAGGCAACGGCCGACCGGGACCATGCCCGAGGCGCGCTGGATGTCCTGCAGGTTCTGCCCGCGCACGAGCTCCATGGCCAGGTAGAGCACGCCGTCTTCCGTCTGGTCGAAGTCGTAGATGATGACCGTGTGCATGCTCCGCAGCTTGGAGCAGGCCTCGGCCTCGCGGTGGAAGCGGGCCACGACGGTCGGATCCGACAGGCTCTGCGGGTGCAAGATCTTGAGCGCCACCGGCCGTTCGGTGGCGACTTGCGTGCCTTCGAACACGGCGCCGAAGCCGCCCTCGCCGATCTTGCGCTTGACCAGATAGCGGTTGTTGAGGGTGCGGCCGACCAGGCTGTCGAGGGTGATGGGGACGGAATGCGACAGGGGCGGCGGCGTGGGCAAGCGCGCGGGCCCGGAGCGGCCGACCGCCATGGGCAGCGCGGGTACGCCCATGGCCGGGCTTTTGTGCGGAGGTGCCACCCGGGCCGGGGCGGGAAGTCGATCCAGAAGCTGGTCGGTGTAGCGGTCCCCCGGGGCAGGCAGAGGTTCGGGCAGTGCGGTTCCGCACTCGCCACAGAAGCGTGCATCCGCATCGGCTGCGGATTGGCAATGGGGACAGATGCGGGGACCGGCCATGGTCTAGTTGGCGTCGGGGTCTGAGGATCGAGAGGGAGGCGCAGGCGACGGAGCCGGGGCGGCTGGCGCCTTGGCGGAGAGGCGCGAGGGCAAGTCGGGGAGGCTCGGTTTCTGGAAAGCCAAGAAGAGCGCCCCGCCCAGAGCCGCAAGCAGGGTGATGAGCACGAAGGTGAGGAAGGGGCGAGAGGGCTTCTCCTCCACCGTGTGAAGCTCGGAGCTTGAAGACGGTGTCGAGGCGGTCGGGTTGACCAGCCGAGTGGGCAAGGCGCCCGGGCTGCTCGTGTCGGCGACATCGGGCTGGGTCGGCAATTCCAGCGTGACCTTCTCGGTGACCGGACGGGTCACCCGCTTAGGCGGCTCGGGATCGTCGGGATCGATGCCAGGGTCGAAGGGTTCGAAGGCGATGGTGGGATTGGGTTCGGGCTCGGGCAAGCCGTCGCCCTCGAAGCGGGCGACCACCACGCTGATATTGTCGGGCCCCTCGCGCTCGAGCGCCTTGACCACGAGGGCATCGCAGGCCTTCTTGGGATCGGGTTCCGATTCCAGGATGGCCTTCATTTCCTCGTCGGTGACCGGGCCGTGCAAGCCGTCGGTCGAGACCAGGACGATGTCCCCCCGGCAAAGAGCGAGGTGGGACAAGACCACGTCCACCTTGTCCTGCACGCCGAGGGCCTGGAGAATGATATTGGCGTGCTCGAAGCTCTTGGCCTCCTCCGCGGTCATGGCTCCGGCCTCGATGAGCTGCCAGGCCAAGGACTGGTCCTTGGTGAGCTGCACCATCTGCCCCGAGCGCACGACGTAGCAGCGTGAGTCGCCAATCTGGCCGATGATCAAGGAGCGGTCGATGAGCCCCACCGCGGTACAGGTGGTACCCATGCCGCGCTCGTTCTGGTTGGCGCGCGACTGGATGTTGATCTTCTCGTTGGCGGCTTCGATGGCCCGGCGCAGGCGCCGCGCGAAGCGCTCGCGCGTGGTGGGGGCACCGGCTTCCATGTCGCTGGAGATGGAGTCGGTGGCCATGGTCGAGGCGACCTCGCCCGCGGCGGCGCCGCCCATGCCATCGCAGACCAGGAAGAGCACCCCCTTGGGGCCGAGCGTGAACTCGAGCGTCTCCTCGGGTGACGAGGTGCGCAGCCCGGTGTCCACGTTGGCGATAAGGAAGTTGTCCTCGTTGTGCTCGCGAATGAGGCCCACGTCGGTCTTGCCGAACGTGGTCACCTTGATGTTCGAAGGGCTTTCCATCCTAGTAGTCGTGGCCTGCCGCGGGGTTGGGCGGTAGCATCCATAGCTTCACCCTAACCCAGCTCGAAGCGCAAGAGTTCGTCGCCGAGCCGCATCATCTGGCCGGACTCCAGCACATGTTGGCCGGAAAGGCGAAGGTAGGTGCCGTTCGAGCTGCCCTGGTCGGAGAGGAGGGCGCGATTACCGCGGAACTGCAGGAGGGCATGCCGGCGCGACATGAATTCGTCGTCTGAAAACACGAGGTCGCCCTGTTCTCGGCCGATGATGAGATCGCTCCTTGTCAGGTGGTAGACGTCGCGGCTGGTGCCCGCGGATGTCATCTGGCGCAAACGGCCCCACGGGGACTTGAGCGGGGTTCCAAAGAGAATCATGCCGTGTTCCACCGCCGGGCGCAGGGTCTTTTCCGCATCGGGGACCTCCTCGAAACGCAGGACCTGTTTGCCGACCAGGATGTAGCTTCCGTCGAGCAGTTCGACCGGACCGGTGATGCGGATGTAGATGCCGTTGCGGCTTTCGAGGGGGGTGATGACGAACTGACCTGCGCGCACCGAGATGCGCGCGTGGCGTTCGGCCAAGTGCTTGTCGTCGAAACGCAGATCGCCTTCGGTGCGGCCGATGTCGATCTGTTCGCCGGTGATGGCGTAGGATTCCCCGTCCGTCCCATCGCGTCGGACGGCTACCAGGCGGGGTCCTCCCACGCGCGCCGAGACCGCCCGCGACGGCCGTGCCGCGACCGCCGCGGCCAGCGCGGCCGAGGCGTCGGCGCTCATGGGGGTGGTGTGACCGAGCCGGCGTCCGCAGGCGAAGCAGAAGTTGGTGTCGAGGGGGTTGCGATTGCCGCACCCCGAGCAGATGAGCGCCGAGCCCACGCCAGAGGTGACGGCCACGGGTGACCCGCACCGCTGACAGAATGCGGCACCGTCGGCCACTACGCTTCCACACTGGAAACAGGTTAGCATCGTGAGTTGGCGCCCAAGGGTAGCGCAGGTCCGCGCGGAACGAAAACCGGAAAGATGAGGCGCGAACCCGAGAAGCATTGCATGGCGGTCCATCCTCTATTAGAAGGCTGGCGGCAACACCACCATCCACTCCGGGTGTGCGCCCGGTCATTCACAGTGCTTCTGTTTCTATCAGCGATTCCGAAGAGCGTCAATTCTCCACGGCAGAAGGCCTTGCCGGGGCTTGGCAGACGGCGTGTATGCTGCATGGTGGCGGTCGCGGTCGCCTTGGCGATGTGCGTCGCGTGCAGCCCACTCGTGGAAAACGCCCCCTTCTCGGTGCGGCCCGACAGCCTGGCGCCTGGCGACCTGCTGGGCCCCTTCGACGGCATGGTGGTCGACGGCGAGACCGAGCGGCCGATCGCCTCGGCGGTGGTGGTGGGCTCGTGGGCCTTCGAGCGCGGTATCGGGCTTCGCGGACCTGCCTCTGTGCGCGAGGCATCGGTCGAAACCGACGCCGACGGCCGCTACCGTCTTCCCCAGCCCGATGACCTGCCCACCGGCAGCTCGATGCGCCTGCGCCGATTCACGCTCATCGTCTATCACCGCGGCTACGTCGCCTACCGCAGCGACTTCAAGTTCAGAAGCGACGGCAAAGGCGAGGTCCGCCACGACTTCAGCCAGCGCGCGAACAAGGTGCGCCTGGAGAAGTGGCAGGCCGGCATGGAGCATCGACGCCACCTTGCCTTCTTGGGCAGCGCCGAGGCCGTCGTCAAGGCGGCGGGATGGGAAGCCCAGCCGGCGAGCCTGGAATACGACGGAGGGGCGACAGCGCCACGCGCCCCCGCCCCCCAGGCCGCGAAGGTGCAAACGGCCTCGCCCGAGCTGCTCGACGCCTCGCCCCTGCTCTCGGTGGAAGAGGTGCGCGGGGTGACCGGTTTCGCTGGCGACTTCGAGATCGGCCGGCTTGCGGACCGGGTGCGGAGCGAGGAATACGACAGCCTGCACTTCAAGGCCAAGGGCAAGTCAGAGGGGTTCGACGTGGGGGTGCGCGTGTGGGCGGGCAGTCCGGCTCTTGCCGAAGCGCAATTCGGCAAGCTGATTGCGGAGCTGCCTGCCGCCATGCCGACGGAGGAAATCGGCGATCGCTCGGTGCGCGCACGCGGGGGCGAGGTGGTGGGCCTGGCATTCCTCCTGCAAGAGCGGGGGTTGGTGGTCCAAATCAGTTGCGGCACCTCGCAATGCACGGAGGCGGGCATGGTCCTCCGCTTGGCCAAGCTGGTCGAGAGCCACCTCGGCGAGCTGCGTGTGGGCGGGGACAGGAACGGTTCTCCGGCCGAAGGGGGCCCAGGTGAGAAAGGGGGCGAGCCGTGATGGGGCGTTGCCGGCAGAGGCGGGAATCGCGGTTGACGCGGGTGGTCTTTTGGGGTCTCGTCTTGCTGACCGCGTCGTTTGTTGGCGGACGCGCGCGCGCCTGGGATGCCGCGACCACGCACGCGGGGATGACCGGGCGGGCCCTGGAGGCTTCCCGCTTCCACGCTGCGCTCGCGCACCGCATGGGACGGGCCCTGGGCTCGTTCGAGCCCTTGCGTCTCGACGTGGCTGCGCTGGATGCGAATCGTGCGCGGGACCTGGTGGGGCGTCTGCGGGCCCTGGATTCCGCCGGCGGCTATCGCCCCAGCGCCGAGGGGGTGGCCACGGCGTCGGCCTGGGTACGCGCGGGCTCGGTGCTGGCCAAGACCCCGCCCGAGCGGGGGCGCAATCACTTTCTCGAACCAAGCACGAAGAGCGGGCTTGACGACGACTCTGGGCTGTCAGGCGCGTTCCATGCCGCCCGCCTCACCCTCGACGACGGGGCCACCGTGCGCGCGGCCGCGACCGGACAGGCCTTCGCCCTCGATGGGATGTCGGCTCTGGCCTGGCTGCGCTCGCCGCACAACGACTTCGGGCTGGCGGCATTCTTCGACAACTGGGAGCGTGCGCTGAGCGCCGAAACATCAAGCCGGCGCGAGACCGCTCTCGTGCGCGCCTTGCTGGCCATGGGCGGCCTTCTCGCCGTTCTCGAGGATGCGGGGCAGCCGGCCTTCGTGCGCAACGACTTCCGCGGCGAGTTCCTGGCGCGTGAAAGCGGATCCGCATTCGAGCGCTGGGTTGCCGATCGCTACGGGGCCGTGGCCTTGCCGCCGGCCGGCCCGGCCGTGGTCCGACCCGACGTCGAAAGCTACTTCTTGGCAGGGGATCTCCTCGGACTGGCGCAGAAGACGCAGCGGAAGTTCTTCTCCCCCGGCACCTTGCCCGCGGACTTCTCCTGCGATCCCTGCGACGCGAGCGCGGCGCGCTTGGTCCATCGCTCGCTGGCTTTTCCCGAACCGGAGGTTGGTGGGCTCGACCTGCGTCAGTCGCCGCAAACCCGCTATGTGGTGCAGGACGGCTTGCGCATCCTCGCCTACCGGCGCCTGGGTGACCGGGTGCACTTCTTCCTCGATTCGTCCGTGTACGCCGACGTGGCGCAGGCCTGGCTGCCCGAGGTGGAGGGTTACGCCGCGGGCCTCGTCAACCATCTTTTGCGGGCCAAGGTGGGCTTCGCGGTGGCTGGGCGCGAGGCTGCGCTCACCCTGGAAGGCGTCGACGAGCCTCTGCAGGTGGCCTCGGGGTTTCGGGTGTTCGTGGAGGACGCGCAGGGGGAGCGCAAGCCGATCGCGACCGCCGCGTTCAAGCCCGGCACGCCGATTCTGGTCAAGATCCCCGCGAACGCGCGCAAGATCGCCGCCTTCGTACGCGGTAAGGACAAGGCCGGTGAATTCGTCGCCACCGGCGAGATCGCGGGTCCTTAGAGCAGCATTAGTTCTGCCCGCGGTGTGGGTCGGTTTCGTTGCTTTCCTCGCGGCTCTTCTTGTGACGGATGTCCTCGCCGTCGACCATGAAGATGACCATCTCGGCCAGGTTGGTGGCGTGGTCGGCCATGCGTTCGAGGTACTTGGCGATGGATTGCAGGCGCGTGGCCCGGTAGACGTTGTGGCCGCTCTCCATCATGAAGGTGAGGAGCTCGCGGAAGACCTGGGCGTAGAGCGCGTCGACCCCTTGGTCACGATCGATGATCTTGCGCGCGCGCTCGGCATCCTTGGCCACGAAGGCGTCAAGCGCGTCGCGCAGCATGGATTGCACCTCGGTGCCCATGCGGGGGATGTCGACGTAGGGCTTGAGCTGCGGCTCGGCATTCAGCTCGAGCACCCGCTCGCAGATGTTCACGCCCAGATCCGCGATGCGCTCGAGGTCGGTCACCACCTTGAGAACCATGGTGATGAAGCGCAGGTCGGACGCCACGGGCTGGTGCCGCGCCAGGATCTGCAGGCATAGGCCGTCGATTTCGACCTCGATGCGGTCGACGCCCTTGTCTGCGGCGATGGTGCGCTCGGCCAGTCGGGTGTCGCGGTCTTGCAGGGCGCGAATACTGTCGCCGATGAGGCTCTCGACCTGGCTTCCCATCACCAGAAGCTGCTCGCGTAGTTGCAGAAGCTCGTGCTCGTACTCGCGATCGGTGTGCTCTCGTCCGAACATGGGGGCGCCGGTCCTTGCCGCTATCCGAAGCGGCCGGTGATGTAGTCTTCCGTCTTGGGTTGCTTGGGCTTGGTGAAGATGGCCTGGGTGCGGTCGAACTCGATCAGGTCTCCCATGTAGAAGAACGCGGTGTGGTGCGACACGCGTGCGGCCTGCTGCATGTTGTGGGTAACGATGACGACCGTGTATTTGCGCGCCAGCTCGTGGATCAGCTCCTCGATGTGAGCGGTGGCGATGGGGTCGAGGGCGGAGGCGGGTTCGTCCATGAGAATCACGTCCGGCTCGACGGCCAGGGCGCGGGCGATGCACAGGCGCTGCTGCTGGCCCCCCGAGAGACCGAACGCACTTTCGTGGAGGCGATCCTTCACCTCCTCCCACAAAGCCGCGTTTTGCAGTGCCTGTTCGACCTTGTCCCCGAGTTGGCTGCGATCCTTGATGCCCCCGATGCGCAGTCCGTAGGCGACGTTCTCGAAGACCGACTTGGGGAAGGGGTTCGACTTCTGGAAGACCATGCCGATGCGTCGGCGTACGGCAACGGGGTCCACGCCGGTCCCGTAGATGGGCTCGTCATCGAGCCTGACGTCGCCTTCCACGCGACAGCCGAGGACCATCTCGTTCATGCGGTTGAGCGAGCGCAGGAAGGTGGACTTGCCACACCCCGAGGGACCGATGAGGGCGGTGACCTGCCTGCCGGGAATGGTCATGTCCACAGGACCCAAGGCCTTCTTGTCCCCGTAGTAGACGACCAGGCGTCGAATCTGGATGCTGCCCGAGGGCTCGCTGTCGGTCGAAGGTAGGGCCTGCGTGATCATGACGAATGGCTCGAAATCCTTCGGCGCATGTGCGAGCGTACCACGATGGCCGAGGCGTTGAGGGCGAAGGTGAGAACCAGGAGAACGAGAACCGTAGAGTAAAGCAACGGCCGGGTCGCGTCCACGTCGGGTGACTGGGTGGCCAGGACGTACACGTGGTAGCCGAGCTGCATGAACTGGTCGTGCAAGCCATGGGGAAGCGTGGGCAGGTAGTAGGCGGCTCCGGTGAAGAGGATGGGGGCGACCTCGCCGGCTCCACGACTGATGGCCAGGATGGCGCCGGTGAGGATGCCGGGCACGGCTTGGGGTAGAACCACGCGCGTGACGGTCTGGAACTTGGTCGCCCCCAGGGCGGACGAGGCCAGGCGCACGTCGTGCGATACCGCCGCGAGCGCCTCCTCGGTCGCCACGATGACCACCGGCAAGGTCAAGACCGCCATGGTCAGCGCGGCCCACACCAGGGCCGGCTGGCCGTAGACCTTCGCACCGCCGAAGAACAGCTTGTCGATGCTGCCGCCGGCGAATTGCACGAAGAAGCCCAAGCCGAAGAGACCGAACACGATGGAAGGAACCCCCGCCAGGTTGTTCACCGCAATGCGCACCAGGCGGGTGGCACGGGCGGTCGGATTGGCGTACTCATGCAGGTAGATGGCGGTGGCGACCCCGGCGGGCAAAGCGGCGATGGTCATGAGCAGCACGAGCGCGACGGTGCCGAAGATGGCGGGGAAGATACCTCCGGCGGTCATGCCGTCCTTGGGGGCCTGGGTGAGGAAGCCGAGAGTCAGGCGGGACGCACCGTTGCGGACGACGTCGAAGAGAATGACGGCGAGGATGGTGACGACAAGGAGGGTGGCGAATCCGGTGCAAAGCCAAAGCGCGGCATCGCCCGCGCGGGGTCGGCTCTTCCTGAGCAGGGGAAGACGATTCACGGTGACACCCCCATCTTGCGTTTCATGCGGGCGATGGTCCGGTCACCCAGGTAGTTGATGCCGAAGGTGACCAGGAAGAGCAACACCGCCAGCGCGAAAAGCACCGTGTAATGCGGCCCGCCGAACACGACCTCCGCCAGCTCGGCCGCGATGCTGGCCGAGAGCGTGCGCACGGAATCGGCGGGATTGGCCGAGACGATGGATGCGTTGCCCGAGGCCATGAGCACGATCATGGTTTCGCCGAAGGCGCGACCGAGCCCGAGGGCGATGCTGGCCGCGATCCCGGGCGCGGTTGCGGGCAGAACGACCTTAGTGATGGTCTGCCAGCGCGCCGCACCCAGGGCCACGGAGGCTTCGACGTAGCTACGCGGCACGGCGCCGAGTGCCTCTTCCGAGACCGTGAAGATGACGGGGATGACGGCAAACGACAGCGCGACCCCGGCCACCACCGCGTTGAGGCGCGAGTCGAAGCCGAAGACGTCCTGAAACCACGAGGCCATCACGATGAGCGCGAAGAAGCCCAAGACTACCGATGGGATCCCGGCCAGAAACTCGATCACCGGTTTGACGATTTCGCGCGTGCGCGGCCTGGCATACTGCGAAACGAAGATGGCCGCGCTGACCGCCAGCGGCACGGCCACCAACATCGAAATCGCGGTCACCTTGACGGTTCCAATCACCAGGGGAACGATGTTGTACTTCGGGATTTCCGACACCGGCTGCCACACGTACTCGGCCGCGTCGTAACCCGGCCATTGCTGCGCGAACCACATCTTGGCCAGGGTGACCTCGCGGTGAATGGCCGGGCTGACGAGCAGCGGCCACGCCTCCTTGGCGATGAAGACGAGAATGAGAATCACCGCGGCGACGGCGGAGTAGGCCAAGACGCGGATGGCCAGCTCGGTTGCGCGTTCGACCAAGGGGGGACGTCGAGCCTTCAACCTGGGAGCACGGCTGGGCGCGGTTCGGGCAAGCGGTTTTGACGCGGTGACGATGGCGGCTGGAATCTCTATCACGGACTTCTCTGTCAGAGTAGTCGCGGCAAGACCTTCTGGCGGGGTATCGTGTGTGCTGCCGTCGACTCCTTGCATCCTGGGCGGAAGTCTGGCGCAGCAAGATGGCACATGGGTCTCGCATTCGTGACGTTTGCGTGACAGAATTGATGTTTCCGGGGCTGTGGACAAATCCTCCCCGGGGTTGTGGATAGCCTGTGCGTGGGGTTGTGGAGAACCCCTGGATCCGTTGGCTTGGCACTGGCGTGACAGACACCGGGGTGTGACGTAGCAGAGTTGTCGCCTTTTCGCCGCGGTGCCGTCGCAATGATTCCCCTAGGATTGCGGTTGAGGCAAAGGAGGTCATTCATGATCGATCCGGGTGAGAGAGGGTTCATGATTCGAGATCCTTCACGGTTGGAGGGACCGGAGGACGCCTTCGACCACGATGACGACGACGATGCGGCCGACTGCGACGATGACGACGGGCCGTCCTCGCCAAAGCCGGAGCGCTGGTTCTCGCGCTCGGATTTCGGCACGCTCGAGTGGTGGCTGCACACCTGACCGCGGGCTAGCTTGCGCGCGGCAAGGTGAAGGCGAACGTCGAGCCCTTGCCGGGGGTGCTCTCGACGCTCACCTCGCCGCCCATGCCTTCGACCAGGTGCTTGACGATGGAAAGGCCGAGGCCGGTTCCCCCCATGTCGCGCGAGCGCCCGGGGTCCACGCGATAGAATCGTTCGAAGAGGCGCGGCAGGTGTTTGGGCTCGATGCCGGGGCCGTTGTCGGAAACCAGGACCTGTACGCTCGCTTCGGCCGGGCGCGCCCCGATGTTCACGCTGGATCCCTCGGGGCAGTACTTGAGGGCGTTGTCGATCAGGTTGGCAAGCACGCGCTCCGTGGCGGTACGGTCGCCCATGACGCGAGAAAGGCTCTCGGGGATGTCGACGCCGACGTGCAGCCCGTGCGACGAGGCACGCTCGCGAAAACCGCTCAGGACCTTCTCGCAGATGACCATGAGGTCGATGGCCTCCGGGATCAGGCGATACTCCTTGGCCTCGATCCTCGAGAGGTCGAGGAGGTCGGCGATGAGCTCGCCCAGGCGCTTGGCGTTGCGCTCGATGATGTGGAGGAATTGTGCTGCCGCCTGGGGGTCGTGTTCCATGGCGATGCGCAGGGTCTCCGCGGCCGAGCGTAGCGATGCGACCGGGGTGCGCAGCTCGTGCGACACGTTGGCCACGAAGTCGCGCCGGATGGTTTCCAGGCGACGCATCTCGGTCACGTCGAAGAGCACAAGCACGAGGGCGCGCGGCTCGCCCGAGAGTCGCGCTGCATGCACCAGAAGCCGGCGCGGCTTGATGCCGCCGACCTCGATCTCACCCGCCATGGCATCATCCCCGACCAAGGTCCGTTCCACGATGGATTGTAGCTCGGCGTTGCGCACGACCTCGATGGTCGAGCGGCCGACCACGTCGGACTCCAGCAGCAGCATCTCGCGCAAGGATGGGTTGGCGAGCAGGATGCGGTGTTCTCCGTCCATGACCAGGACGCCTTCGCGCATCGATTCGAGAATGCGGCCGAGGAGATCGCGATCGTCGCGCAGCTCGCGCAGCGAGCGCGAGAGACTGGTCGCCAGGTGGTCGATGGCACGTCCAAGTTCGCCGACCTCGTCGGCGGTGTTGCTGTGGGTTCGCACCTCGAGCTCGCCCGCAGCCATGCGGCGAGCGACGGTAGTGAGCGAGCGCAGGCCGCGTGACATGATCACCGCCGCGGCAGAAGACAGCACCAACGCCGCGAGGAGCGCAATCGCAGCACCGCCCAGGAGCAGGGCACGCACGCGTGCCTTGGCTGCGTCCACATCCGACAAGGGCAGGCTCAAGCGCGCCACCATGTCGGGATTGCCCGGCACGCGCATGGCGGCATAGAGCATGCGCTTGTGGGTGGTGGGGGAGAAGCGAATGCTGTTTTCGGGCCTGCCGGCCAAGGCTGAGGCAACTTCAGGGCGGAAGCGGTGGTTCTCCAACTTGCCCAGGTCCCGACCCTCCACCTCCGTGTCACCGACCACGACGCCCTGGCTGCGGATGAAGGTGACCCGGGCCCGGGCGATGGCGCCGAGGTCGTGCGCCAGGCGCTCCCAATCAGGTTGCCCTCCGGCAACCCGCGGGCTCGACCGCTCGGCGACCAGGGTGAGGCGAATGTGCAGGTCTTGTCGGATGCGCTCGGTGAGGTCGTGCTCGATGGTCGGCAGCAAGTACGCCTCTGCCGCAAGCACGCTCACGGCCAGCAGCCCGAACGATGCGAAAAAAAGCTTCCCGCGGGCGCCCAGTTTCATGGCGAGTCATCCGGGCTGTCGGCGAAGCGGTAGCCGATGCCACGCACGGTCTCCACGTAGGCCCCGGCGAGCCCAAGCTTCTCGCGCAGCCGTTTGATGTGGGTGTCCACCGTGCGGGTGTTGTTATCCGGGCTGGCTTCCCAAACATCGTCGAGCAGGGTGGCGCGGCTCTGGACCCGCCCGCGCCTCTCGTAGAGGGTCCAAAGGAGCTTCATTTCCAGCGGTGTAAGGGTGACCTCTTCGTCGTCGACCCAGGCCCGGTGGGCGGCGCGATCGACGCGCAAACGGCCGAAGACCAGCTCGGGTCCGGAATCGGTCCCCGCAGCATCCCCGCGCACACGGCGCAGCACGGCCTGCACCCGCAAGCTGAGCTCGCGCATGCTGAAGGGCTTGACCACATAGTCGTCGGCGCCCAACTCGAAGCCGACCACGCGGTCGATCTCCTCGCTGCGCGCGGTCAACATGATCACGGGAATCTGGCGCAAGGAAGCATCGCTCTTGATGCTGCGGCAGATATCGAGGCCGGAGACATCGGGCAGCATCAGGTCGAGCAGGACGAGATCCGGGCGTTTCTCCCGCACCGCGGTCAAGGCCGCTGCGCCGCGATCGACAGACAGAACCTCGTGGCCGGCCTGGCCAAGGTTGTAGGCAAGGACCTGCCGGATGTCCGCTTCGTCTTCGACGACCAGAATACGTGGCATGGCGCGCGCTGAACCTGGAGGGCAAGGATGCAACCCTTGCCGGAATTCGTCTACCCCTAAAAAGAAGCGGCAGAAGGAGCCCACCAGGGTGTAGCGACGCACCTTCTGGAACGCCAAGCCAAGCTGCGGCACATCCAGGAGCTGCTCGGCCGCGCCTCGGTGGCCACGACGCAGATCTACACGCACGTATCGATCGGGCAGCTGAAGGAAACCCTGCAGCGGTGTTACCCGCGAGAGCGTGGTACCATTGCTGAGCAAGCCGATGCCGCAACCGAAAGAAATCGTGGAAGCCGCCCTGCAACTGCCACCCGAACAGCGCGAAGAGGTGATCAACGACCTGTGGGCGAGCCTGGACGTGGACCTGGGCGAGGAGTGGGAAGGAGAAATCAAGCGACGGGTCCAGGACGTAGACGCCGGGCGCGTAAAAACCATCCCCGCCGAGGAAGTCTTCTCGCGGCTTGAGCATCGCTTCCGTGCTCGGTAGACAGCTCCACTTCAACCCGCTGGCCGAGGGAGCTTTTCGAGGCGGCACGCTGGTACGACGACGGCTCGCCCGGATTGGGCGGGGCTTTCGTCGATGCCGTCCGGGAGGCCACCACGCGCGTGATGGAGGCCCCCAAGCGGTGGCGCCTGTTGCGCGGCACGCGCCGCTACCTGATGGGGCGATCGCAGGACGACAAAGCCAGCCGCCATCAGCCAAGCGTCGCGGCGGCGGTCTCGCAGAGGCTTGGGAAAGTGAGGAGCGCCATCCGCTTCCACGACGAGAGGCGCTTCCTTGCAGAAGAAGTCCACGATG
>Ga0172363_10003100_pt1 | contig 13487 bp, 6 predicted proteins | sample LakKivs2_kivu2a2_FD_114541 | JGI IMG/M metagenome (GOLD analysis project Ga0172363, IMG submission 114541) | Sediment microbial communities from Lake Kivu, Rwanda - Sediment s2_kivu2a2 | ecosystem: Environmental > Aquatic > Freshwater > Lake > Sediment | place: Rwanda: Western Province, Lake... | reverse complement strand
CTGGCTTTAAATCCGGGCATACTGCTGCTCGACGATTTTACATCGAGGGTTGACAGGAAAACAGAGAACAGGATCCTGTGCAATATCGAGAATAATTACCCGGAGATGACACTCCTGTCGGTTACCCAGAAAATTGCCCCGGTAAAGCATTATGATCAGATAATACTCCTTATGGAGGGAGAAATAATAGCTTCCGGAAAACATAAGGATTTATTGGAGCGCTCACCTGAATATATTCAGATCTACAGTTCACAGAGAAGCACACATCATTATGAATTATGATCTGAATAAGCCACCGGAAAAAGCGGTCAGGAAACTCCCGGCACTTGCCTCACTGAGGAAACTGATAACCATTATCAGTGGTGAGCGTCACAACCTTGTTGTTGCTTTTGCAGCTATCTTCCTGAATGCGGGGCTGACCCTCGCCGGACCATACATGATAGGGTACACAATTGACACCTATGTCCAGACAAAAAATTATCACGGTGTGCTTCTCTTTGCCGGCATACTGCTGATCATGTATGTTGCGGCATTTATTGTCAATTATGCGCAGATGCGTATGATGGGCGGCATAGGCCAGCGGATGCTGTTCAGTCTCCGTAACTCTGTGTTCAACATGTTGCAGGAGCTGCCACTCGATTTTTTCAACCAGAATAAGGCAGGAGACCTGATATCACGGATCAACAATGATACCGACAGGGTAAACCAGTTCTTTTCCCAGTCACTGATGCAGTTTATCGGAAGCCTGATAACAATGACCGGGGCAGGGATACTTCTCCTGGTAATAAACCTGCCGCTGGGACTCGCAGCACTCGCCCCTGCACTTATCCTGTGGATCTTTACGAAGACTATCTCACCCTGGATCAGGAAAAAGAATGGAGCCAGTCTTAAAAGCCTGGGTAACCTGTCTGCCGAGATACAGGAGAGCCTGGCAAACTTCAGGGTGGTTATTGCCTTCAACAGGCGCGATTACTTTCGCAAGCGGTTTGAGGAGGCAAACAGTGATAATTATAAAAGATCGGTACATGCAGGTATTGCCAATAATATACTCACCCCGGTTTATACTTTTGCGTCAAATATAGGCCAGCTTATCGTCCTCTCCCTGGGCATCTGGCTCATTATCAAAGGGCATTTCTCAATAGGCCTGCTGATAAGCTTCATCGGCTATGTTGTCAATTTCTATAATCCCTTACGTCAGATAGCTGCCCTGTGGGCCAACTTTCAGCTGGCGCTGGCAGCCTGGGACAGGATATCCTACCTCCTCTCTTTTGAAAACAACATTCTGGTTGTTGCTGACACGGGTAAGGTGACAAGTACATCCTATATCCATTTCAGGGATGTCTCCTTCAGTTACCCAAACGGGAAGGAGGTATTACATAAGGTAAGCTTCGATCTGCAAAGAGGCAGGACTTATGCTTTCGTTGGTCCGACGGGTGGAGGAAAAACCACCACAGCCTCGCTCATAGCCAGGCTGTACGATACTACGAAAGGCACACTATTGCTTGATGGCAGGGATATCAGGTCGTATACCCCCTGTGAGCGGGCTTCGAAAATAGGGTTCATACTCCAGGATCCCCTGCTGTTTTCCGGCACAGTACGTGATAATATCCTGTACGGAAATCCTGAGTGCGCCGGTCTCACCAATGGTCAGCTTGAAAAGGCTCTTGAGGATGCCCGGCTTATAAGCCTGCTTAAACGGTTTGACAGAGGGATTGAAACGCCCATCCGGATGACAGGCGATGGTTTAAGCCTCGGGCAGAAACAGATTATCGCTTTTATGAGGGCAATATTACGCAAACCGGAGCTACTTATACTTGATGAAGCAACGGCCAATATTGATACAGTAACCGAACAGCAGCTTGAGGTAATACTTGCGAACCTTCCTGCGTCAACCACAAGGGTTATCATTGCCCATCGCCTGAACACCATCGAAAATGCCGACGAGATTTTCTTTGTCAGCTCAGGAAAGATCGTTGCAGCAGGATCGTTCAATGAAGCCCTCACCCTGCTGATGCAGGGCAGGGTGGAAAGATAATCCGCCGGCTGGGGTATTCGGGGTCCAGGGTTTCCGCGAGCACTGTCCGCTTATCGCCGAAACTTTAGCGGAGGCACAATCCGCCAACTGACGGAGGAGGCGTTGCCCCGGGGTTCATACCAATTGATTATCAGACAGATATTTGTGTGAAAACCATTCGCTCATGCTCAACGCCTGGTTTCTATGATCACCACACCATTGCCTCCACGTGCCCCGTAAATGGCAGCATTGCTGTCTTTCAGAATATCGATTGATCTGACCTGGCAAGGCTGGATCCAGCTGATGCTGCTGACAGATACACCATCGACTATATAAAGTGCCTGAATCTGGCCGCTGAAAGACCCGCTGCCTCTTATATAAACATCTCCACCACTCACCATAACACCAGAGAACCGGCCTTTTATCATTTCGAAAATATCCGAATAACTGCAAAAGTCGTTATTTTCCTGTTCCAGGTGACTGACAGCATAAAGAAGATCCTTCTCAGAGATATACCCGTATCCCACGGAGAGTTCCCTGTTTGATTCAGAATCAATGAAAACCAGGTTAATGAACAGTGAGTCTGTATCCGGATCAACCCTCCTGGTGACAGGTTGAAAAGGCTTTGTTCTTATCCTGATTATATCGTTCTCCTGACACACTATAGAGAAATGTCCTAATGAATCAGAGTGTACAGCCGTTCCTGCTTTCTTTGCAGTAATCTCAATATTCTTCACAGGAAAGGTATTAAACACCTTCAGTTCTCCATATATTACCATGTTCTGGGGTAATACACAAGCTGATATGAGTACTGCTACAAATACTGTTATGATCCTTTTCATCTGAATATTTACTGACATCCAAAGATACCGTTCTTTTATCATTTCTGAGATCCGGGGGAAATTATGTATTCAGGGACTGTTCAGGTTAATAAAATTTCTTGTATTATATTAGGAATTCTAAAGAATTTTTATTATAACTTTGATATTGCGAAAAATTATTATAACTACTATTTACTCTAACCTTAACCTTTCTAAGTTATGCAAAAATTCAGATTTTTGAATGGTTTATTGTCTCTTCTGTTACTATTCCTTACAGTTAACCTGGCTTCGGCACAGGTAAGAACAGTCACAGGAACAGTATCATCTGAAGAACAAGGACCACTTCCGGGTGCCAGCGTTGTGATACAGGGAACCACAAAAGGAACCATCACAGATGCTGACGGCAAATTCAGTATTGAAGTACCCGGCCCTGAGGCAGTACTTCAATTCTCTTTTGTCGGTATGTCAACTCAGGCCATCGCCGTCGGTAATCAATCTGTTATCGATGTTGTGATGCTTCCTGACCTGTCATACCAGATTGTTGTTACCGCTTATGCTGCCCAGAAAAAGCAAGACCTTACAGGATCCGTTGGGGTCGTTACATCCAGCGAATTGATCGCGATGCCCCAGGGTAATGTGACACAGCAGATACAGGGCCGTGTGGCCGGTGTGACTGTGACACAGGATGTAAGGCCCGGTGAGGCGGCAAAAGTAAGGATCAGAGGGTTTGGATCTTTCTATGAAAACGACCCCTTGTATATCGTGGATGGTATACCCACTGGGAATATTAATACCATTAATCCAGAAGATATCGAGTCATTAACTGTCCTTAAAGATGCCGGTGCAGCCTCTATTTATGGAGCACGGGCATCAAACGGGGTTATTCTGCTCACCACCAAAAAAGGATCCCAGGGCATGCAGGTGAACTATAACATGTACGTGGGCACCCAACTTCCCGGGCCCGGGCCCGATTTCGTGCTGAACACGAAGGAGTATGCTGATCTCCAGTGGCTGGTTGATGACAATGATGGGACTGTGGAAGACCATCCTATTTACGGCTTATCAACTAATGCATCACCCAAACTGCCTTCCTGGGCAGCTGATACAAAATGGTGGAAGGAGGTTACGAGAAATGCCATGATCATGAACCATGACCTGTCACTATCAGGCGGAAATCAGACTTCCAGGTACTTTGCCAGCATAGGCTATTTTGATCAGGATGGGGTAGTGATTAAAAACTGGTATAAGCGTTACAGTGCCCGTTTTAATTCTGATTTCAAGATCAAGAACAGGGTTACCATTGGTGAGAACCTGAATGTGGTCCACCGCTCCAATCACGGAACAGAAAGCAATGACAGTGAAAACTCAGCATTGATGATGGGCGTTTATCGTCAGCAGCCTATTATCCCTGTAAAATGGAACTCTGGTACCTTTAAAGGATTGTCTCATACTTTTGAAAATGGCGATTGGGGAGGAACAGGTATTATCGGAAGACTGGGTAATGCAAGTAATTATGTTGCAGATCAAACCCGTGATGAAAATGATAAATGGCAGGAGATCAGACTTCTGGGTGATGTATATGCCGATGTAAAGATCATTGAAGGACTTAATTTCAGATCTACTTTCGGAGGTTCCATAAATAATTATTATTCGACCGACTGGGCGGGAGCAACGTACGAAAATACCGAAAATACTGCCACTTCATCGTACAGCGAAAATGCCGGAATCGGAGGGGACTGGTCATGGACCAACACAGTGACCCTTAATAAACAATTTTCCAATCATAACATACTGGCTGTAGCAGGTTATGAAGCGGTAAAAACCAACATGGGTCGCAATGTAACTGCTCAAAGGGCGGGATACCTGACAGACCGATTTTCATTCAGAACGGTAAGTAACGGGGCAACCCTCCAGTCCGGGGATTCCGAATTCGATACTCCCAGGGCACTGGTATCACAATTTTTAAGAGCGGATTATAATTACCTCAGCAAGTATTATCTGAGTGGAACTGTAAGAAGAGATGGTTCATCAGTATTTGGCCCTGATACACGATATGGTATTTTCCCGTCAGTATCAGCCGGCTGGAGAATAAGCGGGGAATCATTCCTCTCCGGAGTAAGTTTTATTACCGATTTGAAGATCAGGGGAGGATACGGTACAATGGGAAATCAACTGGCTGTCTCACCTGAAAACCAGTTCTATTTATATGGTTCTGGTTCAGGCGCAAGTTTCTACGACATAAACGGTACGTTTACCTCTCCGGTCCAGGGTTTCCGTGCTACCAGGACAGGCAATTTAAAAGCAAAATGGGAAACGAATGTGACCACTAATATTGGTTTCGATGCAATCATGTTTGGACGCCAGTTAGAAATGCATTTTGACCTGTATTCCAAACAAAATAAAGACCTTCTTTATAATCCGGAATTGCCGGGAACATGGGGATCTGCCTCATATCCTTACGTAAATATAGGGAAGATGAAAAATAGCGGGATAGATTTCAACCTTATATACCGTAAGACCTGGTCCGATTTCAATTTTGAGGCTAATGCACAACTTACTACCTATAATAATAAGATTGTCAAGATCGCAGAGGATGTTGAATATTTTGATGCGGGAGGATACTCCAGGATCGGAACCTTCAGCAGGAACATAATAAATCATGAAATGGGTGAATTCTTTGGATATAAGGTGAAGGGCCTGTTCCAGAGATCAGATTTCAATTCGGATTCCCTCGCCCTCGATCCGGTGGTTTATTATCCTGCAACCGGTGTCGCTCTTCAGGAAGGTGCTGAACCCGGATTTTTAAGGTTTGAAGACACAGATGGTGATGGAGAGATCACACCTGACGACAGGGTATCAATCGGCAATCCAAATCCTGATTTCACCTATGGACTGAACCTATCCCTCGGATATAAAGGTTTTGACCTGACTGCATTTTTCTACGGATCTTACGGGAATGAGATCTTTAACTACAATAAATGGTGGCTTGATTTCTGGCCTTCATTCCAGGGGCAGAAAAGCCAGGATCTTCTTTATAACAGCTGGACTCCTGAAAATACGGGTGCAACCGTACCCAAAGCTTCCAATACGTCAAACTTCTCAACAAACGGTGAGTCAAACAGTTATTATATTGAAGATGCTTCATTCTTAAGACTGAAAACCCTACAGATCAGTTATAATATACCTAAATCTGCCCTGGGGAATGTATTCGCCAGTGCAAGGGTTTATGTTCAGAGTGTGAACCTGTTCACTATTACAAAATACTCAGGTATGGATCCTGAACTGGCAAGCTTCAATGATACCTACTTTGGAGTGGATCAGGGTAATCTCCCGGCAGTCAGACAATTCCTTCTTGGTCTGAGTGTCGGATTTTAACTTTAACAGAAAAATAAACCTACAAGAGATATGAGACTCAGAAATTATTTAACAATAGCAGTGATCATTACAGGACTTCTGCTTATAGATTCCTGCAAAGAAAGCTTTTTGGATATTACTCCAAATAATGCATTAGACCAGGCAACGCTGGCCTCTTCCTATGAGGGTGTCGATGGACTCCTCATAGGCGCCTATTCGATGCTTGATGGTGTTTCACAGCAATATGAAGATGAAGATCTCGGCCCTTATGTGGACGGATGGGAAACAACGACCTCAGGATGGGTTTATGGCAGCATCAGGGCTCTGGAAGCCAATAAAGGTACCGATGCAGGTGACCAGCCGGATATTAATCCTATCCAGACATTTTCCGAAACACCAGATAACTTGTACCTGTACAAAAAATGGAGGGCTATCTATGAAGGAGTCGCCCGTTGTAACTATACGATCACAACAGCCCGTATGGCAGAGACAAATGGTGTTTTGACTTCTGATGAGTCGGCTTCTATTATCATGCAGGCAAGAGCATTGCGTGGCTTCTACCATTTCGAGGCATGGAGAATGTGGGCAGATATGACCAGCGATAAATTCGTTCCCTATGTGGATGAAAATACTGACCAGGCAACACTGACCAATACTGAAGATATCAGGGATAAAATTATCGAGGATCTTACAGCAGGGACCGGACTCCCGGATAATATGAAACAGGTTGGGCGGTTTAACAAAACCGTATCACAGGTACTGCTTGCAAAAGCGTACATGCAAATGTACAAGGATTACACTTCTGCACTGCCACTCCTGTCAGAAGTAGAAACCAGCGGCACCAATCCCCTGGGCCATCCGGTAAGCCTCGAACCCCTTTTCTATAATATCTTTGACCTTGAGAACCGTAACGGCAGAGAATCCATCTACACCGTACAATATTCCGTGAATGATGGTTCAGGTGGTTGGAATGCCAAGGGCGAAGTGTTAAACTTCCAGTATAACGGTGGTAATGGTCCGGGTGGCTGCTGTGATTTCTACCATCCCACACAGGACCTGGTTAACTCTTTCCGGACGAATGCAGATGGGCTTCCTTTCCTCGATAATACCTATAATAGTGAGAAAGTTAAAAATGACCAGGGATTGGATGATGCTGACCCATTCACAGAATATACGGGTCAGGTGGATCCTCGTCTTGACTGGACAGTGGGTCGGAGAGGTATACCTTACTGGGACTGGGGAGTAATACCCGGGCGAAGCTATACGAGGGATCAAACCTATGCCGGGCCATATACCGGGAAAAAGCACGTCTATAAAAAATCACAGGAAGGGGGATATACAGATGTTGGTAACTGGACTTCAGGTTATTGTGCCAATGGTTACAGGTTAATACGATTTGCTGACGTTCTCCTGCTCAAAGCTGAATGTAAAGCAATGACCAACACCGGTGACCGTGGCCTTACAGAAGTTAATGAGGTCCGGGGCAGGGCTTCGAATTCAGATGGCTTTGTTAAAGAAGCTGATGGAGTTACAAACGCTGCCAATTATGTTATAGGTCTCTATCCTGCTTCCCAATTTGCTACCCAGCCAGATGCGATGAAAGCCATTAAGTTCGAAAGAAAGCTTGAACTGGGAATGGAAGGCCACAGGTATTATGACCTGCAGCGCTGGAGTGATGTCCAGTCGGAACTCAGCAGGATCCTGGCTTATGAAAAGACAATGGAATGGGGCTCCAAACTTTATGGAAGCGCATCGGTTGGTCCCGAAGATGTGAACTACCCCGTACCACAACGTCAGATCGATTTGAGCAAAGGTAACCTAGTACAGAACAGGTAACATCAAGAATAGATAATCTATCAAAAAGAGGTCGTCCCGGGTATTCAGGGCGGCCTCTTTTTCTTTGGTCATCTTAAAGAAAGTTCAAGAAATCGTGAATCGTGAGTCGTGAACCGTGAGTCGGAAGAAGGCTGATAGGCTGAAGGCTGTTAGGAAGAAGGTTTTTATGTTGAAGGCTGTTAAGCTGAAGGAAGAAAGTGAATAGTGAACAGTGAGTAGTTAGTAAAAAGAACAGTTACGTGTTGGCGTGTGGCGTGTTGGCGTGTTAAGGAATAAGTCGGAAGTCGGAAATAAGATATTCCTTTTTCCACTTTTTCCCTTCTCCACTTATTCCCTTATATACTTAATCGCATCTACGCATCAACGCTTTAACGCTTTAACGCATCAACCCATTAACTTTGAACCTATTTAATCCTATATTTACATTAGGTTTCAATATTTTCCTGTTGCAATGAAAAACTATTTCCTGTTTTTGCTGGGTATCATTGCGTGCTCCTGCTCCCCTGCACCCCGTTTTAAATTGCTGGATCCTGCCAGGACAGGGATAAATTTTGTAAATAAAGTCATCGAAACAGACAGCCTCCATGTGCTGAATTTTGAATATATCTACAATGGAGCCGGAGTGGGAATCGCCGATCTTAACAATGATGGCAGGCAGGATATCATTTTTACCGCAAACCAGGTGTCACCAAGAATTTATCTAAATGAGGGAGATTTCAAGTTTTCCGATATCACTTCAAGTTTTAAAGACCTGGATAACGGACAATGGTACAGCGGCGTTACATTCGCCGATATAAACGACGACGGATGGACGGATGTTTATTTAACATGTACCGCATATAATAATCCTCCTGAAAGAAGAAAAAACAGGTTCTTCATAAACCAGGGATTGCAGGCAAATGGCAGCCTCCTGTTCAGAGATATGGCAGAAGCCTATGGTGTTGCAGATGACAGCTATACCGTCCATGCAGCTTTTTTTGATTATGACAGGGATGGCGATCTCGATCTCTACCTGATGAATAATTTTGTGAACGACAGGCTGTCTTCCACATATAGGGTAAAAATCAATGACGGGAGTGCTGCAAATAATGACGACCTGTACAGGAACAACGGTGACGGCACATTCACCAATGTAACTATCGAGGCAGGAATCATCTTTGAGGGTTTTGGCCTGGGATTGGCACTGGTAGATGTGAATAAAGACGGGTATCCTGACATTTATATTTCCAATGATTATATTTCCAACGACCTGTTGTATATCAACCAGCGTGATGGCACCTTTAAAAATGAGATTGCCAGATACCTTTCTTACCAGTCCAAATCCTCCATGGGCGATGATGTTGCAGACATCAATAATGATGGGAATCCCGATATTTTCTCATTGGATATGATGCCCGAGTACTTTTATAAAAAAAGGCAAACGATTAACGGATTTGGATATATATATTTTATAAATGACGCGAAATTCGGTTATGAGCATCAATTCCTGAGGAATATGCTGCACCTGCATAATGGCTTTGTGAACGGAGAGATGGTGCCTTTCAGTGAGGTGGGACAGATGATGGGCATTTACCAGACAGAATGGAGCTGGTCCCCCCTGTTTGCTGATTATGATAATGACGGTGATAAAGACCTGCTGGTGGCAAATGGTTACCCCAGGGATATGACTGATAAGGACTGGACACGCATGAAATTCGAGCTGTATGGTTCTGTAGCCTCTGCCAGGTACGTCATCAGTAAAGTACCTGCAGTCAAGGTCCCTAATCATGCATACGAAAATGTGGGGGATCTGAGATTTAATAAAATAACCGGTAAATGGTTTGACCAGAAGCCTTCCTATTCTTATGGGGCTGCCTTTGTTGACCTTGACGGCGACGGAGACCTGGATTATGTAGTCAATAACCTGAATGACGAGGCATTTATTTACAGGAATACAACTGTTGAAAAGGCTAAGAGTAACAGTAATTTTATCCGGATCAGACTTAAAGGCAAAACAGGGAATACTTTTGCATATGGTGCAAAAGTAGAACTGTGGAGCGGTGGCAGTTACCAATTCCTGGAGCACTTTCTATCAAGAGGGTATATCTCCTCGGTAGATCCGGTTGTTCATTTCGGCCTTTCAGACAAAACCCTCATTGATTCTGTAAAAGTTACCTGGCCGGCGACCGGTTATGTTTCATGCATTAAAAATATAGGGGCAAACCAGCTGATAGAAGTTGACGAACAAAACTCCTCACCACCCGGGAACGATCCCGGGTATGCAGAAAAACAGGAATACCTGTTTACCCGTGAGGATGATATACTTGAATATACCCATCAGCAGAATGATTTTATAGATTTCTATTATTCCCAGAATATAATCCCTCACAAGTTTTCGCAGATAGGACCCCGTATGCAAAAAGGAGACCTTAATAAGGATGGCCTTGAAGATATTATTATTGGTTCAACAAATATATTGCCCACCAGGGTTTTTCTGCACAATGGAAAAAAATTCGAAGAAACCAGGATTGATAGTGTTACGGACCTAAAGAAATTCTCTGAAGCTGACTTCGCCATTATTGATGTGGATAATGACGGGGACAATGATATAATCGCACTTGCAGGTGGCTACGAGAGCCGGGATGAAAGAGTATACAAACATTATCTTTATGAAAACAGGAATGGTTCATTTACAAGGACTGAACTTCCCGTTCCGCCATTTTCAGCCTCTGTGGTGAGACCATGTGATTTTGATCATGACGGAGACTTAGACCTGTTCATTGGAGCGAGAATTAAAGTTGAAATGTTCCCCTTCGCTCCTGATTCATGGATACTCATTAATGACAATGGTAAGTTCGATGCAGAAAATACCATGCATTTTAATACAGGTATGGTAACCGATGCTGTATGGAGCGATTATGATGGTGACGGATGGGAAGACCTGCTCCTTGCAAGGGAGTGGAATTCAGTTGTTTTTATCAAGAACATGAAGGGTGAAAGACTCGTCAGTCAGGATATACCTGAAATTGAATCCATGCACGGGATATGGTACTCGATTGCAGCAGGTGATTTTGACAAGGATGGGGACGATGATTATATCCTGGGGAACCTTGGAGAGAACCACCGTTTTACCATCAGCGATAAATACCCGCTGAGAATTTATGCCCTCGACATGGATCTGAATGGCACCCTGGATCCCATATCGACGGGATACTGGAAAGATCAGAATGATGTGATGACGGAATATCCCATCAACTATCTCGACGAACTTGCAGGCCAGTCCTCATACTTTTTCAAGAAATTCAGGAATTATACATCTTTCAGCTATGCATCCATCAAGGATATCCTCGACACTGCAATGATGAACAGGGTGGATTATATTTTCTATGTAAATACTTCATCAAGCTATATTCTGTGGAATAAGGAAGGTCATTTCGAATGGGAGAAACTGCCACGGGCCGCACAGGTATCCCCTGTCAAAAAAATGATCGTCCATGATTTTAACAATGACACCTGGCCTGATGTTTTACTGGCTGGCAATGACCACACCTATGATATCAGCACCGGTTATTATGATGCCAATAAGGGAATACTTTTGCTTAGTAAAGATAACCGCCCTTTATGTGATCTGAAGGCTCCTGCACAAAGCGGCATCGTGCTTAACGGGATGGTGGAGTCATTGCTCTTTTTAGACGGTGATCCGCCAATTATTATAGCAGGAATGAACAGGGATAAAGTAGAGGTATATACCTTAATGAAAGTTATCAGCCTCAGGGAAAGTCCTGAACCGTGATTAACTTGCCAGGGTGTGTTACAACCCCGGAACGGACTCCGGTTCCCGAATGAGAAAAACATCAAACCATAGAAACTCATCGGATGACTTTGAGGCATCCGATGAGGATAATATCCGCAAGGGGTTGTGACACACCCCCGGCAAAGCCTAAAAACAGCAAAGGATCATTTGCCGGACAGCAGCAAGGTTAAGTTTTTTCTTATAAGGAAAAAATCATAACTTGCATCATTGGTTGGACCTGAAAAATCCTTCTTTTATGAAAAGACTGTATACCCTGGTATTTGTCCTCGCTGCCGGAGGCAGCCTTTTTGCCCAGCAGGTGGTGCTGACTCTTAGGGCCCATGGTCTTTCCCCGGGCCCTGTCAATGAGATGAAGAGCAGCGGTTATATCGATCCGGGCCCCGCCGGGAGAAACAAGGTCTGGGATCTGAGCAGCATGGGAGGTGATAAAGATTTCCGGAGCTTCGTGGCACCGGCTGGCGAAGCAGATAAAGACCTGCATTTCCCTGAAGCCAATGTTGTATTGAACGAAGAGGAAAACGAGTACTATTATCATGTTGATGATGATGCCCAGATGGCATGGGGTGCAAAAAACGCGTGCGGGAGGGTGGTGTTTAAATTCCGCCGCCCTTTAATAAATATGAGATACCCCTTCACTTATGGTGATGAAATCTCAGGGAATTATGAAGGAACATATTATTACCCTAACACAGAGGCACCCCTGACAGGCACCTATCATGTCAAAGCTGACGGTTATGGCAAGCTTATTCTCCCCGGGGGAAAAGTAATTAGCAACGTCCTCAGGGTGGTTTTCACCCACTCCTATGACGTTTTGCTGGAGAATGGCACCCAGACTTTTGATGTAATAGCCTACCGGTGGTACTGCAGCAGCGAACGTTTTCCGCTGGCCATAATCATTGGCACGAGAAACTCAACCTGTAATCCCAATAATTACAGCTACAGGTCTTTGTACAGGTTGCCTCAACAAACTGAGTCACTTGCGGAAAATACGCCAGAGCCGGAACAGAACGCTTTTTCAAAAAATGCACCTGACCTCCTGCAAAACCTCGTCAGCATCTATCCCAATCCTGTCAGTAAACAGTTCACACTGGAATATACCGTGAACAACGATTCGAAAGTTTTTATTGAACTATATGACAATCTGGGCAGCAAGATCGCCATACTGGTAGATCAGAATATGAAAGCCGGCAGCTACTCGGAAGAGTTCAATACTGGCAGGTACAACCTGCAGCACGGTATCTATCACATCCGCAGCCTTATCGGCGACCAGAGCATTACCACCACTTTTATTAAAGAATAAATATTTTCCCCCTGTGAAAGCCACTCCTGGCTGGTCAGGAGCTTTGAGATCACTTACAGTTACATTTCATCTTCATGGTTTTCAGGAATTGTCCTGAAACCGATGATACCCATTTTAACAGGGGCCATCCTTAAATAAATCTGTTTGATTAGTACTTGATAAATTTTCTGTGAAAAAAACAACCGTCCGATTGAACCAACAGCAGGTATAATCCCGGACTTAAATCACCTACTGCCAGTTGTGCAGATTGCTGCACCTGACTGAAAAATTTCGTGACCTGACCGGTTGAGCTGATTATAACCATATCGAGCTTATCAGAACCTGGCAGATTCCCATACCAGTTTACGTTGATGCATTCCTTTACCGGAT
>Ga0172363_10003099_pt1 | contig 13492 bp, 13 predicted proteins | sample LakKivs2_kivu2a2_FD_114541 | JGI IMG/M metagenome (GOLD analysis project Ga0172363, IMG submission 114541) | Sediment microbial communities from Lake Kivu, Rwanda - Sediment s2_kivu2a2 | ecosystem: Environmental > Aquatic > Freshwater > Lake > Sediment | place: Rwanda: Western Province, Lake... | reverse complement strand
TCCCTGGCTGTACCGCGTACTATCTCATCATAGGCAGTTGCCTGATTTTCAATGACTACAGTATCTCCTGCCGGGAAATTAAAAACAATAGGATCGTTGTTTTTCACCTTGCCGCATCCCACGAGCCGTTTATATGGCCATTGCACAAGGTTGGACCACGACTTGCCCTTGGTAATTGGCATGGTGTGCTGTGTAAAGGGAAATGCTATCGGGGTATTCGGCATCCTGGGGCCGTATGCCAGCTTGCTGACGAACAGGTGATCGCCTATAAGAAGCGACTTCTCCATTGATGGCGTCGGGATACGATAATTCTGGAAAAGAAAGATGTTGATCAGTGTCACAGCAATAACTGCAAATATCAGTGCATCAAGCCATTCGATCAGTGAACTGTTCTTGCCGTCTCTCCTCTTCCAGAAAGTCCAGTTCACCTTTTCAGTGACATACATGTCAAAAATTACCCCAAGACCGAGAAGCAGCCAGTAATTGCCGATCCATATAACAACAAGAATATATATAAGTGCTACTATGCCGAACCGTAAATGTTTCTTCTGAAGTGTAAAATTCATGCCAATATTAATTTTTAAAGCGGTAAAAGTATAAAATTAATTCAGAATCCCAGAACATCTGGCATTTTGAATACTCCTTTCCTCGTGCTGATGAATTCGGCAGCCACAACTGCGCCGAGTGCAAATCCCTTCCTGCTTTTTGCTTCATGTTTCAGGCTCAGTGTGTCAATTTCCGAATCCCAGGCAACACTATGCGTTCCCGGCACCATGCCTTCACGGATTGACCGTATGGGAACCATATTAATAGTTTTATCCTTCTCAAAACACCAGCCCTGATAACCTTTATGCTGATCTTTGATCCCTTCCGCAAGAGTGATTGCAGTACCGCTGGGGGCGTCCAGTTTCTTCACATGGTGGATCTCCTCGATTGAAACAGAATAATTCTCATACCTCTCCATATATTTTGCAAGCTCCGAATTCAGTTTGAATAAAAGGTTGACTCCTATGCTGTAGTTTGAAGCATGAATGAAAGAGGTTCCTTTTTCCCTGCAAATCGATGCAACTTTTTCATAATCCTTCAGCCAGCCTGTTGTTCCCGAAACAACAGGGATTTTATTTTCGAGACAGCATTTTATGTTTTTAAAAGCCGATCCGGGAGATGAAAATTCGATGGCTGCATCAATTCCCCTGAGGTTTTCTGCATTCAGTTCATTCTCATTTGATATATCAACGACAAGCTTAATTGTATGTCCTCGTCTTACCGCGACATCCTCAATTTCATGGCCCATCCTGCCATATCCTATCAGTGCTATATTCATATTTTTGATTTTTTGCGAAATTATCTCTTTTACAGCATGAGCAATACTAATAAACTTATAAAATTCTTAACAATAAGTTAAATTAATGGAATTCAAACTAATCCTTGGTTCCTTCGTGTTATCCTTTGTATCCTTAGTGGTTGCAAATCTTTTACCACAAAGGCGCACCAAGTGCACTCAAAGGCGCTCAAAGTAATTATATAACATGAAATAATTTTATATATTTCTGAAAAATATAAGACAAACAATGAAAGGACTAATATTTTCAATATCAATTATTTCAATGATAATAGGTCAAGCATGTAATTCACAGGAAAAGGCCGATCTGGTAATACTCAACGGGAAGATCTTTACAGTTGATGAAAAGAATCCGGTTGCAGAAGCCATTGCAATAAGGGGAGAAAAAATTATTTCAGTCGGAACCACAAACAGAATAAAATCGTTTATTGATGAAGGCAAAACCAAGGTGATCGATGCTTCAGGAAGGCTCGTGATCCCCGGATTCAATGATGCCCATGTTCATTATGGTCCTCTTGATCCAGACTTCATTGAGCTTCGATATTTAACAGATCCTTCAGTGATCACCGAAAAAGTAAAAGCACAGGTAGCAAAGTCGGGGCCGGGTGAGCTGATACGCGGAGGACATTGGGTGCATGAAATGTTTCCCGATCAGAAATGGCCTTCAAAAGAGCTGATTGACAGGGTTTCACCTGATAATCCTGTAATTCTCAACAGGGCCGACGGTCATTCAACGCTTGTCAACAGCTATGTCCTTAAGAAATCCGGCATAACTAAGAAGACCCCTGATCCTTTCGGAGGCGAAATACAGAAGGATCCGGTTACCGGTGAACCAACCGGCATACTCAAGGATGCAGCAATGGACCTCATAAAAACAGGAGCTGTCAAAGCCGATAGAAGCGCTGAAGAGGAAAAGGAGAAAACCTGGCAGGGTTATCTGCTTGCCATGAAGGAAGCCCGCCAGTACGGAGTGACAAGCCTCCAGAATGCAGGATGGGGCGATTTTGAAGCTTATGAGAAACTTCAAAAGGAAGGAGAACTGACATGCAGGATTGATCTGGGCGCTCCCCTGACAGGTGATACTTCAAGACTTAAGGAATACAAGGAGATGGAGAAGAAATATCCTGACGAAGGGAACTGGGTCAGGTTTGGTTACCTTAAAGCCTTTGCCGACGGATCAATGGGCTCTTCAACAGCGCTGATGTTTGATCCGTTTACAGATAACCCCTCAACATCCGGACTTGCCATGTGGCAGTATGACGATCTTGAGAAAATGGTTGTGACAGCTGATAATATGGGTTTCCAGATAGGTATACATGCTATAGGCGACAAGGCCAATAACTGGGTGTTGAATGCATTTGAGAAAGCTGGCATGGTAAACGGGAAACGCGACAGCCGCCACCGGATCGAACATTCTCAAACCCTTAAACTTTCAGATATCCTGAGGTTTGCACAACTAGGTGTGACACCTTCTATGCAACCGACACACTGCATATCAGATAAGCTGTTCTATGAGAAGAGAGTGGGATATGAAAGATGTAAGGGAACATATGCATGGAAAAGCCTTATAGATGCGGGATCTGTTCTTGCATTCGGAACAGATTACCAGGTTGAACCTCTGAATCCGATGGAAGGTCTTTATGCAGCTGTCACAAGGAAAGACCGCCTTGGCGAAGAAGGCGAAGGATGGTTCCCTGAACAGAAGCTGACAATGGAGGAAGCAATAAAATATTATACCCTTGGCTCTGCATACGCACAGTTCATGGATGACAGGAAAGGTATGATCAGGACAGGTTATCTTGCTGATATCGTGATCGTTGATAAGGACCTGCTGACCATCCGTGAAACTGAGATAATGAAGACCAGGGTGGATTATACTATTGTTGGCGGGAAGGTGGTGTATGATAGGTAGCCCCCCTGCCTAAAGGGGGATTGAAACCCATTGACGACTAAATCATTGCTGTATGGGTTTATAGCCCTTCTTCGGGGGGGGTTGGGGGGTCTGACAGTGAGGTCAATATCTCCATCGCTTCTTCTCTATCGCTCCCGCAAAACTCCGGCTCCGGCCTGAAGTCAACACAAACTTTTGGCCTCGAAGGATCCCCGTAGAGAGCGCATTTATAATCATCCGTGAGATGTATGCACCTCACTCCTGCCGGTTTACCTCCGGGCATTCCGGGTATTGGCGACGAAATTGATATTGCAATGCAGCATGCACCGCAGTCCGGACGACACTCCATAATAAAGACAAAAGATAAAAGTATAAAGATAGAAGTTTAGAAATCAAAGATAAAAGTCCAGAATACAATGCTTTTCTTACCACAGAAAACGTATTTGCCCGGACTCAAAGTTAAGAATCCGTGTTAATCCGTGTAGTCGGTGGTGATTCACCCCTTTTTCATCATCATTCCCTTAAACCTTTGTATCGTTGTGCCGTTGCTCCTTTTTATTAAATTTGTATAAACTATTTTTATGCGAATCGATATCCTGACTGTCTGCCCTGAATTGCTGGAAAGCCCGCTGAACCATTCAATAATCAGGAGAGCGAAAGACAAAGGTCTCGTAAAGATAAATATTATCAATCTCAGGGACTTCGCAGCTGACAAATATAAAAGTGTTGACGATTATCCGTTCGGCGGCGGCGCAGGAATGGTAATGATGATAGAACCTGTATATAAGGCTGTCGAAAAACTGAAGAGCGAAAGAAAATATGATGAAATAATTTACACATCACCTGACGGGCAAAAGCTGGATCAGAAGATTGCAAACCGCCTTTCCCTGCTTGAAAATATTATTATCCTTGCCGGTCATTATAAAGGCGTCGACCAGAGAATTCGCGACCATCTGGTTACCATGGAAATATCAGTCGGCGATTATGTTTTGTCAGGCGGAGAAATTCCTGCTGCCCTGATAACCGATGCTGTGGTAAGGCTGATCCCAGGTGCTATTTCCGATGAGCAGTCTGCCCTCTCCGACTCTTTCCAGGACGACCTGCTGGCACCTCCGGTTTACACCCGTCCTGCAGATTTCAAAGGCTGGAAAGTCCCCGATATCCTCCTATCAGGTCATACGGCAGAGATCGAAAAGTGGAGGCATGAGCAGGCTGAGGAAAGGACCAGAAAGCTGAGACCGGATCTCCTTTGAATCGTGCGATCTTGCGATCTGCAATCTTGCGATCTATAACTGCTGACTAATATATTTCTGATTCCACAATAGCACGATTGCAAAATCACCATTTTGAAATAACAAAAAGCTTTTGTAAAATTGTACCTTATTTTAATATTATTTATATCTAATTAATAATCAACAAGATGAAGACGAAGGATTATATTGAACGGGAAGACAAATACGGTGCACACAACTACCATCCGCTTCCTGTGGTTCTTGACAGAGGTGAAGGTCCGTTTGTTTGGGATGTTGAGGGAAAAAGGTATTTTGATTTCCTGTCGGCCTATTCTGCTGTGAACCAGGGCCACTGCCATCCCAAAATTATCAAGGCGCTGACAGATCAGGCGCAGAGGCTTACACTTACATCAAGGGCATTTTATAATTCAGTCCTCGGCGAGTATGAAGAGTATATAACAAAATACTTCGGATATGACAAGGTATTGCCAATGAATTCAGGCGCTGAAGCAGATGAAACAGCACTTAAGCTCTGTCGCAAGTGGGCATATAAAAAGAAAGGAATCAAGCAGGATAAGGCAAAGATCATCTGCTGCGAGGGCAATTTCCATGGCCGGACCATAACGATCATATCCATGTCGACCGATCCGGATGCAAGAAACGATTACGGCCCTTACACACCCGGATTCGTTATTATTCCATATAATGATGTCTGCGCTCTTGAAAATGCCCTTAAAGATCCTGATGTTGCAGGATTCATTGTTGAACCGATCCAGGGAGAAGCCGGCGTATTTGTCCCGGATGAAGGTTATCTGAAAAAATCTTACGACCTGTGCAAGAAGCATAATGTTCTCTTTATTGCCGATGAAATTCAGACAGGTATTGCCCGCACAGGAAAACTCCTGGCTTGCGACCATGAAGGAGTGCGACCCGATATACTTATCCTCGGTAAAGCTCTGTCAGGAGGAGTTATGCCGATTTCCTGCGTACTTGCTGATGATGATATCATGCTTACGATCAAGCCTGGTGAACATGGATCAACTTTTGGCGGAAATGCACTGGCCGGTAAAGTAGCAGTTGCTTCACTTGAAGTAATTAAGAATGAAAAACTCGCTGAAAATGCTGATCGCATGGGCAAGATATTCCGTGATGAAATGAAGAGCATAAAATCTGATATGATTGAAATTGTCAGGGGCAAGGGGCTGCTGAATGCAGTGGTCATAAAACCAAAAGGCGGAAAGGAAGCCTGGGATGTATGCCTTGTTATGATGGAAAAAGGCTTGATAGCAAAACCGACACATCAGCATATAATCCGGTTCGCTCCTCCCCTGGTAATTACCGAACCGCAGATCCGGGAAGCAATCGGACTGATAAAAGAGGCGTTCAGGTTGTTTGAATGACACCCGGTTCCGCGAACGCGAAAAAACTGCTGAAGAGATATTAAGAAGTAAGAACATCAGAACAAACGAACTAAGAATTAAGAAGTTCTGCATTCTGCATTCGTTTGTTCAATTGTTCTTCCTTCAGATTTAGGATCCGGTTAACGCGAACTCCGGGGTGAGATTGTAAAAATGTTTTGGCTACAATTAAAATAAAAACAGATAATTAATGCAAAACAAGAATATTCGTAGGAGCATCACTTGCATTATTTCAATATTTTTTTTAATTATCGCAGCTTCCTGCAAAAATAACCGAGAGGTAACAGTACATGAGCTCAGGGATCACATAAAGTACCTTGCTTCAGATTCCCTGAAAGGAAGGCTTACCGGCACGCCGGGTGACAGTCTGGCAGCAGATTATATCAGGAATGAGCTCGCCTCTTATGGCTTTCAGCCTCTTTCCGGTGACGGGTTCCAAAGGTTTAAGGTAACAACGAAGCTCATTGCCGGACCGGAAAATAATCTTTCAGTCGGTGAAAGTCAGTTTACTGCAGGAAAGGATTTCATGCCGCTGGCTTTCAGCTCCAGTTCAGGACTTATATCCCAGGTGATATTTGCAGGGTATGGTTTCAATATAGATCTTGATACCCTGAAATGGAATGACTATCAGGGTATTGACGTGAAAGGGAAATGGGTACTGGTCTTAAGGGCTGATCCTGAGACAGATAAGCAGGCAAGCCCGTTCATACCTTTCAGCAGCGACCGCGGCAAGGCAATCACTGCAAAAGATATGGGTGCTGCCGGTATTTTACTGGTATCCGGTCCTCTCTTTGACGACAGTGATACTCTTGAACCGCTAAATTCAGATGATTTTTCGACAGACATCCCGGCAATAAGAATCAAAAGGCAGGTGGCAGACCTCATCCTGTCGGGATCAGGATTGACAGTTGCTCAGCTCGAAAAGAAGCTGATTGAATCACGAAAACCTTCAGGTTTTGTCACGAAGGCCACAGTCAGTGCCAAGGCTGAGATCATAAGGGAGATGAACAATACCAGGAATGTGGTGATGGTGCTGCCCGGGGAAGATCCGGACCTGAAAAATGAGTATGTAATAATCGGAGCTCATTTTGACCATCTGGGAATGGGAGGAACAGGCTCATCAAGTATGGCCGGAGACACCGTGGCTGTTCATCACGGAGCAGATGATAATGCTTCAGGAGTGGCGATGATGCTTGAACTTGCAGAAAAGTATGCCCATACACCTGGCAGTCACAGGAGAAGTGTTATCTGCATTGCATTTACAGGTGAAGAAAAAGGTATGGTGGGATCCAGGTTTTTTGTTGAAAATCCCGAAGCTGATCTTTCAAAGGTCAATGTTATGATAAACCTGGATATGGTAGGCAGACTTCAGGATACAAAAACTATCCAGGTCCAGGGAGTTGGAACAGCTGAAGGTCTCAGGGAGCTTATTTTATCTCATACCGACACCAGCGAATTAAAACTGACTCTGATTGATGAGGGATACGGACCCTCAGATTTCTCCTCATTCTATGGGAAGAATATTCCGGTTCTGTTCTATTCAACAGGAGTTCATATAGAATATCATACTCCTGCAGATACATGGGATAAAATCAACTACCCGGGAATGGTTTCGCTATCCGAACCGCTGTTCAATATTGCTGAGAGGCTTGCCACATCACCTGAAAGGCTTAAATTCACAGAATCAGGTCCTTCAGGACAGCAGGGAAGACCAACCATGAGGAGAGTCATTACCCTCGGCATTACACCTGATGTTGCAGGTATTGTAAAAAACGGGCTTATGGCAATTGCCGTTACTCCCGGAAGACCTGCTGCCATCGGCGGTATGAAAAAGGGCGATATCATTACTGCCATCGACGGTAAAAGTGTCAAAGACATTCAGGAGTACATGTTCAGGCTGGGACAATTAAAGCGTGGACAGACAATAAGCGTGGAAGTTTTACGTGATAATAAGAAACTTGTATTGCTCATTCAGCTTTAATTTATTTAAAATCAGATAAAATTCTTGCCATGAAAAAGTTCATTATCTGGTTTCTCGCTTTTCTGATAACTATTGGTGCTGCATATTATCAGAGAAAGACCGGACCCACATATCCCCAGAGGGTTCAGGTAATTGTTAACGGAATCCTTACAGATCTCAGGCTTGTCCGAAGCCTCGGACTTGATGAACGTTCCGAAGTTAAACTAGGGATAAAGGATACTTCTGTCAGGGCAGTGCTGTATTATAAAAGGTATAAATCTGACGACGAATATTCTTCTGCAGGTTTCATCTATAAGGTATACACGCTGGATTCATTTGTAATGAATAAGATCTTCAAAATGACGGAAGAATCCGGCTTCTTTGCTGAGATGCCGAAGCAGCCTGCAGCTGGGAAGCTCCAGTATTATATTGAAATAAAAGATTCCGGAGGCACTCAGGTAATAATGAAAGAGACACCGGTGGTTGTGAGATACAAGGGAGCCGTTCCGGGATATATCCTTGGTCCTCATATACTTATAATGTTCATAGCCATGCTGTTCTCAACTGGGGCTGGTTTGCTTGCTGCCTTTAAGGTCCCTTCATACAGGAAATACGGGATTTGGACGCTTATCCTACTGGCTGCAGGAGGAATGATACTCGGTCCTGTGGTCCAGAAATATGCTTTCGGAGAGTTATGGACAGGTGTTCCTTTCGGATGGGATCTCACAGACAATAAGACACTGATAGCATTCCTTCTCTGGATTCTTGCCGTTTATATGAACCGCAAAACGGCAAGACCGGTATACACAATATTGGCTGCTGCAGGTCTTCTGCTGGTTTACTCAATACCACACAGCCTTTTCGGTTCGGAGCTGGATTATTCAACCGGGCAGGTTACACAGGGAGCAATTATTATTTTTTCCCTCATTTCACCAAAAAATTCTTAAATTGAGTGCAGCATTGGGGAACATCAGCCGTCTTTTCATCAGAAACCAGGAAAGATGGCGGATGCAGCTTATCATATACAAACGAGTAGTCTTTACATAAAGATGGCAAATGTAGAAGCGGCATTCAAAAATCTGCACCAGGATCTTCTGGACGGGTGCAAGATAGGCGACCAGAAAGCTCAATTCCAGATTTACAAGTTATACTACAAGGCAATGTATAACACAAGTCTCAGGATAGTGAACGACACCATGGAAGCTGAAGACATAATGCAGGAATCTTTCCTGTCGGCCTTTGAAAAGATTGATACGTACTCGGGAACTGTAAGCTTCGGGGCCTGGCTGAAAAAAATAGTGATCAACAGGTCCCTGGATTTTCTGGGAAAAAGAAAAGCGGTCTTTGAGGATATTGATTCACACACAGGTATCAGGGACGAAAGTCCTGAAGATGCCGTAAGAAGCGAAGAGGTTGATGTAAAGGTTGAGGAGGTGAAAGAAGCCATAGAAAGACTTCCCGACGGGTACAGGGTCATCCTCTCGCTTTACCTGCTTGAAGGTTATGACCATGATGAAATTGCGGAGATAATGAAAATATCGAGCAGCACATCAAGATCACAACTATCAAGGGCAAAACAAAAACTGATAGCGGAACTTAAAAAAGGAAGTGAAAAATATTAGGGAATGAAAACAATAGATGAAATAATCAGGAGCAACAAGGACTTCTTCGAAGATGCAGAACCTTCGAAAGGCCACATGGAGCGGTTCAGCAGAAAGCTTGAAATGAGATTTCACAACAGTGCGGAGAAGAGAAGCATTGTTCCTTATCTTCTCAAGGCAGCAGTGGTAACGCTTCTGGTCACTCTTTCCTCTCTGTGGACATGGGATCATTTCATCAGACCGGGAAGGAATATGATGACACTAGGAGATGTATCCCCAGAATACAGGGAAGTTGAAAATTATTACCTCCACCAGGTGAGCATCCTGCAGGATGAAATCGGAAGCACCACCATTATAGACGATGCTGAACATAAAGAAGCGCTTATAAACGAAATGAAAAGCATGGACTCGGTTTATGTCCAGCTTCAGAGAGAACTTAAAGCCAATCCCAACGATGAAAGGATCATCAATGCTATGATAGAACATTACCAGACCAAACTGGATGTAATGACTTTCATTGTTAATCAGCTGAAAACTATCAGGAATGAAAATCAAAATACAAGCGAAAATGAAAAAGTCAGTATATAAAGCAGGTACACTCCTTGTAACTGCACTGCTGTTATTCACTTTCACCACTGCAGCGCAGGAAGAAGTCACCAAGGAATTTCATAAGGAGTACAAAGCAGTCAAGGGAACTAAACTTGACCTGAACAACAGATACGGTGATGTTGTCGTCGAAACATCTGAAAGCGACCAGGTTGTAGTTGATATAAAGGTTGGCGTCAAATATCCCGGCAGGGAGAGAGCTGAGCAGCTCTTAAGCTACATCAATGTCGAGTTTAATGAGAGCCCTGGCCTTATCGAAGTAAAAACAGTTTTCGACGAGAAATTCAGGTTTTCCGGATGGAGCGGCGAATCAAGAAGATTCTATGTCGACTATAATGTAAAAATGCCGGTGTGGATGGATCTCGGCCTCGCTAACAGGTATGGCAATACCGAACTTGACGATCTCAGCGGATTGGTTCAGCTTGATATCAAATACGGAAACCTCACAGCATCAAAGCTCCTCAGGGGAAATGAAAAGCCGATGAATACCCTCAGTCTGGCTTATGGCAAAGGAACCATTAAAGAAGCAGGATGGCTGGATGCAGTGATCCGTTACTGCGGGAATTTCACGGTTGACAAAAGCCAGGCCCTGCTCCTGGACAGCAGATATTCAAAGCTGCAGCTGGGAACAACAAGCTCAATCGTAGGCGAAACAAAATATGATAACCTGAGAATCGAAAATATAAACAACCTTGTCCTCGATGCAGGCTATGCAGATGTAAATATCGGTACACTTTCCAAAAAACTCGTTTTTGAGGGCGGTTATGGTTCATTTAATATAGACAGGATACCTGCAGGATTTGAATCATTACAGACCGATACAAGATATATGGGTGTCGGGCTCGGTATTGAAAAAGGAGCCAGCTACAATCTTGAAGGATTAACCCGCTACGGAAGCCTGAAATTCAATGAAGAAGATTTCCAGCACCACAGACGGATAATAGAAAATAATTCAAGCGAGATTTCCGGTATTGTAGGTAAGGATAAATCTCCTTCTTCCACAGTAAAAGTAACATCATCTTACGGGACAGTGAGATTGTATTAAAGGCGGAAGGCTGAAGGCGGAAGGCATAAGGGAATAAGCCATGAAAAGATCAAACCCTCTGAGTTCTAACAGAGGGTTTTTTTATCCTGATTTTTTGAACTAATTTAGGCCATATCCTAAAATGATTAAACAATGATACATGTTGAAAAACCTTCCAAAGAAACTCTTGAATCCCTGGATGTGGAATCATGGCCGGTCTGGAAAAAAGAGATTTCTGAATTCGACTGGGAATATGATGAGGATGAGACATGCTACCTTCTCGAAGGCGATGTCATTGTCTCGCCGAAAGGTGGCGGATCACCTGTCAGATTCGGTAAAGGCGACCTGGTTGTCTTTAAGACCGGATTGAAATGTACCTGGAAAGTCCTTTCGCCTGTCAAAAAATATTACAGGTTCGGCTAGTCTTGTACCGGCTACCGGCCACCGGTTACCGGCAGATCATAATGTACCAGATGTCTTTCGGATGAAATCACGCAGCGTACTTTTATCAACGATTCTGTTCACATTCAGTATTTTACTGCTGAATTCCCAGAGTATTAAAGTACCCGGGACAGTTGTAGACTATATCCCTGCATCTTCAAAAACTTATATAGGATCGCCAAGTATCTGTATACTCCCTGATGGAAGCTATGTGGCATCCCATGATTTATTCGGACCTGCATCGACAGAATACGAAAAGGCAGTGACTGCTGTCTTCCTTTCCCGCGACAAAGGAAAATCGTGGCAGAAAATCTCTGAAATAAACGGGCAGTTCTGGTCAAACCTGTTTGTCCACGACAATTCCCTGTATATTATGGGCACATGGAAACACCACGGCAATCTTATAATCCGTCGTTCCGCTGACGGAGGCAAAACATGGAGCGAACCGGTAAACAGCAGTACAGGGTTACTGGCCGAAGGAGAATATCATACTGCACCGATGCCAATAGTTTATCATAACGGGAGGATCTGGAGGGCTGTTGAATATGCAAAATCATACACCACGGCCTGGGGTATACGTTACAGCGCGATGGTTCTCTCTGCTCCGGCCAATGCAGATCTGCTTGATGCAAGAAGCTGGACGACAACCAATTATCTTCAGCACGATTCAGCATATCTTAACGGCAATTTCCGGGGATGGCTTGAAGGGAATGCCGTTGTAACTCCGGATGGCAGCCTGGTAAACATACTTCGTGTTGCAACAGCAGAAAAAGGTCGTGATATGGCTGCCATGGTAAATATAAGCGCTGACGGAAAAACAGCTTCATTTGATCCCTCAAAGGGATTCATGGATTTTACCGGGGGTGCCAGGAAATTCTCTATCCGTTATGACAAGAAATCCGGACGATACTGGTCAATATGCAACATGATCGGTGCAGACAGCCTTAAAGCACTTGATGCCGGATCGGTCCGTAACACCCTTGTTATTAAAAGCTCGAAGGATCTGAGAAACTGGACGATACATACGATCCTGCTTCACCACCCTGATGTGAAGAAGCATGGTTTCCAGTATGTTGATTTTCAGTTCGACGGCAAGGATATAATATACCTCTCACGCACAGCCTATGACGATGAGTACGGCGGTGCAAACAATTACCACGATGCTAATTTCCTTACATTCCACCGCATAAAAAACTATCGGAAGCTGATAAAGAAATCTATATAAATTGAGGAAAACGGCTACCGGCTACCGGCAACCGGCTACCGGAATTAAATGCTTCGTGATTTGATGAGCTTTGATAGCATTGCCGAGATTTTGTCACACTCATCTGTCAATTGATCCTTTATTTGTTGTTCAATGTAACCAATTTCATATGCAATTATTAGTTGTGTTGTTAATTCAGCAGCCGAGCCTTTAGCAATATAGAAAGAACGTACGGACTGTTTATCGGAACCGAGTTCATCTCCTTCAGCAATATTACTTGCTATACTAACAGCAGCTCGTTGTATTTGATCTCTTAATCCAAAATCTCTTGAAAAGCTTTTTAAATCTGTCAAGCGATAGATCTTAACGGCGACTTCTTTGGCTATCTGCCAAACACATAATTCCTGAAACTTTTTCATAATGCAGCGATTTTAAATGTTAAGCACTATTGTAAAAATAATAAATATTATTCAAGTCTGCTTTACCGATAGCCGGTAGCCGGTAGCCGGATTAAAAATCCATTTCAACCACTGTAATCCCTGAACCGCCCATTTCTACATGTTCATCGCGGTAGGATTTCACCACATCAACAGTGGCAAGGTAATCTCTTACAAGCTGACGGAGAATGCCGTTTCCCTTACCGTGAAGGATCCTCAGGTTCCTGTGCTGTACCATCAGGGCATTGTCAATAAGATCGCGCACCCTGCTTATTGCCTCATCTCCCCTTACACCCCTGATATCTATTTCGGGTTTGAAATTAAGTTTTCTCTCAG
>Ga0172363_10003098_pt1 | contig 13493 bp, 11 predicted proteins | sample LakKivs2_kivu2a2_FD_114541 | JGI IMG/M metagenome (GOLD analysis project Ga0172363, IMG submission 114541) | Sediment microbial communities from Lake Kivu, Rwanda - Sediment s2_kivu2a2 | ecosystem: Environmental > Aquatic > Freshwater > Lake > Sediment | place: Rwanda: Western Province, Lake... | reverse complement strand
GTCCGTTGTTGTATCCGCCGGCATGTTGCAAACTGGATTGTGTGGTGACTTGGCTCATGTCTCCTATCAGTGTTCCACTATTGAGCCACATTCTATAATTCCAGGGATTACCTGCTGCGACTTCTTTTGACAGGATCATTCGGATGCCGGTGGCTGATGAGCGGAACCAAGCACCTACAGAGAATGATTCTGCTGCCAGACTCTGGTTAGTGTCTACATACTCTGTGGTGCCATCAAAAGTGAAATAGGTAGTGTTGAACGCAGGCGATCCTACTAGTGTGGTAGTATAAGCATTGTCACTCAAATCAAACCAACTGGTACCTGACCCTGGATAACTACTGGAATTTGCAGCATTGAGATATAATTGCAAATCTTCGGTGACTATTGAGATACCACCACTGCCGGATGACCTATAACTGCCAATGGAGCTGACTTGTCCTGGTTTTTTATACATTGTAAAAATTATTTAGCTGGGCAACAAAAAACCCACCGAAGTGGGTTTTTTGATTATGTCAAGCAACTTCTCTGATTAGGAGAAGGACAAATTGCTCACCGCGATTTCGCCGACATAGTCACCAGCATTGCCGAAACTCGATGCAGTATTCGTGAGTTCTATGTAGCCATATCTAGTCATAAAGCTGACCACTGGTTCAAAAGTGGTAGGATCCAGCACCACGCCGCTTGACATCAGAGGGATGTAAGGGCAGTAGAATGCAGGAGCATCAGCCTCTGAGCTACCTTTGTAGCCAACTAGAACTGGTGTAGTGTCGCTGGCATAGCTGTCAACGAACACACGCATAGCGCCGTTAAGAGTGCCCACAAACTTGGTATTTGTAGGAGCTTCAAAGGTGCCTTCTGTAGTGCGAGCAAATGCGCTGGTAGTGGCGCTTTGTAGCACTGTCAAAGCAGCAGAGCTGACCACAGCGTAGTTGCCAGCGCCGCGACGTGTGCGTTGAGCAATCAAGTTAGCCATACGATTGATAAGAACTGCTAGAGCAGCATGTTCGTCACCAACGAATGTAGCTGTGCCAGACACAGTGGCCTGGTTATAAGTAAACTCTGTACTGGCCAAGCTACGCAAGCTGAGTAGGATTTCTTGGTCGATCTCAGCTGTGATTTCCTGAGCAAGAGCTGCCATGATTTCAGCTTCTACGTCAATGCCGTGCATGGCTTGTGCGTCTTGTGCAGCTTCAAATGTCCAGCGAGCTTGTAGTTTACGTGTTTTAGCTTCAACTGCTTGCTTGAGAATCTGGACAGAAATCTGTCGACCGCCGCTGCCTTCCAGTGTTGTGGTATTAGCGCCGCCATAAATTGATTGATTAGGTGATACTACGCCAGTAGTAGTTGAGCTAGCTGAGGAGTAGGCCTGTGCAATCTTAAATGGGCTAAGAGCTTCTTCGCCGGCCACGGTGCTGGTTTGAGCAGCACTGGTATCGTTCATGGTATTAGCATAGCGGACACGTAGTGTATGGATCTGACCAACAGGACCGGTCATGGGTTGGACGCCGACTAGTTCGTTGGCAATCACAGTAGGCATGACACGTCGAATAACTGGTAGAATCACACGATTAAGTGTAGCTATATTGCCTGCAGCAGTTGAGCCGCTGCTGGCATTCTCTTTGAGGTATTTACGAGTGTTTTCAAGTATAACACTCATGCTGTTACGACGACTACCTTTTAGTCCTTCGAGCAGGGCTTCTTTGGTTTCGTCCCAACGATCTTCTAGTAAAACATTTGACATTACAGTCTCCTTTTTATTATAGCCCTGCTAAACGTTTGATCTCAATGACATTATGACGGGTGTCTTCCTGTTTGAGATTTTGGTTTTGGGCAGATTTATCACCAGTTACTGCGGTAACAGATTCTGAAATAACAGATTTTGTTGTTGATTTCTGTTCAGCCAGCACTGCTGGTAAATATTTCTCAAAAGCCGATTTCAGACGAGTAGTTTGAACGTTTTCGAGTAAATTACGCATGACTTCTTGTTTTTCGCGATTCAGTGGAGCCAAAAGATCTTCCATGAGTTGTGATCTCTGGTTATTTTCTTTCAGCATACGTATTTCGCGTTCACGACTTTCAACCAAACCATGAATCTTTTGATTGATTTTAGTGGCCTCCTCCAACTGTTGTGCTTTTGCAGCAATTATGTTGTGTAGTTTGCGCATCTCAGCTTTTTCGTTGAGATAAGTTGCGCCAAACTCAGCAGCATATGCTTCAAAAATACGTCGACCAAAGCTATTTTCTCTAGCAACTTTGATATCTTCGTAGAGTTGGGTGAGTTCGCCCTTGAGATGTCGACTCACAGATTCACTCATCTTAGCTGCAGATCTTTGCACAAATTTCTGTTTGAGTTCTTGCAGTTTAGATTTTGCTTCAGAGACTAATCGAACCTTGGTTTCCACTAGGTCACGTTTGTCCTGAGTAAATTCAGTGATTTCACGAGCCAACTGATGCACAATGAATTTTTCCAATTTCTCGAAACCTTCGTTGTGCATTTGACGGTCTTTTCTGAGTTCGCTGATTTCTTCGGCCAATTTCTTTACCATAAAATCGTTGAATTTTATGGAACTTTCTTTGAGTTTGGCTTGCGACTTGACACGATCTTCCACAATTGCAGCTTTTTCTTGTTGCAGTTGTTGAATCTCTGTTGCGATACCTTCTGTGACCATCCGATCAAGAGCTTCCACCATTACTGACTTGTCGTGTTCATAACGCTGGGCGAATTCCTCACGGAGTTCAATTTTCAGCGTTTCACGGGCTTCATCTAACTTGGATTGCCAAGCTTCGTTGAGCTCTCGGCTGATGTCCTCGTTAATGAGTCCGCTATCAAGTAACGGTTTTATAGCATCGAACATGCTTCACTCCTTTATTTTAAGATCTTTGATCAAACGAGCAATTTCGTCTTTCAAATATCTTTTTACTTTATTGTCAGACCCAGCTTCTCGGGCAATTTCTAATACTTTATGGCCATATTTCATGTTCATAAGACCTTCATAAATTGCACGAGGATATGCATTTGGTGCACTGGGTTGAGCAACCACATCTACAGTGACTATTTCAAAGTCACTGACATGTCCCGAGCGATCGTCGACATTGCCACTGCCGCGACTGCTGACTCCAAGTTTGACTCCCGAGTCAAGCATGGTTTTAACCAGTTGACCCATGGGAGTTGGCAATATACGTAATTTTCCATAACCACAAGGACCATCCATCCACATTTTATCTATAGTGTGACTCACACGGTCAAGATTGATTTTGAGATCATCTGGATGATCTACTTCCCCCAACACAGAATATCCAGACTCTAATTGTTCATTTATGGTCTTGACTGCGTTGGCGATTTCATGAACCGGATAAACACGTTCGTTGGCATTTTTAACACCACCTTGTATACATATTCCTTCCATATACAAATTTTTACCAGTGCCATCCGGCGCATCTTCGGCCAATACACGAATCTTGGCTTGAACAAAGTTCAAATGCTCTTTGAGATATTGTGGACTTTTGATCATCGTTTATTGTTTTGGAAATGGAGTTTTAGTATTCACACCTGAGGCCTGTGCAAGATGTGGCTTGGGAGCTGCTTCTTGCTTGACCGACCCTTGTGCCGGTGTGTTTTGCACACGACCAACTAGATCCTTGGTAGTAGGAGCTGGACGTCCTTGTGCAGTATCACCTGTCATTTTGACAGGATGAGCCATGGCACCACGACTACCACTGTTGGCTGCTACCGTGCTTTTGGTGTTGATACCACCTTCTTCACTGGTCACTGGCTTGGGTGCTGCTTTGAGATTAATGGCTTCTTCCATGGGCATTTTCATCATGCCTTCGGTTTCCATTTCATCATCAATGACTTCTTCGGCATCCATTCCATCAGTCATATCTGCATCCATTTCGCTGTCTTGATCTCCGCCCATGACACTGTCAAACTCGGCCATTAGACGATCAATTTCATCTTCGAGATCGATGACACGGTCTTCGAGATCTTCAATTCGATCTTCATCACTGTCAGTTTCTTGATCCATGTCGCCTATGTCTTCGTCACCACTGACTTCAATTTCAAGATCGCTTTCCTCATCTTCTTCGGCAAGACCTTGTTCTTCAACTGAAATGTCGTCGATTAAATCATCGGCTTGATCTCCGCCCATGCCTTCATCATACTTGTCCATGCGACCCATGGCATCATCTTCTTCATGCATGAGATTCTCATAGATTTCACGACTTTTCTCGACCACTATTTGATGAAATAGTTCTCGTGCTTTTTGCTCCTCATCATTGATCACATATTCGATCAATTGCTCAAAACGGTTTTTCATTACGGTAAACTCCTTTTGTGTTAGGGGGGGGTGAATTAATCTACTGATATATTTACAAAATAATCAAAAAAACCACCGAAATCTTGGGTTTTTTTGATTATTTTTGTATTTTTATATCATGGGTTGCGCCGGTGGGGCGTATTGAAGTCTGATATCTTTGAGTTTTTCATTGTATTCAGACATTTTTACATCATTGAGTTTTCGCAATTTTCTCAACATTGACAATGTCAATTTTGATTTTCTGAGATCGCCTAATTGAGGTTGACTATTGTCATCCTTGATATTTTGATAGGCATCTGGACTGCGATTATATAATTCGTTGAGTATCATATGAGTATTTATGCAGGTTGCGCCGTTATGGGGGCACCGGCACCAGGAGCACCGGGTGCAGTTACGCCACCGGGTGCAGTTACGCCAGCGGGTGCAGTTACGCCAGCGGGCACTGCACCAGTTTGATCAATCTCACCTGGCTGTAACCCAGCTAGTTCTTGACCCACATCAATGTCAGTTTCTAATCCGCCTGGGGTAATTCCCACTGATCTTAAATCTTGTCCTGATGTGGTTTGCAATTCTGGCTCACTGCGTTCTTCTCGCCACATTTCTTCGTTTTTCTGTATTTCTTCTAGCGATAATCCCAAAAATCTTTCCAAAGCAAAACGTTTACTGATATAAGGATAAGCCTCCATGGTCTGAAATACTGCCACACGAACACCATCCAATTCACTTTGCCTGTAACTGGCGAAATTTTGCGGAGGATTGAATTTCAACTGAAATAACCCACTGTCGATGTTGAATCCTCTCCAACGCATAAACATTTTAAATTCTTCGTCGAGCTTTTGTGCCAACAATGACTGCAATCTCTCACAGTATTGATTGAATCTATATTCTTGAATCAAGGCAGTTCCTACTCGACCATCTGATAATGCGCGATCACTGTCATCGGGTCCGGTGGGCAAATAACTACTGGGCACACGCAAACCACGAGCCATTTTGTTGTTGAAATACTTGAGATCGTCAATTTCGCCCAACTGTTGACCACCTTGCAATACATCAACACTGCTGCCACGCCCGTCGGCACCCACTGGAAAGAAAAAATCCTCGCCGATACTCAGTGGATTATAACTGCTGTCCATCATGCTCTGACCACCACCGTTATATGTGGGTATACGGCGCTGATGCATTTCATTTTTCACACGTTCCACAAAAGCCATGGCCATATGGCTGGGCATGTTACCCACATCAATTTTGAAAACTCGTCGTTCGGGTGCCCGCTGAACTCGATAAATCAGTATAGCATCTTCTAGCAATTCTTTTTGTTTGAAAACTTTGAATATGTTTTCTAGTATGCTGCGACCAAATGGCCAAAATGTGTCTAGTCCCTCATTGAGACTCAAATGCACTACATGTTTGGCATCTATACAGGTTTCATTGACTGCACGAGTAAATCTACTTTGATTGTCATAGGCCTGATTGGGCATGGTATAGGCAGTGCTGGCCATATATCCACCTGTGGGCGGATTGACCATGAAATCTGTTGTGGTTTTTGCTGCCACTGTGAGATTTTGAAAATTGGGATTTATATCTCTAATGATATATTGTTCTGGACGTTTGCCCTCGCTTTCGTTGACAATCACTCTACTGACTTTGCTCATGTCCACCCAAAACAATTTGAATGTTTCTGGATCTCGCACAAAAACTTGATCACCATATTTGATGGTATTTCTAAATAATTTGAAAATTCTTTGATCAAGTTCGTTGAGACGAGTCCATTGTTGTAATTGTTTTTTAATTATTTCTATTTCGTGATCTGTGGGTTTGTCAATATACGACACTTCAAATGGAGTTAGATTTTGTTCACTGAGCTGTGTGCTGAACTCAGAAATAATGTCCAAACAGGCATTGATCTCACTGTCTGAATCCATGTTTTCGTATTGATTATATCGCTCAATACGATTGGGATGACCCGAATAGACTTCTGGCAATCGTGATGCATAGTTTTTAAAACTGAAATCTGTCTGTGCTGCACTGACTCCGCGCCCATCATTGCGACCATAGCCCGGTAGGCCTTGATCACGACCACCATTGATTGGACTTAATTGCCCACTGAGATCTGCTACTTTAAAATATTTGCGCCAACTCATGTTATGTTCTCAATTCTGTATTTATGGTCATGCTCTTTGATATCGCAACATATCTTTGCTGATGGTGTTGCCCACACGCATCATTTCTATTAGATCATCTAGCTTGTTGGTCTGAGCATTCATGACTTCAGATAATTTTCGTAATCCATCAGTAAAACCTGGCATTTCCACCGGAATACTACGACCACCACTCAGTGGTATCACTGCTTCGGTTCCGTGTAAAGTGGCTCGATATCCGCTGGCAGGTCCGGATAATACTCCGCCATATCTGGCACCCAATACATTCATAACCTGCTCCCTAGTCACTAATGCACGGTTTAGACCACCAGCAGGTAACATTGTTCTATTGTTAGGGCCTGGCAATGCAGCAAAAATACTAGCAAGATTTGTGGCAAATTGATCAGGCGAGATTCGGCCTTGACTATAAGGTTGAAATCCTTTTTCGTTAATCAATGCCAGTCCGGCTCGATCTTGTGTGTTAATACTAAACTTATCATCAAGACCAATTGCACCATTATTGACCAACCCAGATAAGGTTGCTTGTATGATTTGGTATTTTCCTGCCGCCGACGAACTTAATCTCAACTCGGTTACTCTCTCTTGTTGTAATGCCAATACTTCTTGAATGGTTTTCTCGGTCAAGTTAGGTATTACTTGATTAGGAAACATGACTTGAGGATTATTCCTGCTTTCGGCCTGTGCAATCAAATCTAGCACTGCCTGCGCCGAAGCACGTGACCTAGGTGCTGGAGCAGGTGCTGGAGCAGGTGCTGGAGCAGGTGCTGGAGCAGGTGCTGGAGCAGGTGCAGGAGCCGGTGCGGGAGCCGGTGCAGGTGCAGGAGCCGGTGCGGGAGCCGGTGCAGGTGCTGGAGCAGGTGCTGGAGCAGGTGCTGGAGCAGGTGACGAAATAGGTGTGCCATGCATGTCAGTAGCTGCACCACCGTAGTCGGTGACGGGTGTTGCCGGTTCTGATTCAGATGCATCAGATGCAGTCGGTATCGACAACGGAACTCCGGTGACTCTACCTATAAATGCGAGAAATTGATTAATAGCCTGTGTGAATTTTCCGATTGCAACGGTTGCTGGATTGATTGCCCTAAACGACAGCAGATTGATATTTCGATTTAGTAATTCCAGTTCTTTATTGGCTGTAATGAAATTGAGTGTGGTTTTATTTTGTTCACTTTGCTGCTGTTGTCTTGCTTCTGTCAACTGTTGTTCTAGATCTGTTCGATCTCGAAGAATAAGATTGGCCATTCTTGTTTGATTAGTGGCCGCCATATAAACACCAGACGCATCACCACCGACTTGCGCAAATCTATCAACAGTGACTTCCAATCCTCTGGCAGCTCGACTCATTCTTTGCACTGCTTGTAGATCGTTGATTCTGCCGGATTTTAAATCATCTACTACTCGCTGTGCCTCATTGGCAGTGCTCATCAGCAATCGGAGAGCGTCTGGACTGCTTGCAAATCCTGACATCAAATCTCTGAAACCCTGCGCTGTTTCTGGGCTGACTAGATTAGATAAAATATTACTGGTGCTTTGTATAGCACGAGCTTCTTTTTCTCTTCCAGATCTTTCCAATTCACGTATACTGGCTCCAAATATACCCTCACGTAATTCTGCTTCTCTTTGCTCTTGTAATTGTTTTCTATTAGCACCAGTGATTTTGGCCAATCTATCCATTTCCACAACAAGATTTTGTGTACCGGATGTCAAACTTTGTTGAGTGATAAATTCATTGCGTCCTAATAGAATTTGTTGGCGGAGATATGCTGCACCAGATTCCACAATGTCTTCAGTGTTGAGACCCAATCGACGTAGCGAATCACCCAAGTTACTGGCTGGATCTGCTAGTTTGCCCACCGAGTTTAAAAATGTATCAGCTCCTCTACTGACAATCCCACCGAATTGAGCAAAGGACACACTGTTTTCTACTATGGTTTTTCTAAAATTTTGTAGGCTTTGGCCAGAAGCCAAAAACTGTTGATTTAATCCTTCAATGTTTTGTGCAGTTAATGCACCCACACGACTAAAATCATTAAATACTTCACCGACCTGATCAACTTGGTCGATGACGAATTTAGCAGATTCGGCCAGCCCACGTGTAATGCCTTCGGCTACTCCGCCAAAAACAGGAATTAACCTCGCCAGTTTACTTATGCCCGAGGATGTGGCATCGATTACACCATTAAATGCTGAAAATTTAGTAGAGCCATTGCCCACCACAGCAATAAAATTCCTGGTGGCTCTGGTTAAATCTCCCAAAGTATCAACAGTGCCACGACCGAATCTTTGTAGTTTACTACCAGAATCGCCTGTGTCCTGACCAAACAAACGCATCGTTCTGCGTAGTTCTTCTATCTCAGTGTTGAAATCTTGAATATTATTAATATCAATGGCCATTGTAGCTCGATAAGTATAGATATATTTATGGTCTAAAAAATGCAACCCAACAACCCATTGAGAAAATATTTTCGCCAACCTGCAATCTATATTCGATTACCCAGTCAAGGTCGTTGGTATGAACCCAATAGTTTGATTATGCCTGCCAACGGAGAATTGCCTGTTTTGCCCATGACTGCCAATGACGAAATCACCAGTCGAACACCAGATGCTTTGTTCAATGGGTCTGCTGTAATTGATATCATAGCTAGTTGTGTGCCTGCAATACGTAATCCCTGGGCTATTCCATCAGTTGACATCAACACTATTTTAGTGGGTGTTCGTATAGCCAGTTATGGACATAACATGTCAATCAGCAGCCGATGTCCCAAATGCGGACACGAACACGAATTTGATTTAGATCTTCGTTCAGTGCTGGATCGAATCCAATGTCCAGATTACAGTAAAACGTTGACAGTCAACGATTTAACAATAAGTTTTCGTCCGTTGAACTATCAACAAATCAACGAAAACAATATATTGCAATTTGAAGATCAAAAACTCATGCAAATGTTTAGTCAAAATGATCTGGACAGTCAGGAAAAACTCAAAATCATCAGTGACAGTTTTAAAAAAATCACACGTATGACCATGCGTGCGATTGCTAACTGTATTAAAACTGTCAAGGGTGATGATTTTCAAGTTGAAAATTTCGAGCACATAGCTGAATTTTTAGAAAACTGTGACAAATCAGTTTTCAATGTCATACGTGATCATATTGCAGAGTTGAAAAAGATCGGCGATTTTCAACCTCTGCAAATAAAATGCACCGAATGCCAGCACGAATATCTTCAAGAGTTTGTGTTAGATATGTCAAATTTTTTCGAAACCAACTCTTAAATCTCGACGCCGAGCAGATCTCAAAGTTGGTAGAAAAACTCGACAACGAAATTCAATCTATAAGAAAGGAAATATTGAAATTTTGTTGGTATATGCGAGGTGGGTTGACCTACGAAGAGGCATTAAATCTCAGCGGTCAAGAAAGACAATTCGTAGCAGATCTGATTGCAGAGAATCTCGAAACCACAAAAAAAACCCAACTGCCGTTTTTTTAAAGCAAATGCCAGATGGTTTGACCAAAATTTTCCGGCACAATACCAAAAAATTCACATTTCCACTGACTCTGGGGAAAGAACCCCAGATGTGCCCATTCATTGCGTCTACGATATATTGCTTGAGCAATATGTGGCCAATCGGCATTGACAAAGCGATCTTGATAGTCTAATTTCATTTCCACAAATCGGTCATACTCAAAGAAATCGTGTTCGAAATGCAATATTTCGAATATAGTGCCATTGGCACTAATCGACTCAATGGCAAAATCCAGACCCCACTTGGGTTGAATTTGTAGCACTCTATGGTATATGGGATAAGTTTGACACCAATTGGACAATTGTGCCGCTGCTGCATTATGATATCCTCTACGCCATAACACAAAAGAATGGCTCAACACAATATTTTCTATTTCGTCGGGTTGCACAATCCAATCTAGTTTATTAGCGTCATGGTAAGCACTGAGATCATGATTGGCTTGTTGATAGAGTTGTTCAAGGGGGCATAATTCAAATCCATTGACAGCAAATAGTCGAACTTGATGTGCACCATGATCCAATGATTGCGAGATCATGGCTTGGTAATATCCATTTTGGGGTGCAGTATTTTCTGTAATTGATAAGTTCATTATGGTCTATACACAAGAGAACTGCTACGCAGTTCTAGTCCTTTCACTGTCGTTCAGTCCTGTTTTTTCTATTGTTTTTTGTTCTATGGCTCATCTAGATTAATTGGTCATACTTGCCCGTTGTCCGGGCAAGGTATTTATCTGTCTCATCTGAGTAGCATAGTCATTTGTGTAAGAAGATTTGTTTTATTCAAACAGCGGAGGCGGTTGTGCGGTACCCCCTACTTCAGCCTTGACTCACAACGGAACGCAGTTGACCCGACACAAATCCAAGTCACATACGCTGCGGTTGCATCTTTTTCGCATGGCCGCAATCTTTTAAGCCTTAGTTAGCTCTAAACTTTGACGCCCAAGATCCACCGGCCACGAGCACTACCTCGGCTGGTTCAATGGGGTTGAGCCATGTCGCTCAACACAGTGTCTGACAGGAAATATCTTTGATTGTTGTGGAATTAATTTGAAATAGAGTTTCTAAATCAGTGATGATCCAACTGCCGTGATTTGTGCTGTGATATATTAGATGATTTTGTAATTGAAAATGTGATTGCCATTGGCTCTGAAATGCTGCAAATGTGCCTCGATGATTGAATTTCATGAATACCATGTTGAAATCGCCTGGGTCGGCCACTGTCATACATTGTTCTATCCATGATTCTAATTGCCTTACTGTGCCTTTGAATAATTGATGAAATGGAAAATCTGCATAGTTCTTGCATTCTGAATTGAATTTTTGCCATGCATCTGGGGGAATTATATCGCCTTTGAATGATTTTGCTTGATTTTGATCTAGTGATTTTTTTCTATGTTGATTCTGCCCACCAATGAATGCGCCTGAATTGGGCACCCTAACAAACGATTCGTGATATGTTTCACTGAGAAATCGAGCAACTTCCCGCTCATATCCTGAACCTTTTTGTTTGCTTTTTGATGACATAACACTACTTATTGTCAACAATAAAATACATTAATTTTTCACTCAGAAAAACTGTATTCTGTAAAACCTCCGGTTTTAATGACCTTTAATACATTACTGACTCGGCCAATAAGTTCATCACGATGACTAACTAACCAAATACTTTTATTGCGTTCTCTGGACATCATTTTTAATAATGCCAAACTGGATTCTACCCCTTGTGTGTCTAGACCGCTGTCGATCATTTCATCAATGAACAACAGATTAATGGGTTGATAGAGACTTTCCCAGACATCGCGAAACGCCCAACTCATACTCAAAATCAATCGATTACGTTCGCCACGACTGAGATTGTCAAAATCTAATTCTCTTCCTAATTCTTCAATGCTGACAGATAAGTCATTTTGAAATTTTACCACATGTGGAAGTCCAATACGATCTAGATAATAGGTCAATCGATTATTTAAATAAGCCAAATTTTGATCAATGATTTTCTTTCTGACAAAACTGTCCTTGCTGGTCAACAATTTCAAAAGAAAATCTTGATGCTCTTGAAGTCTAGTCAAACTATTTAGATGATCATACGATACCACCTGTAATGCAGCAGATTGCATTTCCACTATTTGTTCATCATAGGGATCCACTGCAGACTGTTTGTTATTGAGATCTTTTTTGAGGTTGTCCAGGGTATTTCGATGATTTAATGCCAATTCAATGTCGTCATAAAATACTTGAGGTTGTGCCTCGGGTGATCCAATGGTTTTAATGGTGTCGAGATGTTGAATTTTTTGTGTTTCGTTGGCAAGAAGTTGCAAAGCAGTTTCTTGCAATAATTTTTGTTTAGATTCCAAAATAGTCTGTTGTTGTTGATCGTGTATGTCTTGACCACAGGCAAAACATCGATGTTGTTCGATGTCAGACAATTCTTTTTTTAATTGTTGAATCAGTCGTTCTTGTTTTTGATTGTCTCGATCGATCTGTTTTATATAATTTTCACAATCACGAATTTCTTGAATTTTTTTTGTGTATTCGGTTAATTCTCTATGACATTGTATTTCTTGTTGAATATCAATTTTTTCCAATTCTTCAATGGCAGTATTGAGATTTTGTATGTCTAACTGTTGTTGGTCGGTCCAGGATTTTTGTTTCTTTTTCAAGGAATCAATATGTTCTTGAATTTTCTTGTTGGACTCAATGATAGCACGAATACGAAATTCTTCTTGTGTAATAGATTCTCTAGTTTCACGAACTAATTCTTTGATACGTTCGGCTCTATCACTCAACAGAGTAATGCCCAATAGTTGTTCGATGATAGAACGTTGATCATTGGCTCTCAGACTGAGAAATGGTTCGGTATAGGTATTCAATGTCACAATATGTCGAAACATGTCATGACTGAATCCCAATAATTGATCAATGGATTGTTGTGTTTCTCGACTGTCGCCTTGTGCCTCGTCGGTGATTTGTTGTTCTTGATTGTCAACGTAGAACTTCAACACATTGGGTTTTCTTCCTCTTATGACTCGATAGTCGGTGTTGTTGATTGAAAAATCCAAACTCACTAACATGTTTTTGGCATTGGTTTTATTGACCAAATTGTCACGCCGAATATTGCTCAATGCTTGTCCATACAGCGCGTAACTGAGTGCGTTTATGATCGTGGTATTATGAGATAATATTCCATTGGTATAATATCTATGGTCGGTGGAATCTACCGCGATATCAAACATATTTTCTCGGTGGTCTGACACCGACACCTTGGTTACTTTTTCACTGCCGTTGATGGTCTTGATCAGCGATCCAGCTTGTAGTTTTTTTACAAATATCTCATGACAATCTTGGTCAAATACGATATGATCATCAGCGCAATCAAGCGTAAGACCACTTTCGGCCTCGATGTGCCACACTCGATACGGAACAGTTTTCATTATTTTAGAGATGGGTTGCCATCCCGTATCTGTTTCTATTTCGAGATGTTCTAGATCAACACTATC
>Ga0172363_10003094_pt1 | contig 13499 bp, 10 predicted proteins | sample LakKivs2_kivu2a2_FD_114541 | JGI IMG/M metagenome (GOLD analysis project Ga0172363, IMG submission 114541) | Sediment microbial communities from Lake Kivu, Rwanda - Sediment s2_kivu2a2 | ecosystem: Environmental > Aquatic > Freshwater > Lake > Sediment | place: Rwanda: Western Province, Lake... | reverse complement strand
TCAAGCCCGAAATTATCCCAGATGGCATTATTGGAAATGGTGCCACCGATAATATGTACTGCATCGATCTCATTGCCTGTGAATACCGGGTCGTTGATGTCACCTGTACCGCCGGCCTCCGCCTCAATGACATAACCACCATTATCGGCAAAGGTCACATTGTTCAGGACAGGCCAGCCTCCGTTGACATAGAGCGCCTTGTTGGTGCTGTATTGAAGGATGCTGTTGGTCATGGTTGGCTGATCAGTACCATAGATATTAAGGTTGGCAAAATCCTGGAATCCTGCATTCTCGATGACAACATAATCCAGCAGGGAATTATGGCCGCTGCTGCCGTTTGTGAAGTACAGGCCCTTCCAGTATCCGTCCTCCCCGGTAAAGCTCGTAAATGTGATCCAGCCTTCAGAGTTGCCGTCACACTTGATCCATGCGTTCTGTACCTCAAGTTTGGTACCCTCCCCGAACATGATGGTGGTGCCCGGCTCTACCGTTATGGTATCCTCACCGGTGAGAAACACATCATCTGTGACCCAGTAGGGGCTGTTTGCCTGTGTCCAGGTCTGGCTGGTGCTGATCACCCCTGCCAGCTGGATGGCGTTAAAGCTCAGTATGGCGGTATCCAGTGCTTCCTGGTGGTCGCCCGAAACATTGAAAATTTCAAACATGTACTGAACATAGCGCAGGTCGCTGTCGATGGATACATAGCCGCCATCAGCAACCATGTTCCATATGCTCCATTCACCTCCGTCTGCAGCGGTACGGTAATAAAAATTATAATTTGACTGATTGAGCACGTTGTATGCAAGACTTGATACAGTACGATCGATCCCCAGCTCAAAAACCGGAGAGATATATTGTCCGGAAGAAGCTCTATCCGTTCCTGAAAGATACAGGGTATTGTAATAGCATTGTGAAAGGGTGTTCTTGAAGATATCAATTCCCCCGACAGTAAATACCTTTCCATTCGTGGCAATGGCAGCCGATCCTGCCCAGTGTTCGAAGTACAGGCCGCTCTGGGTCCAGTTGAAGGATGGTCCGGTGGTAATATCCGCCATGTATCCATACTGGACAGCGAAATACTTGTCATCGTTGTATCCTCCCAGGAGGGTAATGGTGCCGTTCTGTATGGTGCTTGAATGTGCGAACAAAGGCTCGGGCAGCGTGCCTCCGAACTGCCAGGTACCGAGGGTACCATCAACGGAAACATCGGCATAAAAGATCGTATCAACAGGCAAGAGGGTCTCATTATAACCGCCGAGTATATATAACCTGTCTTCGTAGGCCAGCATGGTATGGTTGTTCCGTTTGCCCGGCAGAACATTTGCTTCAGTAGTAAATGCAGACAGCGTGCCATCCGGATTGATCTGGCAGGAATAGACCGAATTTACTGCAGTTGTGTCAGCATTATTGCTGCCACCGGCAACAAAGATCCTCCCATTCAGTACTTCTGCAGTATGACCCCACAGCGGGACGGGCAGTGTCACGGCACTTTCCTCCCATGGGCGCAGGCTCCCGTCAGCCCTGAGCTTGGCATAAAATATTTTGTCGGTAGGAACACTGTCACTCATACCTCCCATGACATACAGGTATCCGTTTGCGATCACGGCAGCATGCTCGCTGACACCCACCGGAAGCATTGGCCCTTCACGCCAGTTGGTAAGCCCTTCACCAACGTCTGCCACATATACCGTCCTGGAGTAATCAACCACCTCGGTACCTTCCTGGATGGTTATGACCTCCAGTCCGCCGGTGACGAAGACAAGATTATTCCAGTAGGTAGCCTGGTGGTTCCTGAGCGCCTTTGGAAGGGCAGCTGTTTCTGTAAAACCGCCCCAGTCGTTTGCTAGGTAAGGCAGGATCACGCTATTATCGGTTACTACCATGTCATTCAGGTAGCCTTTGTTGAAATCACCATCATCGTTATGCACAAGGGTTGCTGTCTGGGCAGCCAGGTTCAGGCCGATGGCAAGCATTGAAATGGTTATCGCCAGTGAACGGTATGCTGTCGTACAAACAATCCTGAAGCCGGTTACTGAGAAGTTGCAGTTTTTCATATAAGTATGATTTAAGTTATTGTTGTTCAGTTGAGAATTAACGGATCATATCAAAATATATTTAGGATATTAAAATCCGAATATAATTAAATCCTGTAAATTTACACAGAAATTTTAATTATGCAAGTTCAAAAAATGGATTATGGCCCTGGCACAAATATAGGATAACTTTCCGGGTAAAAAATGCCTGAAATAGATGTTTTGGAAGCACAAAAATCTGACGAAATTTAAAAGAAGCTTCTTGGGTAGTTTATGTTTTGTGAGATAACTGAAATTGTGAACTAAACAATCTCAATTCCTTTGTTTTTAACCATGTCAATAAATGGGGAATTATCACTGCTATAGAATCGTTTGGTTCCGATAATATAAGGTTCAATCTTCGAATTAACTTTTTTTGTTAATGCCCATATTTTACCAGCGATATAATCGTCATTCTCATTATCCGTTACTATTAATAAATCAATATCACTATCGCTGGATCTTTTTTCAGATAACTGGCTTCCGTATAGAAACGCTTTATCTACGGATATTCCTTCAGACCTCAGAAGGATTATGTATGATTTTAAAATCTCTATAATTTCATTTTTAACCATTGTAAAATCTCTCTGGTTTTAATTAAATAATCGTTAACTTTTTCTTGTTCAGGTAATACAGGATTATAATCAGGATATCTACCCTGAAGTTGATATCTCATTAATATCCCTATAAATATCTGATACTTTTCATCAAGTTCCAAGCCAGCCTGTTCTGAAAGAAAAATAAGATTATGTGTTCTTGGTGCATCTGTTCCATTCTTTTTTACAAAATGAGCCTTTAACGCTTTTTCAATTACCAGATGACAGAAAAATAATCCATGAAGGAATCTTCCTTCCTGGATCAAAATTCTAGCTGTAATAGCATCTTCATCAGCACCATTTATCCAATAGTTTATTTGTTTTAGTACATCTGTCATTGAATTAATTACTTTAAAGACTACCCAAAGTTACTAAAAATCAGAATATTTGCATTTTATTGTCCAGCTCGGAAGGGTTTTCAATCCACACAACTTTTATATCTATCAGAGACCACCAAAACCATTCGGGGAGATGCCAAAATACCAGGTTGCGCTTTTCAGTACAGTCTCTTACTGTTTACTATTTTTTTGAATCACAAATAGTATACTATATGAAGCTGTCTCATTAATTATTTTCAGGATAAAGATACCTTCCGGCAGCGGACTTGTATTTATCTTCTGTGTTGGCTTCAGCACCGATCCTTCGAGCACCAGGGCACCTGTGGAATTATATACCTCATACCTGGCAGGTGCAGGGAATTGTTGTGTAAGCTGAATGTTCAGCTCGGTTCCTGCAGGATTCGGAAAGACCATGAACGGAACCTTTTCATTTACCGCTTCTATTCCTGATGGATTCAACACCTCCTCGGTATTGGACATGGAAATGTTGTAATCAGGCAAAGCTTTCCTGGAAGGTAGGCAGCCTGCCGGATTGGACATGCCTACCCGGTAATAGATCATTCCTGTGGGAGGATCATCATCCGTAAAGGAAGTGACGGTACTTGGTACCTGCATCAGGAAAGTCATTGAATCAGGATGGGTTCCCCTGTATATGACATAAGCAGGAAAGGCAATACCCATATATCCTGACCAGATCAGGTTGACATCCTTGCTGATGCCCAGACTGGCGGTAAGGTGCATGGTCTGATGGTAGGGGCTGAGCTCAGATTCACTTCCGCAGGTATCAACCACACTTATTTTATACCGGTGGGGAAGGATATCGGGTGTGGAAGTGGAATCCACGAACACGCTGAGTTCATCCTGCAAGGATGATCCGATCTCCAGGTAAACATCTGACATGTTGGATTCACGGTAGATTTTATATTCCCGGATAGCCTTTGATTCCCGCTTTTCCCATACGATACGGTATTTGCCGGTTGCTTCGTCAATACCCACGATGCATATCGGCGGAGAGGATGTTGGGCCGGGGATCCTGATTAACAGGGAATCCGACAGCACATCACAAAATTCATTCTGTAGTGTCACGCGCAGTATTGCCCTGCCATTGAAACCCGCATTCCAGTTTATTTCAGCTGTTGCGCCCTGAGGGCTGACAGTGCCTGCAGAAACAGGATATAATTGCCAGTAGTAGCCGGTGACAAGGGGGTCAGCGTTTATTGTGTAAATCGTGTTTTGCGTTCCCGGACAGAACCTGTCCGGACCGGCAGGGGGTCCGGGAGCAACAGGAACCGGGTAAATACCGAGCTTTGCCACATCAGAGGTATCTGTACCATATTGATTACTAATGATGCAGAAATAGGACCCTGTATCCTGTTCCTGCACATTTTCAATCACAAGTGGATTATTGGTGGCTCCGGTAATTTCCGCTCCGTTCCTGAACCATTTGTACTTTAGATAGTCCGATCCTGTTAGTCCTATAATGAATATTGCATTTTCTCCCGGACAAACAGTGATATCTTCTGTTTGCTCAAAAATGAATGGTGGGGACATAATCAAGCACCTTCGGTAGAACTGGAAATCTTTCCAATAGTAATGCCAATAACAGGAAATCATGACCTTATACTCACCTGGTATTGCACCCAGGGGAATAGCGAAGTAGTAATCAAAAATGGAGCTGTCCTGGTAAAGAGCTATCATATAACTATCAAAGGTGTCGGGCTGGCACCCTTCGCACCATGGATATTCAGGAATAGGCCACAGGCTGGCCCTCTGTTCATCAGGACTGTACTGGCCGGTGTAAATATCACATCTAATGATAGTGGTATCACCTGCTATAAGGGTGTCCGAGACACGGTAATCAGCTGCCTGGGGGAGTGCAACAAAACTGGCACTGAACGATGCCAGCATGGTGAGAATCAATCGTGTGATGTACGATGTTTTCATGGCTTGAATATTTGGTATGAGAAGGAGGTTGAGTAATAAAAACTTCTCATGACTTATTTTATGCTTGTTTTTCTGAAAATCATTAAATCTTACCTCATTTTGTGCCAGTAATGAAAATTGATCTTATCGTTTCCGGATTACCGGATAGTATATCTGAATATTTAAGCTCAATTTCAGCGGTCTGTGTGAAGATCAGGTTTAAATCACTGCTGTCCCTTTTTCCGGCAGTAGTAAATACCTGGGATTTGTTTATCTGGTCATAAGGGGATACTGTCCAGCTTAATGAATCTTCTATATGTTCATTAATATTCCATGCTCCACCGGTCAGGGTCACTTCAAGTGTGTTATATGGATTTAAGATCACGATCATGCTATAGCTCTGGTCAACTATGAAAGTGTCTTTTCCGGTGTATAAGATATTCTCACCATAATTTCCATATTCCGGGAAGCTGTATGTTTCAACAGGTTCAAATCCTGCAAGAAATACTTCTTTAGTCTTTGTCGGATTTTCGGAATCGTTCTCATAATACTTAATTATCAGATTATCCCTGATTCTCGGTTCATCGAAAGAAATATGCAGATCACATTCCTTTCCTGGTTCAACAGTTGTAAACACCTGGGAATACTCATTAAAATCGAAACTTGAAAAGTTCCAGTTTAATGGGCCTTCAGGAGCTGTCTGTAACCACCATAAACATCCAATGAGTTTTATTTTTAGTGTCACTCCTGTAGGAAGGCTGGCAGCTAAGCTATATCCACGGTATCTGTATACCGTATCAACCGATTCATGGAGGATATTCCTTCCGTAATCGCTGTACATAGGATAATAAATAAATTCCCCGGGTTCAAATTCGGTGTTGGTTAAAAACTGATTCACATAGTTTTCAAATACTGGTATAGTTGCTTCAGTTCCAATCGATGAGTACTTTTCTTTCAGGTTTTCACGGATTACAGGCATGTTCAAATACTTTGCCTGGCTGACAAGAAGCGACCCCAGTGTATCATTATCCAGTGTTCCGTCCTGGTAAATATCACTGCTTATATTCGCCAGTAGCTCGCTTAATTCGCCGGTGGTCCGGTAGCCCTGAAGGATGAGTGAAACAGCCAGAAGGATTCCATTCGCTTCCCCATCTTTGGAAATATCAAGGGATTCGGATTCAGGCAGATCGCCCTTGCTGATCTCAAAGATCGCGAGTATTTCCTGCAGGGCCTGTTTTTTTGCCTGGCTAAAAGAAGTACCTTCAGAAACCAGGTATTGTATTCTTCTTCTTTCCAGGTGTGAAAGGACGTTCACATTGACAGACTCACGGTCTGACAGGTCCGATAAGGTATACAGGGTTAGCGGTGCAGCAGAGGTCTCACCAAGGATCTCATTGAAATAAAAACCATCCGCTTTAAGCTCGGCATACTGTGAGGCAAGTTCAATATCCTGAATAGAAAAGGTTCCGGAATTATCGGTTATTTGTGTATTGAAACTCCTGCCTGTCTGGTTCAATGCCTCATTCAATTCATAAATGCTGAGAGAGGTGCCATTGAGGAAAGGCCCTTTCTGGACATGACCGCCCAAAACTTCAATGTTGACTGGATGCATTTTCCCGTCCTCATTCCGTTCACAGGAATAAGTCAGCAACAATAGTCCCGCGAAAATGTTTAGGAGTTGAAGACATGAACTTTTTGAAATCTTGAACTTTTTCATAAAGTGATTTTTTTAGTTCTTTCGACTTCAGGGAAAGGTTGATCTTGCGAAAAAGTTATAAAAGAGACTTATTCTGATATAAAGTGGAAGGATTATGTTTTTGATCAGACCATTTCAACCTATTATTTTACTCGTTTTAAATATTTTTCTAATTCTCCTTTGTCAACCAATCTGTGGAATTTTGCAGTGTCAATGGCTGACCAGGTCGTATCTTTATTTAAACATTCGGGACAATGATTTGCCAAATATCCGTCTTCATTATAATAATATTCTTCGTATGGATCTTTCTCAATCAATAATTTATCCATTGTTTCTGCCTGTAAAGTGTCCCAGGTTCTATTAAACTCCTCTATTGTCAGGCTCAAATATGCTGTGTTTAATCCATAATTCGGGGCATCCAGGTAATATTTTTTATAAATATCGGCTGCTTTTAAATTAATCACTGAATGATCCGGGTAACCACTTATACTTTTCCTGTCTTTACTTAATAAAACAAATACATGATCAATTAAATATTCTTTCCCTTCTTTAAATTTAAAAATATGCATCGGAGGTTCTTCACAACAATCTCGAGTGCATGAGTTAATAAATATTAGAATTAAAGCTGGTATTATCAATTTCATGATTGTAAATTCCGTTTATAGAAGGTCCTATTGTTTTAAAATTTTACCTGTATAAATCTTTAAACCAGTTCGGAATTTATAAAAATATATTCCATAGGATAAATTCGAAACATCATATACAAAATGTTCAATTTTATTTTTAGACATGCAATTTTCAGAACTTCTATATGATAAGACTCCAATTGAATTATATAAAGAAATTTCTGACTCACCTTCTGAAATACAATCAATATTCAAGTAATCAGAAATGGGATTAGGATAAATGATAAATTGTTCATGCACATATTGTGGTTCATCTGATTGTAATACAATATCGTGATAATCTATGTTGAAGTTTTTTAAAAATGGCCCATATTTATTTTGTGCGCATGGCTCAATAATAGCGCTGAATGAAGCTCCATTTTGAACATGAAATCCTGGCAAAAGTTTTATCTTATCCCCGGCATGAAATTCAAATTCTGCTCCATAAATTACTGTAACATCGTTCAATGCATTTATTTCACTTCCTGCTTGAACAATAACTTTATTCCATGGTTGATATAAGTATTGGGCACTCCGTAATTCTCTATTTGAAATTGTAACCGCTTCAAAACATGGATCTCTTCCTTCAATATTCATTTCATCATATTCATATGGATCAAGCCAATCACGCAGTCTATCACCGCTGGTCACTCCTGTCCATGCTCCATTAAGCTTACCATATGCAACAATATCATCTGGATGATCACAATCACAATATGAATATGATTCCCATCCGATTATTCTTTGATAACCATCGTCTTCAAATAGTGGTGATCCTGATGAACCCGAAGCAACTGGATAATCATTGTAACTAACTCTCCAAAAATATGGATTTATGTTCATCCCCAAATCTCCTTCCGAAAGCTTCTTTACCCATCCGTATGGATGATGAATTCCTATTACCCAAGGATATAAATCTTCATAATCTTCACGATTCCATCCAGGCAAAAATACATCATAATCTGGTAGCGGTTTTTCAATCAGTTCCATTAAGAACATATCATGAAATAAATTGTTTGCTTTTTTAGAAGCACCCTCGGTAGCATATCGAACTGATCCAGAACCGGTATTACACGAGGGTTGTGAATAGTTAAAGTAAAACTTAGCCGTTGATAATTCCGCGTCTTTTCCACAATGGTTGGCTGTTATAACATAATACTTCAATTCATCAACAGGTACATCTTGATTGATAAGAGCACAGGAGCATGCAAAATTATATCCACCTTCATAGTATGTCCATTTTATAACAGATCGAGATAAATTATGCAATGACCTACAGTGAACATTGTAAAAACAGTCTGTTTCTTCAAGACTTTTCTCATCTGTTAGTCTATAAAAATCTCTGAAATTGTGGCAGACATAGTCTATAATTAATTCTTGTGGGAGAGTATTATAACCTGTTGTTTGGTATTCAATAATAACTTCTTCACCAATGATAGCTCTTGTAGAGAAACTATTGTTATCAGTATTGCTCTCCGATGTATAGGCACCTGCAAAATCCGACCGATCTGGTTTAAAAACAAAAAGTCTTCCATCTTTGGGAATGTAAAATGGATTGAACAATAACTCAACAGAGTGTGCATTAGGTACTTTAAGTTTAAGTAGATAAATTACAGATTCATCATTTATTTCATATTTTTCTCCTTGTTTCAACACATCAATATCAACATCAATTAATTTTCCTATTCTAAAGGCAGAATCTGATCTGATTTTATCTTCCATCAATATTGACTTAATATCTAACTCAGGAATAATGATCGTGGGAAGAGTTTCAACAAGACTTGCAATCTCTTCATTAAAACTCATGGGAGTTCCACCATGATCAATTTGTGGGCATGAATTGATACTGTACAATAATAAAATAAATAGTGGCCAAATGTACTTCATAATATGAACTTTAACGTGAAATAATTAATTGTGTATCCTTTTCAGTCATAAAAGATCCGTTAAAGAGATATGAGAATGAAATATCTTCAGTCCCGCATCTACCTGTCTCGATATTTATCTCAACATTGGTTATTCTATTTTCTGATGTTATAGAATCAGCATATATATAATAATCACCATTTATTTCATATTTTTCTAAAAACAATTGGATTGAATAGTTATTTGTACTACTAATTTCCCCATAGTTAATCGAATCAATTATCTCTGATGGATCGTTCTTAGGAGTCTCTATTATCCATGCATGTATTGACTCAGAATCATTTACTCCCTCAAAATAAATATTAATAGCTGCAGTTGCATAAGGTCTGGTGTCGTTACAACAACTATCAATGATAATACTCAGTATTACACTGATTATAACCATGTATCTCATAATTTTTACAAATTTCAGTATTTTCAATTACTCCATGAGTAAATTCATGACCTGACCATTCCATTCATAAACTCGAAGAACTACTGTCAGGGTACCAAACTGGGAAATCCAATTAAATTCTTTGCTCGCCGTTAATTAAATTGGAAAATTGCTAAGGGTGTAGTTTGCCAAAGACTTACGAGTCAGCGTTATTTTAACTTTATAAAATACTTATTTAAATCTTTTTTATAAATAATTTCATTTAATCTAGATGTATCTGGAGCAGTCCTACTAATAATATGGTTATTATCTATATATAACTCAATTATTGGATCGTTATCTAGTATTAGTTGTTTGAAATCAACTATTGAATCTAATAGGATATAATTATTAACTGAAATATTAAGAAATGCGGAATTTAATCCTCCAAAAAGATATCCTAAAAGATAACCGTCTATCAATTTTATAGGATATTTGAAAATGCCATCTGAATAACTAGGGAAAGCTACTATTTCATCTTTATTTTCACTTAGTTTTACACAAACTAAGCTATCATAATGGCCTCTAGTTGTGTAGATATGTAAGCCAGGTGGAGGAACATCATTTTCTCCTTCACATCCAACAAACGTATTCCCCAAAGTCAATGAAAATAAAATGGTGAAAGTTATTAACCCTCTGAATATTTTCATATTTTATTGTACAATAATCTTATGAATAAAAATATCTTGGTTCCTAATTATTTTGATAATATATAAGCCTTTTTCATTATCAGGAATAACAATATGCAGAAGCTCTGAAGTATTTGTAGATCTTTTATAAATAGTGTGACCACTTATGTTTATAATCTCAATTTTTATATCAGAGAGTTCATTATTATAAAATTCAATATCAAACTCTCCATTATTAGGATTTGGATATATATTAAATATATTATCAAAATTTATAACACTTTTAACAATTCCAATTTCATTTGACGTGCCAATATTGTTATTAACTGTTTCTGACTTATATGTACCATAGGTTCTAGCTTCTCTTATAAGTGCATGAAATTTACTCCTTTGCTCAGCTTGAAAGCCAGGTTTTAAGATAATTCTATCACCAGCAACTAATTTACAATAACCCCCATATATTTCATTACTTTTAATATCAAAATATGTTCCATCACCTGCAACAGAAATAGTATTAACAGCACGAAAACCTCTACCCTGTTCAGGTTCAATTGTGATATTTTTTAGAATGTGATCATAAGTCCAATTTGGTTTTATGCTAAAAATAGCTTTTTGTTCATCATTAAAAGAATATATTAAAGGATTAATAGCATCTATAGTATACCAGCCATCTCCAGAACCATTCCATCCAAAATTAAAACTAAAATAATTCTCATTATCATTATAACCATAACCATCACATACAAATGAATGTCTTGCGTCATCATCTCCGCCAGAGTATAATATTGGTCTTCCATTATCTAAATCACTGTACATCATATTCTTCCAATTATTATCCGAATACCAAAATCGATTTTTCAAATCAAGACTATTATTATATTTCCAGATATCCTCTAAAGCATCATCAACATCTGAGAAGTATGCACCAGAAGATGTTTCACCATAATCCATATTAACTGATCTTCCACATAAATTTACTAAATGTGCTACTTCCCAATTTTCTGAGTAAAGGTAATTGGGCATCTCTTCATAAGAATAAACAAAATAACCATACCAGTCTATATTATTATTTTGTATAGGGAATTCCCAGTATCTAATAACTTGTGCCATTGCAACTGCAACACAGCCTGCGAGAGCATGTCCACAAGGCCCCCCTTGCATTATTGGACATGTTGAATTATAATAACATCCTTGATCCCAAGTTGACTCTAATAACGGACCTACTTGAGTAACTTGGGTTGATGATTTTATTCTATTAGAGAAATTATTATTTATGATATTCTTCCATAAATTATATGTAGCAGAATCAGATATTTCCTTTTTTCTTATTTCTTCGATTTGAAGTTCATATGTTCTCATCCAACTATAAAATGAGAGTGACCACAGTATTGTATCAGTTGGAATCGAACTTTGAGGAGAAAAGGAAAAACCTAAAATAGGAATAGCAGAATTATCTGCACTAACTATAACAAATCCTCCGGTCTTAAAATTAAATATGTAATAATTACAGATTTGATTAGATTCTTTTTTGAATATATTATTTATCTCACTTGTTTGATAGCTATTTGACTTATATTCATTGAAAAAATTAACAGCAACAATTCTGGCTGTCAGTTCATCGACAGGTTCACAATATAAACTCATTGAAAATTCAATAATGAATGTGACTATTAGATAATATCTTTTTTTAATTATTTCCACTTACGCAGGTATTAAGTTAAATTATAGTAAATGTTATACGAAATCGCTAGGCATAATTTTTATTTGGGATTATTCTTTAGAATTTTCATTTATATTTCATAATACTTTAGGATGAAATATCAGGAGTCATTGTTTTTAATATTTTTGGTTAATATCTGCAAGTCATTATTTGGAATCTTATAGACAATTATTGATGAGATTAGGTAGCTCATAGTTTACTTGTTTCAAGCTTATCTATCTTTTTTTCTAATTCAAGATTTTCTTTTTTAAGATCTATTAAGTATAGAGTCAATTCTTCTATTTTTCTAAGTAAAATCGAGTTCATTTCGCCAAGATTAACTCCCGTTTCTTTAATTTCTTGCCCTGATGGAACATCCGGAAGATGTTTATACTTGTCAATGTATTCTTTCAGGTCACTTAAAGACATTAACTGACGATCTTTATCAAATACATAATCAGGCCAGTTTTCGCTAAGTTCTACCTGTATTTCTTCTGCGATTATTGCACCATCAACAGATAATAAAAATCCATCCGGAATTGCAGTACTCCCTATCGAAAGGGTACCGTTTATTTTATTATCATATGCACCGGCTATTCTTACACCACCTTCAAAGTCACCAGCATAATTTATAGTAAGTTCATCATTATTATCATGTACCAGAGCTCTGTTTGAAGTATTGGATCCCTGTGCCCTGCCATCATATTTTCCAAGAATAAAATCAGAACCACCATTTACAATATTCCCTTGAACCTCTAACCAGTTTGTTGGATTTGTCCTGTTTATTCCAATATACCCATCTTTTGAAATGGTGATTCCTTTTAGATCATTTCCACCACGTGTTATGTGCCAATTATAATCACTTCCTCCATCACTTTTTAAATATGCCCTTGCAGTGGAACCTGCACCCATATTTAAAGTGATGCCATGATTACAGTCTGCGGTATAGGGTTTTATTTCAAGTTGTCCATAATTAAAAGAGGTTGTATTAATACCAATTCTTCTCTGAACAAAATCTCCGCTTATGATTGAATTTGATGAAGAATTAGCTATATACAATTTGCTGTTGCCTGTAGCTTCCCGGCCCGCATTATAACCAATAAATACATTATCTGAGCCGGTGCTATTATATCCTGCTTCATATCCTAAATATACATTATGACTTGAGGTTGTATTTGAATATCCGGTATTACCACCAACAAATACGTTGGAAGAACCTGTTGTGTTTGAAAACCCTGAATTAGCACCCAGAAAAGTGTTCCATGTTGCAGTCGTTGTATAATATCCGGTTTTATAACCACTATATGTATTGTAATTGCCTGATGAGATATTATAACCTGAATATGATCCAATAGAATTATTATAATTACCGGTGACTACATTACCTGCATAGTAACCAAAACTGCAATTTTCTTGACCGGAGTTACCAGCATAAGTTCCATAATTTGTATTATTTTGCCCGGTTAAATTGATATAAAAACCGGATAACATTAATATTAAAAAAGCGGTTCCTAATTTTTTTTTCATTTCATTAATTTTTATT
>Ga0172363_10003092_pt1 | contig 13502 bp, 9 predicted proteins | sample LakKivs2_kivu2a2_FD_114541 | JGI IMG/M metagenome (GOLD analysis project Ga0172363, IMG submission 114541) | Sediment microbial communities from Lake Kivu, Rwanda - Sediment s2_kivu2a2 | ecosystem: Environmental > Aquatic > Freshwater > Lake > Sediment | place: Rwanda: Western Province, Lake... | reverse complement strand
GGGGAGGGGGCCCGACGAGCTTTGCTCGTCGGGGAGGGGAAGCTCGATTCCCCTCGTTTCGCACGAAGTGCGAAACCCATGTTCAGCTTGACCAGCCGAGAACGGCAATCACCTTCTCCACTGCGCGAAGGGCGTCACCCTGGTGCGCCTCGAGGGGGGGATCACGGCTTGTGCCCCAGCACTTCAGCCTGAAGCCTGCAGCCCGCAGCCTGAAGCCTCATGACGCACCTGTCGAAGGAATCTGCGCGTGCAGCGAAGAAGTCGCGCAGTAGTAGACCGGTGCGCTCTTTCCACGTTGACTCTCGGCCGCCTTCCGCGTAGTACATACCCCCTTCGTAGCGAAGAGCGGAGCCATGAGCACCCATCCCTTGATCCGAGAAATCGAAAGCTCCTTCCGCCGGGACAGCCTCCCGGACTTCCGGCCCGGCGATACCGTCAGGGTGCACACCCTTATCAAGGAAGGCGACAAGGAACGCGTCCAGGTGTTTGAAGGGGTCGTGATCGACCGCCGCAGCGGCTCGACCATGGCTTCATTCACGGTGCGCAAGATCTCCTACGGCGTCGGTGTGGAACGTGTCTTCCCCCTACACTCCAGCCGAATTGAGAAGATCGATGTGGTACAGCGCGGCCGGGTGCGCCGTGCCCGTCTCAACTACTTGCGTAAGCTGCAGGGCAAGGCTGCGCGCATCAAGGGCGAGCGTGGCCAAGTCAACGGCGAGACCGAAGTGGCGGGCGGGGAGGCTCCGGAGACTGACGCGACCCCGACCTCGCCCTCTGCCGCCGGCTAGCCCGCCCTATTCATCAGCCGCAGTGCGCAGGGAACGGCATGGCGTGGCTAGCCCGGCCCGGCCGCAAACGCGTCCTCGACGTGAACCAGCTCGGGCGGGCTCTCGTCGAGCGCGAAGGTGACGCCCACCACGTCGAAGCGGTAGGCGGGGGCTTCCGGTCGCTCCTCGTCAAGGTACATGCGCGCTGCGCGTCGAATGCGCGAACGTTTGCGCGCGTCGACGGTTTCGAGGGGGTGGCCGCGCTCGGTGCCTGTGCGCGAGCGGACCTCGACGAAGACAAGGACCGCTGCGTTGCCTACCACCAGATCCAGCTCCCCCTCAGGACGGCGCCAGTTCCGAGCGAGGATCCGGTAGCCCAGGCCCTCTAAATGCACGGCGGCAAGCGCTTCGGCGCGCCTTCCGAGAGCGAGCTTCTGTCCAGGCACGACACCACCCTCAACCTGCGCGCGTGCCGGGTCATGCACGAGGCACCAGCCCGGCGGGTCAGCAACCAGGGGGCGACGAGGCGCCGGTAGATCCGAGGAAGTCTCGGCAGATGCACAGCTTCTGACAGGCGATTCGCCCCTTCACAAAGATGATGCCGCAGGTGAAACCCAGCGAGCAACGTTCGTCGTTTTCGTTGGAGTTGTCACGCAGCTGACCCTCGCAGTCGCTGTCTTGCGAGCAGGGCGCGGAGCAGAGGGCCCCGGTCTTGGGATCCGGCATCTTGGCGGTCTGATCCATCGCCGGCTTGATGCAGATCCGGCTCGGACACTCCAGCGCCTGGTCGTTGAACTCGTTCTGTTTGTCGTCGGCCGCGGAGCCCACGTCGCAAGGAAGCCCGATCTTCTTGTCCTCGCAACCGGTGTTGCCGAACACCACGGATGCCATCGCGAAGGCGCCCAGAAGAGAGAGCCGCAGGACGACGGCTCGTGGCTTGCATGTGATGGCACGCGCTTTCTGACTCATCGAGGAACTCCTTCTGGGCCGCGAACGGATTCAAGTGGGACTAGGCGCCAAGCCTTGTCATCTTAGCGAGGCCGAATACCCTGTCAACAGGGAATCGCAGGCCGGCCCGCGTTGCTTTTGCCCCGCGGATCCGCGGTGTTAGAGCCACAAATTGCGCGGCTGGCCGGGGGCTGTTCTCGCTTGACACCACAGATCCCCCTGCCTAGGATGGCTCGGTTTATTAGCCTATCAGCGACGATCGCATGCCGTCTCTCCAGCATCGTGCTGGCGGGGGGCGGCACGTGACCGCCGAACTCTCCATCTCCTTGAGCCTGTCCAGGTAGGCGGAACCGATCTCGAATTGCAAGCCACTCCATCATTTTGCTCGCCAAGTTTCCACGCGGCGGGCGCCATTTTGTGAGGTCCATCCATGAGCCGTGAAAAGGGTTGCGCTCTGTTCCTCGTCTTCGCCGTTGCCATGGCGGTCGCGCCCGACGTCCTGGCGAAGAAGAAGAAGAGGAGGTCTCTCGAAGGCATGCCGGCAGGCGAATCTGCCGGCGTCGGCAAGGATGGGACGCGCCTGACCGGGGGAGGAGGCGGGGACTCGGTCGACCGCGGCGACAAGTTCTACGCCCGCAACGAATTCTACCTGGCTTCGATCGAATACAACAAGGCGGTCGAGGATCAGGCCGGCGAAGAGCTCAGCCGGCAGGTGGCCGAATTCAAGATGGGCAAGACCCTGTACAAGCTCCACTTCCACTCGGCCGCCATCAGCTACTTCGACCGCATCGTGCAGAAGGGACCGTCGCATCCCCATTACAACGAGACCCTCCAGTGGCTGGCCGCGCTCACCCGGGATGTTCCCGACTCGGCCGGCGTGCTCGAAAAGATCGGCAAGTACGACCGCTCGGAGCTCGAGAATCCCCAGCTTTCCGCCGTGCGCGACGAGCTCTACTTCCTGCTCGGCAAGTACAACTACCAGAAGAACAGCTTCAAGCAGGCCGTCGAGCTCTTCAACATGGTGAACCCGAAGAGCCGCTTCTACGTGCAAGCCAAGCTCTTCGAAGGTGCCACCCACGTGCGTGAGTACAACGCCCGGCCGGCCGTCGAGGCCTTCAAAGAGGTCTTGCGCGTCGCCGAGGAAAGCTCGGATCCCAAGGTTCGCCCCTTCCAGGATCTGGCCAACCTGTCCCTGGCCCGCGTTTTCTACTCGACCGGCCAGTTCGTGCTCGCCACGAAGTACTTCGACCGCGTGTCGCCCGATTCCTACGACTGGCCGAACAGCCTCTTCGAGTCCTCGTGGGCGAACTTCATGCTCAAGCAGGCCGGCTACTCCAAGGCGCTCGGCAACATCCACACCCTGCGCGCACCCTTCTTCGAGTACTTCATCAAGCCCGAGTCCGCCGCCGAGGCGCTGACCGTCAAGGCGACCATCTACTTCTACAACTGCCTCTACGATCGGGCGAGCGACACCATCGACGAGTTCAAGGAGAACGTGCCGAAGATCCGGGAGGGGCTCGACAAGATGCTCAAGAGCAGCCCGGACAACGCCCAGTTCTTCGATGCGGCAGCCAAGGTGCGCATGGGGCGCTCCGGTCTTCCCTCGGTGGTCGAGCGCGCGGGGCGCGCCGTGCTCACCGACCGCAGCTTGGCCAAGCGCTTCGAATACGTGCGCGAGCTGGACAAGGAGCTCGCCCAGTACGAGAAGGCCGATGTCGCGTGGCGGTCGACCGCGGTCGCCAACAACGTGGCCGCGGACCTCGGCGTCAACCGCGCCCTGATGGTGAACGAGGCCGGCGAGCTGGCGCGCAAGCGCATCGAGCGCCTGGTGGCCGAGCTCACCGCTTTGGAGACGCGCGTCATCAAGATCCAGTACGAAATCCTTGAAGGGGAGAAGCGGCAGGAAGAAGAAGATATGAGGTCCGAGACCCCGCAAGACCGAGCCCAAAGGGCACAAGAGCTGTACAAGATCAACATCGATGACGAGCACCAATTCTGGCCGTTTGTCGGCGAGTACTGGCGCGACGAGCTTGGCTATTACCGCTACAAGTTGCTCAACAAGTGTGGCCGCGCAGGACAGCCGGACGGGGCGCCTGTGCCGGAAGCCGCATCCCCCGAGGAGGCGGAAACAGGCGAAGGAGAGGCCGGTGCCGGCGAGCCGGCGACTGCCGCTCCCGCGGCAACCCCGCCCGCAACGGAACAAGGCACAACTCCGGCCCCAGATGACACGGCAGTCCCGCAGGGGACCGAGTAGTAGGTCCCGACCCTTTTCCCCACGCACAAGGAATCCACCATGACGCGTCAACGACTCTCCGTACGATTGGCTTCGCTCGGTGCTTTTTGCGCCGTCAGCGGATTTGTTGCGCAGCCGGCCCTGGCCGCCGAGGCCCAGCAGGGCCAGGCCAAGTACAGGAAGAAAGAAATCGAAGTCACGGGCGGCAAGCAGACCGAGCTGACCAAGCCCAAGGATCCGCCCAAGGAGCAGAAGAAACAGACCGGCCCGGTTTTGACGGTCGAGGCCTTCGTCGGCGGGCAGCAGAAGAAGATCATCAAGATCACCAAGAAGCAGATTCTCTACATGCAGGAGCTCATCCGAACTGCGTCGGAAGAGGATCCGCAGAAGCCGGACTACTACTTCCGGTTGGGTGAGTTGCTGGCCGATACCCAGCGCTACTTCGGCTTCCAGGCGCGCAGCTTGGACGAGAAGATCTACCAAGCCGAGCAAGCCAAGAATGCGGGCCTGGCGAGCCAGCTCAAGCAGAAGCAGAAGCAGCTGGAGAGGGAAGCGGAGAAGTGGTCGCTCGAGTCGGTCAAGAACTACGTGGCGGCGTCGAAGTACCCCAAGTACACCCGCATGGACGAGGTGCTCTTCCGCCTCGCCTACCTCTTGCAGATGATCAAGAAAGAAGACCAGGCGCGTGAGTTCTTCCACCGCCTGATCAAGGACTACCCCCAGTCCAAGTACGTGCCCAACGCCTACCTGTCGTTCGCCGAGTTCTACTTCCAGAAGGGCGAGATGGAGAACGCGGGCCGGTTCTACGAGAAGGTCACCCAGTTTACCAACTCGTCGGTCTTCGGTTTCGCCCTCTACAAGAAGGGCTGGGTCGAGATCAACCTGGGCAACTTCCGGGCGGCGCTCGAGATCTTCGTCAAGGTCATCCAGCTCTGCCAGGCGGGCAAGATTCCCAAGAACCAGGCAGGTCCGCTTGAGAAGGAAGCCAAGAAAGACCTGGTCAAGGCCTACGCCCGAACCCCCGGCGCCAACCCGGACAAGGCCTGGGACTTCTTCCAGAGGATGGGCGGCGACTACGCGCCCAAGATGCTCGAGTCGCTGGCCGAGCTCTACTGGGAGCAGGGTATGTTCAACGAGTCGTCGAAGATCTACCGCAAGATCATCGTGCTCAACGAGGCCTCGCCGCGCATCTGCGAGTGGCAGAACAAGATCCTCCGCAACACCCTCTCCGGCGGCAACAAGAAGGACCAAGTGCAGGAGCTCAAGCGCCTGGGCAACGTGTACGGAATCATGCAGAAGAAGACCGACGTCAAGAAGGACGTCATGACCGAGTGCAAGAACTCCTACCACGACACGGGCAAGGAGCTGGCTCTCATCTGGCACAAGGAAGCGCAGCGGACCAAGAACGCCGACACCTACCAGCTTGCCGGCATGGTCTACAAGGAGTTCCTGAGCCACTTCGACAAAGAGAAAGACACGCCTGAGATCTCCTTCTACTACGGCGAAATCCTGTGGCAGATGCAGGCCTGGAAAGAGGCGGCCGAGATCTACACCAAGGTCGTCGAGCTGGACCCCAAGGGCAAGTACGTGAAGGAATCGGCCTACGCGGCCGTGCTGGCGTGGAAGAACGCCCTCAACATCGACGACACGGGCGAGGGCGTCGACAAGGAAAAGGGCAAGGACAAGGAGCTGAAGCCGCGACCCATCCCCGAATACCAGAAGAAGATGATCGACGCCTTCGACACCTACATCAAGTACGTGCCCGATGCCCCGGAGCTGGTGAAGATCAAGTACCGCAAGGCGCGCATCTTCTACGACTACAACCACTTCGACGAGGCCATCAAGCTGTTTTCCGACATCGTCGACCATCACGTGAACGACGAGCTCGCCATCTACTCGGCCAACCTGCTCCTCGACTGCCTCAACATCTTGAAGCGCTACAAGGATCTGCTCGCCACGGTCGAGAAGTACCTGTCGAACCCGGTCCTCATGAAGGACGAGGAATTCCGCAAGCAGATGGTGTCGCTCAAGACCGACAGCCTGGTCGCTGAAGCCAAGCAGTATGAGAAAGAGAAGAACTACAAGGAGTGCGGCATCTCGTTCGTGGCCGCGGCCGAGACCATCCCCGATCACAAGGAGCACGCCCAGCGCCTCTACAACGCGGGCCTGTGCTTCCAGAATGCTCGCCTCATCGGCCAGGCCATCAAGGCGCGCGAGCAGCTCATCAAGGATCACCCCAAGGATACCCTGTCCCAGCGGGCGCTCTTCCAGATCGCCTCCGGCTACCACCAGCTCGCCTACTACTCCGAGGCGGCCAAGCGCTACGAGGAGTTCGCCAACAAGTTCCCCGGCGAAAAGCAGGCCTTCACGGCTCTCGGCAATGCCTACTCGTTCCGCATCGGCCTGGGCGAGTTCGACAAAGCCATCGACGACATGAACGCCTTCGTCAAATACTACGGTGACAAGAAGCCGGCGGACACCGCCAACGTCGTGTTCCAGATGAGCGAGGTCTACGAGAAGCAGAAGAAGAACGAGGAGCTGGCCCGGCACCTCGACGCCTACCTCAAGAAGTGGGGTGGCAAGGGCGGCATCGACAAGCAGATCCTGGCCCACTTCAAGCTGGGCGAGATGGCCTGGACGAAGTCCTGCCCGCAGGAAGGGGTCAACGGCGCCTGCATCAAGGTCGAGCGCGTGACCATGGACGGTAGGGCCAAGGCGATCTACGTGATCAACAAGGGTATCAAGGACAAGAAGAAGAAGCTCAAGGAGCCGCTGCGTACCCAGTGTGGTCCGCCCACCAGCTCGAAGATCACCGTCTACGATCGCTCGCCGAAGCTCTCCTCCGACGCGCAGAAGCGCTTCTCCGAGGTGCTCAAGCTGTGGAACAAGGGCGAGGCCGAGAGGAAGCTGTCAAGCCAGGTGCCCAACCCCGGCGAGGCGGCTACGCGTGCCGTGTTCATGCGCTTCGCGGTGGCCGGCGCGGCCTTCTACCAGGCCGAGCAGGTGTACGAGCAGTTCTTGCGGGTGAAATTCCCGCAAGGGCTCGACTTCCAGCAACCGACCCAGTACGATACCAAGAAGCAAGCCGAGGCCAAGAAGAAGAAGTACGAGGACTCGTCGAAGAAGTTCTTGGTCTACCTGACCGAGAAGACCAAGCTGGCGGATCGGCTCGCAAGCTCGGAGAAAGACAAGAAGGGCATGTACGACTACGTGCTCGAGTACCGCGTCGCCCACTGGACCATCGCGGCCTCGGCGCGCATCGGCCAGGTCTTCGCCGACTTCGTCAACCAGCTCTACACCGCGGAGATTCCCAAGGACTTGAAGGTGCAGGACGAGTGGGGCAACCGGCCGCGCGAGATCTTCTGCGACGCCCTGGTCGACAAGGCCGAGCCCATCGAGTCCAAGGCCGTGGTCGGCTACGACCTCTGCCTCAAGGCCGCGACCAAGGAGTCGTGGTTCAACGAATGGTCGACCATGTGCGAAGTCGAGCTCAATCAAATGAAGCCGGCCGAGTACCCGCTCGCGGCCGAAGCCAAGCCCGAGCCGGGCTACATCTCAACCCCCATAACCCCGGCGGCCCTCGTCTCGGAGGTGCCCGATGACGTTCAGGTCGCTGCGAAAGAGTAGGAGCCAGGAATGACCATGCATGCACGACTCGGAATGTGGTCACTTAGGACCCTGTTTGCTGCTTCTGCCTTGGGCCTGCTCGTCGGCGGTTGCGCGAGCACGAAGTCAGCCGAAAAGAAGGAGCCGCTCCCGGACGAGGAAGAGGGATGGGCACCCGGCAAGGCGCCTGCAGAAGGTGGCGGCCCTGCCGCCGGGGCAGCGGAATCCGCAGCCATCGGTCAGGCCGAGATCCCGACTCTCAAGCGCAGGGTCTCGGGCCGGCAGGTGACGGAGGAGCAGAAGGCAGTCTTTGACAAGGCGGTGGCGGATTATCAGAAGGCCAAGAAGGGCGGGTCGTTGACCCCGGGAGACTGCGGATCCTTGGCGGCCGCGTTCAAGCGGCTCGCGGACCAGAACGCGAACTTCCTCGAAGCGCGCGACAACGAGGCGACCATCTACCTCGAGTGCGGACGCAAGGACGAGGCCGTCGGCATCTGGAACTCGATGGCGAGTGGAGCCAAGCCCTACGCCCCTGCTCTCGCCAATCTGGGTTATCTGGCCTGGCAGAGCGGCAACAAGTCCGCCGCAGAGACCTACTTCAACCGCTCTGTGCAAGCGGATCCCCTGATCGGCTCGATCTACGCGCGCATCAACCTGGCGCAGATCCTGCGTGAACGAGCCCGCGCGGTGAGCGACAGCGAAAAGAAGCCGCTCAACGACCAGGCCGTGCGCCATCTGCGCACCGTGCTGGCTCTCGACGGCAACTGCCTGCAGGCCTACGCCGGCCTGACGTACATCTACTACGACCTCGGCCTTCCCGACGCGGCCAAGCTGGTGGGTGCGCAGGCGATCAAGCGCGCCAAGGAAATCGCGACCGGCAAGTTCGAGGACGAGTCGACGGTCGCGGAGGAGGTCGCGAAGAGGGGCAGGCGGACCAAGGCCAAGCGGGAGAAGGAGAAGGAAAAGGAAGAAGAAGGCAAGGAGGGGGGTGCCAAAGCGGATGACGACGAGGGCGCAAGCGGGGTGGGCTACACCACGGAAACGAAGAAGGCCGTGGCCGTGGTGTACAACACCATGGGCATGATCGCCCTCTCGAAGAAGAACTACACCGAGGCGACAAAGAACTACACCCGCGCCGTCGAATTCGATCCAACCCTCTCCGAGGCACGCCTGAATCTGGGGGCCCTCTCGCTCAAGTTCCGCAACTACGACATCGCAGAACAGAACCTGCGCGCGGTGCTCAGGGCACAGCCCAGAAACTACGAGGCCGTGATCGGCCTCGGCGTAGCCCTGCGCGGCAACCGCAAGTTCGATGAGGCCGAGGCCGAGTACAACCGTGCCCGGCAGATGGAGCCGCAGCGGCCGGAGGCCTACTTCAACCTCGGCGTTCTCTATCAGGAATACAAGGCGGGCAGCGACAAGCCGATGTTGCAGAAGGCCCAAGCCTACTACCGTGACTACCTTTCGCGCGCCCAGTCGCCCAAGATGCGCAAGGATGCGGAGAAACGCATCAAGGACATCGACGATACCTTCGCGGCGCTCATCGAAGCTGACAAGATGATGAAGGAAGCGGAGGCGATGCAGCGCAAGGCCGAGCAGCAGCAGAAGGAAATGGAAGAGAAGATGAAGAGGATGGAAGCGGAGGAGAAGGCCAGGGCCGAGGCGGAGAAGAAGGCGGAGGAAGAGGCCAAGATCAAGGCCGAGGCCGACAAGAAGCAGAAGGCCGAGGAAGCCAAGGCCAAGGCCGAGGCGGACAAGAAGGCGGCGGAGGAGGCCAAGGCCAAGGCCGCGGCGGACAAGAAGGCGGCGGAGGAGGAGAAGAAGGCCAAGGCCGCGGCGGACAAGAAGGCGGCGGAGGAGGCCAAGGCCAAGGCCGCGGCGGACAAGAAGGCGGCGGAGGAGGAGAAGAAGGCCAAGGCCGCAGCGGACAAGAAGGCGGCGGAGGAGGCCAAGGCCAAGGCCGCGGCGGACAAGAAGGCAGCGGAGGAGGAGAAGAAGGCCAAGGCGGGAGCCGACAAGAAGCAGGGCGGGGACAAGAAGGACGATAGCGCACCGGGCAAAGGGGACAAGGGCGGCGGTGCTGACGCGACCAAGAAAGCCGATGAGGGGAAGCAAAAAACGGAATAGGGGGTAGACTTCCTCCAGGTTCCCAGAAAAAGTTGGGAACTTTGTCCGGTTCCAGTTGTCAGTAGGGGTGGGTCAAGGTACCCGCCTCGAAAGAGCAAGGAGAAAACGCTATGAAGACCGTAGCACTGATAGCGGCCCTGAGCTTTCTGGGGGTGGGGATCGCGCTCGCCCAGCAGGCGGGCGACGACAATGTCACCTACAAGTCCAAGACGGTATACGACTTCGAAGACGACAACGTCGAGGGCGACCTCCAGCGTCCTGACGGCGAGTTGGTGAACTCCATCAACAAGGCGCAGCACGAAAGCCTTATCGAAATACGAAAAGACTTCATTCCCGAAATGCTCAAGTCGCTCGAAGACATCTAGGGGTGGCACCTGGCCACGAACTGGCCAACGCGCTATCCCGGGTTCTTCTCGACCGGCGGCGGCTTGTGGCCGCCGTTGCCATTATGAAGACAAGGAGAACGCCATGGCCAGCGCACCTATCCCCATCAAGTTCCAGGTTTTCAAAGGGGATCAGCTTGTTCGAGAGGAGACCCTGAGCGAGCCGGTCATCAAGATTGGCAAGTTGGCTTCCTCGCATCTGCGCCTCGAAGACGAAACCGTGTCGCGCATGCACGCGGTGGTCGAAGTCACGGCGCCGGGTGAGATCCAGCTCATCGACCTTGGCTCGACCCGGGGGACGATGGTCAACGGCGAGCGAATCAACAAGGCGGTTCTCAAGTCGGGCGACCAGATCTACTTCGGCGAAAGTCGCGTGGTCGTGACCTTCGGAGCTGCCGAGACGGATACCACTCCTCAGCCGGTGGCCGCGGCAGCCGAGGCCGCGCGCCAGGCTGCGCCGACCATCGCCTACGGACAGCCGCAGCCGGTGGCGCCGGCCGCGCCCGCTCCTCAGTACAGCCCGCCTGCATTTGCGCCTCCGCCTCAGCCCATCACTCAGCCCATCACCCAGCCCGTCGCTCCTCCGCCGCAGTTTGCGCCGCCCCCTGCCGCGCCGCAGTTTGCGCCGCCCCCTGCCGCGCCGCAGCCCGCGTATGCCGCTCCCGGCTTCGCGGCGGCGCCCGGCCATGTGGCTGCCGAGATCGAGATGTTCGACGGCAGCAAGGCCATCGAGGTCCAAGCCATCTACGGCGGGGTGGTCACCAATACCCGCCACCTGCTCGATCCGAGCGGGAAGACCATGGCCAGCCAGGTCAAAGGCTACATCGGTGCAGGGGCGGCCTGCGTCCTTGTCGCCTTGGTCGCCTTTTTCATCGCCATCGTCCAGTGCGGCCAGGAGAAGGAAAGGTACGAGAGGTTCCTGAATGATGGCGGCGAGTCCAAGAACTTCCAATGGACGCGCCAGTCGCCGGTCATGGATTTCTTGGTTTTCGGCGGTGTCGCTCTCGGCATTGCCCTCGTCTATATGGGTCTCAAGCGCCGCGTCAAGGGGTCTCCGAACTACATCATCGGATCCGATGCCATGGCTGATACTCCGGTCGGCTCCGAGTTGATCGGCGGCAACGCCTTCGCTCTGGTGTCGACCACGGGGGCTGACTTCCTGGTCAACGTCACCCCCACCATGACGGGTGAAGTTCACCTCGACGGCCAGGTCACGCCCCTGCCGCAGTTCGTGCAGCAGCGCGGCCCCAGCTTCTCGCTCGGCGACCGCGGGCGGGCGAAGATCGACTGTGGCCCCCTGACCTTCCTGGTCAGCGCCACGCCCAAGCCGCGGCCGGTCCCCATGCCCTTCCTCGTGTGGCGCTGGAGCGAGCAGGCCTACACCGTGGGCACGGGTGCAGCCCTCTTGCTCTTCCTGCTCATGATCTTCTCGGTTCCACCCGATCCCAAGTCGCTCTCCCTCGACCTCTTCAACGCCGACAGCCGCTTCGTGAACTTCCTCATCAAGCCACCGGAGGAGAAGGAAGAGGAAATCCCGGAATGGCTCAAGAAGAAGGGTCCCGACGAGCAGGGCGGCAAGGGCAAGCGCCACAAGGGTGAAGAAGGCAAGATGGGCAAGAAGACCTCCAAGAACAAGGAGGGTCTTTATGGCTTGAAGGGCCCGAAGGACAACCCCGATCCGCACCTGGCCAAGAAGCTGGCGGAAGAGCAGGCCAAGAACGCCGGCATCCTCGGCGTGCTCAAGATGAACGAGGGCTCGCACCTGGCCTCGATCTTCGGTCGCGACACCGCCCTCGGCAACGACGCGGTCAACGTGCTCGGCGGTCTCATCGGCAACGAAATCGGCGAGGCCTACGGCGTCGGCGGCCTCGGCCTGGTCGGCACCGGCACCGGCGGCGGCGGCACCGGCGAAGGCACCATCGGTCTCGGCAACTTCGGCACCATCGGCAAGGGCGGTGGCGGCGGCAGCGGCTCGGGCTACGGCCGCGGCGCCGGCGGCCTCGGCGGGCGCCGGGCCCGGGCCCCAGACGTCATCCCCGGCCAAGCCAACGTGCGCGGCTCGCTCGACAAGGAAATCATCCGCCGCATCATTCGTCGCCACATCAACGAGGTGAAGTACTGCTACGAGACGGAACTGGTGAAGAAGCCCGACCTCTCCGGGCGCGTCGCGGTGCAGTTCACCATCGCGGCGAGCGGCCAAGTCATCGCCTCCGTGCTCCAGAGCTCGACCATGGGCAACATCCGGGTCGAGAACTGCGTGGTCCAGGCGGTTCGCCGCTGGGAGTTCCCCAAGCCCATGGGCGGTGGTATCGTCATCGTCTCCTATCCGTTCAACTTCCAGGCCGGAAGTTCTGGCGAGTAGAAAGTCCACCTCCACCCACGATTGGAGAATTCTATGCGACGCTATTTCAACGTAGTCATCGCCCTGGCCGTGGCTCTGCCGGCGTGCGACCAACTCGTATGCAGCCAGGCGCGAATCAAGGCCATCGAAATCGCCAACAAGGGCGTCGAGCAGTTCACCAACCGGGCCTACGAGTCGGCTGAGCGCGAGCTGCGTCTGTCCATCCAGACCGATCCCACCTACGACAAGGCATACTACAACCTGGGCAAGGTCTACCAAGCCCAGCGCAAGTGGGACAAGGCGATCGACGCCTTCGAGTCGGCCGCGCAGCGCAGTCCTGACAACGCCAACTTCCAGTACGACCTGGGCGAGGCCTACCTCGAGGCCAAGCACCTTGACAAGGCGGAGACCGCGCTCAGGAAGGCCACCGAGCTCGATTCCAAGTTGTTCAAGGCCTTCTGGCGCCTGGGCCTCGTCTACATGTATCAGGAACGACCGAGGGAGGCCGATACAGCCCTTCGTCAGGCGATCGAGCTCAACCCGCGCATGGACAAGCCCTTCCTCGCCCTGGGCCAGCTCTATTTGAACTGGGACGCCGACAAGGAGGCCGCCCAAGTCTTCGGCGAGTGCGTGCGGGCGAACGAGAATAGTGCCGAGTGCCACAACTTCCACGGCGTTGCCCTGAAGCAGCTCAAGCAATATGACCAGGCCGTGCGCGGGTTCAAGGAGGCCATCGACCTCGACAGCAGCCTTTTCGATGCCGTCTACAACTGCGGCATGACCTATGCCGAGTGGTACGAGGAGTCCCATTCGAACGAGCACAAGCAGCTCGCCCGCGACTACCTGCAGAAGTACGTCGCCACCGGTGGCGGCAAGGACGGCGCCGCAGCGGGCTTCGTGCGGGCGGCCAATGACAAGCTCTACGCCCTAAGCGGGCCGTAGGCCGGCCGCATCGGCCCCGTCCCCCCCACCCCCATAGGCGTTAAGCGCCTCAAAAGCCAATCACCGCAGGCTCTGGCGTCCGCCGGCCGCCGCCCGGCAAGTCACCCTCTCCCTTCGGGAGAGGGTCGGGGTGAGGGTTTGCTTTTTTCTGAGCT
>Ga0172363_10003091_pt1 | contig 13502 bp, 20 predicted proteins | sample LakKivs2_kivu2a2_FD_114541 | JGI IMG/M metagenome (GOLD analysis project Ga0172363, IMG submission 114541) | Sediment microbial communities from Lake Kivu, Rwanda - Sediment s2_kivu2a2 | ecosystem: Environmental > Aquatic > Freshwater > Lake > Sediment | place: Rwanda: Western Province, Lake... | reverse complement strand
CGGGAGGAGTGGGGCTGGCAGCCTAAGTATAAGCTAACAGAGGCTGTGGCTAGCTTCGTCGCTGAGGTCAAAGCCAATCCCTCGGCATACGAATAAATATCAGCGCCGGAATGGCTTTCATCCCTTCATTTCCAGCAAGTATACATAAGCAAGGAGGTATCAATGGAAAAAGCAAAAGGCACCAAGGAGCTGGCAGAAAAGGCGTATTCACTGGGTTGGGAATACCAGAAGACCTACCGGGGTTGTTCTCAGACAGTACTAGCTGCCCTGCAGGACACTTTGGGACTCAGAAACGATGACCTCTTCAAGGCGGCGACCGGCCTGGCTGGAGGTGGTGGTGTATCCATAGATGGCAGCTGTGGAGCCTATGCCGGGGCTATCCTGTTTATGAGTTCAATAGTGGGCCGGGAAAGGCGTGACTTTAAGGACGCACCGCGCGTTCGATTCCAGAGCTTTGAGCTGGCAAGGAAGCTACATGACAGATTTGTCAGAGAATACGGTGCGGTAATATGCCGGGATATCCACCGGAAACTCGTGGGACGAGGCTATTATCTTGGTGACCCCGACGAGATGAAAAAATTTGATGACCTCGGAGGCCATGAAACAGTAGCCCCTGGGGTAGTAGCCAATGCCGCCCGCTGGACAGTAGAAATCTTAGCCGAGAAAGACCTGCTTCCTAAGTAGGGAGAAGAAGCAACACCTAACAAGCTGGCTCCTGCGCAGTTGGTCGGCCCGTCGGTGCGACGTCATATCCTGTCCCTATCTAATTATTAGCCGCATAAATTCTCGGTTTAGGAGTCTAAATGGTGGGGCAACGGGAGTCAATCTCCAGATGCTCCTGGTAGGGCGGCAGCATTTCCATTTTGACAGGTTTGCCGGAGGCGGTGGCAATGATTTCCTTGAGGAGTCGCTCGCCAGCATCAGCTAGGGCCTCTTCACCGGCGATGAGCTGGCCCAGATAAATATCAAAGAAATTTTTCTCCGATGCATCCTTGGGGCTGGAAAGGATTTTTACCACCGGCAAAATAGCGGTACCGCCCTGCGCGGCAGCCGGAGTGCGCTGGAAGTGCGCAGGATAACCCCCGGCGAAGCCAAAGGTCATCACTTGGCAGCCTGCCGCTGCCAGTCCCATGTACATTTGCGGGGTATTTGCCGAACCGTCCATAAAATAAAGCCCCCTGCCCGATGGTGTAGCACCCCATTCCAGCACCCCCTGCAAAGGGGTCTTGCCAGCCTTGGCAATTGCCCCAAGGGATTTTTCTTCCAGTGTGGAAAGGCCCTCTTCAATATTGCCGGGGGTTGGTTCAGAGCCTAAAATATCCACCCCGGCGCTGAGGAGACGCTGCTGCATGGCAGCTACCACGGTCAGCAAGCGCCGACCGATAGCTTCGGTAGTAGCCCGGCGGGCCAGTATGTGTTCTGCCCCGATTATTTCTGCGGTTTCGGAAAAGACGGCAGTGCCGCCTGCGCCGATGATGGCGTCCGCAGCGTAGCCAGCGACGGGGTTACAACCTATGGCCGAAACAGCCCCGGAACCGCCGCATTTCAGCCCTAGGCGCAAGTAGCTCAAAGAAAAAAGTTCTCGGCGCAACTGGGCTGCCTCTGAGCGCATTTGCCGGGCAGTAGTAGTAGCGCGGCTGACAAGCGCGTCGTAACTGCCGGCAGTGCGCAGGGTCATCACTTCCAGTGGTTTGGCGGCCAAGGCGATATCTTCGGCAATTACTTCTGCCTTGACGGTTTCACAACTGGTACCCACCACCACGGTAGCAGCCACGTTGGGGTTACGGCCGAGGCCGCTCACAGCACGGCGGCCTACTAGGCGGTCGGGTTCCAGATAGGCACAGGCGAAGTTATGGGTGAGTGCCACCACACCAGGCCCAGCAGCTTCAGCGATGCGAGTAGCGATTTCGTTGGAACAACGGTTAGCGGGAATGATGGCGACCAAGTTGCGGGCCCCCACTTGGCCGTCGGGACGGGGGTAACCCAGAAATTCCTGTTTCACAAGGCCTCCTTACTTCTCCAGGGCGAAACGGGGACTGACAATATTGTGAATGTGCACGTGGTCACCGGCACTAATGGGGGCCGAGGTGACACCGATGACCTCACCGTATTTGATGACGTTATCGCCTCTGGCGAAATCAGTAAGGGCAATTTTGTGTCCGAAGGGGATGGCACCCCGGGCGGCTAATTCCCGGGACGCCGTACCCTCACCGGTAATCAGGAGCTTTGCTCCCTGCGGAACATCATCCAACACGGTGGCCACGTTATCAGCAGGGTCGAGGACAATGGCTTTTATCATTCTGGCACTCCTAATGTTTGCTTGAGCAGGCTGCGTCCCGTGACTGGTAGAAATTTAATCTAGCCGTAACAGTTTAATTTGACGCAATACGGGCTGTCAAGCAATTTGTGAGTTTTTTGGAAATGTTCATGAGAATCAGGGGAAAGCTAATCAATGTGTGATATTCCGCTATTGACAATCAATTGAGGGAAACATAAACTACCACAAGTAACGAGGAGGAAATGGCGATGTCCAAAGTGATAGTTACGGCAGCGATAACTGGTAGCATACATACACCGAGCATGAGCCCCTATTTACCCGTTACACCAGAACAGATTGCGGATAACGCCATTGGCGCCTATGAAGCCGGCGCTTCTATGGTGCACATCCATGTGCGTGACCCTGAAACAGGTCAACCGACTCCAGATGTCAATATCTATCGCCAGGTATTAACCAGAATAAAGAATAAATGTAATGTCATTGTCAGTACCACGACGGGAGGCGGTCTCGGCACGACAACTGTTGAACAAAGGTTGAAGGTAATCACCACACTAAAACCTGAAGTTGCCTCATTTAATGCTGGCTCAGTCAATATTGGTCTTCACGATATACCAGACCAAGGTAAAATAAAGGAATGGAAATTCTCCTGGGAAGAGCCTTATTTACGAGGAACTGAGGATGTTGTTTTCGCCTACACCTTTAGGACAATGAAGCAATATGCCCAGATTTTTGAGGAATGTGGCACGAAACCAGAGGCTGAAATTTGGGACTCTGGCTTTATTGGCAATGTAGACTACCTTGTTAGAAAGGAATACATCAAAACAAGGCCCATCTGGATGACCTTTGTCCTGGGTGCTTTGGGCGGCCTGCCACCAACACCGCAGACGCTTATGTACTTATACGAAACGGCAAAGCGATACTTTGGTGACAATTTCACCTGGCAGGTATTGGGCACCGGCCGTTTTCAGCTTCCGCTTTGCGCCATGGCCCTGGCTATGGGGGAAAATGTCCGCGTGGGCATGGAGGACAGTCTTTACGCAGGCAAAGGTGTCCTGGCCAAAAGTAATGCCGACCAGGTAGAGAAAATCGTTCGTATTGCCAAAGAGCTAAGTATTGATATCGCCACGCCGGATGAAGCCAGACAGATTCTTGGACTTAAAGGGCTAGATAAGGTGAATTACTAGAATAATAAAGGTTTGCTTAGCCTGTAGCCGCAAGATAAGTTGGCTACGGCAACGTCAGCCGCGTGCCAGCATTGTTCAGGAAGAAGATGCCTTCAAACTCCTCAGCCAGTTTTGCCGCCGCATAAAAGCCGGTGCAGTGGGAAACTCCCAGTTTCTTAATGCCCATGTCCCTGAGGTCAACTATTGTCCTAGTAACTCGGTCTTTCTTGGCACGGTAGAGATGAGTACCACCAATGACGGCATAGACTGCTTTCCCGCCGGTTAGTTTTTGGGCGTGGCGCAGGGTATTGACAATGCCCCGATGGGCACAGCCGGAAATGACAACGAGCCCAAAGCTAGTATCTATGATGAGGGCGAGGTCATCAGCGAGTGGATCTGGGTGGAGCACGCCGTCTTCCCTAACCAAGAGGTTGTCCTCAATCCCCTCATAGTCAGAAAGCGTGGGAATTTCCCCAGTGGTCAGGACATGCTCCGTGATATGGATTGGCTTCTTGGTCAAGTTGAACCTGGCGCCAAGGCTTTCCAGCGTTTCCCGACAGAACGGTATTCCACTATACTGTTCCTTTTTTTCATCGTGGCGGGTGTACTTGGCTGACCAGACATCTGGATGGGCAATTATTTCCACTTCACGTCTCATAACCCTCAGCATCTTGTGCAGTCCTCCGGTGTGGTCACGATGACCGTGGCTGAGAACGATCCGGTCAATGGTAGCGAGGTCAATGCCCAATAGCTGAGAATTGTGTGTTGCGGAGAAGCTCATCCCGGTATCCACCAGAATCCTCATTTTGTCCACTTCAATTAAAATACTGAGTCCCCATTCGGCAAGAAAACCGTGATTTGCCGTATTCTCACTCAACGTGGTAATCTTAACTTCCATAGTCTATCTCTCCTTTTCTGGCCTGCGCCGGCGCGTTTCCTCCAGATTAAGTGGAGCGACTTCTGGTCTTAATGCGCCAAAAACTGTTAGCACATTTCTAATCCGGGAGAATGCTTGCTTTATGATGTTGATGTCTTCGGGGGTTAAAGGTCGAATCGCACAGGGGCGCAGTGGCGTGTTAATCTGTACCTCGTCGGGTGAAAGTTCTTCAGCTACTCTTGCCATCTCGGTGGCATAGCACTTGTTTGCCTCAATGAACATCATCTGAAGAGCCAGCTTCCCCTGATACTCACCGCGGAAAAGCTTGATACCCTGGATAATTTCACCAAGCGTGCATTTCACAATGGGCCGGCTGATGCGGCGAAAAAGCTTTTCATCTGGAGCGTCTACCTTCGTTACCACCACATCAGCCAAACTGAGGTCGCGGCGTACATCCCTTCTAGTCATCAGTGAAGAGTTGGTGAGAACGGCTACGTGTACTCCCAACACAGACTTTGCCAGCGCGATTGCTTCACCAAGGTTAGAAGCTAGAGTTGGCTCACCGACGCCGGAAAAGGTGGTATAGTCAGCAGGTATGCCTTTTACCCTTTCTAGCTCTGCAGTGAGCTCGCTCAGGCTGACAAACTGTTTACGCTCGGTGAGGGGATTAACTGTTCGGCCAAGCTGACAGTAGACGCAATCAAAGGAGCAGGTTTTGCTCTTTGTGGACAGCAGGTCTATACCCAACGACCTTCCCAGCCGCCATGATGGCACCGGACCATAGACAATGGACATTTCAGCTCTTAGATTGTTGCCTTTCTTCAGAATCGGGCCTTTTCCCGGCCATAATTACCGTGAAGCCCGCGTTGGCTGAAAATCCATCTCTGAGAGCTTCCATTTCCTTCACCTCATCGGGCTTCTGAAAAAGGGTGGAAATAGCCTTCTCAATAGTGAACCTTGAATCGGTGAGTAACCTTTCTACTTCTTGGTAGCTGTAGAAGGTAGCGTGCTGGTAAAAGCGATGCCCTTCCTGCTTATTAGTCTGGTAGAACTTGCCCCAGGGGCTTTCCTTCAATACCATTCCCAGCACTATTTTACCCTCCGGTTTCAGGATACGGTGGGTTTCCTGCAATACCGCAAGCGGCGAATCGACGAAGCATAGCGTCACAATAAAGAACACTGTACCGAAGGTTCCCTTGTTGAAGAACTGCTCCTCGCCACGAGCCCGAAACACTGTTACTCCCCGATTTTTCGCCATTTCCAAGAGCTTAACTGACGGGTCTATACCAGTCTCTATACCGAGCGCTTGAGCGAAACGCCCACTGCCCACACCTACCTCAAGCCACGGTTTGGGCAGCAGTGGCAGCAGTTCACGCAGTGCTTTGACCTCTATGGCAAAGATGAGCTTCCCCTCCGCTTCAAACCAGGCGTCATACGCTGCTGCCAAGGAGTCTAAGGGCGAGCTATCGGTATGTCCTATTAAATCAGCCATCTTTCTTGATTGTTTAAGGTTTCCAAACCTGCCATACTTTTCCCACCAGCGATGGGCCGGGTTTTAAAGTGGTTTGCTCGGGCTGCCAGCCTGAAGGCGTTACTTCCCCGGTAGCACGCACATGCTGGAACGCCTTTACCTGCCATACGAGTTCATCGGGGTTTCGTCCCACCTCCGGTGTTAATACTTCCATCGCCCGAATTATGAAGTCAGGGTCAATAATGAAGCGACCGCGAATGTCAACACCAGCCGCTCCATCATATACACCGTACACACTACCAATTTTGCCTCCGCCATCTGAAAGCATTGGGTAAGGAACACCGCCGTCTACCATTTTGGATAGTTCCTGCTCCTGCCATATCATGTGCACAAAACGGCTGTCAGTGCTCATGGCCAGTACTTCCACACCCAGAGCTTTGAACTCATCATAACGGGCAGCAACTGCTGCCAGCTCCGTCGGTCAAACAAAGGTGAAGTCTCCCGGATAGAAACAGAGGACAACCCATTTCCCCTTGTAATCCGAGAGCTTGATGGGGAGAAAGCCTTTGCCGGCAACAAAGGCATTTGCCTCAAAATCAGGCGCCTCCTGACCTACACGTGCAAACATCTCTTTCACCTCCACCGATGCCGCTGTCTTTGTTTCTTGGGGAACCAATTGTGGCACTATCGGCCCTCGCGCGGGTTTAACGCAACTGTCTTTAGGTTCTGGCATATCTATCTCCTTTTTTGATTTATTGGCTCACTTCTTGCCATTCTGGATTATCACAGTAAGATAATGCGCAAAGGCATTATAAATCTCAGAGTCATAAAGCTCAATATTACCTTCGTCGCAGAGCTTGGCCAGAGCTGGGTCCATAGGTAGCTGACCAAGAAGCGGAGCATGGGCGGCGTGCGCCATCTCCTCTCCCCGGCTCTTGCCGAAAAGCTCAATCTTCTTATCTATCTCGGGAACATAGAGATAGCTCATATTCTCCACCACCCCCAGAATCGGCTTGCCCATCTGCTGGGCCATTCTTACTGCTTTCCTGACCACCATGGTGGTCAAATCTTGAGGAGTGAAGACGATGATTATCCCTGATATCGGTAGGGTCTGCATGACGGTAAGGGGAGCATCGGCTGTGCCCGGAGGCAGGTCAACAACCAAGCAGTCCAGCTTGCCCCAGAGCACCTCTTCCCAGAATTGGGTGATGGCTCGCCCGATAAGCGGTCCGCGCCAGATAACAGCATCATCCTCACTGGGTAAAAGAAGGTTTATGGACATCACCTCAATACCCGACCTTGAGGATACCGGCAGAATGCCACTGTCACTGCCAGCAGGTCGGGCTGTGATGCCGAACATCTTTGGGATGCTGGGGCCGGTGATATCGGCATCCAGAATGCCCACCTCATAGCCCTGACGCTTCAAGGCTATAGCAACTAGGCTAGACACTAGAGATTTCCCAACACCCCCCTTGCCACTCATAACAGCCAGAGTATGGTCAATAGAATTCAATTCCTTTGCCTTAGCGTCACTATATTCCACCTTCACCTCACTGGCTTCCGGCAATTTCCCAATAGCTTCTTTCGCCCTGTCTCTGACCCAGTCCTGTGCCCCTGGTATCAAACCAGTGGATGCTAGGGTAACATTTATCTTCCCATCGGAGATGGTTATACCCCGCACTAGGTTCATCCCGACGATGCTGCGTTTGGTGGCAGGCACCAATACTGCTTTAAGACTTTCTAACACCTTTTCCTTTGTTGGCATGAATTACCTCCATTCCTAAGTACAGCAAGGTCATAAATATTCTTCTCTCGAAAAACTATACGTTCTTTTGCCCTTTGCTGATAGCTTAAACAACCCTCCACCTGTTACCTGAGATATTATCTCCCCTTCCTTCAGGTGATGGTCGCTCAATGATAAAATGCCTTTTGGCTTCAAAATTCGATGCAACTCCGCCAGAACTTGGTCGGGCTCATCCAGGTCATGAAGGATATCGTATAGTAGCACCACATCCACACTACTGGATGGTAGTCCGGTCTGGCAATCAGAGAGGATGGTCTGCACATTCTCCAATCGCTTTCTGGAAGCTAGCCTTTGAATTGCCTGAATAGCCAGAGGATGGACATCGAGGGCGTGAATCTTACCAGATTTACCGACTAATTTTGCGAGAGGCACAAGGTAACTTCCCGGTCCACAGCCATAGTCCAGCACATGGAATCCTGCTTCTATGCCTGCTTCCTTTAAAGTGTTCATGCGGGGTTTAATAAAATCCCGAAATTTATAAGACAAGGACATGAGCCTGAAATCAAGATTGGATTGTTTCTTGACTCTTACTTTTTCTTGTGCTGACATGGAATTCCTCCCTAAGCTATCTCCCTTCTAATTAACCGTATGATACCAGCTACCAGGTTCATTCTCGGCACCTTCTGCATATACTTTATATAGTCATCACCAAATTGCTTAATCAGGTCAAGTTCTTCTTCTCTGGCGCTCAGGTAAACAATTAACGTCCCCAGGGACCCGAGCACGCCCAACAGCCAATGTGGATACCACAGCAATGTAGTCACAAATATGGAAAGGATGCCGCCGAGGTATTGAGGGTGTCTGACCACAGCATAAGTTCCGGTGCTCACCAGACGCGTCGTATTTACAAAGGATTTCGCTTTGGGAACCCCGCCATGGCGTGGAAACATAATTATTGGAGATAACACAAGTGTCATGCCAAGTGCCCAGACTACCCAGCCGATGACGAATAGCACTGGATAAAAGTCTGTTTCCAGCACGCCCGTCAGAACGAGGGGATTGACTGGGAAACAAGCAACCCCCAGTACAGATAAGACAGTCATCAATAGAATGTTTTTCTTAGTCCAGTTCATAAGTGCAAATTCTGGCGCTGCTCCATTTTTCCTACAAGTGTGCTTTCATTAGCTCTTTCTCATAATAAAGAACACCGAGCGGTAACTTTTAGGGTCTCGCTTGAATGTATCTATCTCCCGCTGCTCATCATTAAATACTGCAATGGTCTTCTGATCGCTGGCGTGCTCTGCCCGAACCTCATTTAATTTCTTTTCAAGTGGAGCATAGTATTCATGCCACCAGATATCCTCACTTAAGACAAAATGGTTGATCAGCTCGTAGCCGCACTTGGATATTTGCCTTTGTTTCTCTATAAGGTCACCCAGCTCGTCATGGACTACGAGAAATCCACCGGTTTTTAGGAGTCGCCGCCACTCCTTGAGGCCTTTCTCAAAACCTATTACAGCGATAGAGCCTTCCGCCCAGATGATATCGAAACTTTCATCTGGAAAATCCATATCCAGTATAGAGCGGTTTACTGCCTGAACCCGGTTGATAAGTCCCGCCTCTTTTATTTTTGTTATAAATTTATCCAAGGCAGGTTGGTCTATGTCTATTCCTATTACCTCTCCCTGACTTAACCTTGCCAGTTCCATAGTCGGAACTCCGGACCCACAACCAATATCCAATATGTAGGGAATCGCCATTTTAGGCAGCGTCCGAAATGCCTTTCTTGTGTACTTGACCAGACCTTCTCTGAGGTGGTCTTTATATGCTTGGAGTTCCTCTTCTTCCAAACTGTAACCCTCCAAACCGCGCTTGAATCATCTGCGTTCTAATCACATGGTTATGTCTTAGTGCAGTCGCTCCATCAGATTTTCCAGTCTGCTTTCAAGATAGCGCCGCACTGCCTCATCAATGTTTTTCACATCGGTGACGACTGGTTCAATGTGGTACCTCTGCATGCTTTCATAAGCGCCCCAGCCCATGCCGCCAGCGAGGAGCACCTGGCAATCAGCAATAGTCTCTGCCATGCTGGCGTGCCTTACCTGCGAACCGGCATCATAGCCATGCTTTTCGCCAGGAGTCAAATCTGCATGGTGGGCAGCAAAAGTGTGGTGTCCGGTCTTATCCCTCTTTTCTTTGCTTACCACCTTACCGCCTTCCACCGTCACCACTACATAGTAAGGTGCTCGCCCAAAGTGCTGGCTGATACTTAACCCGTCGTCAGATATGGCAGCTATTTTCATCTTATCTCCTTTCTTCTTCGAGAGCATGACTAATAAATTGCCACAATGATTTAATTTCGTTAGTAACTTCACTTTGCGAGTATTCTACTACCGGCTGCCCCTGCATCAGAGCTTCAGTGAAGATATTGTCAAAAGGAATCTTGGAAACTACTTTTACCTCCTGATTTAAGCAATAACTTTCAATCTCACGAGCATTGTCGTCATTAAGGTCATATTTATTTATACACACCGAGGCTGGAATGCCAAAGTACCGGCAAACATCAAGCACTCTGACCAAGTCATGCATCCCTGATAATGTCGGCTCGGTAACTAAAAGGGCCAAGCTCGCTCCGGTCAGAGAAGAAATAACCGGACAGCCAATGCCTGGCGGCCCGTCAATGATGATGTAATCCAGTCCCTGTTTCTCCGCAATTTGCCTCGCCTTTTGCCTGACCAGAGCCACCAGTTTCCCCGAGTTCTCCTGCGCAATTCCCAGGCGAGCGTGAACCAAAGGCCCATATCTGGTATCAGAAATAAACCAGTTTCCGGACAATTGTTCCCTCATAGATATTGCTTCTGCTGGGCATACCTGATAACAAAAACCGCAGCCCTCGCAGGAGACGGACTCAACCTGAAATTCATGAATAGCACCGAAACGGCAGACATCCTGGCATAAGCTGCACTCATTGCACTTCTCTTCATCAATCACGGCAATCTGACCGCTCCAGAATTCATGGTCTTCTTTCAACGAGGGATTTAGCAGTAGGTGAAGGTCAGCCGCATCTACATCGCAATCAGCTAGTACCTTGCTTTGAGCCAGAGCGGCAAAGGAACCGACCAGGCTCGTCTTTCCCGTACCCCCTTTACCGCTCAATATCACGACTTCTTTCACTTGCTATCTCCTCTATCTGGTCGAAGAGTCGAGTAAAGCTCTCCCGCCATTGTGGCATGCCATTGACCAAAGTTATTCCCTTAGAGTAGAGACGAGCAATTTCGATATCCAGGGGAATCGTCAGCAGGACCGGTACCTTCTCCTGCCGGCAGTATTCAGCAATCAGACTGTCGTCAGCTCCGGCCCGATTTAGCACCACCCCACAAGGTATATTTAGCTTTCTAACCGTCTCCACAGCCAGAGCCAGGTCATTCAGCCCAAACGGAGTTGGCTCAGTGACCAGCAGACAGAAACTGCTGCCTTTTACTGATTCGACTACGGGACAGGTTGTCCCTGGAGAGACATCAATAATAACGGTGCCATTATTATTCATCAGTGATTTGACTTTTCTGATGATGGGTGGAGCCATAGGCTCGCCGACCGCCAGCTTGCCCTGAGCAAAAGCTATGCCATCGGAATAGCCAGTCTCCACGATACCTATTATCCTCTCCTCTTCCTTAATGGCCTTTTCCGGACAAAGATAGCTGCAGGCACCACAGCCATGACAGAGCTTCGGGAAAATCAGGACATTTTTTTCAATGACAGCAATAGCATGATAGATGCAGACCTCAGCACACTTGCCACAATACGTACATTTATCTTCGGTTATCCTGGGCACCGGAATAGAGACAGCTTCACTACGGGTGATGACCGGCTTCATGAAGATATGGGCATTAGGTTCCTCAACATCACAATCAACAAGTTGTATCTTGTCCCTATCCTTCAGAGCAAGGGCCAGGCTGGTCGCCACCAAGGTCTTGCCTGTTCCACCTTTGCCACTGGCAATAGCAATTATCACTCTATTCTCTCACCATTTTTGTGCCGCACTTAGGGCAGTTCAGGTTATAGCAAGGAGTCCCTTTCTGATGAGGCACCTTCGTGCCGCATCTTGGACAGACACAATTTCCGCCGGGTCCGGCTCCGGGACGGGTTCCTCCCATCCGGCCACCCCTCCCCACCATCCTGCGGGGCGGTCCGGTACCATCTCCTCTAGGCATGATAATACCTCCCGATAAGATATTTAACTATCTTGCTGACCTTTCTTTTCTAACTCATCGATACGGCGCTGAATCTCAGATAGCTGCGTTGCCATCTCTTGTGACTGAACCTTCAGGGCATCAAGTTCCTGCTCCAGGCCCAGGGGTTGGATTGCTGGGCTAACTGGGGTCATCATACGGCCTCCCCGGCCACATCCCATCCTCATGCCTCTGCCTGCGCCAACACCGAAGCCGGAACCAAAGTGGGCAGTTACGTTTGGCTGGGAGCTAGCCTGGAATTTACCCGATTTATAATTTTGCACGGCATCCTTCACCTTCCCTGAGACCCCGGTTATTACCTTGATCCCAGCGGCCGATAATACCTGATAGGCATTCGGACCGCAGCTACCAGTGAGCGCTGCCTGTATTCCTTTATCAACAATCATCTGGGCAGCGGAAATTCCCGCTCCGCCCGAGGCCATGGCGCTGGAATTTGCCACCGCTTCAAACTGCATTGTCTCCGGGTCAACGATGACAAAATACGGGCATCTGCCGAAACGGGGGTCTACTTCGGTATCTAGAGTATGACCAGCAGCGGAAATAGCGATTTTCATAGCTAACTTCCTTTCGCCTGGCTGAGGGCAGAAAAAGGGGAAACCTCAGCCGGATAAAATTGTTCACTTACCTTTTCTTCGCTTCGATTTCTCTGATTCGGCTTTCTATTTGGTCAAGCTGTTGCTTAATCGCTTGTGCTTGCTCATTCAGCAGAGCAAGTTCCTGTGTCTCGCTCATTTGAGAAACAGATGGTGCACTGGCAGTGCCACTGAGAAAATAGCCACACCTTGGCAATCCTCCCCTGCCCCGGCCAACATAGGGCCAAGGTGGAGAACTGCCGCGAAAGCCAAATCCCATGCCACCTCTCGAGCCAGACCCTCGACCAAAACTGTAATACATTCTTACACCTCCCTAGTTTTCGCGTTATATTATTCTGTAATCAATTTATCCCCAGTTTTGCCGGGTGCAGCTATCGCCGACCTCTTTCTCCACGATGCCTCCCGCCGCGGCCCACTGTCATCTCTTGTGGCAGCATACTGTGAGGTGTTACCAGATAATTGCCACCTTCAATCCTTATTGCCTTGCCATTAAGTAAAGCATATGCTATCTTCTGCCGCGCCGAGGCCAGCACTCTCTGAAAAGTAGGACGAGAGATATTCATCCTTTCCGCACCCTGTTCTTGTTCAAGCCCTTCAAGATCTTTGAGACGTATCGCCTCAGCCTCTTCTACAGAGAGGCGAACTTCTTCAAGAGCTCTCAATGGTATGCCCGCCGGCTTAAAGTAGGATACATCTGGTAAGAACGAAACCCGGCGGCATTTTAGCGGCCTAGACATATTTTCGCCTTTGTATTATGAGCATATGCTCATAATATATCCTAACATTAAGAGAAAATCTTGTCAAGGAACACCCAGAACGACACAATGGTAGGCCCGCAGCCTTTTGTTTGCATAGTACGTGTGCACGCCCTCTTGCCTCCAAAGCAGGGGGCTTTTTGCCAATTTGTCTCAGCTCAGGGATTAGCCACGTAACAGCTGGACCATCACATATCACAAAAGAGGCAATTGTTGGGTAACTTTTGTTTGAATCGTATTAGTAGATGTCCTGTAGACAAGTATTATATAATTAGACAAGGGAAGCGGGTGAAACAGGCGCGAACAGCGTTCGAAAAGTTGAACCGCTGCCTACCTTTTATACAGGATGGTTTTTATGACCTTCCTGAAGT
>Ga0172363_10003090_pt1 | contig 13502 bp, 10 predicted proteins | sample LakKivs2_kivu2a2_FD_114541 | JGI IMG/M metagenome (GOLD analysis project Ga0172363, IMG submission 114541) | Sediment microbial communities from Lake Kivu, Rwanda - Sediment s2_kivu2a2 | ecosystem: Environmental > Aquatic > Freshwater > Lake > Sediment | place: Rwanda: Western Province, Lake... | reverse complement strand
TAACTTTTGCTTCCTCTTCCAAGTGGCTGGATAAATGACAAACATTTATTAATATATGTTCTAACCCTCTTGGATATTCTCGCTGGAAAAATATTTTGTCTGGAGAATACATTTCCCCTTTCTCGTCTTTTGCTTTAAAATCTAAGGCAGCATAAAATGCCCTTTTAATCTCATTATAAGGGGAGCCTTGTCTTTGAGCCAAAAGCATTGGCCCTATCAGTCTTTCATTTTTATCTAACTTACGATACAAATCTCTACCTACTCGAAAAATAGTATCTCCTAATGATTTATTTTGAAATCTAAAAAGTAAATCATCAATATTTTTTTGCAAATCTTGTAGAGTAAGGTCCTGATGGTAAGCTCTATTCAAGGCCACTGCTGATTGCATCATGCATTCCCGAACAATTTTATAAATTGCTGGCACCTCTAACGCCTCATCTATAAAAATTATTTCTGAATTATATTGATACCCTAGGTAAGCTACTGCAGAATGACCAAGATTATGGATAAAAAGTTTTCTATCTACATAGGCCTTGATATTTCTGACAGCATAAAGATCTTTAACAAAAGGAAGAGGATTCTTAAATCCTTTTTTATCTACAATAAGTGTATTATAAGGCTCGGCAAATATCCACAGCAAATCCTTTTTTTTATCTTCCTCTTTCATTAGAGGAACCATCTTCCCTATGCTTGATTCAATTAATCCAACCAGTTCATCGAAAGGATATCTTGGGGAAAGTAAGCTTTTTAATTCCTTTTTTAAATAATCCGCTACATTCCTAAAATTCTCAGCAATAATAATATCTAAAGGATTTTTCCCTCTTTTCTTATATCTTAATCGAAGTCCCTTAGCGATTATCGGTATAATTTCAGGTAAAGCATATTTCCCCACTGCCGTCGCTATGATATCTGTATCTACTATTTCCCGAATAACTGCCTCTTTATCATAGCTATCTATAGCTCTGACATTTTCTATCAAAATAATTTCATCAGGAAGTTCATTTTTTTTTATTACTAACTTATATTCTCTCTTTTTATTAATTTCCTCCACAAGTTCTTTTTTGATATCAACAAAAACAACTTCATACCCAGAACGAGAAAATAACTGTCCAATAAATGATCTACCAATATTCCCTGCTCCAAATTGAATCATCTTTTTTTTATAAATCATTTCTTTTCACTATTCTATATAAATCAATTTTCTTTCTATTATGTAAAAAATCAAAATCTCCACCAAAAATTATTTTTCTAATATATTTCTTGGTATGTTGTTGTATTATTCGACAGTATTTTCAAAAATCCTTCTTTTTTTATAGCTATAAAAATAAAAAAGCCCTTTAGTATTTAGACCAAAGGACTATATTTTTTATTCCGCATACCGCACCTATATTAATTAACTCTACTTTGCGGTTCTCTTCCTTCTAAAACATCAATCAAATTCTGTGCTGCCTGAATACCCATATTTTCTATAGCTTCTTCGGTGTAGGCACCGATATGTGGAGTCATTATTATATTGTCCAGTTCCATCAGGGGAGATTTTTGAGGAGGTTCATTGACATAAACATCTAAAGCTGCTCCTCTTAATTTTTTATTCTTCAGAGCATTATAAAGGGCTTCTTCGTTTACTATCCCGCCCCGAGAAGTATTAATCAAAAAGGAACCTGCTTGAACCTGCTCCAATTCTTTATGGTCAATCATATGGCGGGTAGTATCATTTAAAGGAATATGAATGGTGATATAATCTGATTTCTGAAGAAGCTCTTCCAGATTAACATATTTGATATTATAATTTTGTGCAAATTTTTCGTCTTTTATTAGTTCATAAACTAAAATATTCATTTTAAAACCCTGAGCACGTTTAACTACCTGCCGGCCTATCTTTCCGAGTCCGATAATCCCAAGAGTTTTCTCCCAGACTGACTTTCCGGTAATCTTTTCCCACTTGCTACTTTTTGTTTTTCGGTCAGCTTCAGGAATTCTCCGGGCTAAACTTAATATCAAGCCAAAAGTTAAATCTGCTACAGCATCAACATTAGCTGTGGGAGTATTGGTTACTGTAATTTTCTTTTCTGTCGCTATATTTATATCAATATTATCCAAGCCTGTACCATACTTGGAAATGACTTTTAATTTATTTGCTCTTTCAATTATTTCGGCACTTAGTTCATCTATTCCTATGATAATCCCATCTATATCGCTTACCAGATTTAACATTTCCTCTTTCTTATAAGGTCTACCGCTATCATTTAATTGTATTACATATCCTTTTTCGGTAAGCATCTTCATAGGTTTATCTGAAGCTGAGGCAAAGGAACGTGGGGTAACTAATATTTTCATAGAAACCACCTCACTATTCTCGTAAATCAATTATCTAAAAAACAAATATTACTCGCCAAAAATCAAATTACTAATTAACCTTAAAATTATCCACCCGAAATCATAGGCATAATTATTAGTTCATCGCCATCTTTAAGAATCGTATTCTCTTTCTCCAGCTGATTAATTGACCTATTATTAACTATGACGATTCCATTAGATACAACTTTTTCAAATTCAATCTGATATTTATTGCTAAGCACTTTAAACACATCTTTCACGTTTACTTTACAGTTCTTCAAGAATAATTCTTCCTTGGAATGTCCAGTAATCTTTCTGAAATCCAAAAAATATTTTATGGTTATCTTCAAATTGACTCACCTTTTTAAATTAAATCATCTAAACTTAATTTCTGCAGTCTTTCTTTGGTTGGTCGGCCATCTCTATCCCATCCCCGAACTTCATAATACTCATCAAGCATGGTATTATACATCTCATCACTAATAACATGTCCCTTTGCCTGACCTTCTGGCATTTTCTCTGTTCGAAATCGTTCTGGAATTATGTCATCTTGCCTAAATCTACCTTCCCTGTTAATAATTAATCTTTCTAAAGTATATACTCTTTCGCCAATAGTCATAAGTTCTGGAGTAAAATTATATCCGGTTAAATATTCTAAGACTTTACCTCGAGGTTTATTAGTAAACCCGTATCCACTTCTAACTACAGTACAAATACCCAGTGAATCTATATAGCCCCGGGTATCCTGAATAGATTTTATTAATTTCCCCTTTCCTTCGATGGCAAAGCGGTCATACTCACCTGATAAAAGTTCGTCTCTAATACTCCATCCCCCAACATTATGACAAGCACCGCGACTTGAAGTTCCATAAGTCAATGCATTACCATAGAAACCTCTTGAATCATAAGCTGCCAAGGGTAGTCCTTTAACCTGCATCATATATTTTTGCATCTGGGGCATTTTCTCAGCAATACCTAACATACCTTCAGCAAGTAAATCTCCTATATCTTCTCTTTTCGCTATTTTCTCAATCATATTTACCATCGCTTCTCCATTACCAAACTTAAGCTCAAGTCCACCAGTATCTTTCCTGGTAATATACCCTCTTTCAAATAACTCCATTGCAAAACCAATAATAACACCGACAGATATAGTATCTATACCAAGTTCGTCACAAATTTCATTTGCCTTAATAATAGCTGCAAAATCACTAACTCCACAAATGGCTCCTAAAGCACCTATAGTCTCATATTCTGGATCTGATTTCGCTCCTTTAAAAATACCTTCTTTAACTTCACATAATTGGGAACAGGCTACTGGACACCGAAAACAGGCTAAGTTTTTTATAAAAAAGTTTTCTTTCATATATTCTGCCGCTATTGTGTCAATCCCATCAAATACTCCAGTTTGGAAATTTCGGGTCGGATAACAACCAAGTTCATTCATAACCGCAGTATATTGAGCTGTGCCATATTTAGTGTGATTAGCTTTACTTTTACGTACATAAGAAATAGCATCTTTTACAACGTTTTCAAATTCATCTGGTTCATTTACAGCTATTTCACCTGTCCCTTTTACAGCTATAGCCTTTAAATTTTTTGAAGCCATTACCGCACCAGCGCCACCGCGTCCAAAGCTTCTATCACCAATTTGAATACCCGATAATCTAACTCTATTCTCAGCCGCAGGACCACAGGAAGCAACCTGATCTTCTCTTCCTACTTTCTCTTTCAGTTTTTTATTAACTTCTTTAGTAGTTTTCCCCCAAAGATTTTCCCCTTGTTCAATTTTGATTTGATTATCTTCGATTAAAATATAAACAGGCTTATCAGCTTTTCCTTCAATAATAAGTCCATCATACCCGCTTTTCTTTAGATGCGGACCAAAAAATCCTCCTCCATTGGAGCATAAATATTGCCTGGTTTCAGGAGATTTAGTAGCCACTCCTGTTTTTGTTGTCGCTGGTCCTGTTGTCCCGGTCAATGGTCCAGTAAAAAAAATTAATTTATTATCAGAAGATAATGGCATAACCTTATTACCAATTTCATTATAATAAAATCTTGCTGCCAAACCTCGTGCACCTAAAAATTTTCTCTGCCACTCAGGATTAATTTTTTCCTCCTTGATAGTTTTATTAGTCAAATTTATTCTTATATACTTTCCCTGATATCCTCCAGAAAACATTTAATTACCCTCCTTAAAGTACAAATCGTCTCCTTCGCCACTGATCAAAAACAACAACTCCAATAATGATTAAACCCAGAATAACTCGCTGCCAGAAAGCAGAGACATTGAGTAAGTTCAAACCGTTACCCAGTGTGCCCATTATAAATGCGCCAATGAGTGAACCGACAACACCACCTTCACCACCAAAGAGATTTGTTCCACCAATGACCACCGCAGCGATACTCTGCAATTCTGCTCCTTCTGCCATTAAGGCATTGGCTGAATTTAGACGGCCGGTCAGGACAATACCAGCAACTCCCGCCAGTAGTCCCATAATTGTATAAGTTATGATTTTGGTGCGTACAAAGTTGATACCTGAAATTCTAGCAGCCTCCCGGTTTCCTCCTACAGCATAAATAGCTCGTCCTAATGTAGTACGGGTCAAAATCATCCAGCCCAAAATAGTTATAGCTACAATAATTAGAGCTGGAACCGGAACACCCAGAATATCACCACTACCCAGCCAGATTAGTCCTGCGGGCAAATATCCTACAAGTTTGAGGGCAGTGAAGTGTGAGGGAACCGGTAAGCCCTGCGTTAAAATCAGTGCTAAACCTCTTGCTGTAGTCATCATAGCCAGCGTAGCAACAAAATCGGGTATCCTCCCTTTGGTAATGATTACACCAGTTATAAATCCCATTAGTGCCCCCGTCCCCAGACCTAAAAGTATACCAACTGCCAGATTAAGTCCCCAGTATGACACTGCTACCGCAGACATTGAAGCTGAGAGAGCAAGGACAGCGCCAACAGATAAATCTATCCCGGCACCAATAATAACCATTGTCTGGCCTATAGCAAGGATGGCGTTGATGGAAGATTGTCTGGTTATATTCAAAAAATTACTCACCGTAAAAAAATATGGTGTAGCAAAAGCAAGATATGTAATCAGGAAAAGCAAGGCTACAATTGGACTCCCCCTTAGTAAAATTTTTCTGATTACTTCAGCTCCCATAGAGACCCACTGATTCATTAAAGATACTTCCGAAGGCACTCTGGAGGGTATCGTGCTCTTGGGATTATTTTTTATAGTAGATAATTTTTTTCTTTGTTCACTCATAATTTTTCCTCACTTTTTCCCAAAATTTTTATATCTTAACTGACACTTTTTAATAGTTTCTCCTGTGTTGTCTCTCCTCTTTTATACTCCGCAGTAACAGTTCCTCTTCGCATTGCGAAGATTCGATCAGCCATAGCTAAAATTTCTGGTAACTCAGAAGATATCATAAGGATTCCTACTCCTTCCTTAGTCAACTGATTAAAAAGTTGAAAAATCTCGGCTTTTGTTCCTACGTCAATACCCCGTGTGGGTTCATCAAAAATTAAAATCTTCGATCCACTGCACAGCCATTTAGATAAGGCAACTTTCTGCTGATTACCACCACTAAGATACATTAGCTTCCGAGCAAGGTCAGGAGGATGGATACGCAGGTCATTAACGTATTTTTCTCCTACTCGCCGCTCTTTTTGATTTTTGAGCAGACCTAACTGCGAGATTCTTTCCAAACTAGCTAGAGTTATGTTTGACACTACGGACATTGGATGTATAAGGCCATCTTTTCTATCTCTGGTGAGATAACCCAATCCCAACCCGATTGCCTCTTCAGGAGAAGATATAGTAACTCTTCTACCATTAATATAGATTTTACCAATATTAATCTTTTCTAGTCCAAATAATGCACGGACAAGGGTAGTACACCCAGCTCCCAATAGGCCAAAAATGCCCACTATCTCCCCTTCATGTAAAGTGAAGTCCACCTGGTGCAAGGACCCTTTTACCTCCAGGTCTTGTACCCTCAAGATAGGCTTACCAGGACTCATTTCCTCTTTGGGAAACTGTTCTTTAAGTTCTCTTCCCACCATCATCCGAATAATAGTATCCTCATCGGCTTCGTTCACGGGTAATGTAGCAATCTTCTTTCCATCTCTCAGAACAGTTACTCGCTGGCCTACTAAGGGAACCTCAGATAAGTGATGGGAGATATAAATAATAGAAATCCTCTGTTCATGTAATTCATTTACGAGGTTAAAAAGTCGTTGCCGCTCCTCTTCTGATAAAGCTGATGTAGGTTCGTCAAAGAGTAAAATTTGTTCATTTAAAGACAAAACTTTGGCGATTTCTACGAGCTGTTGTTCAGCCAGACCAAGATACCTTACGAGCACAGTAGAGTCAATATTTAAGTTCAGTTTCTTCAAAATTTGTTGAGCATTTTTATATATTCCTGGCCAATCAATAAAGAAAAACCTACCCCTGGGTAATCTACCTAAAAAGATGTTCTCAGCTACACTCAGGCTGGGAATGAGACTCAACTCTTGATAAACCATACCGATTCCTAATGAACGAGCATGATAAGGGCTGATTATTTCGACTTGTTTACCCCGGAGGATGATACGGCCACTATCTTTGGGCAAAGAACCGCTAAGTATCTTTACTAAGGTAGATTTACCAGCACCATTTTCACCGAGGAGAACATGGGTCTCTCCTTCATAAAGGTCAAAATCTACATGATCAAGGGCGTGAACACCCGGGAAACTTTTATCAATGGCTTCTAATCGTAATAAAGGCTCTCTTGGCATTCCTCTTTTTCTCCTATAGAAAAAATAAACATACTACATTTAAAAAAGAATTTATCCTTTACCATCTGAATTTCTTTGAAATTCCGATGGTATAAGATATATAGCACATAAAGTATAAAAAATAGATTATAGAAATCAACTTATTTTAAGTTTTTTATAAAGACCTAGAGGGGCCCTTTATAGAAGGACCCCTCTAGCCTTAACTTATTTTGCCAGATATTCAGCCTTGATTGCATCCCAGTCTATAGGTTCAAGCTTTGGAGTAGGATAAAATTCATCCGCATTTTCCTTGTACATTGTCCTCGGCCTGATGTCGAAAATCGGAGGGACATCGACTCCCAGAGCTGCCCTAACCGCATATTCGACTCCGTACCAACCCCAGTCCGCAAATCCATGAGTTGTTTCTGCCACCATTCTTCCTTCGCGCACCCTCTCCGTTGATTCCGGGGTAACGTCATTGGTGAATATTTTTACCTCATCTTGCCTCTTCGCAGCCTCAGTAGCTAACATTGCACCCATACCCATTTCATTAGACGCCGCCCACATAAAGTCAAGCGTTCCTTTCGGATTGGCTGTGAGAAAGTCTTCCGCTGCCTTGATACCTTTCTCTCGGTTCCAATCTGCCGCCAGGGTACCAACTATTTTGATACCTGGATACTCATCAATCACCTGGTGAAAACCGATCAATCGAGCTTGAGAGAAGAAACCACCAGCAACACCCTCGATAATGGTTCCGGTTGCTTTTATAGCTGCTTTTTCTTCCGGAGTGACAGTAGCATATAGGTCTTGCCACCATTTTAGATCAAGGTATTCTCCTGGCTTAACCGCAACTTTTCTCCCCGTACCTAATACACCCGGTCCACCAAAATAATCCAGCACGGTATAGGCAGAGACCATTGCTGCTTCGCCATTATCGAAACCAATATAAGAGGCTACCTCAACTCCTGCAATAGGCTCCAACAAGTTTACAATTATCACTGGAATACCTGCCTTATTAGCTTTAAGAATAGCTGGAATAACTACTTCCACTTCTATAGGTGAGATGGCAATTACATCTACCTTCATCTGAATAAAGTCTTCGATAATTGCCACCTGATCCCCAAAAGCTATATGTGAGGCCGGAGCTCGATAGATGATAGTAACAGGGATTCCATTGAGACTAGCATCGTAAGCACCTACCTCGAAGTAATGTGTTGCAGTCCTAAAGACTCCGGTGATATCGGGTGGTGTCCAACCTATAACTATTTCCTTGGGTAATTCTTTTGAAAATACCCCTAACGAACTTACGGTTACTAATAAAGTAACAACAAGAATTGTTAACAAACCTTTCTTAATCACTTTTTAATACCTCCCTTTAATTAAAATTACACTAATCATCTGCAAACAAACTAAATATATTTTAGTTCATCGGCATCACCTTCTTTTAATATTTTAATAATCTAAATAATTATTGTTTAGAATCACTCCTTTCTTTTTTATATTCAAAGCAAAATTATACTTATGAGCAGTTTCCCTATATACTCTTTCTGATATAAATTATTTTCCTTCCATTACATCTATTTTCTAAATTGCTATATTTATTTAATAATTAGGATTGTCTAAAACTTGAATTTGCCCATTCTTCTCGACAATCAACTTACAAAATCCCTTATGTTCAATAATTCCATAATTATGTCCGGCTTCACCAGGATAAACCGCAAAAAAGACTAATGGTATACTCCCAGTATTTATCGTCCTATGAGCCCAATATGGAGGAATATAGGATATACTACCTGATTGCATATCCAGGATCTTAACTTCTTTATCCTTTTTCTGCATTAATAATTTACCTGTTCCCTGTAACACTAAATATATTTCTGCAGTATCTTCCTGGGCATGAAAATGTCCTTTGGTCATATGAAACTCGTCGCCTACTCGTCCAGGATAGACGATACTGGTGCAGTATTGTAGATGACCATATTCCTCGGGGATATCGACATTATAGACTTTATATATTACTCGATCACCCTCATCAATTAGCTTTCGGGTATATTCTAAATCATAATACATTCCTTTCATATCACTCAAATGCCGAACTGTAATATTATAATTTGAAATGATTTCACCCGTATTAAAATTTATATAATTGTTAAAAGGTTCCATTTCTTATATCTATCCTTTCTGTAAATTTCACCATTCGAAGCTATATAGCCTTTCCCTGTTTAGGCAGAGAAGGCTCTTTCGCATGGGCAAGTCTTTGAAATGTACTATCAAGACTATCGATTAAATCAATATATATTTCAGCAAATTGTTTATAGTGGTCGTGATATACAGTACGTGGTTCTATCCGATCTTTAACCTGAACAAATTTTTGCGAAGTACTGGCCAGATTATCAAATATTCCAACCGCATAACCGGCAATAATTGCACTGCCTAAAATGGCTGGTTCTGGTTGGGTTACTATAGTATAGGGAATATTTAGAGTATCTGCTTTTATCTGGTTCCATAACTTACTCTTTGAACCTCCCCCTAAAACACGAACCTCTTTAAATTCAATATCAGGATAGAGATTTTTCATAATTTTTAAATAATAGTAATATTCATAAGCTATTCCTTCAAGAATGGAGCGGTAAAAATGATTTTTGCTCTGTCCCCAGCTAAAACCAACCCAACTCCCTCTAAGATTGGGTTGAGCTGGCAAGACTCTTCCCCCTAAATGAGGTACAAAGAGCAATTTATCACTACCAGGTGAAATTTCAGAGGCTAATTTATCAAAAATTTCATAAGCATCCTGCCCTCTGGCTTTAGCTTCCTTTTTTTCCTGATAGGCTATTTCATCTCTGAACCAACGTAGACAAAGTCCTCCACCATTTATAAAAGCAATGGGATTCCATAGATTTTGAATAACTGAACGGGAACACATTACAGTTTTATATTTTAGATCAGGCGAAAATTCATTAGTACAACTGGCTAAAACCGATGCTGTACCAGCCACATCAAAAATAATTCCTGGCTTTACTATTCCTGCTCCTAAATAACTGGTGGTTGTATCACCAGCTCCAGCTGCAATAGGAATACCCTCAATTAAACCACAATAATTAGCAGATTCTTTACTTAAATGTCCAATGATATCCCAGGGCTTAACTATCCGTGGTAGTTTTTCCAGGGAAATACTAAATATCTCACATAATTCACTATCCCAAGCCATTTCTTGGATATTAGCTAGGCCAGAATAATGGAGATAAGTATAATCTACAAAGGCATCAAAAGCATTCAAACCTGCCATCTTCCCAGCAACATAACATCCTGGAACAATAAATTTAGCAACCTTTTGGAAAACTTCCGGACACTCTTCTTTCCACCATAATATTTTCGGACCATGAGCATAGGTTGGGGGACAACCGGTTTTTTTTAGGATTTCATTTTCTGCTTTTCTCTGCATTAATTGAATATAAGGTTCACAACGAGTATCCAACCAGGAATCGTAACGAGCTATTGGATTCCAATTTTTATCTATCATGCCAATACCGGACATCTGACCATCTACTGCTATTGCAGCAACTTCATTGGCTCTTATACCTGCTTTCTCTATTACTTGATGGATAGTATTTACTGCTGAATGGTAAAAACTCTCAGATTCCTGCTCTACCCAACCAGGCTTAGGATAGAATAGTGTAGACTCTTCATAGGCCTGAGCTAAAAAAACACCGTCTTTGCTAAAAAGACCAGCTTTTGTACCTGCAGTTCCAATATCTACACCAATTAGATAGTCCATCATCTAGTCAACCTCCTTGAAAATTGACTTTCTTCTCTAAATCGCCGTATAACCACCATCAATAGAAAAAATAGAACCGGTTGCGTATCCTAAATCATCAGAAGCCAGGGCTAAAATAGCCTCTGCTATCTCTTCTGGTCTTCCTAATCTATTTAAGGGTCGGCATTCTTCAAGTTTACGTCTTTCCTTTTCTGGATCTTTAGATTTTTCTAAAGCATCCTTAACTAAGGGAGTTTCTGTTGTTCCCGGGCATACTGCGTTAACCCTTACACCTTTTCTGGCAAAGTCTACCGCCATACTTTTAGTTAGAGAAATAACTCCTGCCTTGGAAACATTATAAGCCGCCTGACCAGCAATACCTACCAGACCAGCTTCAGAAGCAACATTAACTACCACGCCACCATTCTTCTCAAGCATAACCGGTATGACATAATGGGAACAAAGATATATGCCTTTTAGATTTACGGCTATTACTTTATCCCATTCTTCTTCCGGGGTTTCGACTACATCACCTTGATAATAGATTCCAGCATTATTAACTAAAATATCTATCCTACCAAATCTCTTGGTGACTTCTTTAACCATATTCTTTACACTTTTGCTGTCGGCTACATTTATCTCAATAAAAAAGGCGTCCCCACCAATTAAAGAACTAGTCTGTTTACCTTTTTTAACATCAATATCACCTACAACAACTTTGGCATCTTTATCTGCAAAAGCTATAGCCGTGGCTTTACCAATTCCCACAGCAGCGCCAGTAATTATAACCACTTTATCTTCAAAGTTCACGGTTTTACCTCCTCTAATATAAATCGTTCAAGATTTATATAAAAATAACGGTAATTATACAATCTTTACACTTATTAAACTTCAAGTAATACTTTCAAAATATTTTAAGCCCATTATACTTTCAGCAGCATATTGATCGAAAATATTTTCTGAAACTCCTCCTTCTAGAGCAAGGCAAGGATCAGAAACCGGTGGTAATGGTTCTAAAGTTAATGCATATTGATAATTTATTTCCTTCAAGGCTTTAATAAGCGCCTTAAAATTTATATGCCCTCTTCCTACTGAACATCGATTACTATCTGCTAGATGAACATTACCGGCTATTCTAACAAGAGCTGCCGATTACAGACAGCTCTTGTTTGTTGTGATGAATTGTTTATGGCTCGTCCGGGAAATAGTATGCGGCTGCATTTTCTTTGGTGACTAGTTCTGCTGATAGAATTATGCGAGTGGGGAGCTTCTTCTGATAGAAACCCTCAAAAACTTTGCCGCGAGCACCAAGGACAGCTACTCCCACCACCGTAGCACATTGATCCGGAGGATAAGTTACATTAGCCTGTATCAATGGTTCGCTGCCATCCATTATCATCTTAATAACATTTTTATCGCATGCACCACCAAGGAAATACTTCATATCTGTTCTCCCGGATTCCTTGTATGCCTGCAAGGCACCAAGCATCATATCGTCATCAGCGGTATAAACAGCATCAATTTTTGTATATTTCTGAAGATAGTTTTCCATAATTGCCAAAGCTTTATCCTTTCTCCATTCACCAGGCTGTGAGTCGAGAATTTTAATTCCAGGGTATTGGGCCATAGTGGCTTTTATTGTTTCAATCCTGGTGGTATTGATTGGGCAAGGAATACCTTCAATGAGAACAATGTTGCCTTTATAATTAAGCTGTTTTGCAAGCCACTCTGATCCGGTGCGGGTATACCCTTCATCATCGTTAGAGAGATAGACATCATACACCACTTTAGAAGTACCACGATCCATAACCACTACATAAATACCTGCCTTGTAGGCTTTTTCAATAACCGAGGTCACTGATGCGTCGTAGGGCCAAACTATTAGAGCATCGATTCCTTTCGTTATCAAGTCTTCAATGTCATTAGCCTGCTTAGTTACGTTTTCAGCATTAACATACAGGAACTCAATGGTGTTGTCTTTGGCTTGCCAGTCAGCCATACCCTTCTTAGCCCAGTAAATAGCACGCGCCATATACCCGGCAGTCGCTGCAGGCATGGAATAACCTATCTTCAGCGGTTTTTCGACTGCTACAGCTGTTAAGGTGAAGACTAGGGATAGAACTAAAACTAACACTAATAACCATAATATTCTTTTTTTCATTTGGATCTCCTTTTTAACTTATTGTATTTTTTAAATAATTCTTCATTTCAAAGTCGTTCTGATTTTGCACCCTCACCTCCTCTATTACTAATACTAGAAATATCATTTTTATTTTGCACCCTCACCTCCTCTATTACTAATACTAGAAATATCATTTTTATAGGGAAGCGATCCAAGAGTTCGTCTAATCCTATGCTTTCTGCCGTTGCATATACACCGCGCCTATGATCACCAGGCCTTTTACGGTTCCCTGTAGATAGGGAGATATTCCTAGCATGTTAAGCATATTGTTTATTATACCGAGGATTATTACTCCTACAATGGTACCCCATATGGTTCCTCTTCCACCGGTAAATGGTGTTCCTCCAATAATAACCGCCGTTATGGCATCTAGTTCGAAACCCATACCTGTATTGGAAGTACTTACCGCATTGAATCGTGAGGTGAGCATTACGGCAGAAACACTTACG
>Ga0172363_10003083_pt1 | contig 13516 bp, 15 predicted proteins | sample LakKivs2_kivu2a2_FD_114541 | JGI IMG/M metagenome (GOLD analysis project Ga0172363, IMG submission 114541) | Sediment microbial communities from Lake Kivu, Rwanda - Sediment s2_kivu2a2 | ecosystem: Environmental > Aquatic > Freshwater > Lake > Sediment | place: Rwanda: Western Province, Lake... | reverse complement strand
CTGGTTTCCAATATCGGGGGAGCTCTCACCCCCATCGGAGACCCCCCTCTCTTTCTGGGCTTTCTCAAGGGAGTGCCCTTCTTCTGGTTAATATCGCGCGTCTGGCCTATCTGGCTTTTTGCCGTGGGGATAATTTTGGCGGTCTTTCTCTTCTTTGATTTCCGCAACCGCAAGGGGCTGAATGAGCCGGCTTTCGCCGGGCCCTTCCAGGTGATACTCCTGGGAAAAAGGAATTTTCTCTTTCTGGGGCTTATCCTATTTGCAGTTTTCCTTCCCACTCCCTGGAGGGAAATGATCATGATTTCCTCTGCCGTGGCTTCTTATTTTTTTACTCCACATTCCATCCATCAGGACCACGATTTCACCTTCGGTCCCATAAAGGAAGTGGGCATCCTCTTTTTGGGGATTTTCGCCACCATGATTCCTGCCCTGCAGTACCTGGAGACGCACGCTCAGAGCTTTGGCCTGACCTCTCCCGGGCAATTCTTCTGGTTTACAGGAACCCTCTCCTCCTTCCTGGATAACGCTCCTACCTATTTGACATTCCTTTCCACAGCTATGGGGGCAACGGGGCTGGATATCCACGGCCTTTTGCTTCAAACGTCTCGGGATATAATAGGAGTTTCCCTGGGAGCGGTTTTCTTCGGAGCAATGACCTACATCGGTAACGGCCCCAACTTCATGGTGAAGAGCGTCTCTGATCGGGCAGGGGTGAAAAATCCCTCCTTTTTAGGTTACATCGTCAGGTATTCAGTTCCTGTGCTGATCCCGATTTTTGCCCTGATCTGGTTCTTTTTCCTTCGTTAAGTTTTTCACCATCACAAAAAATGGCACCCTGCCCACCTTGAATTCCCGTTCCACCCTGAATTCCTCTTTCTGGTAAAGGGAAATGGCTTTAAGGTTCTCCTTTTCCACCTCCAGCTGAAGAAAGGGGAAAGGGGAAGTCCGCGCGGCCTGGCGTAAGAGGGCCTTTCCTATTCCCTTCCCCCAGTCCTCCGGGATGACCCCCAGAAAAAGGATGCGCAGGCAGGGCTTCCGGGGACGAGAAAGCCAGGCCGACCTGAGAAGACTGGAGACCATGAGGAGGGAGCGCCAGCCAATTAGCGCAAAAAGCTCGCGAAAAAAGCGCCAGAGAAAAGAAGCCGGTGCATTCCAATTGGAGGGAATTGCCAGTAGCCCTCCTAAGGGCTGGCCCTTTTCCCAGTAAATCCAGGAGAGGGATTTTCCGCTTTCTAAGAAAAAGCGGCAGGCAATCGGAAAGAATTGAGGAAACTCGCTTTCCCGGAAGCGCTTAATTCTCCTCAGATCCTGGTCTTCCCTGAAGGCTTTAAAGAGAACATCAGAAAGGACATCGCAGCCTGATAGGTCGGCCGGGAAGACGCCGTGCCTTTCCTTGGGGAAATCGGCCGAGTTAGAACTCATAATAATCACTCAATCTAACCTCGGACCGCCCTCCCTTTTGCTCAGGTACATCAGACGGTCGACGCGCCCCAGGATTTCATTCAGGCTTTCCCCTTCTCTGAGGAAAGCCCCACCGAAAGCGACATCCAGCTGTCCTAAGGGAGTCTGGATCTGTGAGATCAGTCGGGAAAGCCTGTTCATGATGGCAATGCCTGTCTCCTGGTGATCACTGGAAGAAAGGGAGAAAATCACCAAGAACTCATCGCCTCCCAGCCTGAGGGCATAGGGAGAGAAGGCCCAGTCCCCTACCCGGATTCCTTTTTCTAAGACGGTCCCCACAGTCTTGAGCACGCGGTCCCCTTCCCCCTGTCCGAAGCGGTCGTTGATCTCCTTGAAGTTTCTAAAGTATTCATTTCAGAGAATCCCTTCTTCTTTCAAGGCCTTCAGATAGTGGTTTGCCATTTCCCGGTCAAAGCAGACCAGACGCACTAAAAGCTCGTTTTCTCTGAGGAACTCTTTTATTTCCTTAAGGGCGATTTTGGCGGCTAAATCTTTAGGGAAACCGTAGGCCCCGGTGGAGATAGCGGGAAAGGCGATGCTGCGGATATGGTGCTGTAGGGTCAGAGAAAGGGAATTGCGGTATGAGTGCGCCAGCAGCTCTTCCTCGTTTTGGTTTCCCCCGTACCAGACCGGGCCAACGGTGTGAACCACGTATCTGGCTTTGAGGCGATAGCCCCTGGTGATTTTGGCCTCACCAGTGGAGCAACCCCCTAACTCGCGGCATTCCTCCTTGAGCTCCGGACCGGCTTTGCGGTGAATAGCCCCGTCCACTCCTCCACCTCCCAAAAGCGTGGGGTTGGCAGCATTGACTATGGCCTCGGTCTCCTCCTCGGTGATGTCCCCTAAGACTACCTCCAGGTTACCCGCTTTGGCGATCAGCTGGTTATCCATAGCCCCTCCTTCAGCCCTCGGTCAGCAGCCTCTTTTCACCTTCCAGCTCCCTGTGGAAGGTGATGTCGTGAGAGGCCTCAAGGCACCCCAAGTAGTTTCTTTCTTCGTCGCGCAGGGCGAAGTACTGGATGAGCACCTTGTGTAGTTCACCGTTGGGCTCAAGTGGAAGATCGATCCAGAAAGTAGCGGAGTCCCTCTTCCCTTCCTTCATCTCTTTGAGGACCTGCTCTACCTTGGCCAGGCTCTTTTCCGGATGGCATTTCTGCACTGACCTACCGACAACTCCCACGGGCCTCTGGAAAATACGCGTTTCGTGCTTGTTCCAGGCCAGGACTTTATCGTCCTTGTCCAGAACCGTGAATTCGATGGGAATGGTCTCGAGCAACGCACTAAGTATTTCTTTAGGCAGTTCTCCAATCATTTTCTCCTCCTCGCTTTCTCAGGGTGTTCGCTCTGCCTCCTATTTTACTATATTGTGGCTCCGCCCTTATAAAAGATGGATAAAAAATGGGGACTGTCCATTTTTGTGTCAAAAAAACTTTAGAAATATTTCGCTTGCATCTTACTTTTCTGGAAATTCATTATATTAAGGAAAATAAAACTATAATTAAAAATCTCAAAACGTCGTACTAAACCGTGATGTAGACAAAGGAGGTGAAAGAAGAGGAGAAGGGGTGTCCAACTTATCTGTTCATGCTGGGGGAGCGGAGAATGAAAGATTGTGATTTTAATCAGGCAAGGAGGTAAAGATGGAGAAGATAGGAATTGGAAAGTTTGTGGTTTTAGGGACCATCTTGCTTCTTGTTTTAACCAGTTGCGCTGCTCCTCAGCCAACTCAGACCACTTCGCCGAGCGCAACTCCCACCGGCAAGTAGCTCCCTGACAAAATCATTGTAGGGTGTCTGGAACCATTGACTGGCGCCCACGCTATTTTTGGCACGGAAGCAAAAATTGGCATGGAAATCGCCGTAAAGCACATCAACGAATCCGGAGGCATAAAGTCCCTGGGTGGTATCCCCCTGGAACTGGTGACCGAGGATGCCGGGGAGACCGCCGATAGCGCAAAATTAGGGGCTGAAAGCATCATCAGTAAACATCATCCCGTGGCCATTTTGGGGCTTTACATCAGCAGAATGACTGTCGCCGCCTCCGAGGTCACCGAACGCGAAAAGGTAATTCTTGTGGCGGACGCTCTTGTCGATAGCGTGACGGAAATGGGACGCCAATACCTCTTCCGGACTGCTCATTTCCGGGATCATAGTGGGGTGCGCTGAGGCCCTTGCCATGGGCTTCTGGGACCCCCGGGCCAGGATGCTGGTCGTTTATATGATCTTCATCCTTGTCCTCTGGCTTCGCCCCAGGGGAGTGTTCGGGAGGAAATGATGAAAAAATTCCGCTTTGCCTTACTCTGCCTTTTGGTTTTGCTGGCACTCGTGCTTCCCATTTTCTTCCGCTCCAATCCGTACAACCTGATTCTTCTGACCACGATCCTCCTTTATGGTGTTTTGGCCACAGCCTGGAACATCATTGGAGGGACGGGAGGGCAGCTTGACCTTGCGGCCGGGGCTTACCTTGGCCTGGGAGCATTCACCACCGGAACGCTGCTCATCCGCTTCAACCTCACTCCCTGGATCGGCATATTTATAGGGGGCCTGGTGGCGGTTCTCTTCGCCGTACTGGTGGGGCTTCCCCTCTTCCGTTTCAAGGTCAAGGAGGTCTGGTATGCTCTTTCCTCAGCTGCCCTGGTTGAGGTCCTCCGCATTGCTTTCATCATGTGGGAAAAGGTCGGCGGCCCCGTGGAGCGTTATCTTCCCAGCTATGGCTCCGCCCTGTATATGCGCTTCGGCTCCTACATCCCCTATTACTACATCATGCTGACCCTGCTCCTTGCTGCCTTATTCATCAATTTTTGGATCAGCCGTTCCAGGCTTGGCTATTACCTGATTGCCCTGGGTGACGACGAGGATGCCGCAGCAGTTCTGGGGGTTGGCGTTCGGTCCTCTAAACTTAAAGCCCTGATGATTTACGCTTTCATTGTAGGCGTTACTGGAGGAGTGTATGCCTGTCTTTACGGTTTTATACATCCCAATTTCTTCAGCAGCCCACTGAGCACGGAGGTAGCCATCCTCGGGATTGTGGGGGGAATGGGCATCACATACGGACCTCTCATCGGGGCAATTCTGCTCGTGAGCATTCGCGAGCTCCTGCGCGCGAACCTGGGAGGCCAACTGGAAAGCCTCTACCTCGTGATTTACTCCACCGTGTTAATCCTCATCGTGCTTTTCCGCCCCCGAGGGATCACCACTTTGCTTCAGGATGGGTTTAACAAACTCTTTTCTCGATGGGTGAGAAAAAACCATGCAGAATAATTCCATTCTTCAAGTAGAAAATATCACCAAGAAATTCGGAAACCTGATTGCCGTGAACAACGTCTCCCTAAAAGTGCACGGAGGAGAAATTGTTGGCTTGATTGGGCCTAACGGTGCAGGCAAAACCACGCTCTTTAACATTATTTCCGGCCTCCTTCCTCCCGAGCGGGGAAGAGTCCTTTTCAAGGGGAAGGACGTCACGGGAGCCTACCCGCACATTATCTGCAAAATGGGCATGTCTCGAACTTTTCAAGTGACAAAAGCTTTTGCCAGTATGAGCGTGGAGGACGCGATCCGCGTGGGCGCGTACAACCGTCACACGAATAAGGAGACCATTCGGATTGTGGACCAAGTGATAGAGTTCTGTGACCTTGGAAAATTGCGTTGGAGAAAGTGCGCTGATCTCGGCCTGGCAGCCTTGAGGCGGGTGGAGCTGGCCAGAGCTCTGGCAACAGAGCCGGAACTGCTCCTCCTTGATGAAGCCGGGGCAGGCTTAAACCCTTCGGATCTGGGAGCCCTGATGGACATTTTAAGAGAGATGAACCAGAGAAAAGGGGTAACCCTTTTTGTCGTCGAGCATGTGATGCAGATGGTTATGGGGCTGTGCGAAAAGATTTTCGTCCTGGACGTAGGGGAGTTAATCGCTTCTGGTGTTCCCCAGGAGATCAGCCAGAACGCAAGGGTAATCGAAGCTTATCTTGGGAAAAGGGCATTGCGATGAACGAAGAAGTTTTAAGCGTTAAAGAACTCATATCTGGCTACGGCAAGGCGACGGTCCTTCAGAAAGTTTCCATTCAGGTGCTGAAGGGCGAAGTAGTAGCTGTAATTGGGCCCAACGGTGCAGGCAAAAGCACGCTCTTGAAAACGATTTCCGGGATCGTCAGGCCTCAGTCTGGCGAGGTCCTTTTCAGGGGAAACAGGATCGATGGCATGCCCCCACATACTATTGCCAAAGAAGGAATTGCTCATGTCCCGGAAGGGGGGCGGCTTTTCTCCAACATGAGCGTCTGGGAAAATCTCCTGATGGGTGCTTATGTAAATCGCTCTGCCCTCAAAACCGGTGTCCTGGAAAAGGTGTATCAGGTTTTCCCCGTCCTGAGAGAGAGGAAGAATCAGCTCGCAAGGACGCTAAGCGGTGGAGAGAAGCAAATGCTTGCCATCGGGAGAGGGCTTACTATGGATCCCACCTTCCTTATGCTTGATGAGCCCTCCCTGGGCCTTGCTCCGAAACTGGTAGAAGCTATTTACGAGGAACTCCAGAAATTGAGGGAGCTGGGATTAACCCTGCTCCTTGTGGAGCAGAACACCACCTACGCCCTGGACCTCGCAGACAGAGCTTACGTCTTAGAAAACGGCCAGATCGTTCTCGAGGGTTCAGGGAAAGAGCTGGCGGAAAACGAGCACATAAGGAAGCACTATCTGGGGTTGTAAGTTTTTAAAAAATAGGGACTGTCCCTATTTTTGGTGGAGGCGGCGGGAGTCGAACCCGCGTCCAAAAGGCTTACCCCAAAGGCCTCTACGAGCATAGCCTGTGTTTTCTCTCGCTCCCGGCCCTCCCGCAGGCAGGATTTCCGGGAACCAGCCCGAGTTTGCTTCTCCTGGCTGCCCTCAGGCCGGGCTCACCAGAGAGGCCCTGCTGTTTGACGCCCTTTCCGCCCCGCAGGGTGAGAGCCGGAAAGGACGGCTAACGCTTAAGCGTAAGCTACTTGGTAGTTGTTGGCACTTATTGTGCGCCGCAGGGATTTAAGAGGTCCGCGACCCCCTCTACTCGCCACCTTTGTCTTCAGCCTCTGTCGAAACCTTGCGCCCCCTTTTGCGTAATTTTACCACATATTTAAACAAAAAACCTTTTGCAAAATTTCCCTTTCCCGCATGAACGAAAAACATCAATTCTCGCTCTAATCATTGGAAAAGAGGGTACTTAGGCGAAAATGAACAAAATTAGAAAAAAAGCCTGGGCATTGTTAATCATTTTTGTCTCGAGCTTATTCCCTTGCTTCACCTTTGCACAGGAGCCCGCTTATGAAAGTGCGCATTTTCGTTTCTACTTCGACGACCCTTCCTTGAAAGACAGAGTGAGCGCCCTGGCAGAAGAGAGGGAATCCTTCTTCCAGTTCCTGAAGGGACTCCTTCCCCAGGCAAAAGATCCGGGAAAAATCAACTGTTTCATTTATTCTTCCTGGGAACAAGCCTATGAGCAAAGCGCTCAATTAAAAGAGGATTTTGTCTACAATGTTTATGAGGAAGGAATTTTCCAGAGAAGCGAGGACATTGCCCTGCTCATCAAACTCTCTTTGGGGGAGAGCGCTTCTTTCCTCCAGAACGGGTTGATTAAACTTCTCTGGGACAGGTTCAGAGGAATTGATCCCCATACATCCACCCTCCTTCTGCTTAAAGAAAACCAGTTCTACACGCCCTATGAGATGATGTACAGACCCTATTCCATCTATGCCACCTGCACCTTTTCTTCGTTTCTGTCCTTCCTCTGGGAAAAATACGGGCAGGAAAAGCTCCTCCTTCTTTTAGCGGGGATAAAGGATTACATGCTCTTGAAGGGACAAAGCTACCTCATCCCTAAGACCATTCAGCAAATATACGGCAAAGACATCGATAAGCTCACGCAGGAATGGAAGGCCTACCTCTTGGCACTTTCTCCGCCAGCAATGGATTCAAGGTCTTACGCAGCGGTGGCCGAATTCATCAACAGGGCGGGGTCGCAGTTCTTCCTCTGGATGGACTTCCCCAATTTTACAGAAATCCTCCACGATTACGGAATTCTTAACTATTATTTTGACAACTTTGACACCGAAAATGCCTCCTTGTGGTTAAAGCGCATTGAGGGAGACATCTCCCGGAGTGAACGGACCTGGAAATCCCTGCGTGACCCTGGCACTTACCTGATGTGGGGCGGCATAGGATTGGGGGGAATCCTTCTTTTAATCGCCATTTATTTCATTATCATGGGGCAGATAAACAAAAGAAGGGTGCTCGCTTTAAGGCGCCAGCGCAACAGGGAAGAGAAGAATTACAATGAGTTCCTCGAGAAAAAGCTGAAAAAGTGAGAGCTATTTTGGCCGTCTCAACTTGGCCTTCATAGCCTCGGAGATAGCCCGCCTTTCTTCCTTCCTCCGGATGGCCTCTCTTTTGTCGTATTCCTTTTTGCCCCTGGCAACGGCGATCTCCAGCTTGGCCAGATGGTCTTTGAAGTACAGGCGCAAAGGAATGACGGTCAGGCCCTTTTCCTGAGTCTTTCCTAAGAGGCGCCTGATCTCCCACCTGTGCAGGAGGAGCTTGCGCCTTCTCGTGGGTTCATGCCCGAAAATGGCTGCCGGCTTGTAGCCTCCGATGTGCAGGTTATGGACGAAAGCCTCCCCGTTTTCCACGCGCACGAAGGAATCGAGGAAGTTCACCCTGCCCTCCCTGATTGACTTTACCTCGGAGCCCAAAAGGGCCAGGCCGGCTTCGAACTTCTCGAGGATCTCGTATTGATGAGAGGCGCGGCGATTGACCGCCACGACTTTTATTCCCTGATCTTTCTCCATTTTATTGTCTAAATTCCGTTTTTATGAAAGGATACCATCTAAGGGGAGGTAAAGTAAAAAGGAACTCCCCTGGCTCTTTTGGCGTCTAATTGGGCAAAGGAGGTAAGTAAATGAAAATCTGGGCAGGGATACTCTGCTTTATGCTGATAATATCCGCGCTTCCCCCTCAGGCAGCGGGCGCTGAGCTTCCGGGGAGCTTGAGCTTCACAGTCAGTCCTGAGCGCTCGGAATATTTCTCCGGCGAGGCGGTGACTTTCATAATGGACCTTGAGAACAGGGGCACGGAGCCAATCGAGCTCAAGTTCAGTTCCTCTCAGCAATATGACCTGGAGGTCACAGGTCCGGACTCCTACTTCTGGAGGTGGTCGAAGGGCAAATACTTCCTCACGGTTATAACCTCTTTCACCCTCGCTCCTGGCGAGAAAAAATCCTACAGGGAATCATGGAGCGTCCCTGAGAACGCTTTACCGGGAACCTATCAAGTCCGGGCCTTTCTGACCTCTCTCAGCTTTCATCTTGAAGCCAGCGCTCAGGTTCTAATAAAGGCGGGAGCAGGGTGGCGCGATCTATTCTTTGAGGACGGGTCCGGTGATGTGATTACCATTTCCACTTTCAACGAGGAGATTCTGGCGCTGGCGTCTAAAACCGAGGATGCTCAAATGACCTGGATTGGAGGAAAAGTGGAAGAAACTGACAGCTATCCCTGGCGCTTCCGCTTCAGGCCCGACTCCCTGAAAATCGAAAAGGAGCCTCCCCAGAGCCTCAGGGCGCAGAGAATCCTGGAAATTGAGAGAAACCTCAGCTACTGGACAAGCGCTCCTGAAGCATTCCTTCAGCTGAAGCCGCTTTCAAGTTCCGGGTCGAAGCCCTTCATAGACATTCAGGGGCACTGGGCTAAATCCCCCATTCTCGCTCTCTTCCTGGAAGGCGTTCTGAACGGTTATCCTGATGGCACATTCCGCCCGGATGGCCTTTTGACCAGAGCGGAGTTCGCCAAAATGATGGTTCTGGCCCTGAAGCTTTCCCCTATCCCCTCCTCTGTCCCCACTTTTCCCGATGTCCCTAAGGATCACTGGGGTTACGCCTACATTGAGACTGCGTCAAAGGCCGGTCTTTTCAAGGGATACCCTGACGGCACTTTTCGCCCTGAGGAAATGCTCACCAGGGAGCATATAATCACGGTAATTGCCAGAAATGCGGGCTGGAAGATTGTCTCACCTTCAGTTCCTTCGTTCCCTGATCTGACAGCGGAGCACTGGGCATACCCCTACGTGGAAACAGCTCTCGAGGAGGGATTTCTGGACAGGAGCGACAGACACATCATTCAGGATCTCTGGGGGCCGGGGCTTCCGGCAACCAGGGGACAGACTGCCCTGCTTCTCGCCAGGCTCGTTTACTCTTTTGAAAAGCGCGGGGACAGGGCGATCATCAAGGCCGATTCTGGTGGGGGGCTCGTGCCCGTTGAGGTCATCCGCCAGCACGTCCCCGCCTTCCACCTTTACGGGGACGGAACCTTCATCGCCCTGCGAGAGGGCTTCGTGCGCACGGGCAGGATGTCCTATGCCAGGGCACTGGACCAGATAATTCTCTTTGCTTCCTATGGTTTCTTCCAGATGAGGGACCTATACGAGCCGGCCCAGCAGGTTTACGACGCCTCATCAACCTACATTGAGTTAAACCTTGTAAAGGGTCAGAAGAGAGTTGCAGAATATGCCTGGGGAGCCCCGGGGGAATTCAGGTACCTATACACCTGCCTCAAGCGCTCCGATCTGGGGGAAACGCAGGAGTATATTCCGGAAAAAAGCACGCTTTTTGTGGGGCTTTTGGGCCCTCCAGAGGGGTTGAGCGAGGACCAAAAAGGAAGACTGGTGGAGCTCCCAGAGGAATTCAAAAAGGGAATTCCTAATTTGAGCGAGCTAAATGGAATGGAAAACGGGTTCCAGCTTTCACCAGCCCTTTATTCCTTAATCGCACCTCTCCTGGGAGCCCACGAGCGGGTGATAGTCGCAGTGGAGGACGGCCTGGCCTACTCCCTGATAGCGAAAATCACCCTGCCTTACGAATAGCTAAAGGAGGATGAAAACAATGAAGGAAGAAGTCGCCTGCTGCACTCTTTATTGCGGCCTGTGCGCCTCAAGGCGCCGGATACCCCAGGAGGCTTCAAAGCTTCGGGAGATGCTCAAACAGGAGGGCTACGACCTGGGCTACTTTGACGTCCCGGAGCTGCACCAGATTTTCGGGAAATTCTGGGAGGGTCTGAACCTTCTGGCTGATATCCCCTGCAGGGGTTGCCAGGGCGGAGGCGGTTACCCCGATTGCCCGGTGCGCAAATGCGTCCGGGAAAAGCAGCTCTTAAGCTGTGCGGATTGTCCGGAGTTTCCCTGTCAGATGCTTGAGAATTTCCTGAAAAATTACCCCCTCTTTACTGCAGATTCCAGGAGGCTGAAAGAGATCGGGTACGAGAAGTGGACCAGGGAGCAGGAAGATAGAGCCATAACAGGGTTCTCCTACGCCGATGTAAGGCTCCCCAGAATGGAGGAAGAAAAGCTTTCCGGGTAAATTGTTGATTGAAAAATAAAGACAACCATTTCATACAGAACCCACTAGATAGCTCTGTCCAAATTCGCAAAGTCAAAATAAACCTGCTGGAAATCAGAACAAAAACACTCAGATTAGCCCTTAGGGATGGAGCGAGGAGGTTGATGAAAAAATATCCCACGTATTCACCTGGTTTTAAGGGGAAAATTAAGGGCATTTCTGTATCGTTCTCAAGGATCCTCTCAGAGACGAAGGCTTGCCCGCTTGCGAACACCCCCTCCAGCACTCTTAATTTTTCCAGGAATTGAGGTCTCTTTCCGGGTCCTAACTTCTATTCCTTGATTTTCCGATACTCAAATAAGAGCTCGTTCATTGCCTTTATGTTCTTTTCCTCGGCTATAAACTGAATGAGCTGCTCTTCTTTTGGCCCATGACTTTCAACTATGATTTGTCAGAGAGGTTCCTTTTCTTTTTTCTCCTTCAGGACGCCCAGCAATTTAGCCTGAATTCCGATAAACTTTACGAATTTATCCTCTATCCTGGTGAGTTTTTCTAAGGCATCGGCCATGAATTCAATTACTCCAGGATTGACCGTGCTCGTGGCTTTGGCATTGCTGAAAATTCTCCAGGCTTCTTGGGTGATCTCTTTGGCCTCGCTCCGGAGTCTGTTTAGCTCTCCCAGAATGCGTTTTAACTCCTCAAAGATGTTTAGACCGCTCTCAATTTCGCGGTCCGTTTGCGCTTGCTTTATAGCCTGAGGGATGTGATTTCTAACATGGTTTCCCACAGCTGACTTGCATACGCAAAATTGTCTTGCTATTTCCCTATAGGAGATATCCTCAGAGATTTTCTTTTCAATCTCCAAGCGATTTGGGTGAGTGCAAATAGAACATTTTCCTGGCATTTAAGCAATCCTCCTATTGGGTTGATTATCTCTCAAACTGCCCTGGTGTACCAGCCTGATTCGAGATTGAAATATTCCGCTATAGGAATACGTTAAGCGTCTGGATTGCTTCCCGACCATCCTCCTTTGAGGGAAACGGCTTCCTGGGCACTGGTTGTTTCTTTCCAAAGCTGATCCGCCACAGCGCCCCATTTCTGAGCATAGCCGTAGAGCGGCTGGCAGAGTTGAGACACCGGGATGCCATTCCTCTGTGTGGGGTGGGCTCCTGTCTCACTTACAATCTTCTCTAACTTTTGGGGATTATCGATAATCGGGCAGGGCCTGAGGTGGTTCTCATTAAATGGTTGGTTGTCCTGATAGGCCATAAAAAGGGGGCACTTTAGCGCTTCCACTAAAGCGGTATTCTTGATATTTACATTGGCATAGTGCACGAAAGCGCAAGGCTCCACCTCGCCAGCGGCGTTGAGGTGGAAGTAGCTTCTACCACCTGCTATGCAGCCGCCTACCAGGGCGCCATCATTCCAGAAGTCGATTACGAAAATGGGTTTTTCCCGGCGCCAGCGCCGGAGTGTCTGGTACATGAAACCCCTCTGCTCGGGAGTAGCCATATACTGAAGATCGGGCTCCCCTCCTACCGGTATATAAGTAAAAAGCCATCCCCAAAGGCACCCTTTTTCAATCAACAGATCTATGAAGGCATTGCTGGCGATCTCCTCGGTATTCTCCCGGGTATAAGTGGCGGAAAATCCAAAGACCGCTCCAGCTTCCCGGAGATTGTCCATAGCTTCCATCACTTTTTTAAAGACTCCTTTTCCTCTTCTCGAGTCAGTGTTTTCTTCCAGCCCGTCGATACTGATGGCAAAGGCGACGTTCCCCACGTCCGCTACCTTCCGGGCAAATTCTTTATCGATTAGTGTGCCGTTGGTGTAGACGTGAAAAATGTCCTTATTATGCTTTTTGGCGAGGTCCAGGAGGTCATTCTTACGCACGGTGGGCTCCCCTCCGGAGACGAACAGAAGGCGCATCCCCAGATCTTCAGCTTCTGTTACAATTCTGTCCAAAGTAGCGAAGTCCAAGTCTTCTCTGGGGAACTCGGCAGCCCAGCATCCTTTACACCTCAAATTGCACCGTTCAGTAAGATCAAACAACATTATCGAAGGCACATGTACGCCGTATTTCTCCTGTGCTTTCCTTACTCTTTCCGGGCTCAGGACAAAGGTATCAATGAAGAAATTGCTGACAAGCGCGTCCCTTACCTTGGGAGAGGTCTGGCGAATGAATTTTACTGCCAGCTGCCGCCAGTTGTTGTTTTCATCTGCGAGAAATTCGGTCACGGATTTGGCGTAGTTTTTGTGCAACTCGCTTCTGGCAATTTTTTCTCCCCACCATTTTACGAGCTTAACCAGGTTTTTCTCCGGGTCCCGTGCCAGGTACCTCAGCCCTTCCTTCAACACCACTCCTCCTAATGCTGCTTTAACACTTTCAAAAGCCATTTTCATTGCCTCCTTTTGTTTGATTATTATATCGAAACTGTCCTGTTATGTCCAGTAATGATTTTAATTTTTCTTTTTGGAAGAAAAGCTGGAGTATATACCTGGGTTTGCAATAAGATATTCCTCGAAGTCTGCGCTTTACTTAAGGGTCAGGAGTTTATAATATAAAGAAAAAACTAAGGAGGTGGAGTAGTTGCCACTGATTAAATTTGTCCACAATCACAGAGACCTTTCCACGGACCGGGGATTTCAGTTTGAATTCTACTGCGATATCTGTGAAAACGGCTACCAGAGCTCCTTTCAGGCGAGCAAGTCCGG